>JACLAB010009087.1_pt1 | contig 18257 bp, 15 predicted proteins | sample 8027921 | NCBI WGS metagenome assembly JACLAB01 (sample SAMN15725117, study PRJNA655200) | protist metagenome | isolation source: fluorescence activated cell sorting (FACS) single amplified genomes of... | place: USA: West Boothbay Harbor, Gulf of Maine | collected 2000-07-19 | reverse complement strand
CTCGGCCACAACGATTTATTCTCCCACGCTAACTCCAAAGTCGATATCGACGACATCTCTTCAACTTTAAACTTCTCTTTCAAATCACCCGCGCGAGATGATCTCTTAATCAACTTTCTCGTCTCTGTATTCACTCCGTACAAGAATTTCACATCCGTCGAATTCAATCTCGGCAGAATGTGTTGGAAACAAATATCGTCGTTCTTCACAATCACGTCCCATAAATCTCTCTGACCAACCTTCCTCTTCCACATTCTCGTCATAACTCCTTCTGCAGACATCATCAATCAGCTTTTTTTGCAACGCTGCTCTCTTTCAATAAAAGGACATCGTTTTATATTCGTCGTCATTCGAGAGCGTCTTCTTTCTTTGAAAGACTTTTAATATGGGGAGAAAATGCCATACATACAGTTGAGGAGTTGAACGTATGAATGTTTTTGGGCGGTTTGAGAAAGGAGATTTCTCTCATCAAAATTTTGGTTTGTGGCTGTGATTTTATTTCGTTCAAGTGTTTGTTGTTGTTTTGTTTTCATCCCCGAAACGTCGTGAGAAACAGAAACAGAAGAAGACAACGAAGAAGAAGAAGAGGGACAGAAGAAGAACCCCTCTGTTAACACGGAGAGAGAGAGAGAGAGAGAGAGAGAGAGAACCGTCATGTTTTTGTCGTTCGCGGCGAGAGAAGGAAGGAAACGAGCAGCAGCGAGTGGTGGTGCTTTTTTTTCCTCTTCCTCCTCGGGAAATACTACGAAAAGCGGATTGATGATGATGATGATGATGTTGAAGGAGACGACGACGGTGGGTGTTGGTGGGTCGAGTGCGATAAAAAAATGCGCGACGACAACCATCCCGCGGCGTTTGATTTCTTCTTCTTCTTCGTCTTCTTCCTCGGCGAGCGTTAAAGTTGTTCAGAAAGAACTCCTCCTCGCGAAAAGAGGGATGATGAGGAAAGAAGCGAGAAGAAGGACGTTCGCCTCGGATGTCGCCGCCGGACAACAAACGCAACAACACAGCGCGAAAGGAGAATTCCGGTTACTTCCAAAAATATGCTCCATCGCTGATATGAAGCTCAACGAGATGCAGTTTTTCCAAAAGACGATACCGTTTTTACGGTGCACGTCCTCGTCCAGTAGAAACGGCATGACGCTTACCGAGCTGTGCGGCCACTCGGCGTTTGTTTTGCTCGGATGGTCCTACGTCGTCGACGATCCGTTCTTGTTGCGATGTTTAGCCACGGCGAGTTTTACCGCGCAAATATGTTTCCAGTTTTTTAGAGAGAAGCCGTTGTGGTTGCCGATTCGATGGAACGTGTTGTTCGTAGGGGTGAATATGATTTGGATAGCGAAGATGTTGAACGAGTACAGCGAAAAATCGTTGAAAGATTTGACGAGCGAGGAGAGGGAGGTGTACGATGCGTTCTTTAAAGTCAAAGAGAAAGAAGTGCTGACGATGTCGACGTCGGAAGTTGAAGAGACGAACAGTCGCGGCGAGAAAGTAGTATCGGCGGCGCCGAAGAAAACGACAAAGACGTATCGAACGCACCAGATTCACCCGAGCGATTTCAAAGAGTTGGTAAAACTCGGCGAGTGGAAAGAGTTGAAAGGAGGCGAGGTTATTGCGGTCAAAGGGAAGGTGAATACAAACATTTACGCGATTGTAGACGGTGCAGTTGCGTTGACATTAGACGATTCGGTGGTACCGGTTGCGGCGAGCGCGCGAGAGAAGACGGCTGCCACGACGAAGAAGAGCGCCTCCTTGCCGGCTAATAATAATGTTAGTAAAAATATCTTGCGAAGAGGCAAGTTTGTCGGCGAAATGGCGTTGAGTCACGGTGCCGCTTTCGGTACCGTCGTCGTTGAAAAAGAAGGCGCGAAAGTCATGGTTTGGGACACACACAAATTAAGAGAATTTGTGATGGAAAATCCTCGCGCGATGAACTCCGTGCAAGCGTCGTTTGGTCGATCTTTAGTCGAGAAGATGAAAATCGTCGGCATGGAGTGAATGTAAAGCAGGAGAAGAAATGTACTATTATATAACAACACACAAATCACGCTTTTTTTTAGCAAGAGCAGTAGCGATACGGACAAAGTAGTTATCATCTCGTAGTTTTAATGAGAAAAACAACAAGAGTAATACTAGTATGTAACACTAGTCATTATTGATTTGATTTTATATACGAGCACGTGTATACCAGTAGTAGTATCAACGCGCTTTCACTATAGGGACTACTAAGCGCTAAGCGTCATCTCTAAACGTTTTACAAACTGCTAATCTGCTATTACATAATCGTACACTGCTCGACCGAAAACCCGGGTTTGGGTTGATATCCTCCAAACCCTCTCTCTGGGCACTGGATCAACTCACCGACCCGTAACTCTCTCCACACCTCCCTCGCTCTCTTCGAGTGCATGTCAAAATCCTCGGAATTGTCTCTCCCGGCGCCTTTCATCATCACCTCTCTCCCGGCTGGATGAAAGCGCACAAACGCAGACGCTTCGTACACGTTCCCGTGCGCGACTAACCAAACTTTTTCGTCCTCTTCACCTTCTCTTTCTCTCGCGCGTTTTCGCAATCGGTCGATGTCGCAACACGTAAACCGACTCGATCGATGATGGTGATGATTTATTGTACCCGTCGTCTTTGCTTCTCGTCTTTTTGTCCCACCACCTTTAAGAGTATCTCTCATCATCGACGACGAAACCAACACCAACATGCTCGCGCAAAACTCGCACTCTTTCAGCGAGCAGTAATACGCACAACTCACGCATCCGTAACACCTCTCGCTTCTCCGTTTCGTTTCTTTAATATTCTTTATTTCTTCTACTACTACTACTACTTCTTCTTCTTCTTCTTCTTCGGGTGGTGATTGACCGTTTCGCGCATCCGGCGCCAGCGCTCTTCGCTCTCCGTTCCTCTCTGTTGTTCTTTTCAAGGGGGCACACGCCGCCTCGATATCGTCTGCCATCATTTCTTTCCCAACGCTACGTATGGTTTCCTCCGAGGACGAGGACGACCTGCTGCTCGTCTCTACATCCGTCGTCGTTTGAAGAGTAGTATTATTCCTGATGTTTTGGTGGAACGCGTCGATCGCGTTCATCACCGTTTGCTTCTGCATCGTTCGACTCGTCGAAGTCCCATCCGTTTCCCCCGTTTTGGAATCCCCCGCGATGGATTTCGAATTCGTCGTCGTTTCCGTCGTCGTCGAGATCGGAGGCTTCGAGTGCGAGAGATTCTCGATGGTCTCCTGGACGTCGTGTTTAGGGACGTGCTGTCGAGCGCGATGACGCGAGGACGAGCCCATCCTCCCACTGTCTTTGTGTCTCACTCTCGACTTTTTGTGACGCAAACCAACGAGGTAACAACAATGGAAGAAAGTAAATATTATTGCGCGCAAAACGAGAATGTTTTTCAAAAGTGAGATGATATTTACAACGCACCGACGTCTCTGAAACGCGAAAGTGCGGCACCCACGCCGCCGCTTTTGTTTGAGAATTTCTTTTTCTTTTTCTTTTTGTTGTTGTTTATGTTGTTGTTGTTGTTACTCCTCGGCGGCGCGACGGATGGCGCAGGCGTCGCTCTCGTCTCTTTCTCTTCTTCTTTCTCTTCGACTTCAGATGCGGGAACGATCGCATCGGAGGCTAACGGTACGGCTTCGCCTTTGCACCAACTCGGCAATGGTGCTTGCGCGTTCGGGTTGACGCGCCAATCGCGCGATAAGTGCGATAAAGGGCGCATCGGGCCGATCGCTTTGTTCAACGCATTTAATCTTTCGATGGTATCTTCGGCTTCTTGGCGCACTTCCGTCTCCGCGCGAGGGTCACTTTCGATCGTTTCGACGAGGTATCGCGCTTGATGGTCTTTGAGAATTTTTCCAAACGCGTTCTCTGGACGGACAAAATAGCGGTACCCGCCATGTGCGGCGTTTTCTTCGTCGTGGAGTAAAATCATACCTCTCGCTTCCAACTCTTCCGCGGATAAGCCTTCGAGACAATCACGTTTCAAGTGCAACTCTTTTCCAGCGCACTTGTCGTTCGCGCACCATTCTAGTTGTTGTTGTTGTTGTTGTTGTTGTTGTTGTTGTTGTAGATCGTCCTCTCTTCCAGCTTGTTCTTGCGTTCGTGTTGGCGCGTGTCCGCGCGGAACACCTAGCGCAGACGGCGGTATTAACCCCGCGCCGTTTCTCAACTCTTTCGGCACGTCTCTGAACACAGCCGTCGCGTCCAACTGGTTCCAAATCGAACGTCCACCAATGCACACAATTTCAGCAAAATCGTCAAAAGAAAGCTCTAAAAGACCGTTTGATTGGTAAGGAGGTGGCGCCGGTAAATTTTTCTCAAACCACAATTGCCCGGCTGAAATCGCCCGATCCTCTGGATTCGGACGAAGTCTGATCGTTTTATTCTTCACGTCTACGTATTGGACAGAACCTCTTAGCCATTTGGACACTTCGGGAGTGCCATCGGTTTCGTTAATCGTCAACGTTTTGTACGCTAAAATATCCGAGCGCAGAACATTCGATATATCCTTCACTCGTTTCGCTCTTTGCATCGTCTTCCTATCCTCGCCTAAAAGCTTCGCTTTCTTCTCCTCCAACTCTTCCTTTGCGAGCATATCGTCCACGTTCTCGTCGCACCTAAAAATATGCATCCACGCGGCGAGCGGGTCGTCCTCCGCTAACTTCCCGTTCTCCTCTATGCTAAACTGTTCTTCAATCTTCTCGTTATGTATGACGTAATCGTGAGGTTTCATCTTCTTTACCTTTCGCCACTCCTTTTCGTTCTTCGGCCAATCGACTAACGCGTTGTTCCTCCCAAACCTCTTCTGCGCTCTCAACTTTTCAAACGCTTTGATTGCATACCGTTCCGTCTCTTCTTCTTTTTTTTCTTTTTTTTCTTTCTCTTTGCATTTTCTCTTCTCGTCCGGAAAACCGCCTTCGGTTATCGACTTCACTTTCGCCTCTCGTTCTCTCGCGCCGCTACTGCTACTGCTACTGCTACTGCTACTGCTACCGCTGCTGCTGCTCCTACCGCCGCCCGCGCTTCTACCCGCGCTAATAATGTTACTCCTATCGAGTTCTATTCTTCGTTTCTTCTTCGGCACCGTGCCACCACCACCACCACCATCGCCTTTTCCTTCTACACGTACTCTTTTCTCTTCTCTTTTCATCCTTCTTTTATTCGCTTTCCGTTCCGCGCTTCGACTCCTAAATTTTTCCTCCTTCTTCGTTTTTGTATCTAATTCCTCTTCCTCTTCCTCTTCGCTGCTGCTGCTGCTTTCTTCGCCGTACCTCGCTATGATTCGCTCGTCGTCTCTCAAAATGTTCATCGGACTGGATTCGAGCAACTCGTAGCCTCCGTCCAAGGACAATCGAAGTCCTCCGCTCTTCTTCGTCGTCATGTCTTTCCGCCGTCGATTGGAAAATATCGATGCCAACTTTGTCTCGATGAAGTCTTTGACTGTTTTACACGACGACGGCACGTCGAGGACGAGCTTTTTATTCTTCTTCGAGCGGTCGGAAGAAGACGAGCAGAGCTCCACGCGCACGCGAGGAGGCGTGCTCATCTCTCGTTCTTCTTCTTCTTCTTCTTCTCCGCGCACGATGTGCAACTCTTTTGTGTGACTTTTTTATGAAGAAGCGAGAGAGATACACTCTATAATAAAACTGTTTAAACGCTAAAACAACATCTCGAGTACAGGGCGCATCCACGTTCGAACGACGTCTAAACTTCCGTACCACGGATAAATGTCGTCCTTCTCGTGTTTCACGCCTTCGATGGCGACTTCGATCGCTTCCGGGCCTAATCCGAGGCCGGACGAGACGCACGTGACGCTATCGCCGTCGGCGCTCGCGTCCTGACAATCGGTTTTATACGAAATGCCGTGCTTGATTTCCTCGAATAAAGTTTTCCAGTCCGTCGTTTTCGTCGTCGTCGTGTTCGAGATGGATGATATGAAGTCGGTAAATTTGAACGGTCTGCCTTTGAAGCCGGTGCCTTGTACTGTTACGTACTTCATCCCCGAGTGGAAACAGTTCGGGTATAATCGTCGCGTTTCTTGTAAACTCGTCTCCTCGTCGTCATCTCCTCCGTTTATTGACGATTTCTCTCTCGTTCGCACCTCTTTCACCCGCCCAAACGGATACGCCTCTGCGCTGTTGTGCGGCGTACCTAGCGTGACGAGCGCCGCCACGGTTTTAGCTTTGTATCCTTCGTACAATTTCCCGTCGTACTTTATCGATTTCCCGCCGAGAAAGAGCCGAGCAATCCAACCGCCCGCGCTGTGCCCAATCAAAATAATTCTCGTCTCCTCTTCGTCGTCGTCGTCGCTCTCTTTTGCAGGTCGAAACGCGACGGCGTCTTCGATCGCGTCCAAGATTTTCCGTAAGCTTTCTCCTCGAAAAGTCACCGGAATCCACCAATCTCTCTCAATTTTCGCCACGGAAACGTCCAACACGTCGAGATTACTCTCCTCCTCCAAAGAATTTCGAAACTCCTTCAAAACTGTCTCCACGTGCTCTCGCATCTCCCGGTAACTCTCGTGTCCTCGCAAAAATCCCGGGATAATCACGCATTTTATTTTCTTCTTCTTCTTCTTCTCCCTCTTAACTGTTTTTCCATCGTCATCATCATTTACACTCAAACTTCTTTCTCCTCCTCCTCCTCCTCTTACTATTCTTCTCCTGATACTACTACTACTCTCAGCTCTTCCGCTCTTTCTCTTCTCCTTGTCGTTTCCGGCGACGCAGTGGCAGCCTTGGCGGCGCAGAAATTTTGCCCCGAAGAAAGCGCCTCCCATTAGTATTCTTTTTGCCTCATATCACATCAGATTGGTTTTTTTTTTGTCCTGCTTTTTTGCAAAAGTGCGCTTTGAAAAGAGGAGAGAAATATTTTTTTTTGACTTCTGTTTTAATTTTTGTCTCGCCAGCTCGCGTGTTGCATGCGTTTTTTTGATTTTTGAATTGTCTCGTCTCTTTATAAAAAACTCGCCCGAAGAGAATCATCGAAATGGTCTGGCCGTTCGATTGGTTCTACGACATTCTCTCCACCTTGGGGTTGTGGAAGAAAGACGCGAAGATCTTGTTTTTGGTACGTTTGTGCGCGGCGCTTCTCTCTCGTCGACGTTCTTTTCGGCGCTTCTTTTTCTTTTCTTCTCTTTTTTCTTCATCGTTTATAAGAGTCGTAGATCTCTTTCTCTCGTTCTCTCGATCGTCGCGGAGAGATGAGATGAGATGAATCAGCTTTCTTTGTCTGTGTACTGACAAACCGTAAACTCAAAACAACAGGGCCTAGACAATGCCGGGAAAACGACACTCATGCACATGCTGAAAGACGAACGATTAGCGCAGCACCAACCGACGCAATACCCAACGTCCGAGGAGTTATCGATTGGACAAATCAGATTTAAGGCGTTCGATCTCGGCGGGCACGAAGTCGCGAGGAGAGTGTGGAAGGATTATTACGCGAAAGTGGACGCGATCGTATTTTTAGTCGATGCGGTGGATAAGGAGAGATTTATCGAGTCGAAGAAAGAGCTCGATCACTTGTTAGGCGACGACTCGTTGGCGAGAGTACCGTTTTTGATATTAGGAAATAAAATCGACGTGCCGCACGCGGCGAGCGAAGAGGAGTTGAGACATTGCTTGGGTTTGTCGAATTACACGACTGGGAAAGGGAAAGTGAACTTAGAGGCGTCGAATATGCGACCGATTGAGGTGTTTATGTGTTCGGTGGTGAGAAGGATGGGTTACGGGGAAGGCTTTAGATGGGTATCGCAATACATTTAATTCGAGATTTTGAACGACAAGACACGGGAAAAAAGAAGAGAAAGCGAGGAGACGGAGAAAAGAGTTCATCGCCACCGCCGCTTTCTTTGCTGCTCGACCAAAAGAACACAGAAGAAAAGAAAGAAAGAAAACAAACCGATACACATAAATAAAATAAACAGATTTAAATCGAAAAAGTACAACCAAACAACTCGCATAAATCCCGCGTTTATATTATAAACGATACATGGAGGGGTTCAATCCTCGACGCGTGTGTACGAAATGAATTTCTTCTCATATAATTAGTATTTTATGACACATTTTTATTAAACTCTCATCAGTTTATTAAAGTCAGTACGTGACGATAAAAACAAGTATTTATACGCGCGGGCATGCGCGCAACTTATTCTCTTATTCTCTCTTTCACTCCCTTGCCCACATTCGCATTCGGCTTACTTCGTGTACTTGCCTTCAGCCTTGTCGAAGCCGATGGTCGGGAACTCCTCGGCCAAAGTTTCCACTTCCTTCTTCAACGCGGCAATCGCCGGGAACTCCTTGGACTCCAAAACCTTCTTGAAGTCCCCAAACTTCTTCCCTTCAACTTCTTTACTAATTTCAACCGAAATATCGATGCCTTTCTTGATGTAATCCGCAACCTTAACAAAGTCTTCCTCGGTGAAACCTCTCGTCGTCAACGCCGGCGTACCTAAACGCAAACCACCCGGAACCAACGCGGATTTGTCCCCCGGGACGGTGTTCTTGTTGCACGCGATGTGCGCCAACTCCAACACTCTCTCCACGCGACTACCGTCCACGCCAAACGGTCTCAAATCGCACAACACCAAGTGGTTGTCCGTGCCTTCCGAAACGATCTTCACGCCGTGTTCTTTCAATCTGTCAACCATCGCAACCATGTTCTTCATGACTTGCTGTTGGTACTTGACGAATTCTTGCGTTTGCGCTTGCTTCAAAGCGACGGCCAAACCAGAGATGGTGTGGTTGTGCGGCCCACCTTGCAATCCCGGGAAAACGGAAAAGTTAATCTTCTCCTCGTAATCGTACATGATGTCTTTCCCCGTCTTCTTGTTCACGCCCTTCTTCCCTTTGCGGTAAAAGATCATCGCCCCTCTCGGACCTCTCAAAGATTTGTGCGTCGTCGTCGTGACCACGTCGGCGTATTCAAACGGCGACGGGATCAATTTCGCGGCGACCAAACCGGAAATGTGCGCCATATCCGCTAACATCAACGCCTTGGTATCGTCGCACGTCTTGCGCATTCTCGCGTAATCGATCTTTCTCGAGTACGCGGACGCACCGGCGATGATAATCTTCGGTCTAAACGCTTGCGCCAACTCGTCCAACTTCTCGTAATCGATCAAACCCGTAGATTCGTCCAATCTGTATGGCATGGAGTTGAAGTAAATGGACGTGGCGGAAATCTTCTTGGCGTCGGTTTGGAAACCGTGCGACAAGTGACCGCCGTGCGGCAAGTCCAAACCCATGATTCTGTCCCCTGGGTTCAACAACGCCGTGTACACTTGGAAGTTCGCCGGAGAACCAGACAAGGACTGCACGTTCACTCCCCACTCGTCTGGGTTCAAATGAAACGCCTCCAACGCTCTCTTTTGGCACAAACTCTCCGCCATATCGATCCATTCGTTCCCTCCGTAATATCTCGCCCCCGGGTACCCTTCCGAATACTTATTCGTCATGACCGATCCGAGCGCTTCTAAAATCGAAGCCGAGGTAAAGTTCTCCGACGGAATTAACTCCAAGCCTTTCCATTGTCTCTCTTTTTCTCTCTCGATGATGTCAAAAATTTCCGGGTCCACGGTTTTCAAATCGTCGTTACAGGCTTTCGGCCACGTGATGCCTGGTTTCAGTTTCGCGTACGCGTCCGCGTTCGTGGAATACTGAATACTCGTCGTCGCAGTAATCGACGCTCGCTGTTCGTTTAACAAAGAAAGAATCGCGCGAAAGAATCCTCAAATGTCAGTTTGTGCGTAAAACGAATGCGAGTTCTTAAAAGAAAAGAGAGAAGCAATGGGAGGATACGATGATTGGAAAAGACGTCATCACGGACAAAGTGCCAAGAAATCTAATCACAAAAAGAAAAAAGAAAACGTCGCACCAAACTCTCTCGTCTTCGCGCGACACCGGTCAACGCTTTGCGCGCTTCTCTTCGTAACGCGTTTGCAATCATTGTGTTGTTTTCTTCTGTTGTTGTTGTTGCGTTTTACGAGCAGAATATGTGCCGCTTCCTTTCTGATTATGTGCAGAATAAACCTCTCTCGCGTTCGATGGAGACGAGACGCTTTTCCCCTCGAAAAAAGGAGGAGAGATTTATCTTTCAAAAGATGAACTTTTTCGCGCGAAGAGCGAGAGCACGGCGAGACACGTGTGTTTTTCCTAAGTTTTTGACTGAGAGAGAGATTTTAATCTCTCGTCTCGTTGGGGCAGGTGTTGTTTAGGGTAAATTTTTCGAGTTCACACGCAAGGTCAAGTCAAGCAGTTTATCCATCCATCCATCCCTCGGGAAACGTGACTCATCATCAGACACCGCACAACACTTTGACGCGTTTTTTGCGCGTACGTGTATATATATAGTATATAAATGATGGCATCCGTTGTGATGATGATGCGCGCTACTGCCGCGACGACGATTCAGACGACGCCTTCGTATTCTTATTTGACCGCGAGAAAAACGATGACTCCTTCTGCGAGAACGATAAAGAATCATCGGATGGACAACAACAACAACAACAACAGAAGAAGAAGAAGAGGCGAATTACTACAAATAGTGTCCGAAGGAACGGGACGATTCATCGTCGGTGGGAACTGGAAATGTAACGGGACTCGCGAAAGCGTCAAAGCGTTAGTGGAGGCGTTGAATAAAAACGTCCCAAACATCGAGAAAAACTGCGATATTTATTGCTGTCCCACATTTTTGCACCTGCCGTACGTGAAGGACAACTTAAACGAGAGATTTAACGTGTGCGCGCAAAACAGCTGGGTGGAGGCAGATTTAGTCGATCCAGAACACCACTACGACTCGACCACGGGTGCGTTCACCGGGGAGATATCCGCGGAGATGTTGGAGGATTTACAAGTGCCGTTCGTGTTGCTCGGGCACAGCGAGCGACGAACGCTTTTAGGCGATACGGATGAAATCGTGGGGAAGAAGGTCGCGCACGCGAGGTATCACGGGTTGAGCGTCGTCGTTTGCGTCGGCGAGACGCTGGAGGAGAGAGAAAACGGGACGACGTTTGATGTGATTTTTAAGCAGTTGAAAGCAGTCGCGAAGGAAATCGACGACCGAGAACATTCCAGTTGGGGGTCGTCCGTAGTCATCGCGTACGAACCGATTTGGGCGATTGGTACCGGGAAAGTCGCGACGCCGGAGCAAGTGCAGGAGGTACATTCGAAAATTCGCAGCTGGTTGGCAGAAAATGTCAGCGAAGACGTCGCGAAAGCGACGAGAATTCAATACGGCGGCTCGGTTAACGCGTCCAACTGCGCGGATTTAGCCAAGTTGAGCGATATCGACGGGTTCTTGGTGGGAGGCGCGAGTTTGAACGGCGATGATTTTGCGGCTATTTGCAACGCGAGTAGCGTCCATTACAAAGCTGTGGGGAGATAAAAAATAATTTAAAAAGACCTTTAATAATAATGCCGCGCATGATTAATACACAACACCCGTGTAACTACTTCTTCAATTTGTTTTTACATATTCTCGATGCGCTCGAAACACTCCTCGCGAAGCGGCGTGTCCGCGAAACACGCGGAAACGAACGCCAGCACTTCGTTCGCGCTCAACATTTTCAACTCTCCTCTCGTGTACATGTCCGTAATTTCCTTCAACTTTGTCTTCAACAGTTTCGCGTATACAGAACCTTTCTGCCAATTCTCGAGCGCGTCGTAAAAGAAATCATCTTCTACCGACGACGTGCCCAGTTGTAAAGGGGTAAACGCATCCTCGAGCGCATCCGTCAACGCGTCCGCGTCGTCCGCTGAAATATCATGCATTTCTTTGATTGCGGAGACGATGCGTGAGGCGTAAGATTCACAAAATTTCCCCACGATGCGCTTCGCGTTTGTCCTCTGCAACGTTTGACTGGCGGCGGAGCAGAACTTTTTTAGCACGTCGCGCGATATCGCGATAGCTTTCTTCATCGCGGATGCGTTCGCGCCTCGAATACTTTGCGTTTCATTCGCGAATGAGTCTAAAGACTCCTCTAATGCGACCGAGGCGTTGCGTTCTGCGCGCTCGAAAACGGCGTCGCCGGCGTCTCTCAGAGCCTCAACGGCCCACAAAATCGCAGGTCGGTGTTGTTGAGCATTGTCGTCACCGCCGCCGCTGTTGTCCTTTCTGACTAAATTCTCTAAAGCCTTTGCTGCGTCTAAACTTTGCGCGATAAACTGGTCGGCGATAAAGCCGCAATCGTTATAAAACACGAGCGATTCAAAGAGCGACTGTTTGAAAATGGACTCGTCTCGCGTGCTCATGCGCGAACACCGGAACGCTTCGAGACAATCGCACGCGGTTTTAATCGCCGCAATGGCGTGTCGTTTGCGTCCCGCGGGCGTGTTGGCATCTTTTGCGTTTTCTTTATCTTCAAACGATGAAGAGAGGACGGAGTGAAACGCAGATTTTGTCACGTTCAAAAGTTGCACCGCGGAGCTCGTGATTGTTCGCGATGCCGGGATTTCAAAGCAGTGCAATTCGAAAAACTCTTCGCAGTAATTCGTCGTCTCCTTACCATTGCCTTTGACTTCTTCTTCTTTCGCTTTCGTTTGCAACAATTCGTCGGAAATTGCGGGAGTTTTGCCGGCGTCTCTCGCGCTCGCTAAGCTGTTCACTCTGAAGTCTAATCGACTTTCTATTTCGCCTTGCATGGCGGCTATTTCTAAAGGTCCAGCGACGGTATCTAAAGCACTGCCGAGACCGTAGCTGTTGAGCAATCCTAAACTTGCGACGCGCCTTTCGAGCGCGACGACACTATCCACGTCATCGTCCGTAAGTAGCGCTTGCTTTGATCCTAAATTCCAAGTTTGAATGCACGTCTTCGAGACTGTCGGCCAAAAGACACCGCGAGCAACGTCCACGAGATCCGACGAGAGTTCATCCAACGCGAACGACTGCTTCGTAAAAATTCCTTTGAAGAGGAGCACGTCCAATCCCTGGACGAATGTTGAGATCATTCCATCTTCTTCGTCGTTTCCTTTGCCAGCCGTTTCTCCTTTTTTCCACTTCAGCGTTTTCACGTACCCGTTCTCTTCGTTCACGCTCAACTCAACGTTCCTCGCTCTCGACTGGACAAACGGAACGACGATTTCATCCACCACTTTCCTCGTCACGAATACCGCGCACTCGCGAAATAAAGTCTCCGAAACCGCTCTCGATGCTTTCCACGCGTCTCTCGCGTTGGAAAATTCCACCGACATCCCGCCGCCTCCATCATCATCGCTCACGCTCACGGCTCCCGCGATCCTCCTCCGTATCGCATCCTGCAACTTCACCATCAAATCATCTATCCTTTCGTTAGGAATTTCCACGCACGCGTACTCCTCTCTCGATCGCTCGAGCATTTCGTACGCGTTCGACAACTCTTTCTCCTCGTCAACCATCCTCTCCACCTCTTTCAAACACTCCTCGAACATATTTTCCTCTCGCAACATCTCTAAGTGCAGTTGTTTCAACTCCAGTTTTTCTTCCAGTTCGTGGAATTTCCGCGCGTCTTTTCGCATGCTCGTCAGCGCCTCGCGCAGTTCTTCTTCATGTTGTCGCTGGTTTTCTTCTTCTTCAACACCAAGAGTCGAAGCTGATTTTGCACCACCACCATCGTTCTCCTCCTCTCGTTCCTTCTCCTTTTCCTCTTCTTTCAAAAGCTCTAAAAACTCCTCGCAAAACGTCTCGCACAACTCGACCACTTTTTCTCGTTCGCGCTCGTCGTCGCCTCCTCCTCCGTGGTCTCTGAATTCGTCAAACGCATCTTTTAGTGTTCGCGCAATTTTCGCTCGATTTCTGTTCGATTCCGATTTCAATTTCCTCGACGCGTAACTGAGCGCTTCCAGGGATGATTCCGCTCCAGACGGTACCGATTGGTCGAGCAAATGCGCCACTTCCAGATTTTCGTCGGGTTTGTCTTTTCTCATTTCTCCTCCTCCGTGGTGGTCTCTCGTTGTTTCATTCGAGAGCCGGGACCACCCTTTAATAATAAAAGCTTTCTGTTGTCTTTCGGGAAACTTTCACGCGCTTTGGAAGCACGCACCAACAATTTTATGCAAGCACTACTTTTTCCTCCCATGAAATCTCTCTCTCTCTCTCTTTCTCTCTCCCTCTCGCAAAAAGTTGATATTTTCGGAAACGATCGGCCGGAATTCGCTCCGATCTCCTCCCATAAAATTTCGGTCACTCTCCACCAAGGGAATGCGCTTGAACACGAAAAAAAAGAGAGAGAAAAAAGGGGTTTCCACTTTATCCTCATTCTGGCGACCTATATATATTTACTTATACATAACAAAACACAGTTTTCTCGAACTGCGCGCGCGTTAATATCACCATCATCATCAATCTCTCGAGTAGCGTGTACTCCTTTTTGGTCCTTGGTTTTTGTCGCGTTCACAGAAGACAGAGACGTTTTAGTATATAATTTTTGCTTTTCGTAAAAAGCGCACCAATAAAGTGCTGCCGCGTCAGCAAAAGACTCATGGAGCTTCCCCGAGGCTCGCCACCACCGCCGGACGAGTATTTCGCCTCGGAATTTAACGTCATCACGACCACGAGAGGCAGCAATTCTTCTTCTTCCTCTTCATCTGCATATCATCAGCGAGGCGACGATTCCCCGAAGTGGTCGTTGAGAGGGTTCTTGCCACCCGCGCATTTGCGCATAGAATTGTATCGGTACTTGAACAAAGAAGTGGTCCCCGAGGAGTCCGAGGAAGAGTCGCCGGCTGGGAGATTAACGCCGACGCCGAGGACGCCGCAGAGGCAGATGAACGGAGAGTCGATCGAGATGTTAGCGAAAGGGGTGCTGGCGTAAAGAGAGTTATATATAGAGAGAACAGTGATGGCCCGACGTTTGGTTTTCTCTCTCTCGTGCTCTCTTATCCTAAAATGTATATCAGACAGAAAAAAGATGCGGATCCTCCTGAATCATCATCTATTTGTAAATGCGATGCGTGAGAAGCATTTACATCCTATAATAAACTACGTATTAGTATTGCTATTTCTTCAAGCTCTCGTTTTATGCGCGCGTGTTTTTATAACCAAACGAGTTTCGTGCTCGATCCGATGGACGGCGTGAGCGAGGCTTCGAGTCCTCCGTTGTCGTTTACGCGCGAAGTTTTTTCGGTCATCGCGCGAGAGAATTTCAGTTGCAGCTGCTTCAATTCGGCGGCTTCGGAAGCCTCAAACAGCTTCCTTTCCGTCGCCATGTACGCTTGCAACTCATTCACCGCTAATTCTGTATCTGTACTCGCGTTGTATCTCAACCCGATTAAAAAATTCACCCACGTCTTCCTCTCCTCCTCCGTCATCGATTCTTCCCAAAACCAGTAACAAAACTTCTGAAACGCTCTCGAGACGTAAAATACCCCATGCATTGCCTCGTGTATCAGCGCATCTCTCACTTCCTTTTTATCCGAACTCGAGCAGACGGCCAATATCGCCGACTGCTCCTCCGACGGATGCCATCGGTCGTTATCCTTCGCCAAACTCGATTCGTACTCGCCTCGTTTATTCGTTCGCATAATCTTACACTCCATCAATCGATCTCTCAGCACCTTCTCTTCTCCAAACAACTCCTTTGTCTCTTCTTTACACCGATTTAAAAACGTGCAAAAGCTATTCACGCGCATGTTGTGACCGCTGTAATTCGCCGCGCCGCCGCTTCGGCCGGACGGAATCGAGGACACTATTTGCCCGTGTAAATCCACGTCTTCCAAAAACACCGACGCGCGACCGAGGGCCATTTTTTGCGTCATCGCCGATGGAAACTTTAGAAAATAGATTCTCGAATCGTTCGTCCATCGGTGTATCTGTGTTCATCGAGAGAGAGATGAGAGAGAGAGAGATGTGAGAGAAGCAGACAGAGAGAAAAAACAGTTGCGCGGGGAAAGAGAGTTGAAGAGAGAGAGCTGAAAAACATGCAAACGCGAGCACATATACACACACACACACACACCTCGATGATGGTATTATTACTACTCTTAGAACTCTTACACGCAGAGCAGCACAAACTGTTCGCGAAATCCTCCAAAGTTTGCGTCTGTATCGCGTTTAAACCGTCGTCGTTAATGTTGTTGGTGTTGCCCATTTTTGTGGGGGAAATGCGTCATAAAAATCATCACAATGCGTTGCGCTTCCTCTCCCGCTCCTGTCTCGGTTTCGGCGGCAAAAGCAGCCTCCTCCTCTTCCTCCTCCTCTCGATGTTGTTTTCGCCGCTCTTGTTCTCCTTCAACTTCTTCCTCTTCTTCTTCCCAAAGACGACGACTGTTTCTTTCAAACCCGGGGGGATTTTCCGTCAGAGCGGCGGCTTTGTCGTCTGATGATGACACCAACAATTCTGCCGCTGCCGCTGCCGCTGCCGCGACGACGACGACGACGACTTCAGGAGGTGGTGGAGGAAAAGGAGGGAGTGAGGAGCCGAAGAAAGGCACCGCAAAAATCCAACGCATCAGTGCGGAAAACAGCAATCGCGTGAACATTTTGAGCGAAGCCCTGCCGTATTTGCAACGTTTTCAAGGGCAAACGGTGGTGGTGAAATACGGCGGCGCGGCGATGCAATCGAAAGAACTGAAAGCGGCGGTGATTCGAGACATATGCTTACTCGCTACGGTCGGGATTAACATGGTTTTAGTGCACGGAGGAGGACCGGAGATTAACAAGATGTTAGAGGTGGTTGGGATCGAGCCGAACTTTAAGAACGGGTTGCGAGTGACCGACGACGCGACGATGGAGGTGGTGGAGATGGTGTTGACTGGGAAAGTGAATAAAGAGTTGGTGGCGTTGATTAATAACAATTCGGCCGATAGAGGCGATGGAGGTGGAAGAGCGGTTGGGGTTTGCGGTAAAGATGGGAACTTGTTGAGAGGAAAAGTGAAGGATAAAGATTTGGGATGGGTCGGGGAGATTGAGTCGGTGGATCCGAAATTGTTGACGACTTTGATCAACGGCGGGTTCGTGCCGGTGATTGCGACCGTAGCGCAAGATTCAAAAGGAAACGCGTTGAACGTGAACGCAGATACCGCGGCTGGGGCGATTGCAGCGGCGTTGAACGCGCAGAAGTTGGTGTTGATGACGGACGTCGCCGGGGTGTGCACGGATAAAGACGACGTGGATTCTTTGATAAGGACTGTGACGTTTACGAAGGCTGAGGAGATGATTGCGAGTGGGATTATTGCCGGAGGCATGATTCCAAAGGTGACCGATTGTATGAACGCGCTGAGAGGAGGTTGCGTGAGTGGTCACATTATCGACGGGAGGGCGCCTCATTCGTTGTTATTGGAGATTTTAACCGACGAGGGGTGCGGGACGATGATTACGACAGACGAAAGTTGAGTGTGTGTATGTGTGTGTTCTATTTTCGTCGCGCGTGCGTGTGTTTGTATATATTACACTATTATTAATCTATCTCTATACAGCGGGAATCTCACATCTTAACTCTCTCGAACGGTAGCTATCGCATTCGCACGCTCGTTTTTTCTCGCCGTCTTTGTTCGCTTTACACGTATCGCAACAGTATATCGATGTCGAACTTTTCGAGCATTCCTCGCACGCGGCTAAGATGACATGACACGCTTTACTCGCGCATCTGGCCAGATGTGGTATGCACGGTGCTTTACACCCGTCGCACTTTGTTAATGATAATAAATTGTTGTTGTTGATGTTATTATTATTACTAAAATTATTGTTCTCATCGATGAAACCGCCAACGTCGACGCACCCTCGCGCGTCAAACACGTAATTCTTTCCGACAAACCCGTCGCCGCCGATATCTCTCGCGTACGCCACGATCCCGCCTTCTAATACGGAAACTTCTTTCGTCACGTTCAAACTCAACAAATACGCCGTCGCTTTCTCGCATCGCACGCCGCCCGTGCAATACGCGAGTACTTTTTTGTTCTCGATGTACGCCTTCCCGCCTTTCTCTTCCACCCACTCTTTAAACTGATTGAACCTTCGAATTGGGCAACACACCGTCTTTTCCGGGACAAACCTCCCCATTCGACTCTCGTACGAGTTCCTCACGTCTAACACGACGACGTCGTCATCGCTCGATTGAATAGCCTCCCTCCATTCGCTCGGCGTCAATCGATTTGGTTGAAGACGTTGTTGTCCTAACTGAAGACGCTCTTCTGCCTTCTTCTTTGACGACGACGGTTCAAACGGACACACCTCGTCTACGATTCGAACGCTCGCGCTTTCAAAAATGTGTTTACATCTCCCGTATTCCTCCGAAACCGCGCGCGCGTTCACGTTCACGCGTTCTCGCTT
>JACLAB010006897.1_pt1 | contig 18269 bp, 19 predicted proteins | sample 8027921 | NCBI WGS metagenome assembly JACLAB01 (sample SAMN15725117, study PRJNA655200) | protist metagenome | isolation source: fluorescence activated cell sorting (FACS) single amplified genomes of... | place: USA: West Boothbay Harbor, Gulf of Maine | collected 2000-07-19 | reverse complement strand
CCGATACAACTCGGCACATTATCAGATAATTTACATACCGGTATTTGCATATTTGTACATTAGATATCAAAATGGAAGGTAAATGGATTTCTGATATGAAGGTCAAATCGGATGTGTTGCAAACAAGCAGCCAAGAGATCTTCGACTACAAGTTAAAGATAGAGATCGCTTAGTAGACAAAATTTTCGTTACCTCTTTATTCGTGTAGCCACTGAGAAGCTAATACGATCCGACGAAACTTTTGGTACATCGAAATTCCATTCAAATACCCCTCTTGTGACTTCTCTGAAAAAGTCTTTGGTCGATAAAGGTAATTTGTAACTAACAAGTATGTACTTTCCATTATCACGTACAACAGAAGCAGCACCTTGCAGCACTTCGGTGACAGGGCCGTTCCAACCTTCAGAACACATGAGAGCATCCAACAAACCCTTATCAATAATTGTATGAAATCTATCATTACAGCTATTATCCTCATCATGACCATCGCCACAATCATCATCTTGAAAAAGAAACTGTAATTTTGTTGCATCACCATGTACAAATCTCATACCAGGACAAGCACTCTTGTGCGCTTTCCGCAAATTGTCAATGCAAGCCTTCGAGTAATCAAGACAAGTTACATCAATTTTTTCCTGAGTATTTCTCACTATACGATCATACAATGCACGCGGGAGCATTGAGTTTCCAGTTCCAACTAGTAAATGCGACTGCACACCATCAAAATCTTCACTATATTCTAAAAGTTGCGTCACAATGTCCTCATTATCTAATTCACTGTGCCACTCAAATACAGACTTTTCATCATCTTCGGAATAGAATTGATCCCATCCAATACGCGAGGAGAAATTATAACCATGAGGGCCAAATGCTGTGTCCACATTGTTACTGGGGGATGTTGCAAAGAGCGTCGATCCTCTTGATCCTCCGATATCGTAGACGGTCACCAACTTGCCTTGACTATCCATCAAAAATGAAAATCCATCCGACGTATGAAACACAGCGAAGGTAACAACGGCAAATATTTGCATTTGGTTTATCATGTTAACGAAACGATATCGAAGCAGAATATAATATTATTCTATTAATTTAGAAAATGTTGTTGTAGGAATTTATTACATGAACCGGTGCAACTCTGTACTGTCTGAACTCTGAACTCTGAACTCTGAACTCTGAACTTTGTGATATGATTTGTGGTATTTGTCGCAAACGTGCCAATCTTTTTATTTTTTTCAGTGCGTGTCATTATATCTAAAATTGCTGGGGACGTTCATAAAATTGGTGTCAAAAGTGTCACGTGGAAGAAGAAGACCCCCCCCCCAATCGAGTAAAAAGTATCCATACGATACCCGATACTCGGGTATGTATGCAGACCAGACCGTAGAGTCTTACGTCTTACTGTACCCTCCTTGCACCTTGCAACTTTTGCAATCCATCACAATCACAATCACAATCATACCGGTAGTCATCCATAAAATCCCAATAAAATTTCATGTTATATAATTGAGATTGAAGCCCCCACCATATTCTAGTTTCCGTCTATCAAATATGTTTGGCGTTACCTCAAGGAGATTGATTCGTAGGTCTGCCCTTTGTGCATCATCACAGTGTTCAGTGACGACGACATCGTTGTCTCGACGAAATCATTTTCATTCGATTGTCAGTTCTATCTCGCGATGCAATAAAGAAGCAACCATGGGAATAATGTCCATGATTAATCAAAGTCAACGACGAATGATGTCATCGTCAGCCGTTGTAGATGATCTCGTTTCTATTTTAAATAGAGAGATTGAGAGCGAAGAGGAGGCTAACAATGATGTAATGCCTGAAGAATTAGCAGAAATCAAAGCAACGATCGAGAGCGATTGGAGAGTTGTCGAGCAGCAGGAAGGTAATATGACTGGCAAATTTTTTTATAAAGAAACTGGTGTAGGTCGCACTAAGATTAGTGTAGAGCTATTTTGTCAAGAGAGGGAAGATGAGGATGTTGGGGCAGATGATGATGAGGAAGATTTTTCGGACGAATTAGCTGCTGGGGTGCGATTCGATGCGATAGTCACAAAGGCTGGACGAGCACTTGTTTTTAATTGTTATTCCGTTGGAACGGAAGCACGTGTCGACGGAGTTAAGATAAAATCAGTTGATGGTTTGGATACTAAAGATGATACTGATATTTATGAAGGTCCAATTTTGGAGGAGGTAAGTATTGCTATAGACAATATCCTGTTTTTCTTCGATGAAACTTACAAGTCAACAATTTAGCTTGAGGAAGACTTGCAGAGAGCACTTCAAGAGTTTGTAGTACGCGAATGTGGATTGGATGATAATTTTGTTGCCTTTTTGTCCATGTATGCCGATTATAGAGAACAAGTGGAATACATGAACTGGTTAAAAAATGTACGATCTTTTGTACAATAAAGTAAATTCTTCACTGTTAGAAAATGCAAACTTCTTTGTTTACCATTTGTCAAAGACTTTGATAGCAAGATAAAAATAACCAGGGGAATTCAGGTATCAATAGTTCGCGATTGCCATGAACATAGCTATTTGTTAGGAACATAAAGTTGAGAAGTAAGCATCTGAGATGAATTTGAATTTTATATTTATCATTGCACTGATCACCTTTCCATTAGGGGGATTGGCTGCTTTACTGGGAAACACCGATTATTTATGTAATGACGATCATCCATATATTTTCAACCTGCCCCGTTGAAGTCATATGATTGTTAACGATAAATGAATTTGAGCTTGAAACTTTTAAATATTCACGTAAAAGAGATGGTGACCATCAACGCATACAGTTGAAAGAAAAGTATATAATCAAGTACATATCTATCATCCTTTACCTTCTCATAATGCAAATATATATAGAAATTTCTATCATTCCTCACTAGAGGTATTGCTTCCTGTTGAAACGATGCTAACTTCTTTTAACACTAAAGAAGAGATCCTATAGAGATGTTAGAAAGTTATTAGATCAGATTAATTATCTTTACGTAATATTTTCTACAAAATTATTTGAATTTAAAATCTATTCGTATGAAATAATGATTCCAAGCGAAAATTCGATGTTTTAATAATAGAACATTCATCGTAGCGTTGTGTCTTCTAACGTAAGCATATGGTATGCATGTTGATATCTAGAATGTAATTTAAATAGCAATAAGACTGAACTTTCGATATCAATAGCTAGCAGTGATTTCAACCCTGACAACTAATACAAATAGTGTTATCTTCTTGTGTAGGTATATTGACCAAAAATGTATTCGCAGGGTCATCCGTATCTTCACTTTCGTCTCCCTTCTCAACAGTGTACTGAATTGCATTCACAGCCGGTCGAGTTCGTAAATAATACATACCAGTCTATTTTTCATAAATTCAAAGTTATCCATGTGTTGTCGAGATAGAAAATGTAGATATTCAAACGTACCTTTAGTCCTTTTCTCCATGCATAAAAGTGCATTGCTGTTAATTTATCAAGAGTAGGTTCAGCAATGAACAGATTTAAACTTTGACTTTGGTCAATATACTTTCCTCTGTCTGCGGCCATGTCAATAATATCTTTCATTTTAATTTCCCAAACTGTTTTGTACAACTCCTTGAATCGAGCTGGAATACACGCAATGTTAGCAACTGAGCCGCCGTCCCTCATCAACTGGTTGCGAACGCTCGGCGTCCACAAACCACGATCAGTTAAATCTTGAAGTAGATGATTGTTAGCTAATATGAATTCACCTGCTTTCACTCTTCTCAAATACAAATTGCTCACAAACGGTTCAAAGCATTCATTGACTCCAAGTATTTGACTTGTTGAAGCCGTTGGCATAGGGGCGACAAGAAGCGAATTCCTTAGACCTGTCTTTACAATTTTTTCTCGTAATCTCTCCCAGTCATATGAAAATGATTTATTTCGCCCATAGTATTCGCGTAGTTTGTCAAACTTTCCCTGCTTATTTCTATGGCTTGCAGTCTCATTATCATTTACTCCCCATAAGTTGTGCTGAAAAATTCCTCTACTAGCAGGGCTACCATCGAAGGTCTCGTAGGGTCCATGATTTTCAGCTAGCTCTGCAGATGCCTCCAACGCAGCATGATAAATTGTCTCAAATATTGCTTCATTAAGGTGCTTTGCCTCATCAGATGTAAAAGGAAGCCCCAATCGAATAAATGTATCAGCCAGACCTGACACGCCAATACCAACAGGACGATGCCGCCTATTCGATTTTTGTGCACCTTGAACAGGGTACAAATTTATATCTATTACCTTATTCAAGTTTCTTGTCACTATTTTTGCGGCACGGTGAAGAGCTTCGTGATCAAAGTAAGCTGAATCGTTGGTTGAGGAGCTGCTCGGATTAATGGAGCCATGTAATCCCCGGGCTGAAACGACAAATTTTGGAAGGCATCTAAAGAAGGACATTTATCAGAAAAAACATAACAGCACGCGATCAATGACAAATAGGTTCACTTACAAGCTCGCAAGATTACAAACGGCTATCTCTTCTGAATCAGTGTACTGAATAATTTCTGTACACAAATTACTGCATTGAATTGTCCCAAGATTCTGTTGATTTGACTTTTTGTTACATGCATCCTTGAATAAGAGGTAAGGAGTTCCTGTCTCAATTTGGGCGTCAAGGATATGAGTCCACAATTCTCTTGCCCGTACTGTTCTAACTGCCCTCCCTTCATTCTCATACCTTGTATAAAGCTCTTCGAATTCCTCCCCATGACAAGAGTACAAACCTGGGCACTGATGAGGACACATAAGAGACCATTTCCCGTCCATTTCGACCCTCTTCATGAATAAATCAGGAACCCACAAACCATAAAATAAATCTCTAGCGCGTTGCTCTTCTTTCCCATGATTTTTCTTCAAATTCAAGACATCAAATATATCCGCATGCCATGGTTCCAGATAAACAGCAAAAGCCCCTGGTCGCTTCCCTCCCCCTTGATCTACATATCGCGAAGTGACGTCATAAACACGAAGCATAGGCACAAGTCCGTTTGAAACTCCCCTTGTTCCTTTTATATGTGTTCCTCTAGCCCGAATATTATGAACGGAAAGACCTATACCTCCTGCTGATTTTGAAATTACTGCACACCTCTTTAGCGTATCATAAATTCCGTTTATTGAGTCTTCTGACATCTTTACAAGAAAGCAAGAAGACAATTGAGGATGTGTTGTCCCAGAATGAAATAAAGTTGGCGAAGCATGTGTGAAATATCCTTGAGACATCATTTCGTAAGTCTCAAACGCTGCCTTCAAGTTCAGATCCTCGACATCCTTGGTCGCTGTCGGAAGGGAACAATGAATACCAAGCGCAACACGCATTAACATGAATTGTGGTATTTCTACGATCTCTCCTTCTGAGTGCTCTTTAAGTAAATAAGATCTTTGAAGAGTCTTAAGACCAAAATATGTCAAATCAAAATCGCGCTCTTTCACAATCTGTTCATTGATTTCGTTTCCTCTTCTTTTAATTAGATTCATTAAAGCGTCATCGATGAAGCCACAGTTTTCTCCCGTTTTTGGATCGATTGCTTGATGTAGACGAATCATTGCAGACGAGAACAAATCATCTGTAGTCTTGTGCATCCTTGAAGCTATTATTCTCGCTGCTAGCCGGGCATAATCTGGATGAATTGTTGACATAGATGCCGAGGTTTCGGCAACAAGAGCATCCACCTCCTCAGTAGATGCACCAGGATACATCCCCCTCATTATTTTTTCAGCAATGAGTTCGGAGGAGACATATCGATGATCGAGATCGGCGCTCAAGTTCTTTATCCTAGCAACGACTTTGTCCATCGAAGCTTCTTCCTTCGATCCATCTCGTTTGACGACATAGAGATAATCTTCTACGAAGGAAGTTTCCGACTTTTCCGCCACATCAATGTCGTCTGCAGGCAAATCTCCGCTCGATTCTAGCCCACTGCTACGATCCGTTGTAAGGATACTGCTACCACCTCGAGGAGATAAAGAAAAAGAAGAAGATGATGAAGAAGTTGCGCCAAACTTTTGAGAATCTCGTCCTTCAACGGCGATGATGACGCATAGGATTGTCAAGAAAGTCAACTGTATGTTCATCAAAATTATCATTTGGACGACGCTGCTGACAACCGCCTATATTTTGATACTCAAATTAAATGATGAAATAATATATATCCTTTACCGGTAGTTAATGTTATTATTGGTGGGAAAATAAATTATGATGTATCCGGTTACGTTCACACATATCATCCAACCATGACACGGAGAGATCGGGTGGCTCGTCGAAGAGCAACAGGCAATAGTAGGACAAAATATGTGTGTGAGTACGTGTTTATGACACACGCGCACGCGTACATCTAGGGTGAGCATTTTTCAACTCTATCAATACTTATTTTGTTAACATCTTACTTTTAAGAACCTGTAAACTCTGTTTTATTTTTTCCTAATGATTCTAGAGCTCTATATGCTTTAATGCTTTATTTCATTAACATCCAAGTTTATATATGTCAATATCATAAACATATGGACACATCCATTTCAGCTAAGCACCTACGTATCTTAGCCTTTAATCTTTACTGCATAGACTAGATGCGCAGTTTATGGATAAAATGACATTCCTTAATGCCAGTGATGAGCCGTTCAAATTGTTTATTTACACATTCATGATTTGATTAGCAACGTACATGACACGAGGAAGACACTGCTAGTTTTTATCAAAATCGTCGTCGTCTACGTGCCTTTCTTGAATATTGACATAACCTTATCATCCCTTTTCATTACACCTAACCCCAAACCTCTTCTGGACGTAGATTGGACCCATTTACTTCAACAGTATGTGCGCCAACGCTTGCAAGCTTAAGAACACGTGAACAATCTTTACTTTCAATAGCTTCCTCCGGGAACCATAGACCGTCACGAACGTTTCCAGAGGCAACTGCAGCGCAGAATGCGACCACGCATTCACCAACACAAGGTTCCAAGTTCTCGTGAGCATACAACGCACTAAGAAACAGACCGGGCTCTTTTTCAGAAGTTATATCACAACGCATAGCATTAGTCGCTCCAGCAAAGAAATCGACAATTCTAACAATTGGGAGTGAAAAAATTGCAAGTTTCTCCATAAGCTCTTCATTTGATAGGAAGGACGCTGGAAGCTGGGCCATGACACCAAGAAGTGTATTCCAAAATCCTGGAGCTGTTCCAAACAAACTCTTTGTACTTCCGACACCGAGAATATCGTGAACTGATGCTGTCTCTAAAAGGTTAAGATGAGAAACTTCTTTGGGTCCTACTATATTTCCGAAATCAACTGTTTCATAATCCTTCATGGCTTGCACCTCACGTCGTCGACCATTCACAACAGTCAGTGCTTTTTCAGCTAGAATGAGGAAAGTCGCTACCAAAAGAGTTGACCCAGCACCACCACTCCCTGCAGTGAAGAATGAAAATTTTACATCCAAATCCTCTAAAAAGTTGAAGGTTAGCACATGTTTTGGACGATCATTGGATACCTCAAACTAACTTACCGACGTTTAGGTCTTCATATTCTTTGAGAGCTTTTTCGGTCAACTGCTTTGCCATAAGGGATGAAACACCAGGCCAGCAACCAGTGCTGATCACACAAGGTGATTCAGTTATTTGCGAATACTTTGTTTTCGCAGCCATTGCGGTACAATAATCATCGCAAACATCGATATAAGGCAGTGCGTTATTGACACAGGCCTCAAGAACTCCATTGGGTGTATCGACCTAAACGAGAAAATTTGAGCGTCATTTATTATCTTCTAGAAAAAACTACGGAAATCTTGAAACGCACCTTCCCTTGAAAAGGCCCTGCAGTATTCACGACTAGATCAAAGTCCAAAAAATTGTCAAGCCCCTCAAAAGATGAAGAATCTTCTCGATTGACTTCTACGAAACTAACATTATTCATAATAGAATATTCTAACTCTGGAAAAAGCTTCACCCAACGATTCTGTGAAGCAATAAAATTCTCCTCGTTCGTTGCTCCAACAGAAACTCTCGCCCCTCTCAGAATAAGCTGAGTCACGACACTACCCCCCACTCGGCCGCTTCCTCCGACCACAAGAACATGTTTCTCGACCAAACTATCAAAGCCTATCGATTGTGATGACGTTATAGATAAAATTTTCGTAGAGCTGATCGACGATGTTTTCCGAGCAGCGCCTCTGAGCTGATGCCATTCGATGAAGTTCCCTGATGATGATGATGAGCTTACGGCCGTGAAGGCAGGAGAGTAAAAGCCCTCGGCTACGAATGCAATCAAACACCACAACCACAGTTTCTTGACCAAAAAAGCTTTTGCTTGCATGTTTGCAGTATCGTGGGAATCTGTTCTTTGAAAATTTGACACTGCAACAACAAACTTATAGTTTACTCCTTTCTCAAACAAAAATATTATTATACTTGAAGACTTGAAGTGTGATGTGTGATGTGTCTATTGGTTTTTCATACTCGAAGTATATTTTTTAAGTGTACACCCTACGTACAGTAACACTCTCGTTGAAAGTAGGTGTATCCCAAAAGTATTCCACAGGTTTAAGTCGTTCTGGTTATGCGCTAGGTGGTAATTATATGATATAAACTATTCAATATACTTCTAGAGAAAGCATATTCGCAAAAGCTTTTTTCGAAAAATAATTCGATATATGTCCTGGTATTTGAATATCAAGATACATGTACATGTACATGTACGTACATGTATTTTAATATAAGTTTGCGTACAATGCATGCATAATATATGTAAAGAATACATATATGATAGAACGAGAAAATTCCCAAAGTGTGCCGCTTGGGAAGCAAAATTCCGAAAATGTGCCGTTTTCCGGCATCACCACGAATAAACGTCTACTTATCATTAATTCAATAAGTAAACTACTCCAATTTTTTGCAACCACTTCACCATAATAGACAATAAATTGTTGATGATCCATGCTGTGCATGCTCTTCGAGTCATTACGTCACTGCGATTTTGATAAATTTTCACAAGAAATGCAAACTTCACAGGATCCGAATTTTATGGCGTGCATGGATCCAGAATTACTAGAAGACGATGGCATCCTAACAATAGAAGCTTTATCCGAAATACTCCATGAATTTCAAGAAAGCGAAATCGCGTATCAAAAAAAGCGGAACATTCGGAAGAAAAGGTTATCATTAAGAAGTAAAACCAGGAAAGACGCAACCGAAGCGGCAGCGTTTCAAAGTCGCAAGTCCCAATTTTTCGTCGACAAGCTTTCCAAAACCTTGGAGCTTGCCAAGGATGCAGTTGCGGATGCTCAATTTCAAATTGCATGTCAGGAGTTTCGGACAGCGTATGCCATTGTTCAAAAAATTCATGGAAAAACGAGTATAAAAGCTGCGAGCGTGTCGGAAAAATATGGTGGAGTTCACGTAGTGATGGCGAAAGAATTTAAGGCGAATGAGAACGTGAGTCATGAAAGTTTTCTGATATATTCCGAGGCCCTCCGTGTATACGAGGTTCTATTGAGTGATGAGAATGTGGAGCGAGTGAGGTTGATTTTGAAAAAGGTAATGCGTTTGTTTCATATGGGTGAGCTCAATGATAATTTTTGGATATGTCCTTGCATCCGTTCTCATCCAATATTTTTCTTAAAAAAGATGATAAGACTTACGAACGTATGGGAAACAACTGCATCAAGAATCGCAATTTTGCAGAAGGAATTGCTTGCTTTCGTCGTGTATATTTTGCGAAGAAGAAAGTAAACTGTGATAATGACATGAATGTCGCGTTTATTTTGACTAAAATGGCGAATATTGAATCTATTATTTCCTGTGGAGGTGTGAAGAAAGCTGGCAAGGTCAACTCTTGTTTCAACCTAGCATTGAATATTCTTCAAAACAGTGGCGACAAAGATTATGTGAAAAGCTTGAAGACCATGCACAAAGCCAGTGCTGGTGAAATTATGTTTCTTCGCGGTATGGAAGATATTGCGTTACAGTATTATAATGAATGTGTTGATGATGTCGAATATCTAGTCGACAAAGAATTTGCAATCTTGTCACATTGTCTAGGGCTCGTCTACAAAAAGCAAGGGGATCATTTCTCACTGAACGAACTGAATAATGAGTCATCTGGTAAATACGACAAAGCCATTGCACAGTTCGAGAAAGCAAGTGAAGTGTTCGAAATGGTACTAGGCAGTGGTCATGACAATGTCATTAGTACAATAAATCATATTGCGTACCTGCACATGAAGAAGCGAGAAGTAAATGAAGGTAAGGTTAAAGTGCATTCAGAATTTAAAAGGATTAGTGCACCGGCTTAGTTTGTAACTTTGGATTTTTTCAAAAGCTGTGGATTGGTATATGAAGGAATTGGAACAAATTCAAATGGGAGGTTTAGTTGACAAAAGAGCCCCTTGCATTTATAGCCTTTTATCAAAAGCTGAGGTAAAGCGCGGTGATTTTGTTGCCGCAGTTGCTTTCGTAAGACTAGCTCATGTAGGAATAAGTCCACTCTTAAAGATTGTCTCCTTATGATTGTGCCACTTTATGAAAAGTTGGATGCCACGAGAAAGCTGTCGCTGCATACAAGGATATGTTGACACTATCTTCTGATTTGGGTATATTAGAAGACAACCCAGCTCTTAGGTATAAGCTAGGAAATTTGTGTGTAAAAGAAGGAAAGGTTACGGAGGCAATTGGTCTTCACGAAGAAGCCCTCTCAGTATTAACTGCTTCATTTGATGAAAATTATCAAGACATTTTCAAAACTTTATTTTTGTTGGGTAATATCTATTTTGAGAAAGGTACATACATACATGATAGGGCGCTAGGTTGTTATAAAGGTGCTTTGGCTGTTGCTGCAAAGTACGATAATGTTGATCAGAACAAACGGGAGTCGATCATGAACAACATGGATTTCATCTTTTACAGTGCTGGAGATGTACTCGCTTCTGTCGAAATTTTTGAGAAAGTAATCGATATTCATGTAAAGAGATGCGGAAAGTCGGACCGCAGTTACGCTATGATGACAAATAATTTGGCTAATGCTCTATTAAGTATTGGCGAAGTTGATAGCGCGAAGGTTGCAAACGACGAGGCAATAATTTTGATAGTCGGCGCGACTGTAGTGGCGAACAGTCAAAATCGATTATCTTGCAGTATCAACACGTCATCAAAGTGTGAGAATGATGTTTCTATAAAGAGTCCAAGCTCGGCGTTACGAGGTTCCAGAATGTGCTAAACTGAAGAGTGACTTTTGGAAGTTATGTTTGGTCTTGTGTCGCTTGAAGAATTCAACTTGTCAGAGAACAGCTCAAATGGTTCATTTTACTATAGTGTTATGTTATATTCTTATTCTTCAGTAAGGTCAACCACACCATTCTCAAGAAATTTCTTAAAAGCTTGGTTTCTTTTAATGTTCTCTTTCATGTTCACTTGACGGCACGTACTCCTATTATGTCCGTCTAGTTTACCGCACAAGCTGCACATGTAATGTTTTCCACCCGATCGCCTTAGACTTGCTCCTTCTTCATTTCTTGACTTGAAGCGTTTCTTCCGTTTCCTACCTGCAACAGTATACTTTAGTACTGGTGGTAGTAACGGAAATTGTTCAAAATCATTCCTAGTAAAAGAGAAAGCAACTGGTGGAACGTAGTGTTGCTGCAGGAGGGTAGAGACATGATACATAGGCGACGACCAAAAGCTACTCAAGGAATCTAATACCGTCATACCTGTTCGCGCCAAATGGTCAATACAGGGTATCGCATGACGACAGGGCAATCCAAACTCAACAATATATTTGCAGGGACAACAAATTTGTCCAGTCGCGACATTAAGACGCACGGCGTACACATATAAGTTACTTACCGTAACTTGAAAATTGTAGACTTGAGGAAAGTCTCTTTGCACACCGTAATTATGAACCTTAAAACCGGAACTCTTTTCTCGCTCAAACGCAATGTTGTTAAGCGCCCAGTCCGTAAGTTCTTGTTTCTTTTCCATCATACGAAACGCCTCACATTTTGTAAACCGGTGCTTATCTGCCGTCTTCGCGTATAATGATTTGATAGCGTCTACAATATTCATCTCTCTCTCAGCTAACAACATTTTGTTGCAAACTTCGACGGTATTTGATGTAACATCACCCTGTCGAGGGATAGGTGGGACAAAATTATTGATTAGGACCGCAGAACTTCACATTCCTGATTTTAACCCAAAAAACTTTCCAATATCCGGACACTTCTTATAAATTTTTTCCATCTCCTTATTAAATCTACCGGTTTCTGTAATTTTTGCGGCACAGACAATATCCTTCTGTAAATTACCAGGATATCCCGGTAATTTCTTCTTTCTAGCCATGTCCAACGCGTTATCCTTCATGTGCAGTATACAGTGAGTATGCTGCACATGAAAGGATTTCAACGATTCCTCGACGTCATCCCACCCTTTTAGCCTGTCAGAGATGGTGATTTTTAACGTAGGAAAATCAACCATCACCTTTCCCATGAACCAAACCCACTCTTTCCCATTTTCTGTTGGCACGAAAGCGACAGCTAGTATGGTGATCTTCCCGTTCGCATCCTTTGTGCTTACCACGCCAAGTTGTCCCTTATATGCACCTTTTAAGAAGGACATGTCAGCAGCAACAAATTTTCGTTGATGACGATGGCTAAAAAATGACTTAGAATGTTCAAAGGCCATGTATATACGGTCAATTTGATCCAATCCATCTTTTTTGAGAGTGTCTTTCAGTGTATCACTCAGCCTTTCGATCTCAAATCCGACGCTACTCACGTCTTCGTTAAAATTGTCCAATTCCAAAAAAGGAGCGTCGGCAATTGATATCCCACTTTTTTTGATTCGAGGACATATGTCCCAATTTTATCTACTTCTTGAAGCTTTTTTAACAAAGAACGAACCAAAAAAGACTGTTGGATGAGCTGTTCGCTTGTCTGACTCTGCATCTTACTCAATATCTCATGTACTTGATGACCTTTCACTTTCAATCCAGATGACGACTTAATGGTTTGCCTCAATTGGCTATTGTTTCCACCATTATTTTTTCCAGACAACCTATTGCTGACAGGCACATAGGTAGACAGTACTTCACTGACTTTTTTATCTACACTGACTAAGTCTTTAGTGTTGAACTGTCTCCTCTTCCCATCCGCAATGTCACAAGCGTGCGCGTAGTGGGAGGACTTTTCTACGATGTTCCACAAGTTCATTGTCTTATGACGTTTAAACGTCATCTTAAAAGGACACTTACTTTGTTTATCATATTTAGAAGCCGAAGAGCAGACAAAAACCATTATCCCTTTCTTCTGTTCGTTTCTTGACACCCTGTAACACCTGTTCCAGCGTTTGCATTCGCTGAATACAAACGCTTTCACAACGCCAGTATCTGGAAGGTTACTCATATCAGCATTGGCGATTTTGTGTTCTTTCTTTCGCCATTGACATCGTTAGGGCGCCAAAAGGATGCACGCCATAAAATTCGGATCCTGTGAAGTTTGCATTTCTTGTGAAAATTTATCAAAATCGTAACATAATGACTCGAAGAGCATGCACAGCATGGATCATCAACAATTTATTGTCTATTATGGTGAAGTGGTTGCAAAAAATTGGAGTACATGTACATGTAGTTTACTAATTGAAGTAATGATAAGTAGACGTTTATTCGTGGTGATGCCGGAAAACGGCACATTTTCGGAATTTTGCTTCCCAAGCGGCACACTTTGGGAATTTTCTCATGATAGAACATACAGAGTGTAGGGCGAATGACGAATCTTTTTCATATGTTCCCATGTTGCCTGTTGCCTGTTGCCTGATATCTTGGCGGTCAGTTTACAACATACGAGTAGAGCAAACAGCTAAAGTCTTCGGCTCTCGCATAGCTTCATCGAGAAACACCAAAGTTGTCACATCTTAGGTGGCGAGTGAGATAAGGATGATTGACAGTAACGAGGATCTGTCCAAACTATTAAGGGCTCTGTTCTTAGCTGTAATCGCTTTGGTTGCATGGAATTTACATGTTTTCCTGCTGAAACTCAAATTGACGATTCAAGGCGTGCTATATCTGTCATTTTGCAATGACAAGAAGTGGAAGAAGCCAACAGATCCTGGCATTGTCTTCCAAGAAGAGTTAGACGATGATTCGAAGGCAGAAGGTTTGGAAAAGAAAACAGTAATCTTTGTGAGACACGGTGAAAGCACATGGAATGAAACTTTCAACAAAGGGGAACGATCATTGATTGTATTTATTGTTGGTTGGTTACCAAACTTGGTGAAAGCGCTGTTATACGAAGCTTATTTGCTCTTGAGCGGGCAAGTGGACAGTTGGTTCTACGATTCGCCGATGTCTCATTATGGTCTAGAACAGGTGTCTAAATTGAGAGACTTTTTAGGAAAAGAGATTTCTGGAGTTGAGAGAGAAATCCATCATCTTCGAACTCTTCGCGGAGAAGACGGAGGATCAACTTCTATCATTGTATCTTCGAATTTACGACGAGCTTTGTCCACAATAGCTGGAGGATTTTGTGATCGCCTAGATCGCCGACCCGGAGATAAGATTCATATTGTACCGTCCTTGCAAGAGATAAGTCGTAACCCAGATACGTTATCGATTACGCCCGGGCAGTCTAATGTTACTGCATCATGGATTGAGAAGTACAGCGACATATGCGATTTTCAATCGATTTTTGACAATAGGTGTAACATGAAACTTCACCGGGGAAATAAGCCAATAAACACCAATGGACTACTGCGTATGAATGAGTTTTGCAACTTTGTTTTCTCAACAGAAAAAGAAGCTATCATAGTAGGAGGACATAGCATATGGTTTCGTTCCTTTTTTAGAACATTTCTACCATGCACGGTTGATCACCCATCCAAGAGCAGAAAGGTAGTCAATTGCGGAGTTGTTGCATTCACTCTCATGAGAAAACCCGGCAAGGTAGGAGGAAAAGTCTCTTTTGTAATAGACCCTAGATCTATCGACGTTGTCTATGGAGGATTCACTTAAATTACTTCCAGTGGCTAATTATAATGCTTTTGACTTGTTTCGCTGCCTGGGTCAAGTATGCGGAGGCTCAACTTCTGTATAATTTCCTTCGACCCCATATGGATTGTCTTTCAATTATTCAATTTACGATAAGCTCGAAATATAAATTTCGACATTCGTGAAAGAGATAGGTATTTTAATATTTAAACAATTGGTAATGGAGAAAATTACAAATATACATGTACGAGTATATATAGTTGGAAAGCAGCTGTGCGATAAGGAAATGAGAATCTTGACAAGAATGTCAAATTGTAACTATGTAATGGTTTGCTGCAGAAACGAAAGGTCAACAGCGAAAATGTACCATCCCTTGCCCTCAGCGAGAGGTCGTTACCCATCAAAACAACTTTATAGCGATGATGCTCCGGTCCAGATTATCCACCTCGTACATCCTATTTCTGAAACCTTATAAGTTTTCCACATTTCTTAAGTAATGATAAGACTATACTCATATTTGTCCTTCTTGCTATAATTGAAGATTTCAACTTTTTGCTATTCCCTTTTCTTTCAACGTATTTGGATACTTAAGTGTTTTTGGATTATTTCCGTTGTAGCCTCAATAGTTTATTTTCATCGGGTATGCATTTCCCCGAAGAATTTTACTTTGATCCCAGCAAAGCGATAATTATACCTCGAAGTACAATAAAAAACTATTATGAACAGTCTCAAAGATATGAAAATTAAGTTTAGGGGTTAAACTCGCTGAATTTATCGACAGGAAAAGTAAAGGTAGGGTAGAACAAAAAATCGGGAAGTAAGGAGAATATGTTTTTCACATCTACCAGTCTTTTAGGTATTTTAAATCCAAATAAGAGTAACAGGTGAAGGTACGGGATTCAAATCTACGTTTAAATCATCGACGGAAATAGTTTGGAAGAAAACGTAAAGCTTGGAGGCAAAAAAAAACGAAATAATATAATGAAATATTATTTATCCGATCAAAGTTACTTCTTATTGGTAACGTAATCTAAATCCCTCAACAAAACTCAAATTCTCAAAAATGAGCAATCTCTTGAGTGACGACAATTTGAAGCTCAAAACTCATTTCAAATGATAGGCTAAGCGTAGGGTGGACCCTGAATATGAAACCTGCTTCTTTTTGCAGTCCTATTAAGTAACATGTAAAAACTGTTACGGGGAAAAAGTAAAAAGGATGAAGAATTTTTACATTTGTTGACACAAATGAAAATTTGTTAACACAAAGGAAAATGCTCGAGGCATAAAAAAGAGTAGAAGTTATCAATGACAAAAATTAGGTATCTGAAAAAATAAAAAATTGTTAGGAAGTATGAAAGCATAATATCTCTATTATTTTAATCTGTACCGGGTATGCTTTTATTTTTTGTTAACTTCTATTATTTTATCATTGGGGGTTGCCAACTTGCGAAATATATGGTAAATAGCAATAGCGATTGTCCCGGTCGTGCCGAAGGTACGTTATTTATTACTGAAGTATTTTTTATTAACTTCTACTCTTGTACCAGGTATAAATTACTTTCTAGTTACAACTCATCCTCTTCATCAGTTACAGGTTCGGAAGAGGAGTAGAGAGAATCTAGTAGCAGTTGTTATATGGCCGAAACATATAATACGCGTCATCGTTTTCCCTGTTATTGAACCATGAGTTCCCATATTCTGAATGGTACCCTCTGCTATTTCCATTATGCGTTATTGTACGGCACGTCGATTGCCTGTATTTTTTTTTTTTTTTAAACTGTACGCTTTTATTTTATTAACTTCTACTCTTGTACCAGGTATAAATTACTTTGTAGTTACAACCCATCCTCTTTTTTATTGCGAACTATAATCTGTTAGGTAATACACACATTTTAAAATGCGAATAGGCCAAGCGAGTTCCGGTACTTCATGTCTATTAGTGAGATTATATATAAATCTATACATCTACCGTACGTCTTCTCGATCGAAATATAATGGGCGAACTGCACTTGAAAGCTGCATGTTCCACGTTCGTCATTCGAAGTCCATTGAAACAAAGCAGTTGAAATACCGCTATATGAATAATCGAAGAGAATATTCAAGTCATTTCTTATTCTACAGAGAACATTTTGTTCAATATATATATATATGCTCATAACGCTCCGCATATTATGTTCGCTAACGGAAGGTTCGCTAACGGTACGGGGATGGTAGATGATGACTCGAATCATATTGCGATCGAGAAGCTCTCGGCGAACAAGAAAATATCAGCGAAGAAGCTTCATATCTTAGAATTACCAACCTGAAAGATTTAAACCAGCTCTTCTTTCACGAGCATGCAACGTATACCAGACTTTCCTCCTTGAACCTTGAACTACCAATGTTGTTCAATTCCTTTACATATGCTTCGTTACATCATGTATATGCTTTGTTAAGTAGACGGAAAAGACATGACTTTTTCATTAAGGAACTAACAGACAAAAAAACTGATCACCTTATATACAAAAATTTGGACTTGAACTCTGTCGATTTGATCAGCTTCTGTCCCTGACATATCACCACCAGATACAGAATGAGAAATTACATGTTGGTCGTTTACGCGGCACGTCGCAGTTTCGTTAAGACACACAAAAATGGTACCATTGTGTCGAAACTTTTGAAAGTAGTACATCTATTTGAATAACGACCTTCCTCATTTGTGTCTTGATATTTAGTACGAGCAACAACCAATCGAAATACCCAACAGCATCAACTTTTCAAGAAGTGACGGCATTATTGGAACTTAAAAACCTGAAGGTCTCATCGACAATCAATCACCGCGAATCGTCAGAGTCGTGCATATTCCAAGATCTACTAACACAAATTCGATCGTGACCCATTGACAGCCAACGATAACTCAATTAAATAGAAATTTAACACTAATCATCATAATGGGATCTTCAGACGAGAGTGCTCAGGTGGAGAAAGCCGTAGAAGTAGAGAAAACGGAGAAGGAGGAGAAAAGTGATGAGCCTACCACAGCCACAGGCGCTGAAGATTGCGAACCTACTGCATCTGGATCTGGTGACGAAGTGAAGAATGTTGTCACAGAGGATAGTGAAGCTGGTCCTACGAAGCAGGCATCAGCTGTAATTGATCAGAGTGTATTCAGTAATAACAAGAGGACTTTTCCTGAAAAGGTAAGATTGAGTCCTTAATTTTGTCGGGCGATCATGACAAAGTTACTACCATTTTGAAGGTCATGCATGTATTATTCTTTGTCTGTCGCATTGTTTCCTCGTT
>JACLAB010005303.1_pt1 | contig 18270 bp, 16 predicted proteins | sample 8027921 | NCBI WGS metagenome assembly JACLAB01 (sample SAMN15725117, study PRJNA655200) | protist metagenome | isolation source: fluorescence activated cell sorting (FACS) single amplified genomes of... | place: USA: West Boothbay Harbor, Gulf of Maine | collected 2000-07-19 | reverse complement strand
TGATGATCTGCTGTTAAGAACTTCTCTATTTGATTGCAAGAATTTCGATCACCACAACTTGAGGGAATGTTGATGCTTTATGGGTATGTTGGGTATGTTTGTGTGGGGTTTTTCTTTCTTACAGTGGCAGAAACACTCCATTCTTTCGAAGAAGGGACTCAATTGTGGCTTGATGTAGATAATGTTCTTGCAGATTCTAGGGAACGTATTAGATCTCATGTAGTTGACGGAATACTTCAATCGTCATTTAAATACCCAAGTGAAGTTATCGTTGACCCAGTTCTTCCTCGTGCTGTAGAGGTATGTAATCGCTTTTTTTGGCGTGGATCTAAAGTTAACATAATAACAGCACGTAAGAGCTGGCCTAACGCTTTGAATACTACCAACGCGTGGCTACAACAACACGGATTTCTGTATCATAGCATTCATTTGACTAATTCTGCTGATGACAAAGTTGATATTCTTTCACGCGTATGTACTGCGAAAAACAGTTGCATATTTATTGATGATTTACGATCTGGATGGCATACTTTACCAGTTGGTGAAAATACACACGTGAAATTAAATTTAGTGAATATATACAGGAAACTTCCTTACATCGAACTTGAACTCTTTCATCAGCCAGGATTTAACACTTGGATTGACATAGAAAACAAGTATTTAGGTCCGGATTCTTTGACATCTCCGTTATTATTACGTAGTGGTGTTTTTGGTCATCTTCGTGGTGAATTACATAATCACGTTAACAGAAGCAAGAATTTTGTTCTTAGCACTACGACATTCCACTTGTTATGGATTGTTAAACAGAACCCATTATATCAGTCCAAAACATTCTACGAGCAGCTTGGAGTTAAAACGAGTACTTTACTAACAATTCCATGGGCAGAGACGCTCCAGATACTACCTTTACAGCAAAATCAAATGGTGAATAGTATTCCCGGAGTAATCGAAATGTTTGGAACTAAAGGTGCTATGTATGCAAATGCCCGCGAGGAGCTTTCATTGAAGTCATTTCGTTTCCCTGTCGAGATGGAGAATTTCCGCGTAACTGCGGAGTTAATGCCTGGAACACGGTGGGTTTACAAACCGGATAATCTTTCAAATGGTATAGGCATATATGTTGGTACTGCTGATGAAATTTTAAAAAAGCCATCAAATGGCACGGGTGTTATTCAGCAATTTATTCACAATCCTCTACTATCACGGGATGGAAAAAAGGTTGATTTTCGTTATTACGTCCTTGTATCATCAATGGACTCATCGCCCTTGCGATCGTACTTCAACAAAAATGGATATGTGCGCGTAGCAGGCTCTTCTTTTAGTGAGAGTGCCAGTACAGAGTCTCAAATTTTAAATTCAGGCAAGAGTCGATCAACCAGAATTTCTACGAGAGAATTTTGGGAGAATCAGGTTGTCAACACAAGCGTTAGGATTGAAAAAGTACAGGAAAATATTATCAAAGCTATTTCATCAGTTATTGGGGGAGCGCTGCCCCGTCATTTAGGTTGCAAGAGCAAGCGCTTTTCATATAATTGTGAAGATATACGCTTTCAATTGATAGGAGTAGACCTGGGCATAGATGTTAATGATAATGTTCACATCTTCGAATTTGGATTCGACCCATCTTTAAAAGTAAGGTCGGGCGACATCCGTGATAATGATATTGCTATGTATTCAGAAATATTGAGTATAATGGAAGCGTCACTTCGAGCTGAGAGAGGTGTCACCCACGTGTACACTGAAGTGAATCGTGCACAGGCAGAAAGTAAAGCTCTTAATACGTTTGTCCGTATGCCCATAAATTAAGGTGTCTTATGAGTATTGAGTGTAATGGGAAATCGGTTAATGGCTATATTGGTTCCAGAGAGCCAGAAAGCAAATATTGCCCCTGTTTTTCAAGAATTGGGAAATCCTCCGTTTTGAGTACGATAACTTTTGTGTCATTGATAACGGGAAATTTGCAATGTATGCAACCAAGCTTTCGCATGCGCCTGTTCATAGACACCAACTTTCATATACATCCAACATCTCTCATTATCAGTACCTGCAGGAAACTGCTGTGCGTCTAAAGTGATCTAAGGATATTTACTAAGAAATATGGGCCGTCAAAATATCGATGCCTGTTAGCTCCAGCTCAAGTTTGAGTGATCACGTACGTTCAATTCTTTTCGTCGCTGGCGGTGATGGTGATGAGATTCAACAAAATAGATTTCCACTTCCCTGCTTAAATCAATATTTAATCTGCCTCCTTTGGGAAATTCTCTTGGATACATGTGCGTATAAATTTGAATCTACAGACAAAGAGCGTCTTTTCACTGCATATGCTCTATCGTAGTGTATTATTACGTAGCACTTAGTGGTGGCTTATTTCGTCTCTCTATGACCATAGCGGGAACTAGAGCAATAGCAGAAAGGACGAGACATACTACAAGGGCGTAAAACACTGCGTTCCATCCAAATAAAGAACTTATTATTGGAATTGTCAAGCCTTGAGAAATTGATCCTAAGGAGCCACATCCATTTACAATTCCAGTAACAGTCCCAACAGCACTAACTCCTCCATGCTTCGAAGACTCTCCTACATCTTGACAAATGGCTCCAGCAATAACAGAATCGACTCCAAGAATCATGAACCCAATAATTCCCATCAAAATTACCGACACAAAAAATGAAGATTGTACTATTGATATGTACGCAACGAGGAAAATAGCACCTAAAATTAGCATACATATTGACGCAAAGGTCATTCTCCCATTCAAGAAATTATCAGATATCCACCCAATCATTACTGTGCCAAGTATTCCTCCAATCTCGAAACTCGTCGAGAGGTAACCAGCTGCCGATTCGTTGTAATCAAGCTGTACTGTGCTGTGAAAAGGGAGCCAAGAAAGTAACACATATCTGACATATTTCAAGAAGAAGTATCCTACACATAGAGATGAGACACCAGGAAATCGGGCAATAGCTATCATGGAAAGTTTAGGGAAGGGGGCATCACCATTGACGGCAAACACTTTGCTAGATGATATACTACTTGATTGTGGTACCGATAGGCAGTATACACACATACCACCTAAAAAGGCAAGAATGGGACTTGGAGTGAAATATGTCCAGCGCCAACTTCTACTTCGTTGGATAACAGTTGCCAAAATAATACCACCAATTCCCCCAATAGGAGAACTTGTAGCCCATAGACCCATTATTGTACCACGATTCTTCCTATCTAGTAGACAACCAAGTATTTTGATGCATGATGCATGGGCACCTGATTGGGACCCACCATGAAGAAACGAAAACAGAATAACATATGATATTGATTTAGATGCACCAATAGAGTATAGCGCTATACTTGATCCAATCAACCCAAAACCCAATATGTAATTAGATCCTAATCGGTCAGCAAGAGGTCCGATAGTGAATTGGCCAATTGTGTAGGAGGCGAGGAAGGCGGCATCTACTAAACCTAGCTCGAATTCGGTCATCTCAAACTCTGCCTGCATTCGATTCTTAGCAACACTTAGGGGTTTCCGGGCAACATTGAATAGCGCATACGCCAGCCATGAGAGCCCAAAGACAATATATACTTTTTCAATCATGATACGACCGACACTTTACATAGGATCCCTATCTCTGCTGCTGTAGGTGACCTTTCCTAGGAGAAAATGCACATAGCGACTTACTACTACGTCGAGTAAAGCACTACATTGTACAATTGTACTATTAATTGTATTTTATCTCGAGGTTCCCAAAAATTGTAGTTTCCATTCGGAGAAAACTTTGCAACAGTGGTCTTGTACTCGTGGCCACGGTACACGAAAGAAGCCTTAGGGTTGTCGAGGTCGCGAACCACAAATGCCTTGCGACACGGGTACACAATAAGGTTCTTGGTCGGATGAGCATGGATGTGCAAGGTCTCCCCGCGCGTCACACGCACTCGCCCATGTCTCCAGGCAGCTTTCGTCGCCAACGAACGTGTTCGTTAGGTTGGAAGCAAACTCACTCATCGCTTCTTTTGCGCTTTGGCACTGGGTTGGTCTACTACGCCGGGAACTTCTGCGACGTGAACAAGAGGGCAATTAGGGATGTACCCGCCGATGATGTGGGGTTGATTTCTGAATCGAGATAATTTAGGCAGGGTCTTGCCAGTTTCTATTGGGGTTCATTTCGTGACATAGAGTGACCTCTTGTGACTTTAACTTTTGACACCGTGTATTGGATACCCTGCATTGACTGCATTTACAATATGAAGTCTTTGTTCGTGCTCGGTAGTGAGAAATAGCATCATTCGAGTACGATTCGAAGCGCTATCTAATCGTTTGAATAAGTCAGGACCGGCACCATCTCATGTACTGTGCGTTGGTGCAATGGGTACATGACGATGAGTAAGAAAAAATGTTTGTTCAACATTACCCTTTTTCGTCGTACAAGTTGCTGAACATTGCCCATATATTCCAGATTTGGGAAATCCGATGTCTTTGAGTATGATAACTTTCGTCGTAGCGTGTATCGGGAAATTTCCCGCAACCATAATATCAATCGCAGTGTCAGGGATCGCGCTCGCTGTTTGGTTTTGTCGGGATGTGCTGAATTTAGAAGTCATTAAAGCGAATGTACCACCACACTCCACGTAGCGGATCCAAAGCCCCCATTATGAGGCCGTTGTAGTCGTATTGGGAACAAGCAGGGTGCCAACGATGTAGCTGATGGGCACTTTAACTACTTTGTGGTCCTACACCGCACCCAGAATATGTGATTCGAGCAAGGTTTAAGCTTAATGCAGAAAATCCACCTCCTGATACAAAGTACTATGCATAGGACATAAACGTTATATCTGTAGAACCCGTACTTCTTTGTACGACATCGTAGCCACTTGCAATAAAATAGTCAGCTACTGCACCCCTGTAGACGTAGGTGTAGTCGCTATGCCCATGATTATTTGATGAAACTGTGACCAAACGCCTCGGAGGTGGAGGAAGTTTAGAATTAACCAACGAATAACAGGATATTGGATACATGTAAGGTCGTTTATGCATGAATATGCATCTATTCAAATCAAAAATACACCCTTTTGCTTTGCGTGCGACATCACCCAGACGAAGACGTACTTCCACATCACCCTCCAAAGGGATTGAGTAATTGTACAGTAAGCGATGTTGGTGGATAAGCTCATTCATAGCACTGAGAACTTCGTATGATTACCTTGAACTAATCGGTGATAATCACAGAGCTTTTGCATCTATTGTCTGTCGTTCTCTTGCTCACGCGAGTATTTCCAACAAAAGCATCACCCAGTCTATCGCTGCAATCATTCGACCATTTACTATGGCATGGATTTGCGATTGCATTAGCACTTTTCACTTCAAGAGCAAGAGGCTTGGCGGCTCCAGTTGAGCATATAAATGCACCGAGAATAACGACTACAGCTTTCCTGTAGATCGACATATATATAGTATTGTTTGGGGAGTCAATCAATGTATCCTCGCTGATTTCTTCAACTTTATCAATTTCACCTTGAATAACTACACGCATCGTAGACAACAATTTCGCTTGTACACCACACCGGCCCATGCGTGCGGGGTAAATCTTTGTGTACATATATATACAAGTAGTTAGCTTGGTGTGAACACAACTTATATGGGACGTACGGAAAAAATACAATGTATGTCGAACAAGAAGTCAAGTGTAATTGCCCTTGGCTCGCTGCGCACTTCAGTAGTCATACGACCTCCAGCGAGATAGGGATAGAAGCTTGTTACAAGTCAATTGCGTCAATAATATTTATACAGAGATGAGGTCATCGTAGCGTCGTGTAGAGATGAGGGGATCTTGTAGCCGACGTATCCTGCTGAAGAACTGCGGCATCATTAGTGCCATACTGATCGTCGTATACTCCCTTGGTCGTGAGTATAATATTACAGCGTGGAACAGTGACTACTCCCAACACAGAAACCGCTACAACGGTGAAAGGAACACGACTTTACTCCATGCACGCGATCCTCTGGTTTTTACTTGGAGCGTCTTAGATCGAGCTTATATACCCAAAGGTGTGATACCACCAGTCCTGCTTATGACGTGGAGGAATATAAGTGAAGTCCCTACTAACATATTGGCGCCACTTCACTCACTCACATAGCCAGTAAAGATACCTCGGAAATCTCCCGGCACCAAGTTTGTTTTCGAGACCCCTCCCATGACCACGTCGTCCAGGGGCCCCCATTGGAGTGATGACTCAGCGTTCCAAAGTACAGACCCAGATGACATGATTTGAGGAACACCAGTCTCACTCTTCCGAGTTATGAAAGGGATAAAAGGTAATTTGACAGCTTCGAAGAACCTAAGCGTTCGCGCTAACCTAAAGGGATTCCAACATTTAGCTCCTGTCGTGGTGCCACTTCGTACTACTCAAGGGAGCTTCTACTGCGATAGATTCGGTGACATGGAATCACTACCAAATCAAACATAAATCACGGAAACACATAGCCAAGGGTGCACTACAACATAGATTTAAGTGTGCTGCTGCTGAATCTCAACCGCTGTCATGTTAGGGTCTCATACGTCGGCTCAGAAAGGTCAAATTTGGGCACCACTTTTGCTGATCTGCTGCCAATTCGAAGTTAGTTACTTAAAAAGTGCAGCGGACTGCTGCTAGGTACTTTAAGTTGCCAGATAACATCTACATTGCGTTGTAATATACTCATTACGTCCACTAACTGCCCAAACAAGATCCAAAATAGGTCAATTTTCAAGACACAGTTCTATTCTTCGGAACCAAAAACACAATTTTCTGGCAGACAGCAAAAGAGCACACCCACAGCTAGCGGGTTTCCACACGGCGCGTTATGACCATATGGTGGGGAAGCAACTGACTTTTATATACTACCATTTTTACAACTGTACAATTGTGTACAATTGTACAAAATTGTACAATTGTACAACTACTTGTACAATTTATAATTGTACAATTGTACAATTGTAGCCCCGCCCTTCTTCTTCCCGCCGGCATCCGGATCCGGATCAGCTGCACCTGCCTCGTTAACCCGAGAGTGGGTCTATGATTGATCCCCGGAACTTATCCCAGGCCAACCCCGGATAACGTGAATAACCCGAGAGTGGCTGGGTCTATGACTTATCCCCGGGGTGGGTTTAATTTATTTATTAATTATTAACCCCTGGGGTTAATAAACCCCTGTGGTTAATACCCCAAGATCTGTTGCTACTATTGTGCCACACCTCAGTTTCTTCAACTAAAATGATGGCGTTATTAGAATAATGAGTACGTCTTGATTCCATACCACTCACCAGCAATGCCGCACATATATCACAGGCTGAGAAATTCACCCTTTTGTATTTCTTATAGGCCCCACCTGGGGTGCAGCTGGGGGGATCCGGATGCTCGGGCCGCCGCCGGGGGGCTTAACCGGCCGCGAGCTCTCTCTGAATAGTTTTTCAAATGAAGTGTCCAAACATGCAATCAACGCGTGATAATCGTGGGATACAGCAGTACAATTAATTACCGAACGACTCTCACGTAATTCTTGGGTACAAAAAGGATGTTTCATTTAGTATTACTGTTTGTTTCTATCCTTAAGATTTTTTGTTGCGACCTCCCATTGGATTGCGTCAACGTCATCATGGTTGCACTAGACGAGCCAAAGAGTCCCTACGAAATTAATTCTCTTTTTGCCCTTTCGTCGTCTATTTTTAAGGATAGAGGAACCAAATTTCAGAATTACTGCTTGTACGTATGCACGAGTAATGGAGCAGCACCTCTATATGAGAGCCTTTTAGAACCAATATCAAATAAAATATACGTCTGTGGTACTTGTCAACAATTTATTCAAAAGAGCCTACCACATGAGTTTGATCCGAGTGTAGCGAGCATTCAGAAACGTGCCAAAAGACCGGAACTGCTCACCCCTTTAAATTTTGCTGCGTTTTATATTGGTAGGTTGTTTCCATCTACCAAGCGAGTGCTCTATCTCGACACAGATACATTACTGGTCGCGAAGGGCGATAAGGTGAATGAGTTATTTAGCTTAAAGATGGATGGACATACATTGGCTGCTGTGGAAGACTGTATCCAAAGAATTGGAATGTATATATCGTGGCCTCCTTCAGAGCTCTTGCTCCGTATTGTTCCGGCATTTAGTTCTGTGACACCACAGTCGTGCATTTGCAATAGAGGTGTGGTACTGTTCGATGTGCAAAAGTGGATAGAGGGCATGTACCTGGAAAAAATTGAGAAGTTAGTCAAATACCAGTACACTACAGATAAATTCTGGAATATACAGGGTGTTTCCCAGCCCCCATTCCTAATTGTCATCTCTGGGGCATACTATCGTTTGGACCCTTCGTGGAACGTTCGAGGACTTGGACGAAACGATATTGCGAAAAGAGAGTTTGATGGTTTGCTTAATGTCGCCAGTACCTTGGGAAACGACAATGTATCACATCCCTCTTTCGTGAGTAAAGAGAACGGTTTGTTAATTCCATATGCTCATCCTTACGCGAATCTTGCTTCGATACTTCATTTTAATGGCAACCAGAAGCCATGGAACAAGCTGCGCAAACGTGAGGTACCGCCACTTTGTCGAACAACTGAAGGATATGACTTATGCTCGAACGTATGGCGCACTTATGCCCAGAAAGCCGTGACTGAGTTCGTTGCAAATACATCTGTAAGGATCGCATGGGAAAAGGAAAACATAACTATATGCACTCGAACATCATTGTTGTGTGTAGACAGACTGGTGTGAGGATAATAGTGAACTACCTTAGAAATACTTTAACATCGTACCCTCGCCCAGAAGAAACAATCTACTATCTTTAAGAGGAAAAGGGTGAAATGGTTTTCTCACTCATGTACAAACCGCTGATTATGATGATCATCATACTACTCAAGTTTATACTTTCTTTAGTGTGTACTTGAAGAAGAAGAGGCACTAGGTACCTCTCGAGCGATAGTGGAGTGGGTACTTGGACCGATGTGTTGGAGAAGCGCTGTTACGAAGAAATGTGGAATGAAACGTCTAGCCTATTCTTCGCATCTCAGATCATAAAGAGCAAGATAAACTGACGAGCACTTCACAGACTTCAATCTGCTGATTGTGGTTCGCATATCTCGAGGCATACCACCGTAGAAAACTTAGTGACGATATATTTCGAGAGTGTTCGAGAGTGGATCAAGCGCCGCGACGGCCAGAACGTGCAGGTGGCGTAGCTGCTCACTCGTCTCTACGAAGGAGGAATCCCACTAGCCTGCCGCCAGGGCCTAGCTGGGGAGACATTCTTGAATGCCAACCCGTTGGTGCTAACGAGCGGGGCAGGGACATACGAGGGACAAGGAGATGTCTGGGAAGAGAGGTCGGATCCAACCCCTTGGAGTGTCAAAGTGCGACGGACAGATGTTCGCGGCTATGAAAATTTTGCTTTTACATCAGTGATGAATGTGAACCTCTCTACAGTCCTTCACCTCGAGACTAGGTCGCGTCAGACATGAAATGCTACTGAATGTCTTGGCTGACGCCGTCGGAAGAGTGGAAATTGTGTGGTACGTTCAGCGTGGACTGATGGTAGCAACCCTTGCTCGACATCAGACCTAGTCAGTACACCATGATGCCACCGTAGCTGGGGCATCCATTCCACACACCACCTATTAACTCAGGTCAGGCTTCAGATTATTGGTCCAATAAAACCACATCCATGGAAATGGGAAAGTATGTATGTGTTAGTGTTTTGTAGAGCGGCAGTGAAAAGGAACTGCAATGGAGATCAGTATTCAATAGAATGGAGGAGCATAATTGAGCCTCAGTAGCTCAAAAAGCCGATTCGCGATGTGGAGATTTCTAAGGGCTACTGTTTGTTACGTCCAAGGCATGCGTTGCAAGGGAGAGAATTATCGTCATCATCGTCGTTTCTGAAGCCTCTTGTAACCGCCCTTGGCGATGTATTGAAGAGATTTCCAATTATAGAGAAGCTTCGTCGCGTACTGGGCGTTCTCAAGTCTTGCCTCGCCGACGCCAGGATGGTGAGAAAATTGGCTCACGTACCACGTGACTAGAAAAGTCGACGAGACTTGGAACTTGAAAGACGCTTTGCAAAAGAGGCAAGGCTTGTGGCACTATCTGCTGTAATATTCTGGATCCCTGTTGTTGGCGCCCCTATGACGATGATACAAATGAGTTTTCCTCGGTACTTGCTTACCCCCTTACCCCTCATTTTTGGTCAGATGAAGAAAGACGAGTTATATTAAAAGATATTTACGACGATGATAACGAAAAGTTTCGTGGTGAGCTTTGTCAACATATTGCGAGAGAGAAGAAGCAATTTGATAAGTCGACATTTATTGCACCGTCTGGCATGTATTGCTTTGACATGATAGAGAGAGATCATCTCTGTGCGCTGGTGTACAGTTGTACGCAACGCGTCAAGTACCACCATTCCTCCCTAAGCTTCTAGTACGCAATATACCACGATTCCTCTTAAAATATTGGCTAAGTCGGGAAGCACTGTCAATTATGCAAGATGATAATTCACTTATTTCGGAACTTCTTGGCAAATCCACAGATGCCGAGAGCCTGTGTGGACTCTCTCTTGATGAGTTGCAATTTGCTGTTAGTCGAAGAGGAGGAGACCCATCTGCTGAAGGGTATCATTTGAAAACTTTTATTATCCGTTGGCTTGATGCACTCGGAACGACGACATCCTCTAGTAGTCTCTACTCTACTTCTCTATTTGCGCATGCATGTGCATTACCAGATATCGTCATCAGTCGTGACTGAAATTGTTTCAGGACTTCTCCAGACACAACATAAGTGAAGAACAAAAGAAACAAATTCATTGCGGTGCGAAGTAATGCAGGACATCGAACAAACTTCGCGCGGAATCGTTAGGAAAAGTTTGATTAAATTAATTCCTCTCATGAGTAGCACGTCAGGGATGGTTGAGCACCACTGTTGACATTGGACCAGTTGATCTGCGATGTATCACGGTCGCTGGCATGCTGCTTATTAGGGCGGTGGTTGCCGCCGTTATTTGCATTGTTGCCGCCGCCGGCCTTGCGGTTGTTCCTATTGCCCTTGTTAGGAGGGTAACGTCTGTCAACGTTGTCCAAGGAGGGCTTGGGATCATTACCAAGTGGCAGCGCCTCCTCCAGGTTGGACGCTAATTCCAACAAGTTGGCACGGAGGCCTTCCAGCACCAGAAGGATGGAAGCCTTGTCGGGGGTTGTAATATGCAAATTGAGCATAATTACGTTGCATGATTCATAGAAGTCTTTGTTGGCCATTTTCGTTCCATGTTTGAAAGCATGGGCGAAATGCACATCAGAAGCAATTAAGTACTGAGTGCGCTCTTCTTTATTCAGGAGTGCAGCATTCTTGTACCAGTGCTTTAGGAGCAGGTTGATGAAATACTCAATGTGAGTCATTGAGTTCATGATGTCACGAAGGGCATCGCTTGCATCTCTGTGATTAAGGCCACCTTTGGATTGATCTCTGCTGTAGTTCAGGGGCTGCAGCAAAAAGAAAGGGGTCTGGGTCCTCCACAATTCCAGTAGCAGTTTGGAAATTGTCGTGTCAGGAGACACAACTCCACAACTCTTGCACAGGTGTTCCAGCGTAAGCAGGAGGAAAATGCGCTCGTCATTGTCGGGTGAACACTTGCCGTTAGTGATCTCATCTAAGGAGGCGAAGCCTAGGTGCTTGCAGAAAGGGGAACCTTCGAGGTTCTCCAATTGCTCTTTTAACGTAGCGTTAAGCAGGTTGCAAAGAGGGGTTCTGTCACCTTGGTTGCGGCCATCAGAGAGTCTCGAAGCTTGTAGAAGCTTGAATAGATTATAGGCTTTCTTGATGTTGTTGAAATCCGATTCATTGGGTTTCACAGATGCGGCCACTTGAGTGTTCACGACGAATGTAGGCCCTCAAGAGTGTGGATGCGCTACATCTGCGTAAGTACATAGGGCCCCTATGTAAGTACGCTTGGGATGCGAAGGCGAATCAGGGGGTCCGGATTCCGACGATCCCGACGATTTCGGGGGAACGTCATCAGGGTGTGTGTTAGGAGAGGAAATATCCTCATCCGAGTCCACACTATGGAAATCATCATTTCCATTGGGGTCGTCACTACTGTCATCTCCACCACCACCATTCTCGCATGGGCCTGAAGCGACAGGGGACGTGATTTGGGGTGCAGATGTCGCAGAGGACGAATCACTGATATAGAGATAAGGTTGATCTACCGGGTTAGGGATTACGTTCTCGTCCTCATCTGAATCATATGGATCAGGATAGGGCGCACCACCTGCAGCTTGCAGGGGTTGTCTTCCATTGTCATTCATAGCACGTAAGTGCTGAGAATGTCCTGTTGGGCCTGATTGGCTTGGCAGGGGAAGGGACTCGGATCTTGCAGGACTAGCTGCGACGAATTCTTCTCTTAGAATCGTGATTTGGGCTCTCACTTCCGACGCATCCTGACGAAATTCCTCACGCAAATTTGAGAAGTTGTTTGACATGTTTGACATAAATTCAAACATTCTTTCTTCAAAGGTACAATTGTATTTGCGCCCGATGGTCGGACAGGAGTTGCAGGGAGAGGGGGAGGGAGAGGTCTGGTATTATTTGTTTTTTCGGATTGCAAAGGCAATCGGGGGAAGAGGTAGTACTCACCGGGGGAGACGGGGAGACTGGGGCTCCAGATTGTGACGGGCTATCCGCGGATATTGGCCCGTCTCCAGCCTGAATGCTGCTTCCATGGGAAGCAGCATGTTGGAGACTGGCATCACTCGTGAGTTCACGGCCTGTTTGGGCACGCGTTCCACGCATTGAGATCGGCTTGGAGCTAAAAAAAACAAACAAGAAAAAAAATCCACTCGATAATTGCTTATCTAGCGAATTAGTGCACTAATATGCCGTAGCAGACTAACGGAGATACACCCAAGGGTTAAGAAGGTAGATGGACTGAGGTTACTACACACAATGTAACTGTAACTAAGTCTACAACACTACTCAGTCTCAGACCGGGTACCGAGCGGTGGCTTGCGGCTGACGATAGGTGTAAGAACGACCCTACTGCAGTCTACTGCTGCATTCACAAAGATTGCGCTCCAATCGACCAGGAAGCGGGCTGGGCTTGGACTCACATCGTCCCCCAGATGTGGAATCTAGACTTCTGGACTCCTCTGCCTGATACCAACAAGAAAAAGCAGAGAGGGATGATCACCACCGCCTTCGATATGTACAGCCTAAATGAGGTGCAGGGATACCTTCACTTGGAAAAGCCTTGTCACAAGGAGAATGCGCGAAAACCCACGTTCACCAATCACGACAACGTCAAGCACGACGTGAAAAAAAATGCTACATTGGAAAAGGCGGTGTGTGCCTTCTATGCAAGGGATTACTTCTGCTTGGGCTACGAGCTACCATCGCGATGCAGAGATGATCCTGATGTACTTGGGAGTATTTGTGATGCACTTCTGCCCCCATAGATCTTTTCTCTATCTCGCGCAGGGGGCATTTAAGGCTGATCTCTGGAGATACAGTGTACTCTATGCCTATGGAGAGGTATATTTGGATGATGATAGTCACATTAAGACTCCTCTTGATGAGGTTATTGGGATTGATGAATTTCTCATCATGTCTGAGGAAGGTTCGAATGGATTTGGCGCGTGCTATGTTGCCGATTTTCGATTGTCCGACTCTTCGGTATCAAAAACTGACAAAAATATAGTGGAGTCTATGGATCCAGCATATTTTCACGGGTATGGGGAACATGGTGTTCCAGAATTCTTCCATGGTCATACCTTGGTCAATTTGGGATTATTTGTCGCCACGTCACCCTCTTATGGAGAAAACATTGAATAATTCTGTGAACGTCATACTTGCCGAGTATACGCTCAAGTCTGTTCTCCACATAACCCGTTGGGACTCCCCACATAAAATTGGTCTTTGTGCGACTATGTTTATCATGACGTACACCCTCCAAGATCTACTTCTAACTCGATATTTTGATGATGAGTTTAATATTTCTTCACATGAGCAGAATTGATAGGGAGAGTGGGATTACAAATGCTTTGGTTAGTGGAAAACGTATGTTACCTAGAATATTAGTTGCCGACTATCGTATTTATGGAGGTAAGTGTAAAGCTATTTGGACCGGTGCTGACCCAAATCATTACACAAAAAAAATGAAAACGAATCCGCACCTACTCAACTCGTACTTGCCTATGAATGTTCAAGACGTCATCGCATCATTAGATGGTATGGTGGTAATGGGCGAAGGCAAGTCAAAGTCTATCTACTTCGTCGATAAATCAACGAAAAGGGAGTTCGGTAGTTTCGATAACTTTATCGATTGTGGTTTCACCATGGATGACGTCCGACACGTCAAAGATAAAGTCATATCAAAACTGACGTCCGGTGATGTGATGACGGTAAGAGAACCCAAATGATGCTGTGAACATGTGCCATGTAGCACTCCTACACTCAGGACAACTGTACTCATTACTGGTAACATAAATACGCCACAACACACTGTGTACTCTCCACATGGAGCGCCATGTCACACACACACTGTCATCAGTCACTGAGGATAGCACAGTAATCGATTACTGGCTTAATCTAAAGCGTACAAACAAAATCACAAATTTTATACTTTCAGTTTTTCGCCGACGCATAATTACGGGGATTTGTTGTATTTGGGTTGGTGCGACGGACGTCTGGCATGGCCGTACCACATTGTCTGCATGTCTATGCTTTGCCTCGACGAGTGGCTAGAAAAGCAGTTTTTGAAAATTTGAACGTGTCAACCTTGATAATATACATAGACGAGAGGATGATTTTGTGGGCACTGCAGGTGCCACACGCACAAGGAAATCAGCCAGGGTTGCCAGAAAGTAGGAAGAAGATGAGCCTGTGCTCCAAGGTAGTCTCCAGCGAGCAAATCTCCAAGATGAATGTGGCGCTTACAACAATGAGCGGTCGATGTGGGTCTGTAGCAGGACCCCCTTTCGAATGTCCAGGAAGATTTATGTAAGGTGCTCAGGCTTCGTGGATGATACTCTTGTATCGATGCACTACTCGTTGCGAAGTCATCCTGGATATTCCAAAATGAGGCGATGGGAGATCCTAGGCTGCTCTTGCTGGGTCCACCATGTGAAATAGGTGTGAAAGAATATAAAAACGGGCACAAGACGTAGTAGTCGTTACCTGTATCCACAGTGCAGTGAGTGACAGAATTTCAGGGTGAAGCTATTGTTCCTTGCCTTCCATTTTATAGCCCTCAATAGCACGCCATGGGAAGACATCATTTGCCCACTGAACACATGGTGGAACAGGGAAGGTGTACTGTTTTGTCGTTTTTATTGCATATATACCGGTTACAACAGCTATTCATATCACTTATACTATCATCGTTTTCGGATTCAATTTTCAAGTCATGTTCACAACTTCTGACGAGTACGCCGATGATTTGTTGCGGGCACAGAAGAGTGTGAGAAGAAGAAAAACGGGCACAAGGAGCAGCAGCAGCACCCTCTTCTACACTAGTAGGAGAACGGTGCGGTCGCTTTTGTTGACGATCTGTCCCCATTCCGGTAGAAGTATCGGTGTTGCGGCTTCGAGAAGATGCTGTCTGTCGTGCGCAACATCTCGAAAATTGAAACAAGTTGCTGTGCTACAACTTCTACGGGTTGATTGACCGGAGTCCCGTTCCCCTTTAATCACCGAGCAGTGTATTACCCGTATCAGCTGACTTTGAGGTGCGTTTTGCTCACTTTTATTTTACAGACTACAAGACGAAAATTTATCGATAGCCCGACTACAAGACGAAAATTTATCGATAGCCCGGCATCAGCGGAACATGGACGTCATCATGAGCAGAGGTACCATACAATATACACACCTAATCAACTCATGCCTCCATTGGTATTCTAATCCCAACTTTTTTGGCTAGCATAACTGTGTGAAACCAGATCAACCTAGATGTTGGGTTAACATCGTGCCCAAAATGGCAAATAAAAAGCGTTCTTTGCTCCATAGTCAATGAATTTATCTTAACGTCCGGATAAATTTGCAAATTTCCAAGTGGGTTCACGTAAGGGATCAAATGATCTCGAACCCATGATAAGAGTTGAGTCACGGCAACTTTCATTTTCAAAAGTCTGATAGACAGATAAATAAATGCAAGAAGCATGGATTTCGAAGGCAATATGTTACTCAATATGCGCTCGGGTATGTTGACTGCAACTTTCATCACTTCATCTACGTATAAGTGCCAAATATGATTGACTTTTATGCACAATGCATTACTCGCTTTATTCTTAACCTCCATGTAGGAAATATTGATATTGGAAATACAAGACCACGCCTGATTCGCCATATACTGCAGACAGTTCTGAAACGAACAAAGATAAGTTTCAACGCTTTCTTTTGCACTAACATCTGCTCGAACAGCCCCCGTATTGCTATTTGTTGGAGTGAAGTTTCTATGCTTTACAGAGTTCAAGTCTGTGAAATTGTTAACGCGCTGCCTCTTTAAAGCTCGCCGGGCCCCACGCAAAAGCGCATCGTTATCACCGACATCAACTGCTTGCGACAAAAACTCATCCGACGTTGTTCCGCAATACAAACATAACATGCTTTCTTGTGCATCGAGCTCAAACTCGGTACTACTGCAAATTCTACACGTTGTCGTCATTATGGTTCAGGGGTCGGCGCGGCTTTTACCTGGCAAAGATCCTGCCTGCAAAATAACTAGGAAAATTTGAACGAATTGCTTTACGAAAATCGGCGGAGGCAAGGGCCTTAATAGCGTAGAACGGGACTCAAGAACGAGTCTCGTCCAAAATAGGATACAATTGTAATGTCCCAATAATACAATTATTATAATAATACAATTTATTGATGATGTACAATTGCACAACAATAATATTATCGTCGGTAACCAACCGGGGAGGTTATTACCCCAGCCCCGGCCGGTATTGATTTCGAGGTTGTTTTGGGGGTGGTGGTTAAGTTGGGTAGGGCTGGGGTTAACTCCCCGTAGGGTGAGGTTGGTTGTGTGGCTTACGTATAGTTAGGGAGGATTACATCAGTCAGTACGGGGGTTACATCTCTCATATTCCATTGTTTTGTTGTACAAAGTTTTGAGGCGTCTTTGCTCATTTTTCTTATCTTAAGGGGCTCAGCTCAGTGAATCGATTGCTCCGCACTTAATGGTGGGGCCTTGTGCGCTGTACATCCATATGCAATCTGCAATGGGAACCCCTCGACCATACATGACTCGGGATTGCTCCGTTGCAATCTACGCGGGAGCACGACCAAGTTGTCTCCACCTTCCTCAGCAAAGAAGCGAGGTCCTTTCCCCTGTAATCTTCGAAGTCGACTACAATACTCCCATTTTCACCGGTGGCGTAGATGACATCAATTCACGACGCAACACTCTACGCGAATGGCCGAGGCCAGAAGCACTGACACACATGATGCGTGATGTAGCTCAAATAACAACGTTTACTTGTAGTTCTCCGCTCGCAACAGTTCGATATGTACTGAGGTGTGATGTCACATGCAGCGACCAGTACCTTATGTCAGATATTGTACGAGATATAAAGTCATACCGCAGGGAGAGGGGGAGAAGTCTGGTTATTACTTGTATTTTCGGATTATTGCAAAGGCAAATTGTAATACAATTAATTGTAGTTAGTCGGAGTCGCAGCCGTAAACAAAGCCTAACAGAACCTATTACACCTCCTCTACCACTGGTTTTTTCAAAAATGAATCACCCCGTTGTGCCCGTTAATAGCGTGATACAATTTTGTGATGACACGCATGGGACGAGTACTGAAATTGTTACGTCTAGCATTGAATTTTTAAAGATTAAATCAATAACTTCAGTCTGTTAGTTACGATTGTACACGGCGTGCCTCATTGACTCGGGCCGAGGATCAACACGGTTTCCCGGAAATGCACTTGAGCAAGAGTAGTACATGGTTTTGTAATCTTCTCATCATCGTCCTGTTGTCATCGTGTGCGTTTGCTGTTGATCAACAACATGACCGCTGTCCCTGTAGAACCATGACGGAATTCCATAGGATGTGTGAAGTGGGATACGAACTTATATCCAAACTTCCGAAAAGCTTGGCGTGTGTTTGCTTGTGCGAGTCGCACTATAATGTGATTTATCATTTGGAACCACCCAAGGCATATTCATGGTATCGTACTTGCGGAGACAAATTCTTTGTTGATGTGGTAAATTCTAAGAAATTCCGTGGAAAAG
>JACLAB010014315.1_pt1 | contig 18285 bp, 9 predicted proteins | sample 8027921 | NCBI WGS metagenome assembly JACLAB01 (sample SAMN15725117, study PRJNA655200) | protist metagenome | isolation source: fluorescence activated cell sorting (FACS) single amplified genomes of... | place: USA: West Boothbay Harbor, Gulf of Maine | collected 2000-07-19 | reverse complement strand
CTGAGAGCGCAGCAAAAAAAAAGCTTTAATACCCGTTGACTTTTTTTTTGGATTTTAGTACACGTACGTGTAGTTGTAGTTGTACAACTAACAACTTACTGCATCTACAGTATTGTACTTTCGAAAGTACTTTCGTAGATCGTTGTACGTGTAGGGCCTACGTACGGTATGTAACATAGCCCTAGTATGATTTGGATCGTTGTATGATGTGTAGATGTTATTTTATTACGTGTACAGTGTACTATTAAAAGTGTACTTTCGTACAACTGTACATGTACGTGTACAGCTGTACACGTACACATACTGTACAACGTACACGTACACGTACACGTATTTATTTTATTATTTTTTATTGAATGATATTCCTCGTACTTCCTTCCGTACGTGTAGTTGTACACGTACACGTACACGACTCGTACACGTACACGTGTAAAGCTGTACACGTACCTGCGTAGGTAGCTAGGTACACGTACACGTACACTACACGTGTACAGTACGGAAGTACTTTTTCGAAAATTCTTTCGTACGAAAGTACCTTCGTACGAAAGTACTTTAGTACAAGATATCTATTTCCGGAAGTACGAAGTACTTCCGGTTCCGGAAGTACGAAGTACTTCCGGAAGTACTTTCGTACGGAAGTACGAAAGTACGAAAGTATTTCGTACGGAAGTACGGAAATAGACACTTGCGGAAGTACAGTACACGTACAGTACGTGTACAACGTACAACGACGTGTTTATTTCACTTTTATTTCCATAGTGTATCATAGAGCCCTAGCTGGCTAGCTAGCTACCTTCGTACCTTCGTAGCTACTAGCTATGATAGCTAAGCTAAGCTTACCTTCGTACTCAAAGTACTATTCTATCTACTACACGTACCTTCGAAGGTACCTTCGTAGCTACAGTAGATAACTTACGAGTACGAAAGTACTTTCGTTCTAAAGTTACGAGTACGTATGTGTACTCCAATGATTGCCTGTCGTCACATCTGAGAGTTTAAACGCCGAGGAGCGTGAGACTGCGACGTTCCACGACCTCTGGAACACATCTAGACACATCGAAGAATTGAAGTGTCTAAAAGCACTTCAATACGTAAACAGGGACAAAGTACCAATATACGGGGCGAGTCCCTTGTGGACGTGCCTGCAGAAAGGGAAACTCGGGAGGCAAGAGCAACGTACTTTTTGCTGGCCACCTTGCTGCCCTTTCTCCGCGGAACATGGACGCTCAGAGACTTTCGCTTCTCAAGCGCAAGCTTGAAACACTCAACTACGATGGGGAACTTGATCCCACATCTGCTCCGCTCACTGAAAAGGCATGTCACACTCGATGCGTTTTATCTGTTTCCACCGTTTCAGCTGAGGCGCTCGTCAAAATCTGTTGAATTCAAAAAGTTGTGTTCTCGCACGCTCCTTTGAACTCAAACGGACGAAGACCTTGGTACCTTTTTTACAATCATGCTAAGATATGATGAGTATAACGATTATTTCCATCGCTACTCTCGTCACCGTGCACAGATCGTGGAAGACTTGATGAATGCCACCAACAGCTATCGTTCGCTCAAGATAAGAGTGACGAAGCAGGGCCAGGAATTGGAAGCATACCAAACCAAGGTTAGTTAGACTTCACCCACCTTATCTCCCGATGTAAAACATTCTCTCTCGATTCGTACAAATTTCCAGTGTTCGTGATCGTGTCTGCTGCCACTATTTTATAGGTTTTCAGGACACTGGAGAAGAGCGCTGAATCACTAAACCTCAAACCTGCCTTGCCTGTTTCCTTCTGAACAGGTCGAAGTCATACGACGCGAAAACGGCAAGATCATAAAGGAGAACAGCGCGCTACATATGGAAATGATAGCAAAGGATGAGAAGTGTGATGAACGCCTTCGCGAAGCAGCTATAGAGGCCCGCAAGCTCGAGGAACGTGTCTCAGAGCTCAAATTTTGGAAGGAGCAGCACGCGAACAGATATCGTGAGCTTGAAAAGGTCCACGAAGGAGTCAAAGCCAAACTGAATAATGTCATCAACGGTAATATTAACAAAACGCACAGCGTGGCGTCCACTTGGTACGACGTTGAGGCACGCATGCAGCTTACTACTGCACTTCAGGAGGCTGCATCTGATGCTACGAAGACGGTCACATCAAACGAGTGTTTTGAAGATCTAGTCGCGACAACTGACAAGCGTGTCGCTGCACTCCAGCGACATCTGAATGAAGCTCATGCTGAGCTTGCGCGCATGGAGGCTGAGGTATGCGCCTCGAAAAGTGCTGTCATGGCTCGGGACATCGAAGTAAGGCGACTCAATAGCCTACTAGACGGAGGGCAACTGGACCTTGACAGCCTTGTGCACAAGGCAGAAATTCAGGCCAAGAATGATCGTATTATAATTCTCATGAAACAGGTGGAATCACTCACGCTTCAAAACGCTGAGACCGTGAGCCCTCAACACGCAGACTCTTTCGAGGAGCAGGATGGCGTTGGTATGTCGCCACTCAAAGAGGCAAAAACTGATAATGCCACATTTGACGGGCAAAATATCGACCCGAGTGCGGTGCACAGTTCCAAAGATGTGGAGGGTCAGCTTGCCGATGCAAACTACTCTCAGCTGCTCATGACGTCACAGAACAAGACGGAAGAGCTGCGACGAGAGCTTTCTAGGATACAGGTTGAGCGTGATAACGCGATTAGCCTCGCTATGCAGCTTAAGGAGGCCACAGGTGCAGCAGCAGCTGCCGTCGCTCAGCATACAGGATTCACTGACGATGTCGTGCGGAACGCTGTTGCAACTGCACACATCTCTGATCATCATAATGACGAGCTACTTGAGTGCATGGCTACTGTTGTGGAAGCACGCGATGCCGCTGAATCTCGAGCTGCAGAAGCCAGCGCACAAGCTAATCGTGCAAAAATGTTACTTGCTGAGGCTGTGACTGAGATGCAGCGCTTACGCAACTTTGGGGAACAATGCGAAGAGCAGCGCGACGAAATCATTTCGGCAGCAAGATCTGCAGAGGAAGCCGTGGAAAGACTGAGAGTTGAGAGTGGATTACAACAGTCTACTATTGAATCTCTCAAGGTGAGGGCGTACTCAGCCGAAGCTGAACAGCGGAGGCTAGACGGCTTGCTGCATGAAGCTAGTGACGAGGTCAAATTTCTGCGAAAACAGTCGCATGCAGCGACAACGGCTAAGAAAGAAGCCCTGGAAGCGGCAGCAGCTGCTGACGATGAGCGTTCGTGTGCAGATGTTGCAATTGGTGCACTTCGTCACGAACTAAGTATCGCTAGAGAGCGAGGGCAAGAATTGGAAGTACACGCTCGTGACGCAGGTGAGGCTGAGGTCAGAGCAAGAGCCATCGCAGCCGAAGCTGTCGCAGAGGCTGAGAGCGCTCTCATGGCAAGCGAGACTCGCGTGTCAAGGATGCCTGGGGCGCTGCATTCTTCTCGTGTCGTAAATCAGCTTACCGATGAGCTTGAACGTGTTCGCGTGGCACTCGGGGTAGCGCTTGATGACGCTGCTGCGGCACAGGCCAGGCTGAGCAGCGTGATTTCGACATCGTCTGTCTCGGCCAAACGCGCTTCAGTGCTTGAACGGGAACTTGATGCGGAGCGTGAAGCTCGTGTACATGCAGAAACATGCCTTGATGCCGCTGAAAATGCTGTTACTGCCGCGCGCACCATAGCAGAGAACTATGAGCTCGACGTCGCACGACGAGTGAGAGAGATACAAGTCGCTACAGTTGAACGTGATGATGCGCGTGCTGACGCAAGTGCAGCTTTGAGTGCCCTGCAAGAAGTGAGGGACCGCGCCCGCGCTGATGCAGATGCAGCCAGTGAGCTACGAAGCGACACCGAAATTTGCAAACGAGAGGTGGAGCAGCTAAAGACACTCGTGGCTGGTCTCAACAACACACGAGATGATCTCGTGCAGCGTCTCCAGCTCGCACGTAAACAAGCTCGCAGAGCAGCTGAGAAAATGATAAAGGCTGAAACCAGTGCTGCAGCGGAACGCTCTAAAGCAGAGGAGGAGGCAATAAAGTCTACGCGGACGAAGAATATCGTCAGAACACTCGATAGAGAGAGAGATCGCCTACAGTCTGAACTCGATAACATGATTGAGGATCTCCGAGTCGTGCGTGCTCGTGCGATTTGCGAGTCGGAGGCGGCTGAGGAAGCCCGCCAGGTTGCAGCTGCTGCCGAGACACGAGGCCTCGCTGCTGCTGCTGCCGCCGCCGCCGCAGAAAGACGTGGATTCGACAACGAACAACACCTCGAGCGAGCACGACAAATTGAACAGGAGCTCCGTGTGGAGAATGCCACGCTCCGTGAGGAGTTACGCGCTGTCGCTGATGACCTTGCTTCTGTGACCCGAGAACAGCAACTCGTCAATTCCGAGCTTCTCAAGTGTTCAGGTGAGCGCGATGAGCTGTTGGTAAGTCTCGAGAAGACCAAGGTCAAAGCGTCCAAGGCGGATGCTGCCGCTCGTGCTTCACGGAGAGAGGTGAACGACGTCGTTGCAGCCTACCAGGATCTTGGATCAGAGAACATGAGGCTACAAACTGCAGCTCTCGCGCTCGAGCGTGACGGACAGCGGGCTCGCCTAGCGCTCGAAGCCAGCGAGACAGCCTTGGCAACTGCTAAAACACGTGTTCGTGTACTAGAGGGTGAAAATCGCCAGTACATAACTGACCTGCAGGCTTTTGAACGGCAAACTGAAGGTCTTACACGCTCGCTCGCTGAAGCAGGCCGAGCTGGTGAAGGTGCCACGCACGAAACAGTGGCACTTCGCGAGAAACTATCTGCTGCACAAGCTCTTGTGACTGAGCTTGAGCGCGCACGTGAACACTCGCAGCGCGAACTCGCAGCGACAGATGCCAGCCTTCATGTTGCCCGCGCCCGACTGGCCGACTCCCAGGGAGAGCGAGATACTACGAGCCACCGCCTGCGACTGGAAGCAAACAGGGTCAGAGAGCTAGAAGGCCTGCTTGCGGCAACAAGATCTCGCGAACACAGTGTGGAGCTTGTCTCTTCAGAAGCTGGACAGCGGATTCAGACCCTGCAGGAACGTGCACGTATGTTGGAAGAGCAAAATCATGCACTGCAACGTAAAATGCATGACATGCAGATGCAACGAGAGGCGGCAGACGCTGACGCTTCCCGGGTTCGCGCTGTCGCAGGTACTGAGCACGGAGGCTCGACGTTGGTAGGCGACGAGGCGATGGAATCTCATACAGAGGCAGCTAAACTACGTGCGCGGTTGGGCGAGTCAGATCGTTCATACGCAGAGCAAACAATTCACATCACCACGCTTACAGAAGAAAACGCAAAATTGAGGTTGCGGCTGGATGATGCATCTGCTGCTGCTAGTTCCGCTCTGGCGCAGGCGTCGATGGCCAGGCGCGAACTCGCAGCAGCGACTCATCGCGAGACAATCCTCGCAGCGAGGGCAGAGGATGCGGCAGAGAGTGCAGAAGTGTCACGCCGCGCACTCGAACAGGCGATCGTTTCCGGCAAAGGGTCTGATCATGACTTACCGGTCGCAGATGTCGGTGGTTCGGGGGCACGTGTTGCTGCAAAGGATCGCCTGCAGGAGGTGGAGCGACGCGCTGTCGCACTTGAAAATGAGTTACGTCTGGTTACACAAGAGAGACAAGCTCACACTGGCGACGAGACGAAGTTCCTTCGTGCGGAAAATTCGCGCCTCATCGCGATCCTTAGTGCTTCAGAAGGTGGCGATGCAGCTCTCGAGTCAGACGGACTCAGGGCAGCACTTGAAGCGGCACAGGAGAAGTATGCGGCTGTTGAGGCTGATTTCCAAGCTCTTATGAATTCTGTGGAAGGACTCAAGCGTAACGCTGAGTTGGGTGACGATACTGACGTTGTGAGAGGATCTGTGGGTAACAGTACCGAGTTGAAATTAAGGCTGAGCAAGCTGGAGCGCGAGAACGCGTCGTTGCGGTCCAACCTCATCGGAACTGAAGAAGCGTGTGAAGGTATGCAAAAAGAGCTTCGGAGGATCCAACAAGAGTACAGTGACCTTGCTAAGACCCTCACTGGCACTCTAGGCGAAAGTGTCGATGTATAAATGCGCTGAGAAGAGGCGTTGCTCGATGTTGTGACTGCATCAAGACTCGTTGGCCGATGCATAATAACTGAAACATATAGAGAATCGAGACAAAATAATTCACCTTACAATATCGTCTGCTGCTTCTGCTTCTGCTGCTGCTGCCGCCACGTGCGCCCGGACGCGATTTCCCTCCGCGAGCGCCGCTGGTGAATGTAGGTATGCTGCCGCGTCGCGTGACCTTCTTACCTTTTCGTTACTTCGCGAATACATCGCACCTTCGAAATGCCTCAACGCCAACTCCACGGTTTAAAGTCCAACAGTCGATTTTATAAAAGAAGAGTCACAAACTGTCAACGGTAGCGAAGTCAAGTCGATAAAAAGTTGGAGGTCTCGCGGATTGTGGAATGCTACTTAAAAGAATGCTACGCAAGTATGAAACTTAGTATGAATGCAAATATCTGAACTTACCACCTCAGCATTGTAGGAAAAGTGCGAAACACACCCGTGCAAGCGCTCGATCTCGTGTGGTGAGTATGCGGACGTCCGAACGAGGGCTCGAGCCAGCTGCACCGCATCGAGAAGCGCCTGATTAGCACCTTGCCCTTTGAAAGGTGACATAGGATGCGCCGCGTCGCCAATTAGTACGACTCGTCGCGTAATTTTTTCCCTAAGATCCCGACAGTCGGCTGGCCTCACGCAGTTACGGTCAAAGACAGGGTATCCACTAACATTCTCTGTTTTTGTGCTTACGAGGAGTCCATGGACTGGATCAGGCCAACCCTCACATCGCTTGATTACCTCGTTGAGGAGAATCCCACCCGCAAACTTGCTGCTCGTCAAATCTCGAGCGCTCGCTTCGTCAAGAGGAAAAGAAAACTGCCACATCATCGCCCCATTCTGATCAACCGTATTCGTGCCCTCCTTCTTTTGCACTGCAGGGGCGAGAACCCCGTCTCCATCAGGCGATGCGCTGAAAGGCATCACATACAACCTACTCTCCCCGTCCACGACCTGTAATACCTTGTGATGACACAAAGGGTGATCAAACCCATGACATATTCCCAGAACCACCAAAACACCCGAATAGTGTAGCGAGTATTCGTCTGTGATCTCCTTGCCGACCAAAATTTCACGCACCTTTGAAAAAATACCATCAGCTCCAACAAGCAGGTTGCACGATTCTCTCGACCAAACGCTTACCACTGGGGGCGCAAAGTCAGAGTTGCTGCTTTCACTCTCTAAACTTAAGTATTGCAAGTACATGCGTCGCACACCTTCGATGCATTCCAACCACTGCCTCCATTGTGTGGTACCTGGTGCCAGACGCCTGAGCAGCGCCTGACGCAACACCTGGCGAGGCAGGTGAACATTGCAACCCTTATCACTTGCTGTGGTGCCCACACCTTCTGATTCATCAAAATCTGCCAAAGTGGCGTGACCGTAGCGGCCTAACTCGTCACCATTGGAAGAGAACGATATATTCGAGCTGGACCCCACCCCCTCAAGGACTAGTCCGAGATGGCTCAGTGCAGTCCCACCAGAGTACTTCTGCATCGTGAGTCCGTAGCCGTGCTTCCTAGATGTGAAACGATGGTCTTTTTCGAAGAGCGCAACGCTAACGCCGCGTTGCTGTAAGGTAAGAGCGAGGGCGGCTCCTCCGATGCCAGCGCCGATAATTTCTACACGAGATGAGTACGCCATTGGGGTTGGGAGGTCGCCGTGGGGGCTGAGCACTAATCCCGTGCCGTCGCAGTGTAAACACATCCGAAAATTCTTAGGAGAAAGAATCGGAGCTGAAGACAAAACCTTAAACGCCTTCCTGTTTGCCTCGTTTCCATCTTCACCGCCGCCAGTCTCACAAACCCCTCGTCCTCGTCCTTGGTGTCTTTGCTCTAGTTCCAGACGTCTCCATTTTCGTGCGCGTTTCTGCTTCTTCGTCAGCGTTACTAGCATTCCCTCACCCACGCACTTATCGCACCACATCATTCCATACCCGGCACCACCGCAACCACAGTCAGCGTCTGCCCTTTCGATTTTGCAATTGTTGGACAGGAAGGGCAAATCATTGTTTCTCGAGCAACTCCCTACCCGTGACGAGAGAAAAGTTGAAAAGGAGCAACCTCCTCCTTTTCGCGCGATGTCACCACGAAAAGACACACTATTTCTAGCAGAGATTGACAGTGGCCAGTGTGCCCATCGCGCACCGCACGTGGCCCAACGATGGTGAGCCGCAGACATACACACAGCCTCTCTATCCTCACGGTGCTGACAGGTTCACGGAGCAAGTGGTATGTGTTCGTCGTTGTTTCGAGTGAGCACCACTGCAGCGAGCCGATGATATCACCGTTTGCAAATCTGTTTTCACCAAAAGCTTTAAAACTTTTTTCATCGGGTTTCTGTAGAGAAATGACGCACCTGATGGCGACCTGAGTAATTTCCTTGCACGAGAGAGGTTTCGAATTTGACCGAAAATCCGACGGAGTTCATCAGGTCCGCGAAAAAGTTTAACGGTCACGCGGGCAGCGCGCAGGCAGCGCGACAAGCAGCGCGAAAGCAGCACAAAAAGAAAGGGCAGCGGCTAAGCAGCGCGGTCGAGCCTAAGTGTACCTTTTTGCACTCTACTACTGTACACGTACACGTACACGTGTACAACGTTGTACACATAAAGTTGTTTATGCATGATAAATAAAAACAACTTTTTATTACATACACTAGGGCCTACGTGTACACGTACGTGTACGTGTACAACTAGTGTACTGTATCCTTTTTTTGTACGAAAGTACTGTACATAATGCGGAAGTACGTGAAGTACGAAAGTATTATTTTCGTACGAAAGTACGAAAGTACATTGCTACCTTCGAAGGTGCAGGAGTGCAAGTACACCGGCGCACATTACTGTACAACGTTGTACCTTCGTACGAAGGTACAGTACAGTACAGCACTGATATGTTTTTTAGTAAATCATACAAAAATAGCTATTGCGAGCGAGAGACTACACGTACTGTAGCTAGCTAGCTACGTACTGTGGTACTGCGCTCTTGTACGCGTGCTTGGTGAAGGCAGAAGTGATTTACTTCCGGAAGTAGCTAGCTAGTAGTCTAGCTATCATAGCTAGCTAGCTACTAGCTAGCTAGCGATGTACGAAAGTACTTCCGTACTTCCGTACTTTCGTACTTCTACAATAATAATAAAAATACAAAAATACTTTCGTACAAGATACTACAACTACTGTACCTTCGTATGTAGGTAATAGCATTGTACCTTCGTACTTTCGTACGAAAGTACTTTCGTATTTCAGGATACTACCTTCGTATGTACGAAAGTACTTAAGTACTTCCGTACGAAAGTACAAGTACTTTCGCACTTTCGTACTTCGTAAAAGTTGTTATCCCATTGTACTTCCGTGCTTCCGTACTGTACAACGTTGTACTTTGAAGTACCTTCGTACATGTACAGTACACGTGTACAGGCTGTACACGTACTGTACGTGTACACGTACTTCCGGAAATAAAGTTGAACTTTATTTGATATTATTAATTCTGTAGCCCTACAGTACGTGTACGTGTACACGTACAGCTGTACACGTACACGTACACGTACACGTACACGTACGTGTAGTTATTTACCAAGGTATCTTCGAATACAAGAACTACACGTACAACGTACGAAAGTACTTTCGTACAATGTAAATATCTTTGAATACAGTAAAACAACTTATGTATACGTGTACGTTGTACACGTAGAATAATACAGTATCATTGTTGTACGTGTAAAACTTACGTTGTACACGTAGGGCTACGTGTACGTGTAGTACGAGTACACGACACATTCACTACCTTCGTAGCTACGAAGGTACGAAAGTACGAAAGTACGAAAGTACTTTCGAAAGTACTTTCGTACCTTCGAAGGTAGTAGCTAGCTAGCTACGTAGCTAGCATCCTGTCACGTAAACGTCCGTGAACAATTTGAAGTCGACAGGCGGCGCGACGGCGCGACAGTGCGCGCGCGAGTACGCGCGGGTACGCGCGAGTACACGCGGTCGGTCGAAATCGTCGACCGAACTCGCCAATCTCGGTTCAAACTCCCCGACTTTTTGTACGAAAACGACCGCACAGCGCATTCAGTCCGGATTTTCGATGGAACGTACAGAGGAAACGGTTAAAATTCTGACAGCGCTTTTAGTCAGGACAACACGTATCGTACTCGACGAAATCCGAAAGTTGTTTATTATTGGATATTTATTGGATCAATGTTGTACGTGTACAGCTGTACACGTAGTACGAGTACACGGCACATTCACTACCTTCGTAGCATATTAATACCTTCGTACGAAAGTACGAAAGTACGAAAGTACCTTCGAAGGTACACGTACAGTACGTGTACAGTACACGTACCTTCGAAGGTAGTACTTTCGTACTTCCGAAATTACTTTCGTACGAAAGTACTTTCGTACTTTCGTAGCTAGCTAGCTACGACGCTAGCATCCTGTCACGTAACGTACGGAAGCACGGAAGTACATGTACCCTAGGAGCGAACGATTTTTGATTTTGACTGTTAGCTTCCCGGGCATGAAGGCTCCGGAAAAAATATCGATAAAAGCGTCAATTGATGTTTCCACCGAAAAGCAGACGTGCGGTATCAAAAATAAACTAGCACGCTCAAGACTTTACACAAAGGTGAAACGTGAGAAGAAGTGTGGGGAAAAGAAGTTGCGCGACGCCCGCAAGCTTGAGCAAGATCGCGCCTTTCATACCGGAGAAAGCGCATTGCATCGTAAACTCCCGAAGACTATCGAAAATCAACGTTCAATCGACGATTCTTTCATCTTGACCAACGACAAAGAAGCCGGACAAGAAGATGCTGAGGACGAGTTTGCCAACTATTTTGACAGCGCTACGAATCCGAAGATCATAATTACAACGAGCAGGAAACCTTCGAGAGATATGTTTCGCTTCTTGAAAAACATCTTCGACGTCTTACCGAAAGCTTATTATTATTCTCGACGTGCATACAGTATTCAAGAGATCGTTAACTATGCGAAGGTGCGGGGTTTTACAAATCTCCTCGTGTTTAATGAAAACCGCAAGTTCAGTCATGGCTCCAATCTCAATGGACTTTTACACGTTCACCTTCCAGATGGCCCCACCTGTCTATATCGACTGAGCTCCGTCGTGCTATCGAAGAAAATACGGAACCACGGAAGAAGCTCCAATCACTTCCCAGAGCTGATCTTAAATAACTTTTCGACTCGTCTTGGGCACCGCATTGGCCGTATGTTCGCTTCCCTGTTTCCACAAATGCCAGAGTTTGGCGGGAGAAGAGTTGTAACGTTCCATAATCAACGAGACTTCATTTTCTTTCGGCATCACCGTTACATATTTGACCTGCGCGAGGAAAACCAACGTGGTTACACACTAAAGGAGTCACTTACGCGTACTAGACAGGAACGAGTTCACGTGAAAGGGAAATCAATATTGCCGGACGAAGTGCACGATGCAGTTGAATCTAACAGTTGTTGTCTAGGACCTAAGAACGGCGCAAAGTTCGAAAACAAGTCGAGTCACGAGGGCAACCTGCCGAAACTTGTGCAAGTGCGTATTGCTGATGATGAGCGTTCAACTAATATCTTCAAAGGAAACGTTTCGGGGAATGATGTCGGTAAAAGGTCAGTGAGTGCAAGGCTTCAAGAGCTTGGCCCCAGATTTACATTGAAGCTGCTGAGTGTGCAGAAAGGCACTTTTTCCAGTAGGCGTGGGGAGTACGAGTACACACGTCACAGTGATGTAGACGAAACCAGACATAACAGGCGAAAATTTGTACTTTAGAATGGAGATAAACCTCAATTCAGATATTTAATGGAAAGTCCAGCATGCATAACTGCTGGAGTAAATGTAAAGAAGCACGCAAGCAGCAGGAAATGCTCTCACCACACATGTAAATCTTACTTTCGGAGAACCAAAAATCATCCAGACTTGAAGAGGAGAACAGCAACCTGGCCTAGATAGAAGTAGATGAAATGCTTGGTCTCGTGGGTTACATAAGATCCAAAATTACGACCCACGATACAGTGCCAAGTAGGGTTGTACTTCTTATCGAACTCTTTTTTGATGTAAGCTGCAATGTCTTTCTCGATATTATATTTCTCAAGAGCCTAAAGGGAGTGGGGGTTCCAAATAGCGAAATGAGAAAGAGTTAGATCGACTAGATGGAATTTGCACCGATATATCTGGTTTACACCGATATATCTGCTTCACAAATCTGCTTTTTTGTTGTGAATATTAGGTGTGAAAAGCTCAAGAAGCGGCAAAGTGCAGTCACCTGAGTAGCGCAGTCCACTGCATCCTGCTGGAGGTCCTGTTGTGTATAAACAGAAGAACGAAGAGAGACGCCGATTTTAGAAAAGAACAATCCATAAAAAAAGGTTTGGAAGAGGCGGTTGCGCATGGAGGATCGACGCGCAAACGCGTTTTTTTCCTGGACTTCCGGAAGAATCCAAAACCGGTATAAACATTTTATTCCGACCAAATTTGAACACGACCACGCGACTTATGTTCGGATATACCTCAGACATGTCCGCATTTTTTATAACAGCTTTTCGCTCGGACATATTATTTATAATTATTCGTGCGTTAATCCTCGATCTTGATATTCGATTGCAACAGGGGCTGTTCTTCGGGTCCTTCTGATGTATTTCGGTCGTCTCAGTAGAGAAATAAATTTTAATAAATTTAAAAAAACTACACGTACGTGTATGTACACGTAGGGCTACAGTATAAATGTACACATAGATACGTGTAATTGACAACGTGCGTTACTGTACAACGTACCTTCGTACTGTACAAGTGTACGAAGATAGAATACGAAGATGGAAAGTACGAAAGTACGAAAGTAATACTTTCGCACGAAGCAAGGTAGCTGTGTACAACGTACTTTCGTACTTTCGTACGAAAGTACTTTCGTACTTTCGTACGTTGTAATAATTATTATTGTTGTTTTTTGTTTATCTTCGTTCGTAAACTTTTTATACTACAACTACGTACACGTACACGTACAACTATTAGCCATAAAATACAAGATAATTCCAGCTGTAAGTGTACAACGTTGTAGTACGAAAGTATTAAATAAAGCTAACAGTACGTGTACAACGTAGTGTACTTTCGAAAGTACTTTCGTACCTTCGTACGAAGATATGATACGGTACGTGTACTGTACACGCACAATAAATAAGTCAACTTTTACTTACGGAAATACGGGAATAGAATAATGATACTCGTACTTCCGTACTTCGTACGAAAGTACAAGGTACCTTCGTAGATAGATTAGCTAGATACAGTATTTATGATACTGTATCGTTGTACACGTACTGTACACGTACGTGTATCAGTCGGTATCTTCCTCGTCTATCCTCGTCCGTACTTCCGAAACGTACGAAAGTACAACGTACTTCTGTACTTCTGTCGAAGTTCGGCGGGTTGACGACTTGACTTCATAAAGACACCGACATGACGTGAAAGTCCCGGTCGAAACAAAATTCAGGTAAACGGCCCTGGCTTCGCTCATCTTTCCCAAAGCTATGAGTTATCTTGTAGGAGAGTTTTTCCTACAACTCTTGCTACCATACATAGGTTCTCTTTACACTTTTTGGACTTGGCGCACGGGTTGGGCTGCGTTTCTCACGCGTTTGGCCGATGGGCTCTACGACTTTACGTTTAACGCATGTACGCGAGTAACTTCAACTTCTCTGGACATATCGTGGCATGCATATACTTATATCCGCCGATTTTACAACGTTGAAACCAACCGAGGTTCACTCCAGTACCCGGTAAATCTCGTTCTCCCCAGTCTGCCTTCCCTTTCATTCAGTATTTGCAGCTTCACATTTCGTGCTGCTCTAGCGCGCCGCAGCGTTCAGTTTTGACACGAAAATTACTGGTTTTCTATGCCAGGGAAGTTGTACATTGAAAGAGATCTATGACTGGGAAAACCCTGAAGTAGTTGGCCGCCGCAAAAGGTTGGGCTAGATCGAGTTAGTTAGCTTTCTTGTCGTTTCTCAGTCTTCAATTCGAAATCGTTTCTCAGGGCAGGGCACGTGCCCCTCTATTCTTTTCCCGACATCAAGTCTGCACTGAGTTTTTGGTCTGCAGACTGTACGACATCGCGCGACTGTTTCTCAAGCTTCATGATCCTGAACGGTAAGTGGAGATTTCATCTAGCAGCTACACCGTTCATGGTGCCGCAGAGGTTTTATGAAAGAGGTTTCACCTGTGATAACTGGGACACGATACATGTTCCAGCGAACTGGGAGTGCGAAGGTTTTGATCGGCCGATATACACGAACATGTTCTATCCTTTTCCACTTGACCCGCCTCGTGCTCGTCGTCGTGGTGCTTGGTCTTTCAAAAGCAGTAACTACACCCCCACCACCTGTGGAGATAGCAGCCTCATGAAAGCCTGGAACTGGACGGCGGATGTTTCCGTTTCTTGTGAGCTAGAAAATCCCACTGGGTGCTACCGACGGATTTTTGAACTACCAGTAAGCTGGATAAGTGACGATCGACGGGTATTCGTCGTGTTCGAGGGCGTTGATTCAGCATTTTACTGTTGGATCAATGGTAAGTTTGTCGGGTACTCACAGGACAGTCGGCTGCCTGCTGAATTTGATGTAACTGCGTATCTCGTACCTGGGACTAATTTGTTAGCTGCTCAAGTGATGCGTTGGAGTGATGGGAGTTATCTGGAAGATCAGGATCACTGGTGGCTAAGTGGTATTTACCGTGATGTAATTCTCTATGTCAAAGAGTCCATTTTGATAGCTGATTATGTAGTTTCAACTAACGTGCCTGAGGGATCAGTTGGATCAGCTCTGCTCGTCGCTGATGTTTTTGTTCACGAAGCTGTTACTGATGATGTCTCGCTGCCTTCAGATGTCAATGTTGAAGTACAACTGTACGATGCCAACAGAGAGCTAGTTGCGGACGCCACTACTGCTTCCAGTGATTTGGAATTATGTGACCCAGGGGAAGTACACGGTCAACCATTTGAAAAGTCTCCACCGTATTTCATTAGAAAAGTGAATGTAAAACTTGAAATTCCAACGGCTCATCTTTGGACGGCTGAGACACCATATCTGTACACCCTAGTGATGCGAACACTTTCACCACTAGGCAGGTCGATTGATCAGAACGGCCCTAAAATGAAGGTGAATTCAGACGTCGAGGCGTGTCGTGTTGGAGTTCGTTCGGTAAAGATATCTGGTCAGCGGCTTCGTGTGAACCAGGTACCGATCATTATTCAAGGTGTCAACCGCCACGATCACTGTCCACAAAACGGGAAGGCAGTGACCGAAAAATCGATGCTCCAGGATGTGATTATGATGAAGAGGTATAATTTTAACGCAGTTCGCACGAGCCACTACCCTAATCATCCTCGCTTCTATGATTTGTGTGACGAACATGGACTGTACGTGTGTGATGAGGCGAATTTGGAGACTCACGGATTCAATGTGGGACTGCATCCGACACCATTTTTATCGAACGAACCCCGTTGGCGGCTTGCCCATATCGCCAGAGTGGCGCGAATGATACAACGAGATCGCAACCACGCCTCTATAATCATGTGGTCACTCGGAAATGAGGCTGGTTGTGGAGGAGGCCAACACGCGATGGCAAACTGGGCTAGGTCAAACGATTCTACAAGGCCACTGCACTATGAGTCCGGGGGTTCTCGAACAACATGTACGGACATCATATGTCCAATGTATGCTAGAGTCCACACCTGCGAAAACATGGCGGCTGAGACCTGTGCTAAAGGTCGACCAGTAATACTCTGTGAATATAGCCATGCTATGGGAAACAGCAACGGGAACGTAAATAAGTACTGGGATTGTTTTAGGAAGGAAGGTGCAGTGCAGGGGGGTTTCGTCTGGGACTGGGTGGATCAAGGCCTGGATAGTGTATCACACGATGGTCAACATTTTTGGGCGTACGGAGGAGACTTCGGAGACCAACCGAACGATGCACAGTTTTGCATAAATGGTTTGGTATTTCCGGATCGTAGGCCTCATCCAGCGACTGAAGAGCTCAAGTTTCTGATGCGGCCCGTTACTTTTCACCTGACGATGTCGTCTGAGACAGCACCGTATTCAGAGGTAGACGTTTGTGGTTACAAATCGCATTTTTCAGGGTCTGACCTCGACCCTTGGGAAAGGAAAGCTCCCCGCTTGGTGGTTAGGAACTGGTTAAACTTCTCGACATTAAGCGGTATGAAGACTTCGTGGACTATCATGGCTGACAGCGGTGCGATGCTCTCTTCAGGAGACTTATCACTTCCTGTGATCCCTGCTGGTTGCGTGATGAATTTTCCTTGGCTCGTTTACTTCCCAAAACTTAGTGAGCTCACACTCGCTTCTGCTCGCCGCTGTCATTCTTCACACACTGCCCCACTGCGGGAATGTTACCTTGAGCTCAGAACTATCATCCAAAGGTCGACTTCGTGGTGCGATGGTGGACACGAAGTGGCATGCACACATTTAACTCTTCCGATGCCGTTTGGAGGCTACTTCCTAGAATCTAAAATTATGAAATCGTTGCCTTCTCATTTTTCACCTCTACGTGTGCTCGAATCAAGGAAAGGACTTCTGCAGGTGCAATCTGCTGATGGAATGGATTTGACATTTTACTTAACAGGAAATCTGACTGGCACACTTTGCAATGCTTTCGATAGAGGCTCACCGGTACTAATAGGAGGGCCTGTCCCCTGCTTCTGGCGTGCTCCCACAGACAATGACCGAGGGGGCGAAGACATCTCGTACTGCTCTCGTTGGCGAAGAGCGGGCATTGATCGTCTGAGGATGGTATCCTATTTATATTTGCAAGTTTTGAACTCCGAACTACTGCCTAGTTTCGACCTTGTGACGTTCATTTATAATCTTTTGTTATCGACTATACCTATCGGCTTGCTCTTGTCCGACCAAACCGACTTACGGACCAGGTCCTTGTGGCTCAGTGCGTTTGTCGGCTACATATCGTTTTACATCAGGAGGAGATAGCAGCGATGGCGCTTCTGGAATTTCTGTTGAGCTCACTCATGTTGTACACGTGACAGGCTCAGTATCTGTCTTCATGACAATTAATGCTTCCAGATCCTTACCTCCACTTCCGCGCGTAGGTTTGCAAATGTGCAGCCCCAACAGCATGCGGAGAGTTGAGTGGTTCGGTTGCGGACCAAATGAGTGCTATCCAGATCGAAAAACAGCTGCAATGATGGGCCGTTACGTCACTAGTGTAGATGATATGCACGTCCCGTACATAATTCCAGGTGAAAATAGTGGACGCTCAGATGTCAGCTGGATGGCATTACGTTGCGCGACATCTGTTTCAAAACTGGGAAAATATGATGCAGCGACTGCAGCAACCTTGCCAGAAAAGTTGCACTCTTGGACCTTAGGACCTGGAGTAGTTTTCGCAATTAATAATTCTGAAAAAGCACTGATTACTGTTCAGCGTCATTCGTTGAATTCGTTGGAAAAGGCAGTTCACACCCACGAGCTGGATGTGTTAGATAATGACAAAGAAAGTTTCGTGCACGTACACATTGATCACGTTCACATGGGCGTTGGAGGAGACGACAGCTGGACACCATCCGTTCATCCAGAGTTCACAATACAAACAGGTAGAGAAATGGCATTTGGAATTACAATCGCTGCACTTCCTCGTGAGGGTGATCCTTTCGAAGTATATCAACACTTGCAGAGGCAAGGACTTCTCCAAGATGGTTATTCTGACTGTCACTAATAGAAAGCTGAAACTACGCATATCTTAGTCTATTTAGCAAATCTGGCGGGCCAGCAGTACATCAGCTTTGCAGCGAAATTACGTTTTAGAGGTTGAAGATCTGGGTGCTTCTTGATCATGGTTCGAACGTGGCAGTATTCCGGATCGGTGCGTCCCCCACATTGGTCCCTATACGACCTCGTTCTTGTGACCGTGGTGGCATTCGTGGCACGAAGGTACAAAAGTACTTTCGTACTTCCGTGCTTCCCTGCGAAAGTATTAGTCTGAATTACTACCACCCCACCACCCCTATGGGTGATACCACCTCTATACAAAAGTTGCTCCACCCCACCACCCCCCTACTGCTCATAAATCTCGCTTATTTACATTTTCGGACTGCTAAACGCAAAGTCGCTATTTTAGCAGATGCGATTTACCTTCACAATC
>JACLAB010010957.1_pt1 | contig 18295 bp, 12 predicted proteins | sample 8027921 | NCBI WGS metagenome assembly JACLAB01 (sample SAMN15725117, study PRJNA655200) | protist metagenome | isolation source: fluorescence activated cell sorting (FACS) single amplified genomes of... | place: USA: West Boothbay Harbor, Gulf of Maine | collected 2000-07-19 | reverse complement strand
GGACGCGCGCTCGTTGGTTGGGATACTAGCGTTGTTAAATGAAGCAAGTCTACTAGATGATTGATGAAGAAGATGATTACGATGTCGAGTGGAGCTGAGCGCTCGTTTGATGGATGGATGGATGCATCGCATCACAGAAACGAACGGAAATGGAAGAGGCGTCGATCGTTTCAAACGAACGATGCGTTATTAATCGGTGCCTTCGTACTCGCGCATGCGTTGAATGCGCGCGTCCTCCTCAGCCATGGCTTCAGCCTCGGCGCACATGCGCTCGATTTGCTCCGGGGTGAGACGACCGCGGTCGTGCTGCAAGCTGACGTTAGCTTCGACGCCGGTGACGCGATCCTTGGCGGTGACGGTGAGCAAACCGTTGGTGTTGACTTCGAAAGTGACGTCAATCTTGGGCTCACCGGCGGCGGCGCGCTCAATGCCGGAAATTTGGAATTCGCCGAGCAAGTGGTTACCGTCGGTGTTGGCGCGCTCGCCTTCGAAAATGCGCACGTCAATCTCGTCTTGGTTGTCGTAGACGGTGGTGAACTCGCTCTTCTTCTTGCACGGAATCGCCGTGTTGCGCGGGACAACCTTGGCGAATTGACGACCTTCGCACTCGACGCCGAGGGAAAGCGGAACGACATCCATGAGAAGAACGCGGGAGGTGTGCTTGTCGCGAACGCCGGCGAGGATGGCACCTTGAACGGCGGCACCGTAGGCGACGGCTTCGTCTGGGTGGACAGACTTGTTGAGCGTCTTGCCGTCAAAGTATTCGGTGAGGACGCCTTGGACGCGCGGGACGCGCGTGGAACCGCCAACGAGGACAATTTCGTCAACCTCCTCCTTCTTCCTACCGGCGTCGGTGAGCACACGCTTGACAGAGTCCAAGCATCGCTGGATGATCGGTTCGCAAGCCTTTTCGAATTGTTCGCGGGTGACTCTCATGTTGATTTCAATCTCACCGATGAAGCATTCAATTTGGGCGTGGTTGGCGACGGACAATTCACGCTTGGCGGCTTCGCACGCCGTGCGCAACTTGCGAGCAGCCTTCTCGTCACCGGCGAAAATGTCTTCGCCGCGCTCCTTTTCGATTTCCTTTTGGGCGAAAGCAGCGAGGGCGGTGTCGAAATCTTCACCACCCAAGTGCGTGTCACCGGCGGTGGAGAGCACTTCAAAGACACCGTCTTGCATGTTCAAGAGGGAGACATCGAAGGTACCGCCACCGAGATCGAAAACCAAGACGCATTGGTTCTTGACGGCTTCGCCATCCTCGCCTTCGCGGCGGTCGAGACCGTACGCGAGCGCAGCCGCGGTCGGTTCGTTGATGATACGCAAAACGTCGAGACCGGCAATGGCGCCGGCATCCTTGGTTTGACGACGCTGGGCATCGTTGAAATACGCCGGGACGGTGACGACAGCCTTGGTAATCGGGCAGCCGAGCTGAGCTTCGGCGGTCGCCTTCATCTTTTGCAAAACCATGGCGGAGATTTGTTCCGGAGCAAACTCCTTGCGCTCGCCGTTGACGTCGACGCAGACAACCGGTTTTCCGCCTTCGCCCTCCTTGACTTCGAACGGCATGAGGTCGAGCTCTTCGCCGCACTCGCTAAACTGACGACCGATGATGCGCTTAATGTTGAACAAGGTGTTCTTCGGGTTAATGGCCGCTTGGCGCTTGGCGGCGTCACCAACGAGACGACCTTGTTCGGTGAACGCAACCCAAGACGGGGTGGTGCGGTCACCTTCGGCGTTGGTCAACACGTGCGCCTCGCCGTTTCTCCAGACGGAGACGCACGAGTACGTGGTACCGAGATCGATACCGATGACGTGTTCATCGAGGTTCATGCTGTTCATTTGCGCGTTCAACTTGGCTTGCTCAATCTTTTCCTTTTGCGCAACCTTAGCCTCACCCAAACCCTCGAGCAAGTTGTTGTTCTTCGGGTCGACAGCCAAACCGCGTTCGTACGCGCTCATCGCGTCGTGCAAAAACCCAGACTTGAAGAGCGCAAACCCGAGTCGCGAGTAACCCTTGGCGAAATCCGGTCGGAGCTCGATGCATCGGCGCGCATCCGCGCACGCCTTGGAGAACTGTTCGAGGTTCGCGTAGCACGCGGAGCGGTTCGAGTAGAAGATGTGATCGTACGGATCGCATTCGAGCGCCTTGGTAAACTCAGCCGTCGCCGCGTAGTATCGCCCCGCGGAGAACGCGTTGTTACCAGCCGCCTTGTGCGTCGCCGCTTGCTTCTTCATCGCCGGCGTCACCTGCGCGAGGGAGAAAATGCATTCGCGTTCGAGCTTTCCGTCAGTCATCGGGTGCATTCATCGCTCGGTTCTCCCCATCTTCAGAGAGGAAATCGCGATCCAAGAGCGGTGGGTAAAAAAGAGGCGGCGGCGGGGCCCTTATCTGTACGACGCATCCATCCAACCATCCATCCATCCATCCGTTCCGTTCCGTTCCGTTCCGTTCCGTCGCGCGGTTAGAACACCGACGGCGCGAGAGGACGCGTCCCGTCTCGCCGCGTTCGCTCACCCGCGCGTCGGGCTCCACCGAAACGAAACGAAACGCCCGAACGGTCGGATGACCAGAGCAGAGCGATCTCATCTCGCGCCGCCAGCCGCCGTTCGATTCGATTGATTAATTCATCTTCCGGTGCGCACCTGGATGAGATCTTCTTCATCGTGACCGACGATCGGCGTCGCGGCCGCCGCGGTCTTCTTCGCTCCAGTCTTCTTAGACGGCGCCATATCGTTCGTTCGTGTGCGTGTGTTTACGTCGCGCGATCGATTGTGACGAACGACTGCGGGCGTCGCGCTTTTTGGACGCGGCGTCGAGTTTTGTTGTGTTTTTAATAATACTAAACCCTACTATATAGTACTTTAACTTGTTTTTATGCTATAAAGGTAATGTTTAGTACTTTTATCACGTGTGCGCGTTTTGAGACCTCGTTAGGTTCTCTTATGGTTTTATTACGATATTTAAGGGGTCCAGTGGGGGGTCCATGCCTCAGTGTGCGTCGCGGTGCACCCATCATGCCGACGGTCCCGGCGGTCCGGACGACGACGTTACCCGGGTACGCGATCCATCGCGAGAGCGCGTACGATGCGTTAAAAAATCGTACGTCGTCGTCGTCGAACGCGGCGTCGTCGGCATCCGTGGTGAAACGGGTGACCTTTGTGCGTCACGCTGAAGGTGCGTTCGTGCGTTCGTTGTTAGCTTTTGGACCTGTCGTCGTCGTCGTCGTCGTCGTCGTCATCGCTCTCTCGAACAATCGCGCGCGCGCGGGTGCGTCACCGACTGACGAACAGAACGGTAATGGCGACGACTCGCTCGTTCAGGGTTTCATAATTTAAAAGACGCGTTGACGTTCGATACGACGTATAACTCTGCCATCAACTTTGACGCGAGGCTGACGCCAGAGGGCGAGCGGCAGTGCGCGAGACTGGCGAGGACGACGCGAACGTGGTCGGATGTCGAACTCTTCGCCACGAGTCCGATGACACGGTGCGTGCAGACGACGCTGTTGGCGTTTCCAGAGAGCGTAAAGAGAGGGACGCCGATCGTGGCGAACGAGGATTTGCGGGAGACGGCGAACTATTGGTGTGATAGACGAAGGGCGACGGAGGAGTTGGAGCGCGAGTTTGGCGACGTGGTAGATTTTTCAGAGTGTCCGGCGACGGATGAGCTCTGGGAAAAGTACGAGGCGATCGCGGGGCCGCCGGATCAGTGGACGAAACACCGGGAATCGTGTGATTTGTACGCCGTGGCGAATCGAACGAGGTCGTTCTTTGAGTGGTTGGCTCGGCGTCCCGAGGAGAAAATCGTCGTGAGCACGCACTCGGCGTTGCTTCGGTGTATATTTAGTTACGGACACCCCGGCGGGGTTCGAGCGGCGCCTGAGCAGGTGTTCGATAGCGGTGGTGTACCAGATACCGCGGATGGGGCGCCCATCGTGTATTACGACGCCGCCGATCCCGAATTCGAGGCGTTCATGCGAGAGGATTTCGCCAATTGCGAGTATCGAACCGCCGTCGTCGATTTAACGCCGCGGTACGCTTAGAAAAAGAAGTAGCAGTTTAACGTTAAACATCAACGAAATGGTTGTCTACTCACTTTCCGTTACCTTACTTACAGTACCTAGTACCACTTATTAAAATCAATCAAAATTATCGTTTACTACTCTGCACCGCGCTGCTCTCAGTCGTACTTTCTCGGCGCGAGATTGACAAAGGGCTCGCACGTGTCGCCCTCGTCGTATGTCGCGTCGCCATAATCACCCTCCATTTCATCTAACGAGTTGTACACCGTGCCCTTGGGGTCCCAGTAACGCCAGCTGTTATCCAAGACATGAGACATGCGTCGCTCCTTGGCGGCGAGGTATCCCTCGTTGAACAAGTTCGCCTTGACGATGCACGGAATGCGTCCGGTAATCTTCAACCCACCGCACTCGAGCTCGCGAATCTTCCTCGGGTTGTTCGTCATCAGCTGCACGCTGCGAACATCCAACTCTCGAAGCATGTTCTCCACCGCCGTGTACTCGCGCGTGTCGTCTGGCAACCCGAGCTGTCTGTTGGCGTCCACCGTATCCACGCCACCCTCTTGCACCGCGTACGCCGCAATCTTATTCGCCAATCCAATCCCTCGCCCTTCTTGCTGTAAGTAACACACAATTCCCGGTCCGTTCTCCTTGATGTACTCCATCGCCAGCTCGAGCTGTTGCTTGCAGTCGCACTTGAGGCTTCCCAGCACCTCGCTCGTAAAGCACGCGTCGTGCACTCGCACCGGCACGTCCTCGCGCCCTTCAACATCCCCGTACACCACACACACCGGTTCCGTCACCTCACCGCTCACCGGGTTCGTATGCCGGTACGCCCGCACGCGGTAAAACCCACGATCCGTCGGAAGTTTGGTCTCGGCGACAAACGTCGTCAAGCTCGACCCGACGTCCGCGGGCGCCATCTTTGACCGCGACTCTGTCTCTTCGGGCGTCGATCGTCGGACAATCAATCTGGACGGCGAAGACGACGACGGGGAAGATACCGAGCGTTCTCGACGCGATTTAAGCGTCGTCTGACGTCCCGTCGACGCGCTGAGCGCAGAGACTACGCAAGGAGGCTTCGTCATCGTCATCATCTTTATCATCGGCACCGCTCTTCCGACGCGTCTCCCGCGTCGTCCGTGTATCGTCGCTCGCGCGCACGAAGACACAGGCGTCGTCTGCATCGTTAGATCCAACAACGACGCGGAGTATCGCGACATCGACGTCGACAAACGCAGACTGACGTCCCGAACAAACGCGTGACGTGCCCCTCTCGCGCGGAAAAATTTATATATCGCCCCTTTAGAGAGTCCCTGCACGCATGACGAGTCATGAACCGTCTAGAAATACATATTTTACCTCGTTTAGTGCTAAAAGTTTGATTCTACAACATCTACGAGAGGTAGTTCCTAATGCTAATTTGCTCGCCTTTGCTTGCCTTGCGTTTGCGTTCATCGAACATCTTCTCGTCCCAGCCCCTCTTCCTGGTCAACGCCGTATCACGCGCCGCGCCTCTCATAGGAATCGCAACCAGGTTCGACATACCGATCACACCATCGCCGTCCATTTTGCTATTCTTGGACATGCTTTGAGACATCTCTCTGTGTGTCTTCAAGTTGTGCATGTAACGTTGAAGTTTGTTGAGCGTGTCTATGATGTGTGCGGCTTCATCAGGCTCGAACGTAAACTCCGGATTGTTTGCGAGTTGTGTGAACTCGGCTGTCATTTCTGCACAGGTTTGTGCACAGCGTCCCTTTGCACTCGCGTTGTCGAAAGCTGCTCCAAGGCTTCTCCGATGAGTTGGTTGGAAGGCTTCAACATCATCTTGTATCATTGGCACGTCTACATCAAACTCAGTTCTCTCAACGTCATCAGGTTTGCATTGAATGCCCAATGCCTTGAACGTCCAAAGCTCGTTCTCCATGAGCATCGCTTTCATTTTCGGAGCACAAACCTGGCCGTTTCGTCCGAGCGCACAAGAGCACTTTACTCGCGAGTGATCCCTGTCCAACGCACAGTCTTCTAAAGTCTCTAAACCGGACACGTTGTGCACTTCTCCCGAGTAGTTGACTCTATACGACACAAAGAACCGCGTGCCATCATCGTCCGTTGTTTCTTTCTCAACATCTTTCATGCCATCGATCGTTTTCGCATCGTCTAAGACATGAAACAGGACCTTCCTAACACGCGCAGGCACCATGCTCGTCTCGGCTTGACAGACCTTGTCACAATATCGAGGAATGATTTCGTGCTGTAAGTGATGAATGAGCCAGTCCATGCGACGAGATCGGATATCTCCCTTGCCATCTGCGATGAGGCGAGCCTTCCAACGTCCATGAAACGATTCGATTGATCCAGTTGTCTCCTGTGTCCCATAAGTCAACTCACTTCGAAAATGTCTCGCCCAAAGCTTCCTATGTCGCCCCCATTGCATCTCCAAGTATTTCCGAAAGGATAGCCACGTCGTCCACGCCGCATCACCGAATTGTTTATCTATTTTTTTCTGCTCATGGTCACAGAATTCCAAAACGCTCGTGTATGCTTTGTTCCATGCATCATCATTCTCAAATGTTTCCTTCACCAGCTTCCAAAGCATTTTCTTGATCTGTCCACGCTCTTTCTGCGAGATGGCTATGGAAGCCTTTTCACCTCGCTTCTCGGCTAGCTTACTCGTTATGTTTCGATTGAACGCCTGGAACACATGGAATTGACACCACAACACTCTCGCTTTTGGGAATACTTGCTCGATGGCATTTGTTTCAGCCCAACAACAGTCTACCATGAAAGTGCTTGGACACCAAGTGTCTCCTGGGTACTTTTTATTGATTTTGTCGCGAATGACTTGAAGGCAGTACACAATCGTTTCCCGGCGCTCATCTGACGTGATGAAGAAAGCGCAAGGCATATAGAATCCATCAGGATGCCTCGCAATGAGTGTGAAGGTACTGAACTTTGATCTGGTGATGTTGAAGGTAGAATCCATCTGAATGCACCTTTGATTGCCATACTTCCACAGAAGGCGCTCTTGCGCCGGACTCATAAGAACAAGTATGAACGGTTGATAAACGACCATCTGTTTTTCCATACGTCCTTGCTTGATTCGCACGCGCGGTAATTTCTCCGGTGCGCCATCTCGGTAAAATTGTTTGCCAAGAGGTGACTTGACATCCACCACTTGTTGCAGCGTTGTCTTCTCATTTGGCGAACATGCAACGTGTGGTCGTGTTGTATCGATTCTGTCCTGGATTCCCATCGTCAGTATCTCGTAGACTGCTCGGCGACGCTTGTCGGCCACGGATTCGCTAGCAAAAACTATACCGGGTGGTTCCGCACCTGGTGAAATGCTCATGCTCATGCACAAGTCTCGAGAAAAGGCTAGCACAAACATGCCACAATCCGATCCATTCTTCTGCACCATTTGCTTCGGCAGCACTTTATGAACGATTTTCCAAGCGCTCTTGCTGCCCACGGAGATTTCATTTGCTTCACCATCCGCACAAATCCACTCCAGAAGTGTGTCACCAACATGGCGGTACTCCTCGTTGAACGAGTCAATGATGTATATAACGTGGCTCTGCACATCCACAACCGAACACATCCAGTGCTTGTTTCCAATGTTGATCGGAATAAAGACGTAGTTTGATTCGAGCCACGCATGCGTGACCTGTCGCCCCGCTCTGCTCCACATTTTCACGGCGCTGTATCCCTCTCCATTGAGTTTGGTGAAAAAGAATGAGTTTGCGCACCTCACCACGGGAGCAGGCAAACGCTCGAGTCTCGCGTGTCGCGCAGTGTATAAGTTGTGTTTACTCATGAAGAAGTTGATTACTTCATCGTTCAACCAACTGTTAGGCCTCAACGTCTGCAGTGACCTCCTTGTGACCGTAGCGGAGAAAGGTACCTCAATTTTAGCTACGAGCTCACTCTTTTCACCTTCGTCAAGAAAGCGACCCAACGCTGCGTCAATGCGATTCATGGCTTCTTTGGATAATTGAACATCGAATGATTTCAGTTTCCACGCTTCTGCCCCTCCTCGCAAGAAACGCAGACTTGTTTCCAACTCAATATCCTCTGTTCCTTCACTTTTCCAAGTTCTCCAACTTGGCAAAGTTGTGCGAACAGGCGACATGACAGAGTTCATCTTTTCTTGTACGTCTAGCTTCGCGTTACCGTGCACTGACCTCAGGAAATCTTCCGTCACCTTCACCATCTCCTCGCAGTAAGATGCCTTCTCTTCAAGCCTGGCAACATCTTTCTCAAACTTTCTACTTCTTTGCCACTGTTGCTCACTGCACCACTCTCGTACCTTCTCTTCGTTCCAGTCGATATCTCTGTAAGAACAATCCAACATATGTTCATAGAGATCGTTTGAGTTATCGAACGTCGCTTCACACCAGTAGCACGGACGCATGTAAAAACCCATTTTCTCTCCACACCTCTGTGGATCATCAAGCAGTTCCATCGCCTTGAACTTGATGACGAACGATCCCGCCTTCTCCGCAATGAGGCGGAAAAGGCTTTTGGTCTCGTTCTCGTGATAGCGCCATTTTGTTCCCCGTATATTCTCGCGGATGTTGTTGATGGTTGCCACTGGGATGTTGAAATCAATGTCTGCGAGGAAGTTGGCATTGTCTGGTGCGCGCGCGTACTCATGGAACTGATACTCATCCTTCCAACCGTGCAGTTGCATATGCTGCTTCTTGACGTGCTCACGCCAGCATTCTTGAATCTTGTGTGCGGTATACGTCGGATGCTGTGCGATCATCCTCTGTAATGTTGCTCGTGTTGTTCGCAGCATCGCCACCGACTGCGAGCGGGCGCAAGCGGCGGCGTGCGACTCTGCAGGATCCCACGATACGCGCACTAAATCACGCACGCTGACCGTCTGCGGCGAAACAATCTGAATTGCATCTGTGTTTAATTCGCTGAACACGTACTGCTTCTTGCATCCACATTTCTTTGACGTTCCGACCGCACGCTTTGTCGCCCGCTTCACATTCATCGCCGTCACTTGCGAAACAGTCAAGGTGTAGTCTTCCGGACCACACTCGCAACAATACACCAATTTGTTCGACAATAATGAGTCATTTAAGCTTCTGTACCTATACCTACAAAACCTTCGTCCATCTTGATCCCAGAGACCGTGCACGAAGTCTTCCACTCTACTCTTCTCAATCCACCCGTATCGCGTAGCCTTGCTCCTGGGCCAACCCGTGTCTTCTGTCACGGCCGACAGGTCGAACGGACCCGGAGGTGGTCTGGATAGGGTAATACAGACCGCAACTTCTCTCGCATCTTTGAATCTCAAGAACTCACCGCGAATCCGCACGTCGACGCGCTCGACAACCCCGTTCACAGCATTCTCTCCACCCACCGATTCGCCATCGACAGCGCTGGAGTCACGTGTCGTCTGGAGCCCGGACGAAACGTGGAGAGCATCACCGAACGGATCGTCGAAGGGATCATCATCGCAGTCGTCTTCCATCCGATCGTCGCCCGCGCGCGGGCGACGACAACTGGCGCGCGCGACGACAACTGGCGCGACAAGGGTGGAAAAGACGCGAGGCGAACGTGTTTTTCACCTACGTAGGAACACCCGGTAGTAGACGTGACACGGTGATGTGATGGCACTAAAAGATACACAATACGCATTTCATCGACCGATCATGACTCGACAGTCTCTGGGGGACTCCTCTGAAGGGGCGATATATAAATTTTTCCCTCTCGCGCGACGCGTCTATCCAAAAAAAGGAGATGTACAATTATACTCGGACATTCAGATCATACATTCATGACCACATCGCCATAACAAAAACCTATAAATATATTTATATTTTATCGGACAAATGTATCGTACTTTATGTATCACAGGTATATAAAAGTGATGCTGTCAGTGGGGATTGAACCCACGATCGCCTGCTCCCTTACTACCCTTGATTTCGTGTTACAAGGCAGGCGCCTTACCACTTGGCCATAACAGCGAGTCGTTACTCGAGAATCGCAAGGGGGTCGTTGTACTGATGCGCAGACGAATTGAGTCATTGGTACTTTACGGGTGGATGGTGCACTGCGTGGTCAGAGCGCTCGGAAGAAGCGCCTTGGACGGCTCGGCTCGCGCATCGATCGCGAGTCGACGGTGTTACGCGACACGTTTAGTTTTCAAGCTACTAACCTCCGTGTAAAAAGTAATGTTAAGGTTCGTGACTCGTCGGTCATGAAATGTGCGTTTTTTTACGTGATTTTTTCTTGAGTTACAAATCGTACGAAAAAGGAGGGTCGAAAAATTTGCAACATAAATTTAGCGTGGGAGAGAGGAAGGAAGTGAGGGGTGGAGGCCTTCGTACTCCAGTACGCGCGCCACCGGGTCCTGCTCGTCGTCGGAATCGCAAGATAATGGTGCAGAAATGCGTGGGACATCCCTATATCCGTGCGGAAGCATGTAGTTGTTCGTTCCGTTCGCCTCAAGAATACACCTGTTCGTCGCCGTCTTGACGTCCCAGCACCGCTCAAGCGTATCACGAGAGTGATAGCGATGAAACGTCTTTTCAATAAACGCCCAGAACTCCTCCAAACCATGGTAGTCGTGCATGAACTCGCGTTCGTGCGCTTGTACTTGTCGCGCAAGTGATCGAAAGAAACACAAGTCGTTCACATTCGTGTCTGGCGAGTTGGCTGGTTGTTTGATGAACTTCACGCGCGGCGCCTTCTGACCCCTGATTTGTCGTCTTTCCGCCCCAGCGTCTTGTAAATCTCGCCATCGACGTATATGTGGACTCGCTCCATCCAACTGAACGAGAACTAAATCGAAATCGATCATCTTCTCGAGAATGTCGGGCAAGAGTTGCTCGGTGACTATCTCGTAGAACAAGTCACCATCCATTTCGCAGTCTTCTTTGTACACGTCTCCGCGTTGATGATACTTGCTATTCCGCAGTGCGATTTTATCGCGCGCAACTCTGTATATGCCGATACGGCCGTCGAAGTCGCCACACGGGCGCCCAACGGCGCTCAAGCCCATCACCTTTTTTACATACTTGCGGCTCTGTACGGCGCACCTCGGTCTCTTCTTGCCTTCGGGCAGCTTCAACATTCGGCGCGTGCGCATCTCAAACCATTTCTCGTCGATATCGATCCAGCCAACTTTCATTCCGATTTTAACGTGCTTGTAAGGGCAGTTTTCGGTTCCTATCCAGCGGTAGTCGAGGTGCTCGCGCGCCCACTCCAGCCTTCTCTCCACATCCTTTTCGCTGAGGCAAGGTACAAAACGTTCGCACACAGTGCGCCAGCCAGCTTCTTTACAAGAGTTGTATACAGTTTTAGCACAAACATTCTTACCTGTTTCCTTGTTGAACTTTTCCGCAAAGCCTTTCCACGTTACGTATCCGCCAGTCTTGTCAGCGATGCGCGCGAGAGTACTCATGTCTTCGTCACCTAGTACGCGTGGTCGTCCAGACCGCGGTCGAGCAGCCACCGATTCTTCTACTTTGTAACGAGCAAGTACTCTATATCCGTGTTGTGCACTTAACCCCCAACGCCGACACAGTTCGGTCATGCTCATGACGCCCATATTGTCCGACAAGTGCGCAAGTTTCGCGAACGCAACTCTGTCCTCATCGCTCATGTGTTTCCCTTCTCGTTCCTGAACACGCCGCGGGACCTTGAAAGGACTCGTCAAAATACCCAAAGGTGTGCGTGTTAACGGTTTCTCCCTGTTCTGTAGCCTCTCACTCGTCGGGCGCGTCCTGACGGAGCCGTGTACCTCTTTTTGCGTCCGCCGTCTGGCGCGATTCGAAATCGCTGGTGTCGACACATCCTCGACACTCGGCGTGCAGTCGCCTCGGTTTAGCGCACCAAGCGTCCGTTTGCTCTGAGACTTCGCATGCACACCGGGCGTCGCCTGTCGCGCCGGTCTGGACATCGCGCGTGTGACGCTGGCGCGCGTCGGTGGACGTTATGTGTGCATTCGTGTTCGATGGCAGTTATCGTAAAGACGTGCGAATAACCCTAACAGAGGTAAAAACTTACAAAAGTGGACAAGAAATTCTGCAACTTTTTCACCCATTTACAAAACTTTTGGTCCATGCGCAACATCTTCATCGTTCAATTCCGGCGTATTTCGCGAGAAAAAGAATAGCGCAAATGCGATGATTAGACGATAATTGATGAGAGCTTTCGAACGCGGGGCTACACGTGCACATACAGCGCCTGACGGCTTTAAACCCGAGTTTTTTAACATTACTTTTTACAGGGAGGTTAGTATTAGTTCTATTATCGCGCTACATGTGTTAAAGCTGTGCGACGACGAGACGATGGAGATGCGCGCCAGGCAAAATCCAACTACTACGTCGTCTAGTCTCCGAGTTGTCCCACCGCAAATTTGGGCGCGACGCCGAGCTGGATGAAATCGACGCGCCAACCGGAACGTAGGAGCGACGCCTCGAAATCGCTCGTTTTTGCGTCGGCGTAGGCGTATGCGTCGATCGGGGACGTCGCGCTGCTGGCGGCGAAGCGTTGGATGGCGAGAGCGGCGCTCAAGGCGTCGCGCGCCGAACCGGAATCGAGGAGGAGCGCCGAGGGGACGTCGCCGCGTTTCGGATCGCGGCCGAGGACGTAGTGGCGACCTTTGGAGAGACGGATGGCGTCGGTGAAGGATTGCCAGTCGGGTCCGAGCTCGTCGGGCGACGCACCAAAGGTTGGCGTCGTCGCCGTTCGGCGCGGACGGTAGACGCCTTCAACGTCGCCGAGCGCGACGCAATCCATGAGGTCCGCCTCTTCGTCGGCGACGAACGCCTCGGCGAGCTTGAGCAATCTAAATCTATTGAGCGAGTCAAACTTGAGCGCCTTGGCTGCGCGCCAGCACGCGTAAGCGTGCACACCGATGACGCAGCCGTACGCCCCGAAGGACGCCGCGAACGCCGCCAATTCGTCACCCTCCTCGACGAATTTCGAAGCCGCCTCGCTCACGAGCTGAAACACTTGAATCCCGCTTGGGAGCGCGACGAGGGCGAGCCAACGCCCTTGAACCTCCAACTTGGCGCGAATGTCCCCGAGGTTTTGGTTTCTCCCGAAATGCTGCATAAACGTTCCGTTCATCAGACTCCCGCGTCCCGTCAATGCCGCCGAACGCACAAACGTTGCCGACGCCGCCAATGGCAAAAACAGCGTCGGCGCCGCCGGTGTCACCAACTCTATTGCTCTCGCCACGTCCTCGAGCGCGTTCGTCAGCGCCCACCACCTCTTCGGATCCTCATCGTACTTTTGTCCTCCAAACGCGCCCGCCAAAAGCGTCGCAAACGACCCCACGCCATCCTTCAACACCCACTTCGCCGCCGCCGTGAGCGGCAACGCCCCCGGAGTCGACCCCATTCCCAGCGCCACGAGCAAAGACTGCGCCGTGAGTATCTCGAGCACGTCTCTGAACAACAGCGACACCAAATGCCACCGCAACCACGCGACGTAATCCGCGCTGACGGTTTCCGGAAAGCCACTCGGCAAGAAGATTCTTCGCAGTTCCGGACCGACGCTCGACGTCTCGATCCCCGTGCGCGCATCAATCGGTTTCCCGCGAGTGAGTCTCCCATCCTCACTCGCGATCCATCGCGCGCGGGCGACGCGGCCGGACAACTCAATCGCTTCGACGAAGGATGACGATGATGTCGACGCAGCACTGACATCTCTTTCCTCGTCGTCGTCGTCTCGCAACGCTGCTCGACGACGCGCGTCCCGGTGTCGTCGTCGGGAATCACATCGACGCGACGGTGTCGTCGATGGATACGAGACGACGCCGACGCGTAGCGCCGTCATCAGTACGCGTGAGCTAGTGACGATTACGTTACCACTGGAGACTTCACTGCACGACGCGCGCGACTTCAATCGAGTCCATCGATCGAACGAACCGAGAAGTCGGGGTTTGAAACTTGCGTGCAGTGCGGTACGGTGTGGTATCCAACGCGATATACGTTCGCGCGTCGGCGTCGTTGTTCACGGTGATGATGACGACGATGTCGACCACATCCACAAAGGCTTCTTCGGCGACTTACACCGCGCACTCGACGCGTCGGTGTAGTCAACGTCGCCGTACCATTCAACGTCATCACGCACAGCGCGTCGGCGTCGTCGTCCACGGCGCGTCTTCGATCGAGGACGTCCCGCCCGAGGACCTCGCTCTTGTGGTTGAGCTTTTGGATAGCGAAACGGGCGAAGAGCTCAAGGAAAAAGTGAACCTCATCGCCGAGAATGGGCTGTTGACGATGGGGGTCGTCGACGCGGCGCGTCTGATTGTCGAGGCGAATAAGGCGCAGGGGCAGGATGCGGAAGTCGTGGCGTTGTTGGAGGATGTGTACGTGACATTGAAGTACAAGTTTGAGGAAAAAGCGGGATTGGTGATGAAGGGGGCGCTGGAATTCGCGCAAGAGTTGATGAAACACTTCACGGCGGAGGATTTAGAGGAAGCGGATCAGAGCGTTGCGGTGAATAAAGTGCAGTTGATGATGCGAGAGGAGTTTGAAAGGGAGTTTGGAGTGTCCAAGGTGGCGTTGGCCAAGTATTTGGATGAGGTGTTGCCGGTGATGGATCAGCAAGATGCGCGTATTCAGTCGCAGCTCGAAGAAGCGACGACACCGGAAGCACAAGCGCAAATCGTGCAGACGATGATGCAGCGCACAAAAGAGCGCATGCAGATTGAGTTTATTCGAGATTGCGCGGCGAGAATGGCGGATCAAAACTGAATGAGCAACTAAAAGAATTTCCCTTGTTATTACAAAGTTGATTGAAAAGCGTCGCTCGCCTTTACGTAAATCGTAAACCAAACTTTGACTGAGCCCCACGATTTTGACCGCGAAGCGCGCCCGTGCCACCGACTCCCATTTCGAATTCAACCTTACTCTCAACCTGAGTCCCGCTCCCCGCAAACCCGGTGCCACCCTTTTGAAGCCGGATGACATCTTTATTCGGCCGAATTGGCGTTCCGTTGTACGCACCCTCTCCTTCAACCACAGTCTTGTAGCCTTCCTCACTCAGCGCGTCCCCGGTAGGTTTGAGAACGACGATGCTCGTCGCATTCGTAAACGTCTTAAACGTGATCGGACACATGTGCTTGCCAGACTCCCCCGCGCGAACCTTGGTCCACTTCACAGCGACTAAATCCTTCATTCGCAACTTTTTCATCGTCGTCGGACACTTAGTCTCCTTCTCTGGCTTCTTCACCGCATGTTTCAACCCATCATCCACGCCCCCGTCGATTTGCCAAAACGTCGGCATCTCCGCGATTCGTTTCGCATTGAAATCGATCGAATGCGAACTCGCCGCTCCAGCGTAATCTTTCCCCGCCGGGCCGTCGCCGACGCTTTTCCTCGACCCGGCGCCCTCGCCCTCGCCCGTCGTCGTCGTCGTCGCCCCACCGTGATGATTCGCCGCATGAAACGCTTCAATCTCTATCTTTCGCTTCTTATTCGCCCGATCCTCGGCGTCTCGCGCCTCGCCCTCCAACGCGCGTTCGTACGCTCGCAGCTTGCGTTCGTACTCCAACTTTTGTGACACCAAACACTCCAATATTGCCCCTCGGTCGTACACCACCCCTTCCGGCGTCACCACCGCGTCCTTCGCCGACGTCAGCGTCAGCGCGCACGCGTCGTAATCCTTGACGGTTTCTTTCCCGAGCCGTTCCTTCACGGTACCGTATCCGAGCGCTTTTCGCTCAGAGTGCGTCAAGGCTTCGCTTCCGAGCGTGCCCGCTTGTTTCGAGTGTTTCTTTGTCGACCCGCGCGGCATGACGACGAAGACGAAGACGAAGTGGATTATGCGCGCGTGTGCGCGCGCTCGAGTCGTCGTGTCGTCGGCGATGTAACCGCGCGTCGTAAAGTGACGCCGTGCAACATTCACTGGAAGCGAAACCATTCCACACACGACGACGCCCGCGCGCCCGTCCGCCCGCTTGAGAGCGTTGAAGACGCGCGTGCGCGTCGCGAGTGATCCCGATGACGGGTGAAGACGCTGTCGCGGCGCACTGGCGCGCGGTGGCGACGCCGAGACGGGTGGTGAAACAGGAACTCGAACTGCTCGCGAAGCGGTGCGTGGAGAGCGATGCGTACGAGCTTCAGGCGACGGACGCGACGCGCGATGCCGAGGCTGGTGCCGGTGGTGCGTCGTTTCAAACGGTGCGCGTGCGGGCGAAGAAGGACATTCCCGCGAACGCGCGCGTGTTTCGGTGGTCTCGAGAAGAGTTTTCACAATCGGGCGCCGGCGTAGCGCGCGTTCGCGCAAAGTGGTTAATCGACGGCGGTGCGAAGAGATGCGTCGTCGAGGAGTGCGGAAGGAGGTTTTGGATGTCGGAGAACGGAGAGGAGGTTACCGTGCCGACGTCTCGGACGGGATGGTTGACGCACGGGTGCGCGCAGTATTGTTCGAGGGGCGAGGAAGGAAATGTGCGATGGACGCGCCAAAACGGATACCAGACGACGCGAGCGATCCCGCGAGGCGAAGAACTCGTCATCGTCGATAATGGTGAGACGTACGCGCGAAATGTCGTGTCCCCGGATGAGGATTTGCGCGCGGCTGAGCTGTTCACGTGGATGAGAGACGCGGCGGCGATTGGATTGAGACGTACGGATGACGGCAGTTTCGGCGCAATCGCGCTCGAGCGCGCTCCAAAGGGAACGGTTTTCAATCTCTCGCTCCAACGCGGGGAGGAGATTTTCAATCCGGACCCACCTTACGCGGAGGTTGTGCACGGTAAGGTGAGTCGGGCGTTCGCTTCGCTCGGTGCGCCGGGTGAAGATGCGCTCGAGAGGACGCGGCGGCGGTTTTCGTTTTCAGAAAAGTACCAAATCGTTCCGCGCGTCGGCGCTTTCGACGACACGACGACGCTCGCGGTGATCAGGCACTCGGACGAACCGAACGTGGCGAGAAGCACGGCGCACGGTATCGGATTCTTCGTCACGCTCGCGGACGTTGATGTTGGTGAGGAATTGACAATGCATCACGGAAGAGATGCCAACGTCGAAATCGAGCCTACGGGCGGTTGCGGCGCTCATTACGAATGGACAATCAAAGGGTGCGATCCGCCGTGGGTACGCGCGGGAGCTGGCGCGCGAGCCCGAGGTGGGATAGATTATAGCAAATGGGACGATATCTGCTCGAGTAGCGAGTCTGATTAAATTGAAATGAATTGAATTGAATTACTGCGCGCTTTTATAAAAGATGCTCATTCCTCGCTTTGATCGCCCACGAGCGCGTTGATTTCGCTCGCAATGTATTCCGCCTCTCTTCTACTGATGGCGGCTAAGATTGGTACGATGGAGTCGTCTTCTAGTTTAAGATACATCAATCCGTCCGGGCGAACGTACGCCGCCTCAATGTCGCTCGTCTCGCCCACTTTTTCTAGAAATTTCATGCCACCGCCCTCTGAAGCAACGCGGAAATTTTTCTCGTCGATGAAGACGCTACCTTCGGCGACGAAATTGCGAACGACTTCTCCGGTAAGATCGGCGCCGACTTTCCAAAACGGAAGTGAAAACGCCGCCATGAGCCACGCGCCGCTGGCCAAGACACCTGCCGTCCAGAGCGCGGTGATGCCCGTCCAGGTGATACCAAAAAATGCCTTGTAGAGAACGTCTCCGTTCGCGCCAGATGCTGGAATCGCAATCGTGATGGACTTTTCCCCGTGCGTCACCGTCGTTGTCATGTTTTTCGGCTTTTTCGCCCCTGTTGGCGCCACCGGCTGTAGTTGTTGTTGCTGCTGCGCCATCGCGCGTTCTCGCATCGCCATTTGCTCCATCTCGTATGAAGATGTGGATGCCGTTCTTCTAAAATTTCTCCCGCTAATCATCGCCCCTCCTCGGTTCGTTTCGCTCGTCGTGAGCGCCTCTATCGCATCCCGCGGGTTGTCAAACCGATCCTCCGGACTGGGTTCGAGTAAACGCTTGAGCACGGCGCGCAAACGCGCGTCTTCAAGGTACACGTCGTCAAAGTTAATCTTCAAACGCTCCGTCTTGAACCCACTCGGCGGGCGACCGCTCAGCAGGTAAAGAACCGTCGCACCGACGCCGTATTGATCCGTCTTTGGAGACGTTCCACCGATGAGTTGCTCTGGTGCCATGAATCCCAAAGTGCCGACGATGGTGCTCCCGAAATTACCGCCGCCGTCGGAATCCATTGCCGCCGCCGCCGTTGCGCCGAAATCCACGAGCGAAACCGCGCCGGTATCTGGATCCATCACCACGTTTGCCGGCTTTACGTCTCTGTGAATCACCGGCGGTCGAAGACTCGACACA
>JACLAB010004346.1_pt1 | contig 18312 bp, 11 predicted proteins | sample 8027921 | NCBI WGS metagenome assembly JACLAB01 (sample SAMN15725117, study PRJNA655200) | protist metagenome | isolation source: fluorescence activated cell sorting (FACS) single amplified genomes of... | place: USA: West Boothbay Harbor, Gulf of Maine | collected 2000-07-19 | reverse complement strand
TCATTACCGTCGAAGAGCGAACGAAAATAGCCGAACTGCGTCAGTTAGTCAACGAGGAGAAGGAGGAGTTGTTATCCACGGACGCTTTGAAAATGTACTGTTCGGACGCGCAGTTGGCGAGAAACTTGCGCGCGAGGAAATGGGACGTGTTGAAAGCGTTTGAAATGTTAAAGAAAACATTGCTGTGGAGGAAAGAATACAAACCAGAGCTGATTACTTTTGAAGATATCGAAGAAGAGTTAAAGACTGGGAAACAGTACCGTTCGGGGAGAGATCGATCCGGTCGACGCATCATCGTCATGCGACCGTCGCGAGAAAATACTCGAGAACACGACGGCAACATTCGTTTATTGGTGTACACGTTCGAGAACGCGTTGTGGCGAACGAATGGCGAACGCATCGTTCGAGGTTCCTCTAACATACCCGCGTTAGCGCAAGAGCAGATTTGCGTCTTGATTAACTTTACAAAGTGGTCGTTAAAACTCTCCCCGCCGTGGCGAACGAGCATGGAAACGTTGCACATCATGCAAGAACACTACCCGGAGCGATTAGGCTTAGCCGTGTGCTACGATCCGCCATCCGTCTTCTCCGTCTTTTGGAAACTCATCTCTCCATTCATCGACGTGAAAACCAAATCGAAAATCCGTTTCGTTCAACCTCGAGGCGATAAACAAAAAGCGGCGAAAAAAATGAACGCGACGTTTCATCCGAACACGATCGACTCGGATATGGGCGGAAGAGTCGACGCGACCTGGGACCTCGACGAGTACAAAGTGTTTTTACAAAGGTACGACGCAGTGAAAAAGAACGTTTTCGAGACGTTGAAAGAGAGGAGAATAGAGTGAATTTTAGTGAGAGAGTATCATAAGCGCGTTCCGAGATAAACTTAGTACACTTTGACGTAGTCTTTACCTCGTGCTTGATGTGAGGGGTACTTTGTTGAATAAATTTTTTTCGTGAACAACTCATCATCGTTCGTTTTCCCAACAAACACAAAAGTTCTTCTCGATAAAAAAACTGACTGGATAACGGTGTTGCGTGAAAAAGCGTCGTTCGTCGTTCGTTGCCACAAAATTATTAAAATTACTCTCATCATTAAAATCTCTCATCTTTCCTACGCTGTCGCGCGTAAGACACGTAAACGATACACGCGTAACATCGCACGATACGCACAAACATCATCGTAATAAAGTCGTAAAAGTCGAGATCGTAAAAGGACAACAGAAGAAGAAAAAGAGAGAACAAAAAGAGAGAACAAAAAGGAAAAATGCAGCAGTCCTTTTCCTCGAGAGGTCAACGACTCTTCGGGAAAGGAGGGACGCCGCCTTCTTTTCTGAGACGAAGACGTTGTATGAATTTGGTCTCGACAAAGCCGCAGCGAAACGACAAAAGCAAAAGTGGAAACATCTCTGTCATCGCATCTTCGACGAACGAAAACAGCAAGAATTGTCCGTCGTCTTTTTCAGAGCGAAGAAAGAACGTAAACACGACGAACGCGCTGGCGAACGACGCGCCAACGGTGGAAGACGTGACATCGAATTTGAATGCTGCTGACTTGGATAAAGAAGGACGAACACCCAAAAAGACGAACAACAACAACAACAAAGAAAAGAGCGACGAACTCGAACGCAGACGGAAACAAAAACTCTTACAGCGATACTCCTCGAATTACGATGCGACGACAACAACGAACAACGCATCATCATCGGAGAATCCAACAACATCTCGACGAGTCGTGACTTTATTGGATGGCAACGCGAGATTGCGAGTCTGTTCAGACGGACGCGTTTCTTTGTTTTACGCGCACTTCGAGGACGAGGAAGAGACGAAGTGGGAGTTGACGAGTCGGAGTTTGGTGACGGTCCCTCCTGGGGCGGAGAGTGTCGGGAGGATTGTGAGTGATGAGACAACGATGAAAGTCGAGTTTTTGGAACGAAGCAAGTCGGACGGTTTTGAGAGCAACGTTGATAGTAGTACGAAGAAGAAAGTGTTGTCCACTTTGACGATCAAACCGTTATCGGCAAAAGGAAGTTTGACGAAAGACGAAAGAGAATGGACGGATAATTTAACCTCTGGATTCATTCTCGATTACGTCGTACAAACCAGCGAGGAGAACGAGTACTCCGTGGAAATGGCAGAAATCGTGACTGATGTAGAATCGAGCGGGAAATGGTTCGGCGGTGGGCATTTCGTTCGGCAAGAGTGGCCTCTGAACGGCGCGTGTCAAGAAGTCGGCCCGCATTATCCGTTCGATTTCGGGCCGCACGGAATCAACACCTTAGTTTCAAATCATTGGGTCACGTCCACGGGGTTTGCCATCGCCGCCGATCCGGAAACCTCTTTTTTCCACGTCGGCTTAAATGCACCGAAAGAAAACACGTTCTTTGAAGCGTTGACGCCGAACGGATCGAGACGAAAATTTCACACCGGCGTGGCGAACATTTTGCGACCGACGGCGTTGCCGCTCACCTCGCAAAGCAGACAAGGCGACGGAAAATTACGGTTACAGTCTCGGTCTGGATATTGCGACTCTAAATACGGCGCGTTCTCCCAAGAGCACCCACTGGTTGGTTGGAAAAGCGAGAAAACGCACGTGCAACTTCCAGAAAATATCGATCCGATGGGCAACTTGTCCTTACCGACTGAAGAGAAGGAAACACCCGCCGCCGCGAAAACGAAGAACAACAACAACAGAAAAAACGTAAAAACGCGAACGTGTTCTATGCGCGTCGCGATGCTCGCAAAACGTAACGTTCGAGAAGCGACCGAAAACGTGCTGGAATCCATGCCAAAACCCACGCAAGCGGTCGATACCGCGCTCGTTCGAGGACCAAAATGGTCCACCTGGTCTAGGTATAAAACTGCGGTGGACCAAGAGAAAGTCTTGAAATTCGCGAGTGAAATTTTAGAGTTAAAATACGAACGATCAATCATGGAAATCGACGATAGATGGTCGTCCGCGTACGGCGAGTTAGAATTCGACTCGGTAAAGTTCCCAGACGTGAAGGCAATGGTAGACGATTTACATTTGAAAGGATTTAAAGTGACGCTTTGGGTGACTCCGTTTGTCACCGAAGGCACGCGAGCGTATAAAGAAGGCGTGAAGAACGGCTACTTCGTAAAGTCAAAAGTTTTAACTCCCGGACATTCAAAAGCGGGATTCTTTTCGTGGTGGCAACCGACACCAGTTGTTGCGATCGATTTAACCAACAAAGATGCTCGAGAATGGTTCTTAAACGGGTTGAAGAGTTTACAAACGCGATACGGCATCGACGGTTTTAAATTCGACGCCGGAGAGCCGTGTTTCTTACCGAAAGAATTTGAAACGAAAGTTCCCATGAAACATCCTTCCGAGTATACGAAGTTATGGTCGACTGAAATCGCGAAAACGTTTGAGCTTTGCGAAGTGAGGAGTGGTCATCACTCCACGAATTCCGGAGTGTGGACAAGAATCGGCGATACGTTTAGTTCCTGGACCACCTCGAACGGATTGCGAAGCTTAATCCCGCACTTGTTGACATCTTCCATCGTCGGGTATCCTTTATGTTTACCGGATATGATTGGTGGTAACGCATACGCCGGAGGTCCCTCGAAAGAGCTATTCGTGCGATGGGCGCAAGCGAACTGTTTCATGCCCGCCATGCAATTCTCCATCCCGCCTTGGGAGTTTGGTAAAGACGTTTCGGAAGCGACGAATAAAATTTTGAAAACTCGATTGAAACTGATTGATTTAATCGAAGATTTATCCATCAAAAGTTCCAAAACGTTGCAGCCAATTTGCAAACCGTTGTGGTGGCTCGCGCCGGAAGATTCGAACACGTTCGATATAAACGATCAGTTTTGTTTAGGCGACGATATCGTCGTCGCGCCCGTCGTATACGATAAGCAGAGACGAAGAGAGGTCTATTTGCCGAAAGGTGAGTGGAAAGAGTTTGACGGCGAGAAGATTTTCTCGGGCGGGCAATGGATCGAGGGCGGCTACGAGGCTGGGATTTACGACATTCCAGCGTTCGTGAGAGTCATTTAAATACAGATTTATCATCATCATCATTATTATACACATAGCAAAATCACGCATACGAGAAGGTTAGAAGGAGGAGAGAATATAAAGAATGTATTAGTAGTTGAAATGTTTTATTAATAATCAGAGCGCTGCAACTTTCGAATTGTATTTAGCTGTATCGTTTATGGTTATCTATATTCCCTTTTTCGATTCTGTATTTGTAATAGTAGTATATAATATGGTAGTGCGAACGAGTATACATCACCAAAGCGGTTGCGATTGTTGTTGTTGCTGTTGCTGCGCGTCCGCGCCGCACTCGACGCCTTGTTGAAACTGAGTCTGCGACGGCTCGTACGAACTACCAGCTTGTTGCTCGTCAACGTACCCCCCTGCAAACGCAGCCATAACCGTGTTCCCGTTATCAAATCCAACGTTCTCGTTACCAAACCCTTCAGTCGTAATCTCTTCTTGCATCATCTGCATGTTCCCTCCGTCTTCGGTTGGAATCGACACGGCGTCAAACTCGCACGGAAACCTCGTCACTCTCGGCTTCTCCGCTAAAATATTCCTCACAATCTTATCTAACTGCGGTACCGATGGCGGATTTTCCCGTAACTCCTCGTCGTTGTACTCGTTGTTCACGTAATACCCGACTCTCACGAATTCGTTTTGCTGATACGAGCACGTTAACAACAACGCCGTCACGCCTAAGATGTCGCTGTTTGGAATCTTCGTCGCGTCCGGTGGGTTCGCTTGAAACACAAACTTATACGCGCCTCTCGAGACAGGACCGACTAAAACAGTGTCTAAGATTTGGTCGTGTTGATCGCTCTCCGCGGAGCCGACGTACGTGAGCTTCCACTCCAAGTCGTCTTGGAGGTTCGTCAGGCACTCGTACTGGATTTCAAACTGTAACGGGTTTTGGAAATATTGCGGGTTGTCCTGTTATTATTATTATTATAGTTATGAAAGAAAGAAAGAATATGCGTATAAAAACGTGTCAGTTTATGTGTAATCGAGAGAAGGAAACCGGCTGTCTTCCCAATCGTCATCGCTCGCTCGCCGCCAAAAGGGTATAACTCTTTCGCCTTTGAGACGAGAGCGAGATTTTTCAAAATTTCTGTCTAAAACCAGCAGGCGAAAGGCGAAGAAAAAAGTGATGAAAGAGAGTAAACGCGTACCAACACTTGGACTTGCGTGATGTTAATCGCGCTCATTACGTTTCCTCCTTTTCTGTTTTATTCGTTTCTTCTCTGCTGTTCTCTATTGTTCTCTATTCGCTCCTTATTTCTCTTTCTCTTTTGATTCGATTGATTTGGATTTCTCTCTTTTCTCTCGGTAAAAGTTGTTGCCGTTTCTCTGCGTTGCGATGATGAGAGCTTCGTTTATTGAATCGTTTAACCTATGCTCTCTGCTTCTTTCGCGCTTCCCTTCTCCTCACACGCGCTCTTCCTGTTCTTCTTCTTCTTCTTCTTCTTCCGATGTATTACCGATGTATTACTCGCGCGTCGTGTATTCTTTCACCCTCCCTTTGGTGTGTGTGTGTGTGTACTCTATATCACCGCACGCGCGCTGGAAAGAGTGAAGATGCGTTTGAAAATTATTCAAACAGGCGATGAGATCGTTCGTCTTGTCAACGTATACTTTGAAACCGTATGGGATACACCCGTCCCTTTTCAAATCGAGAGTTTTTTCGTTTTTTCGTTTTTCTGTTTCTTTCTGTTTCCGTTCGAGAGCTATGGCATAGCGAAAACAGTCGACTGTGGAACACAACAGAGAGAGAGAGAGAGAGAGAGAAACAAAAAATATAAACTACCTTTTTTTCACTCTTTTTTGTTTTGAGGGGAATGAATTCTTCTCTTCTCTTAAGTGAAATTCGTGGCCGGAAAAGACCACGAGAGGATCTCCTGCCTTTGCAGACCACGAAAAAACTGCTCTTTGTGACTGTATTTGTCTGTTTATTCCTTCATAAGAGGAATCGTCGTTTCGCGCGCGCTCTCTTTCTCTTTCTCTTTCTCTTTTATCATCACACACACACACACACACACAGTATTGATTGCCCGTGATTGATACTCACAAGATGATATGGTCCACGACGCGTTGTAGTTCTTTGGAACGAGCGACGTCTTTGTGCGTCGCGAGTTCGTCGTCGTCCCACAACGGAACGACGAGGACAAAATCGAAAAACGAGAACAAGATAACACGGACGATGATGAGGACGATGATGAGACGACGTTTTGTTGTCCTCGCGCGATGTTCGAAAAAGAGGAGTAGTATTCTTCTCACGAGACGAGGAAGGAATGAGAATACGATCACAACATGCAACGCGTGGAATAACGACGACCACGAGTTTTACGGAACAGGAGGAGCTGATGAAGAAGAAAACACGGGCAGTCTAGACGAAGGCGATACGTTTGAAGGCGAGCAATATTTACGAGCGAGCGAATCGTTGCGAGAGAAAACGATACAATACGAGGAAGAGAACGGAGAATCGACGCACGTTTTACCGTCTTTATTGTTTCCAGTCGCCGAACCGCTCATTCCTGGACAAAGAAAAGTATTACACCTGTACGAGCCGAGGTTTGTGAGTCTGTTGAACGATAGCGTGGAAACGCACGGAGGATTGTTGGCGTTCGTGCACTACTCGCAAATACCGCCGAGCAGAGGAAAAAGCGCAAAGACGAGAGGGAGGAGAGTTTTAGAGGATGAAAACGAAGACGACGAAGAGGAGGAAAAGGTAACGAGTAGTAGTACTAGTAGCAGCATCGACGGCGCGATGGCAGGAAAAACGGAACGAGAAGAAGATAAATTGAATCAAAGGCCGTTGCCGAACGAGCGAGCGGAGAAATTGGAGGTGTTTGGAGAAGTTTCCGGCGACTCGGATTCGGATGATTCCGACTACGAGGAAGAGTTTGAAAGGTTCAGCGAGTTTGCGAGAAAAGTCAACAGTCGGTGCGGCGACGAAGCCGGGTTTGGGTCCGCCGATGACGACGAAGAAGACGAAGAAGAAGATTATTACTACGACGACGACGATGACGACGATGAGGAAGAGACGCAAGCGGTGCAATTGAACGCATCGTGTACGCTAGGTAGAGTCATTCACTACGAGCCGATTAAAGTTTTATCCAGTGATGATTTTGATGACGGCGTTTCTTTCGACATCGTCGACGAACGCGGCGAATCTTCGAGTACGTTCGGTGAAACCTACCGAGTTTTAGTCGTCGGCGAAACGCGAATGATGGTTGAGGACGTGAACGAAACACCCGCGGGCTACGTTGCCGGTACGTACTCCCTGGTCAACTCGCCAGACTCAAAATTTGCTGCTCAACCGACGCAAGATGAGCGCAAAGAAATCGAGCAACTGGCTGACGACGTCGAACTTCTCATGAATTACGTCATCGAGTTCAGCGATAAGCTGTTGGAAGTTTCGAACGTGACGAAAGAAACGCTCTTTGATGACATCGTTCGTAAAGCGGAAAATGCCAGAGATTATCCGACCGAAATTCATCGCAAGTTTGCCATTGAAGAAGCGAAAATGGTTCGGTGGGCAAAAGCAGTTGGCAAAGTTGATTCGTTACACGAAAGCATGAAATGGGTGGAAGAAGACGGCGTCTTCTTCGACGCTAAAATCGAATTGGAAAACGTCGCGCGAATGAAACGCGACCAAGATAAGGCTGGCTTATCCTTGGACGATGCCATCTTATCTCGCCTGCGTCGTTCAGCTGCTCTCACGATGACCCAGAACGAAGACGAAGACGAGGATGAAAAGAAAACCACCGCCACAGACTTGAAAACGAAATCTCGAGCCTCCGCTATGGTTCGCGCCGAGCGTCTCTCTTTCGCTGCGTTCCAAGAGGTCCCTTTCTCCTCCGAGGCTGAGAACGAAAAATTGATCGCTCGGAGAGCTGCTGCTATGTCAACTTCTAGAGGATTAGTCGACCGTTTGCGTCTCGCTAAGTTCGGATTGGAAGAGCAACTCGGAGGCTTACGCGCCAAGTTAGCGTTGGAAAAGTCCTTGCGCGCCATGCTCGACGGCAACACGGGTTCGTCGTCCTCCGGCGATACCACAAACGATACCAACACGAAGAACAAGGAAGACAAAGATTCCGACGAGAACAAAAATAACACGAGAGACTAAAACGAACGAACAAAGAGGAGACTGTACAATTAGTTACACATACAATCGCTTTAAATTATACGTGCACATAATCATCAAACATTTTATTTGTTGTCGTTGTTGTAATAGAAGAAGAAGAGAAAATATAAGCGTTGCACTCTCAAAGACATCGTCAGTCAAAGCACACACGAAAGAAAGAAGGTGAAAAAATGAGATAAAAATGAGTCCACTGCTTCTACAGCAGCAGCAGATAGAATGATGAGCGGACAGACTACGCGTTCAAATTCGTGCGAGTGCGATTCAAACGCGTACACTGGTCTCGTGCGCGATATCTTTCGCGTGTGCGCGTACTCTTCGATCGAATATGTTGGTTTCTTGAGCGGTTTGTGTTCGATCGCGTTTTGGATCGTCTGCCAATTTCCACAAATGTTGCAAAACTATCAGCTGAAAACGAGCGAAGGATTGAGCGGTTACTTCTTACTCCTGTGGGCGTTCGGGGACAGTTGCAACCTGGTCGCGTGTGTCCTCACGGGAGACCAAACGCCGGTGCAGATGTACACCGCGGTGTACTTTTTGATGAGCGATTCGGTGCTGATTTCGCAATTCGTTTTGTATAGGAAAAGACAAATTCAACGAGAAGAAAGGCAAACGAGAAGACGACGACGACTGAGTTTCAATGAATCGATAATACGGGAGGAGGAAGAATCTCCTGAGGACGCGAACGAGAATGCGGTGATATCGGCCACGATGGCGAGGATTGATGAGAACATCAGCACCGCGCGTAGTTACGAAGAGGAATCGAGGAACGATCCAACGACGCCGAAGCGCACTACTAAGAAACACAAAAAGAAGAAGAAGCCGGTGTCACCGTCGACATACGTGACGGGTTTCTTAGGCGCAGGCGTTTCCGTGTATTCAATACGATCGCTTTCTGGTTCTGATGCAATGAGATCGTTGAGCGGTGCTACGCGTTCGTTGCAAAGCGCGACCGGGTGTTTGAATCAAGCCGTAAGTACGGCGTCGGAAGCGAGAGTAACGTCCGGTTGGTTCATCGGTTACGCTTCCGCGACGAGTTATTTAGGAGGGAGAGTGTTTCAGATCATGAAAAATAGGAAACGCAAATCGTGCGAAGGCGTGTCGGCGTTGATGTTTTTCTTTGCCATTAGCGCGAACGTGACTTATGGAATGTCGATCATCTTCATGAAGAATTTTAGATGGGTTGAAATCGTCGATTCGCTGAGCTTCTTGCTCGGTAGTTTAGGCACGTGCGTTTTGGATTTGTACATTTTAAAGCAAAGCAGATATTATCGCGCGTTAGGCACGGACGCGTCTGCAACAACTGCTCCCGTTGATCGAACGAGTAGTTTGATAGAAAACGATTGGCTGGAAAGAGAAGCGAGCGTCCACTTGCTCTCGCAAGAAGCGGTCGAAGATTTGTAATTTTACATAGGTGTGTACGATTAATAGCGCATTATATTAAATATACCTAACACGGTTTCTGACCTTTCATCGGTTTCTCGCCTTCTTCGTAACATCCGACGTCTTGAATACCGCCGCCGGTACCGAAAAACTTTGCCTGTTTCGCCTCGGCTTCCCTCAGCGCCTTCTCCGCCGCTTTCGCCTCTTTCAAGCGCCAGGTGACCAGTCGCGCCTCTTTTCTAAGATTTTCTTCGCGTTCTCTCCTGCGCAATTCACGAGCTTGTCGTTCCGTGTCCGACTTTTTCAACGCGTTTTCGACTCGAATAGCTTCTTGTTTCTTTGCTCTTTCTACGTTACGTTTATAAACTTCCTTCTTTTTACGTTCGCGTTCTTTCCTCGCCTCTTCGTGCTCTCGAATTTCCTCATCTTTGCGTCTTCGCAACTCCTCCAGGTTATCCTCCGGACACGCGTCCGTGCCGTCGCCAAACCATCCAAACTTTCTCGAATCCGGTTCGCACTTACCCAAGACGTCCTCGTAGACGTTCAAACCAACTTTCGAAAACGTTTCGTTCAAATCGGATATCGCCGTAAACACGCACAAACAATTCGCCGTCGTGTCTTCACCGCTTTCGCTTTCATCTTGATCTTCAAAACGATGCGTGGCATCCGGAGCAAACGCAAAATCGAGCGTTTGACAACATTTCTGCACGTCGCCGCCGAGTAAACACGGTTTAAACAACGCTCTCAAACGATCCACCGAACACGTGCGCGAAGGATCTTCCGGGAGCGACTCCGATCGAGGGAGCTTGGGGTCTAAATCATCCGCATCGCCCGCGCCTGGTTTGACTTCCTCTAACGGCTCATCGTTTATTGTATCTTCTTGTTCTTGTTCGTTGTTATTGTTATTATCGTCGTCGTGCTCGTCGCGCGCTTCTTCTTGTTCCTCTTCTGCGTTATCTTTCTCATTCTCGTTCGCGATATCTTCATCTTCGTTTATGATGTTCTCGACATCGACATCGCTAGACGTACTACTATGAACCGCATTTTCCTCTTCCTCCTCCCCACTGCTATCGTTATTGTTATTATTATCGTCGCTATTATTATCAACGCCCTCGTTTTCTAGATCTTCTTCTTTTGTTTCGTCGTTATATATATCGTTCTTCTCGTCCTCGCGATGTTGATGACTTTCCTCGTGAAACATCATCTTCCTCTCCTCTTCCTCCATCTGTTTCTGTTTCTTCTTCCGTATATTTTCCTCGATCATTCTGTCTAAACTCCCATCGTCGAAGTTGATCACTTCTCGTCCTATCTTCCCCGTTTTAATCGCTTCTTCCACTAAAACTTGGCCTTCTAAATCCGTTCTCGCTTTCCGTCCCGTGCCGATGATTCGTCGAGCTTCGCTCAGCGTTTGCTTGCGAAGGAAATTGTACGAGATGTACATCACGACGAGAAACGTAAACGAGAACACAAAAACGAGAGTTCGTTTTTTTCGTCGTCTGCGTTCTCGCGTTTTAAAAGTGACCGGTTTCGAGTGCACTTTGTTCTTCTCCTCGTTGTTCGTACCACCACCACCACCGAAGGCGGAGGAGGAGGAGGAGGAAAACATCTCTCTTCTTAAAACTTTCTCTCTCTGATTTTTTTATGATGAACTCCTTTTGGTTTAAAAAAAAGTTACGTATGTTTCAGCCAAAACGAGAGAAAAAGCAACAAAACAAAAGAGAGAGAGAGAGAGAAAAGAGAGAAAATTTTCTTTCTGTTGTTGCCTTTTTCACATGCACGAATGCACTTATCTCTTTACAATTTTTTTCTTCTTTCGTATTTACATAATAAAAGCACACAGAAGGACTAGAATTATATCTATATATAAATAAGACACAAAAGGATGATGACTTTGAGTTTTGCGAGATCTGCGAAGAACACACACGCGAAGAAGAAGAATGAGACGTTCTTTTATTCCTCGTTTGTGTTGCTGTTGTTGTTCGTGGTCTCTTTTCTCTCTCTGGGTTTTGTTTCGGCGAAAGATGATGCCCCCGATTATTTCGTAACATCTTCAATTTCTAAAGCGCGATCGTCGCAAAGGTTTTCGAACGAAGGAGAAAGCTTTGTATCGTCAGAAAAAAGAAGACGAAGCTTGCTCGCGGATGAAGAACAACCAATAACGGAATCTACGGCAGAAGCGATTTCAGAGGACGTGCAAGACGCGGCGGATGCCGTGGACGAGGCGACGGAAACCGTCGCGGATGCCGCAGATTCCATCGAAGAAGCGAACGAAGCGATAGCGGAAGTGGCGGAGCAAACGGAAGAGGCGGTGGAAGCGGTGGAAGAGGCGAGCGAAGCGGTGGCGGAAAGTACCGAAGCAATCGAAGATGCCGCAGATGCGGTGGATGATGCGACGGAAGCGGTGGAAGATGCGGCGGAGCAAATACAAGATACCGCGGAGACGGTGGAGGAGGTCGCCGCGGACGTGGAAGACGCGACGGCGGCGGTGGACGAAGCCACCGAGGCGGTGGAAGACGCCGCGGATAGTTTAGCGGATATTACGGATACCGCGCAGGAAGTTCTCTCGAACTTAGAAGGCTCAAAAGCGGTGAATTCGTTGGTGATGGATAAAGTCGAGCAAGAGCAAGGCGCGGTGGCGACGGAGTTATTGACGATGGCGAAGGAGATCAACCGCTTGGAAGCCGTGGTCACGAGATTGGAGAATTACGAAGGCGGAGGTAGAAGAGGTGGACCAGGATCTGGTGCTGGTTTAGGCGCGTGGTTTAAAGCGCAATACGCGGACCAAACCTCTTTCATTAGTGGATTAGTCACCTCGTTTTTGGTTATTTTGTTCATCGAGGTTGGCGACAGAACGTATTTCATCGCGGCGTTGATGTCGGTGAAACATTCCCGACGAATTGTATTTTTGGGCGCTTTCAGCGCGTTGGCGGTGATGACCATCGTGTCCACCTTATTAGGCGTCGCCGCGCCTATGTTCTTACCGCGATGGTTTGTCCATTGGGCCGCGGTGATCTTGTTTCTCGGCTACGGCGTCACCATGTTGTACAACTCCCAATTCATGTCCGACGACGTTTCCGAGGAGTTCGAGGAAGTCGAACACGAGTTGGACGAAATCGCCAACCGACGATCTGGGAAGAAATCCGACGACAACAACGCGAGCAAAGACGACGACGACGTGGCGGAAAAAGGCGGCAAATTGTCGCCTGGAAAGAAAAAAGGGACTTCGAAAAACGAAAAGCAATGGTGGGAATTCTTCGTCTCTGCGATTTTCGTCCAAGCGTTTACGCTCACCTTCTTAGCGGAATGGGGCGACCGATCCCAAATCGCCACCATCGCCATGGCTGCCGATTACGACCCGTACGGTATCATCATCGGCGGTTCCTTAGGCCACGGTTTAGCCACTTCCACGGCGTGCATTGGAGGTCGCATCTTAGCTCAGAAAATATCCGAGAAGAAAATCGCCATGGTCGGCGGCGGCATCTTTTTGATTTTCGGCATCTTGGCCGTCTTCGACGACCCGAGCGCGGATTACGCCAAAGCGTTGCCGAAGTGGATGAAGACTTCTTCTTCTGGAAGTGGTGCTCTCCCTTCGGCTTAAAAAAATGAGGACATCATATCATCGCACACTTATAATATATATTTACTCATATACATTGTTTTATATAACTCGAGAGTAATGCCTTCACTTTAAACTCTCCATCGACCGCGCGAAAAAGAAAGAGAGAGAGGACAAAGGAAAAGCGTTCCAAAACGTTTAAAGCCGTTGGAGTGTTGTCGTTGTTGTTGTCGTGTTTTTTGGTGTTTTCATCGAAGACGTCGTTAAAGAAGTGCACATCATCTCGGAGAATAAACACTTGAAAGCGATTGGAGATGATGATGCTACGCGCCCCTTCGCATCTTCATGGAAAACTATTTCTCTTCGTCTTTGTCTTCATCTTCTTTTCGTCAGTTTTAGCAGCCGAAGAGGAAATTTTAGAACGAGGAGATGAAGCGAAGGACAGTATTTCTAAAAGAATACTCGAGCACCAAGAGCGCGCGTTCGCGACCGAAAACAACCGAGGCGATAACTTCTCTGGATTCGTGCAGTCTTTATTGGTGATGCTTTCGCTTGAGTTCGGAGACAGGACGTTTTTCATCGCGTGTTTAATGTCCGGGAAATACGATTCAAAGGAAGTCTTTTTTGGCGCAATTATGGCGCTTTGGCTGATGACGTTCGTTTCGGTCGTGATCGGGATCGAAGCGGCGTCGATGATTCCGAGAAAAGTCATGCACTACGGTTCGGTGTGTTTGTTCGTGTTTTACGGCCTTTACATGCTGTATAGCGCGAGTCGGATGAAGGATACCGAAGAGGGGGAGGAGAACGAGGAGCTGAAAGAGATCGAAGAAGATTTGAACTCGAGAGCACCGATATTAGAAAAGGACGTAGAGAGCGGCAACGAAAACGAGAACAAAAAGAAGAAAGGTGGTAATTTTTACGAGTGCTTGTGTAACGGCGTGTGGATGCAAGCTTTCACGCTGACGTTCATCGCCGAGTGGGGCGACCGAAGTCAAATAGCCACGGTAGCGTTAGCTGGCGATTACGAAGCGTACGGCATAGTGTTTGGTTGTTTCTTAGGTCACGCCATTGCCACGGGGACGGCCTGCATAGGGGGGAAATACATCGCGAATAAGTTTTCAGAGAAGAAAATGACCATCCTGGGCGGTTCGGTGTTTCTTACCTTCGCGGCGGTGACGTTGTTACAAGATCCCAATGCAAAAATGGAAAAAGTAGATTGGCGTCCGAATTGGATGGTTGCAGACGCTGCAAACTAGAGTTTCGTTTGTTATAGTGTGTCGTAGCATTAGTTGTATTTTAGTATTAGTAGAAGAGTAGTGATATTGTTATATGATGTTGGGTATTATTGCTTTGCGTTTATTAGAAGTTTTTTGTATTGGTAGCTAAAAGATGATGGTATTTACTTCGCAGAGGACGCCCACCAATCTTCTTTGGAGGAGGATTTGCTTCTACTCGACCCTTTTCCGGCGGATGACTTCTTACCGGACGAAGAGTTATCGTCGTCGTCTCCCCAATCGTCCACATCTTTTAATCTGCTATCGTTTTCAAACTTCTCGACATCTTCCTTGTCGTACTCTTTATCGTGGTCGGCTTCATCTCTCTCGTTGGACGAGGAGGAAGATTTCTTGCTTTCTTTTCTGTCGTCGTATCTTTCCTCTTCTTCTCGATCGTCTTCGTTACGTTTCTTCGATGAGGAGGAGGATTTGCGGTTGTCGTCTTCATCCTCGTCGTCGTCGTCGTACTTCGACGATGGGCGCCTCGATCGATCGTCTTTCTCCTCGTCGTCATACTTTGTGGATCGTCTGCGGTCGCCTTCTTCTTCTACTTCGTCGTCGGATCGCTTCTTGGAGCGTCGGTCGCCTTCGCGGTCGTCCTCGTCTTCGTGGCGACCCATCTTGGAGGAGGAACGTCTGTTGTCTTCCTCGTCGTCGTCGTCGTCGTATCGGCTCTTGGGCGAAGATCTGCGATCGTCATCTCTGTCATCGTATCGATCTCTTTCGTCGTCTTTGTCGTAACGAGAAGATCGGTGACTGTCTCTTCTGTCGTCATCGTCTTCATCATCGTAACGCTTCTTGGGAGAATCTCGTCTGTCGTCTTCATCATCGTAACGCTTCTTTGGAGAATCTCGTCTGTCGTCTTCATCGTCGTATCGACTCTTGGAGGAAGATTTTTTGTCCTCTCGTCGATCGTCATCGTCGCGTCGATCGTCGTCATCCCGGCTTCTTCGGGGGCGGTCGTCTTTCTCGTCGTCGTCGTCATCCTCGTAGTGCTTTTTAGAGGCAGAGCGTCGATCGTCTTCTTCATCGTCGTTGTACTTTGACGACGAGTGTCTTCGATCGTCGTCGTCGTCGTCGTCGTAGCGACCTTTGGAGGAGGAGGAAGATTTACGATCGGAGTCTTCTTCTTCGTCTTCATCCTTGTTGTTCTTCGTCTCTTCCAAGGGAGATTCCGATTTTAACGGAGCTTCTTCTGGCATTTCGTTTTCGTCCTCGTCTTCAAACACTGGGTCGTCTTGCCCCGTCATCGCCGCTTTGATTTGGAGCTTCAAACGCTCTTGCATCTTTTGTGTCGCCTCCAAGTCCAACTTCGGCTTCGGCAAGTTCGAACCATCAAACCCTTCGGGAACCTCAAACGTCGGCACGGTATATAATCCTAAAGTCGCTTCGCAATCGGTCTTCTCCAAGGAAAATCTCGCGCACACCGCGGCTGGGCACGTCGGCCACTGCGCGGTGACTTTTTCCGTGTCCAACTTTGCTCCCGATTTTGTGACGCAAAATCGACACCCTTGCGCGTCTTGGCACCCGGGTAATAATCGTTCCGAGCACTTCTTGTCGCGAAACATGTGTCTCCCCACCGCTTGATCGGAAACCGTGGAATCGCACGTTCCAGAAATCCCAATTTGTTTCACGCGCGCGTTGTGTTTCGCGATGTCCTTCACGTGCATCCTCCACGAGATTTCATTCTTGGAAAACGAATCCCCGATGCATCCAATCCCGGAGCTCTTCTCGCACACCGAGTGTGGGCACTGCGGCCAGCCGGCAACTTTTCTCACCGCTTCTTCGGTTTGGCAAAATCTGCACGCCGTAACCGCGCCTCCGTTCCCGAGACACGCCGGCGTCAACGACGGGTTCGTCAAGCAAATTTTGTCCGGGTACTGGTAGATGCCTTTTTCTTCGTCGGCGGCTTCGCCGACGCAGTTTTCTTTCATCGCCGGGTCTTCTTCTTCTTCTTGATCTTCCTCTTCATCATCCGCAGATGATTTGCGATGATCGTCTTCATCGTCGTCGTCGTATTTAGAGGAGGAATGTTTATTCTTCGAATATTCGTCCTCGTCTTCGTCTTTGCCCAAATCTCTTCGTTGTCCGCGGCCTCTTTTCTCGTACGCATCGTCGTCCTCGTCTCTGTACTTTGCGTAGTTTCCTCTTCCTCCTCTTCTGTCGTCGTCGTCGTCAAAATCGTCTGAGTGTCTCGACGACGATCGTCTCGAGGAGTATCGATCGTCTTCGTCGTCATCTCTTGAACTCCATCGACCTAAACGCGCGGACGAGGAATACGACGAGGACGACGGTTTACGGGAAAAATCGTCTGCGTCTCCTCCTCGGTAGTGTCTGTACCCTAACTCGGCGGACGAAGAAGAAGACAACAAAGACAACTTCTTGCTCTCGGAAACGTACCCAAACGTGGCAAACGTCGTCGCCAACGCGGTGATCGTGGCAATTTTGATCATCAGTGTAGATCTCGTCGTAAACGTCAAAGTCGTCGCATCGTCTTCGATTTTGACCCCGGTAGTGGGGGCGTTTGAAAGTAAACTTTGCCGCTCTTCTTCTGAATGGTTTGCTTCTTTCATCATCGTGCTTTACTCTCTGTACTAACAACGAGAGCGTATAAAATCGAAAGGTATTATTAAGTTACTCAACAACAACAACTTCTTTACGACCACTACTATTCCGTGAGAAGTAACGCAGCAGAGAGAGCGAGAGCGCGCGGGAAGAAGTTATATGTGCGTTCGATAGAATGAAGAAAAAATGCATTCATTCGAAACAAGACGCGGCCTCGATTTCGTCTCTTTGTCCTCTTTTTTTTTTCGAAGCAGAGTGGCAGCATATTAAGTTCCTCGACCGTTTTTTTTCTCTCTTCTCGCTCGAGGAAAAACTTTTTTTCAACAGACGACGAGAGAGAAAAAGAGTCATCAATCACAAAGAGAGACGGAGAGAGAGAGTGCGACTTTAAGAGATGGTGGGAAGTAAAAGAAGGGAAATAGACGACTACCACTACGTCTTCTCGGCGGACTGTAAACCGTACATGGATTGGCAATCTGCGGCTTTGTATCAGTCGTGGATGGATGTGGGTGCGCCGGGGAAGATGACTCGGCTGTTGTCCTGCACGGATGCGGAGTACGATTCGTACGAGAATTTACACATCGTGCCGACGCATAAAACGCCGGATTTCAGCCGAGACGACCCGTCGGATTCGTATTCCGCGTATAACTTACCGGGGAGCATCAATCATTGGACGAAATCGAGCAATTTTACTCGCTTGAAGTGGGTGGTGAAGTTGGACGCGGATATGATTTTACGAAGACCGTTTACGGTGAGAGAGATTCCCGCGCGAGTCGGCGTCGTCGCCGGCGGGTACTACGGATACTTATCGGGCGTGAAAAACGACATGGCGAGTATGTTTGTCGGACCTGCCGTTCGCGAGCGGTTGGCGCAAGTGGGCGGGTGGGAGATATTCGCCAGGAGCGATATCGCGAAAGCGGCGCCGTTATGGTTCGAATACACGAGGAAAGTGAGAAGAGACAAGAGAGTGTGGTGGCCGTATAACGGTACCGGCGATTCGTTCATCACTCAAAAAGCACCGAGACCGTGGATATCGGAAATGTACGGGTACGTCTTTGGCGTCGCGAGCGCCGGGTTGTCGCACAACGTGAACAACGACGTGCAAATGTACGCCGGATCGAAACCGTGGAACGAGAAGAGCGCGAATTCTTTCGTCATACATTACGGATTGATGATGAGACAAGGTACGAGTTACGAGTGGGATAAACACTTTGAATACGCAAAATCGGAAACGGAAAAGGATAAATTGAAGTGCGGAAAGGCAAACAGAAGAGAGTTGTTCCCGGTGTGCGATTTGTATCCCGAAGATGACGAGTCCATCGATAAGTACGAGAGAAACAGAGTAGAGTTGATGCACGAGTGCGTGTCAAAGATTAAT
>JACLAB010009086.1_pt1 | contig 18318 bp, 13 predicted proteins | sample 8027921 | NCBI WGS metagenome assembly JACLAB01 (sample SAMN15725117, study PRJNA655200) | protist metagenome | isolation source: fluorescence activated cell sorting (FACS) single amplified genomes of... | place: USA: West Boothbay Harbor, Gulf of Maine | collected 2000-07-19 | reverse complement strand
TCGCAAAAGCACGGACAATTCCGCGGTCGTGGTCTACCCGAACTCTCGAGCGAAACTGAGCGCGCACGACGCGTTTTTGACGCACGGATGTTCGCAAGCGCTTTCGCACGCGATTCAGGTTTTGGCGAAACGAGGGGACAGGGAGATGGCGATGTTGTTGCCGAAACCTGGGTTTGCGTTGTACCAAACGTTGTGCGAGGTGCACGGGGTGGAGTGTGTTTTTTACGATTTAGACGGGAAGAAGGATTGGGAGATTGATTTAGAGCACGTGAGACGGTTGGTAGAGGAAAGGAAGAGAGACGGAACGAAGAGGAAGATATCGGCTATTTTGGTGAATAATCCGAGTAATCCGTGCGGGGCGTTGTTTGCGGAGAGGCACTTGGTGGAAATTTGCGAAACGTGCGAGGAGTTGAAGTTACCGATCATAGCGGACGAAGTGTACGAGGATATTTCCTTTGGCGATAGGTGTAACTATTTGCCTTTGGCGAGCGTGTCGGAGACGGTGCCTATTTTAGCCGTCGGATCTTTGTCAAAGAGATGGTTGGTACCCGGTTGGAGGCTAGGATGGTTGTTAGTGCACGATAGAAACGATGTCATGAAGAATGGGGGGATACACGACGCGTTGGAAAAGCTTTCACAGGTGACGCTAGGCCCGCCGACGCCGTTACAGGCGGCGTTGCCGTTTATTTTGCAAAACGACGACTCGGCGTGGTTAAACGAAACGTTGCAAACGTTAAGAGAGGCCAGGGACGTGTGTATTGAAAAATGCGAAAGGTGTGTTGGTTTGAGTATGGAGTCGTTGCCAGACGGGGCGATGTATGCGTTGGTAAAAATCGATTGCGAGCGGTTCAGAGCGGCAGGGATGACGGACGACGTCGCTTTTACGAGCGCCTTGTTTAGCGAAGAGAGCGTTTTAGTGCTTCCCGGGCAATGTTTTGGAGCGTTTGGATACGCGAGAGTTGTTTTAACGTGCCCAACGGAAACGCTCTCTGAAGCGTGGGATAGAATAGAATCGTTTTGCCAGCGCAAAGCGTCGCCGGATAGTCACGGTAGTGATAATTTAGTAGCGGGCGAAGTGTTATCGGCGAGCGAATTCGGAAGAAAAACGTCAACACCTGCGCCGCCTTCGGATGAGGACATCGATGATGTCTTCTCTCTCGAAGCGACTATGCGACAAGAAGAAGCTATTTATTAATCCGTAATTGTATACTGTAGGTATTAGATGTCATTTAGCGAATACAAATAGTACTATAGTTTTTAATATGTGAGTGACAATAATTGTCCTGCGACGTGTTTATAGCATACTCCTTTTTACACTTTCGATTTTTATTTTCTTATGATTCTATATTTTTAGTATTAGATTACACGGTTGGCTATTAAGACTTAAGCTTTTACAATATAAAAGAGCGGCGGCGATGGTAGATGCTAACGCACGCGCTATGCGTATACAAGCGGGCATTTTTCTTCCTTTACTGGAAGAAACCCATTTGTCCAACCATTTCGCTCAAAGCGGTGATACCCAACAAAGCGCCGCCAATGCCTGCGCCAACCTTTCGCAAATCTAATTCCTCCACCTCTTTCTTACTCGTCGTTTGGATGATGTCTTTATGCCCCAACGAAATCGGGACCTTTCCATCGCTATTCTTTCTCAACTCCTCCAAACGCGCCAACTCGTCCGCTTTCGGCGGACCAGCGATGTATTCTGGCGACCACGAGCCATGGACGCCATAAGGAACGTATTTCGGTAATCGCAAACGCGCGACTGGTCCTTCCGAGAACTTCTTCGCGTCGATAATAACCATCTCCGTCCCTCTGCCGCCAAAGTCAGAGTCTTCGTACCTCGCATCGTGCACTAACGCAACGACCCATCCATCGTCTTCATCCAAATCTTTCCCCGATCTCGGGACGAAAAACGGTTCCATGGCAAACTTGTGCTCCCCGGGGATCCACTGTTCCTCCGTGTACAGCTTTGTCTCGTCCGTTTTAAGCGAGCACTTCGTCAACGCTTGCATCGGGCCGTTGACACCATCTTTGCGACCAACCGAGGTGGACAAGTACATGTGCTCGTACTTTTCCCCGGTGTAATCCCAAGACGTGATGGGCAACTCGCAAGGAACATCGGATAATAAATAATGTTTCGCTTCATACTTCTTCATGTCGATGATGAATCGACTCAACTTCATTCTTGGAAAGTTATCTTTCCCGTTTGGGTTCGTGATATCGGTGAAATACAACGTAAACTTATCCCAAGTGCACGTATCAAACACGATATCTCCGTCGTCGTTTTCGAAACCGTTCACGTGGTGGTACGCGTAGCACCAATAATCCGCCGGAGCCGTTCGGACCGTCATATCCGTCCCACGCCTCGGGAAGATTCGAAATAACGGCTGTCGCTCGGTGTCTTCGCAAATGAGTTCGGATAAGCACGCGTTTTGTGTCAAGTAGTCAGTAAAGGTCTTCTTGAAATCAATTTTAATCGGGCAATCGAACAAAACGTAATAGTTTTCCGTGACGATCAAATCGTGAACGTACGAGGACGGATACGGGTACGAGCGTCTGGCCACTTCCTTCCCGTCTTCATCAAACTCATAAAACACCGCATTTGTAGTCCCAAGATGCTCCGATCCGTCTTCATTCTTATGGTTCACTCTCCAGTTCACTTCGTTAATAAACGCCACGAGTCGTCTCGAACCGTCCGGCTCCGTCACCGTTCTGTAGTGACTCGTATGCGTCGTCGAACTCAACGGACAGTTCCCGTGACCAATCGTTTCCAAAGTGTCCGGATTCAACGCGTACGGTTTCTTATAATCCACCGCGCACAAAGATCCACCCCAATTGATGACGTTATACGCCCCGTTTTGTTTTTTGGAAATATCGCCTCCCAACAAGTCTTTGAACAATCTCTGCCCAAACGCGAACGGTCTCGGATCCTCCGCCGTGAAAATAGAACTCTTAATATACTTCCCCGTTCTCTCTTCCTCGTCAAAATCCTCCGTCACGACAAATTTATTCCGAAAATACGCTTTCCCGTCCTTCACCGCCACGGACGTCACCATGCCGTCCCCGTCCAAGTACGATTTGATAAAGCCTTCTCTCTCGTACATGGCGGGCCCGTTTCGTAACAACGTCCCTTCCATCTCGTTTGGGATTTCGCCTTCCACTTCCGTCACCCACCCTTGGTTCTCGTACGCCAGGCCTGGGACAGAGGCGTACCCGGTTTGGTCTGTTTTCATCGAATAAAGAGTAAAAGAGTCAGTCAGTTTTTTTTTTTGAAAAGGCGGAGAAATTTTTCGCTTATCACAAAGAGAAAGATATGGGAAAACGATACGCTTTTCAACAAAAGCACCGATGATGCTACGACTACGAACGATCAAAACGCACAATCTTTATACTCCTTTTCGAACGGATACGCTTCTTTCGCGTCGTCTTCTTCTCCTCTTTTATGCACAGGGACGGAGGACGATTCAACGGAGGAAGAGGAAGAGGAAGAGGACGGTTTCTTCGGCGTTTGGATGGCTTCGATGTGCACCGCAGATTGCCTCCTCGTTTTTTTCGTTCGAGCGGCAAACACATTCCTCCTCGATTTCTTTCCTTTTCCTTCAAACGAGGAGCCCGCGCAGAAGATCGAACTCTTGGTCGAGTGTGATGATGTCGAGGCGCTTTGCATCATTCTCGCGCTCTAAAACAGATGTGTGTGCGTGTGATGTGTGTGTATATAAAACCAAAGGGTGTAGATGAAACGCGTGCGAAAGTGGTGCGATATTTCTCATTTTTGGGAAGGAAGGAAGCGCTGTTTTCTGTTTAGGGTTGTACAGAGATTTTCTACCTTTTTTTCTTTGTTTTTCGTAATTTTAATTTTAAACATTTGTTACAAAAAAGTTCGTTACAAGAAGAAAAGAATAAAGACGAAGACTCCGGTTACGTGAAGATGCTCGAAGAGAAGCTGGAGCGAACGCTGAAGCTTCTCGACGAGGACGAGAAAGGAGAAGAAGACAAAGAGGAATCCAGGAGCAGCAGCAGCGGCGATAACGAGAACGAGAACGAGAACAAAGCGTCGCCGACGTCGCCGTTTGACTTGGAGTCTTCGTACGATGATTTCCTCCTCAAACCTGAATCCGACGAAGGTTCGGTGGAATATAAACGGCACCTGGTGAACCCATCGGCGAGAAATTTCGAGAAGCTGACGACGCAACTGTTGTGGCGATTGAACGAAGGAGGCGGGGAGTGTTTGTACGAAATTGGAGTGGACGACGATGGGTTTGTTCGAGGAATCAGCGAGGAGGAGATGAAATTCTCCGTGGAGACGTTAGAGAAAATGGCGAAACAGTTATCGGCGAAAGTTTCCGAGGCGTTCGAGAGGAAGACGAGCGAGAAAGAGCGCTTCGCAAAGTGCGCGTTGGTGAGGAAAATCTTTCCGAAAGAGGCGAATCATTTAGAGTTACGGATAACGACGGTTGGAAACGTCGATTCCGGGAAATCAACGCTCCTAGGCGTGTTGACGAAGGGCGTGTTGGATAACGGGAGAGGGAGCGCGAGAGCGAACGTGTTTCGACACAAACACGAGATGGAAACCGGGAGAACGAGCTCGATTTCGACGCAAATCATGGGATTCACGCCGGACGGGAAAGTTGCGAACTATCAAGACGAGAGAACGAGGGAAACACACTCGTTGAGATGGTCGGAGATTGTCGAGAAATCGAGCAAGGTCATTAGCTTCTCCGATTTGTGCGGTCACGAGCGTTATTTGAAGACGACGTTGTGCGGCTTAACCTCGGTGTGTCCCGATTACGCCATGTTAGTCGTCGACTCGAACAGAGGCGGTGTCGTGGGCATGTTGAAAGAACATCTAGGTATTGTTCTAGGTTTGAAGATTCCGTTCCTCGTGTGCGTGACGAAAATCGACATGTGCGCCGACCATTTATTACAGTCGACCATGGAGAGTGTTTTGCGATTGCTAAAGCGACCCGGGGTACACAAGAAACCAATTATAGTCCGAGAGAGAAATGATGTCTCGACGTGCATAAAGACCATGGCTGGCGATTCGGACGTCACGCCCATCTTTCAAGTATCGTGCGTAGAAAACACAAATTTGGATTTATTGCGATTATTATTAAACCATCTACCGTCTCGGCGACAGTTCGACGTGCAAAAGAAAAAGACACAAAACGGAGAAGAAGAAGAAGAATTAGAGGAAACGACGAATAAACACGGGAAAGACGAGTGTGGTGCACTGGTGCATCTAGATGATGCGTTCACGGTAAACGGTGTAGGTACAGTAGTCTCCGGAGTCGTAACTAAAGGGTCAATTTCGACGAATCAACAACTTCTTCTCGGACCAGATTCTCTCGGCCACTTCAAAGAGGTTGTCGTCAAATCGACAATGACCCATCGAACGTCCGTCATTAAAGCTGTGTGTGGCCAATCCGCAAGTTTTGCGATAAAAGCTAAAAACAGCAAAGAACCCGTGCACAAAGCGGACGTGCGCAAAGGCATGGCGATGATTTGCAAATCCTTGCATCCTCGCGCGACGTGGAGTTTCGAAGCCGAGATTTTAATATTCGTCTCTCCGACGACGTTAACCGTCGGTTACGCCCCCGTCTTACACTGCATGTCCGTTCGACAGTGCGCCCGGATATGTAAAATCGAAGGCAAAGATGTCTTACGCGCCGGCGACCGCGCTAAAGTCGTCTTTCAATGGCTCTATCGCCCGGAGTTTGTCGAGGAAGGCTTCCGAGTTATATTTCGAGAGGGAAGAACGAGAGGGTTAGGGAGCATTACCAAAGTTTCCTTCGACGGTGATAAGCAAAAATCGTGGCCGGACAGTCGAAAACAGCTACACGGGACGAACATGGAGGCGATGATGAATACCGCAACCGCCACAAAGAGCGCGGGATAAATGTAACTCAAAACCAATCATTTTCCTCTTTTTCATCTGTCTTTTCACTCAGACAAAGTCAAGCCAAACCCACACAAAACACAACGACAACAACAAGTTTGTTTTACTAATGGACGAGTTTTTCAAAACAGACGCGTCTCCCGCGTCTACGCCGCCTCCGCCACAGCCCGATCAATCGAACGATTTCTTCGCCGCAGGTACCTTTTATGCTTCTTTTGCCCACCGTTGTTCGCGTATATATTCGTTTCCAATTCAATTTTATATTCTCCCATCATCGCTGAATTTTCCTCTCGTTTACTTACCACGAGTATTCATCTCTTTCTCTCTTTCGATGATGCGCACATAGGCGAAACGGACGGGTTCGTTTCCGCGGGAATGCAATCGATGCCGAGCAACGAAGACTTTACGCGAGTAGAAAATACCAACACCGGCACGCCTCCTCCAAAGAACGAATCGAGCGAAAGTTTCCAACCGCAACAACAACAAAACCAAGAGCAAATGGAACGAGAGATGTCGCACGCGAGCATTCACTCCTCGCATTCGGTCCATTCCACTGGACAAGGCTCTGATTTTAACGACGCCGGTAATACTACTAACGCGATGAATGAGTTCGTTTCCGCTCCCGCCGCTCCTCCGTTGGACGAGGGCGACTTTGGTGCGATGCAACAAGGTCCGAGTAGCGAAAGCGTGGACGCGTTGGGCACGAGTACCAACAGTCTCGAGAATTCGTCCATGCAACAACAATCGCCGTTGGAGAACGTAGCCGAGCTCGGGGGATTGTCTTCCGCGATTCCAACGCCACCGCCAACGCCACCGCCGCCGGCGAGAGACCTCCGAAAAGAATATTTAGCGAAAATACGCGAAGAGCTCGAACAGAAAAGCAAACTCGAACGCGAAGAGATAGACACGATCAAAGAAGAAGCGGTAGCCGAACTCGAGTTGATGCGCAATCAGAGGAAGAAAATGATCGACGCTAACGTGGCGAAAAATAGGTCGGAACAAGACTCCATGACCGAAGTCATGGCGACGGAAACCGGATGGGAAGCGGTTGCCTCTTTGATCTCCGAGGAGAACTTCTGCCCGGTCGAGGACGGCCAACGACCGTCGACGGATTTAGGAAAGATGAGAGGGTTGATTAAGACTTTAAAGTATAAGAAGCCTCAAACGGCGTAAACCCGAAAACAAAGCGTTGTAATAATTTCGTGTGAGACGTCACAAATTTGTATCTAAACACGCAAAAATTTTCTCTGCCTCGAGTCGTAATTCACAGAAACCAAATGCGGCAACGCGGGCGAGGTTTCCTCCTCTCTGCCTCGAGCGTTCTAAACGTTTGTTCTTGGGTGGTTTTTCTCGCCTTTCTCGCGTCGATTTTTGCCGCAGACGGCGCGTTATCTTCTTCTTCTTCTTCTTCGGGAGTTTTGCCCCCCGGGGAAGGAGGAAAAGACGAGAATGCGAAACAACTGAACAACGCGTTGGAGAAGATGAAACCATCCTCCGCCACGCACACGGGCGACGGACTGCCGACGTTACCGCCGTACGAAAATTCGAGAACTGGGGAACGAACAGTTTTGCTTCACCCGGCGACGATTTTGAACGGCAAACACGTCGGTTTTAGCAAGAAACGAATTTTGGAAGAGATTGGAAGGAAAGAGATGGAAAAAAACCAGTTTTTCGGGCAAAAGTTAGCGAGCGAAGGATTCGATTCTGTGAGCATTTTTGGAGCAGAGAATGCGATGAAACCGATCGAGTTTAACGACGACGAAGAGGAAGGGAATGCGAAAGCGAAAAAACGGTTCACGTTGCTCGAGTTTGTGACCGCCGCCGCGAAGAAGAAGAAGAGGGCGACGGAAGGACAAGACGCCGTTGAAGACGCCGCGAAGACGAAGGAAGAAATATCTTTCTTGATTGACGAAGAAGAAGAGGATGATATTTTAGGTGGTCGCAGAGTGGCCGTGTTCAACGTGGATATGAGCTCAGACGTCGGGAAGTATTTCGAGAACACCGGGATGCTTGCGAAAATCAAAGGACTCGTCGAGTCGCAGAAAAAGAGTAGGAAAAAAATAGACGCGATTCGCATGTCCGTGAATGAAATGGTACAAATGATGAAGAAATCATTGCTGGACGATCAAGTGAGCGAACAAGAGAGGGCAACGTACGACCACATGACGTTCTTGACCGCTGGTTCTGGCGACGAGAGTGATAAACAGTTTCGAGATGAAGACGCGAGAGATCATCGAAGGAATCGAGGGAGAAAAATAGCGTCCATGGAGGAGATTAAAAAATCAAATAGAGATAACAACTATTTTAAGTCAGGTCAAGGAAGGCAAAGCGTCCGCGCGGAGTTTTATAACTCGATGGAATCGCACGTTGAATTAGCGTGGTTAGATTTTGACGGCAAGGAAGTCAAATATGCGGATTTAGCGCCCGGGGCGAGCACGACGTTGAGCACGTTTACGAAACACAAATGGTTGGCAAAGAACTACATCGGCGACCCGATTTGTTTTTTTATCGTAGACGACCGATACCCGACGCTAAAGAAACAGTATTTTGAGATTAGTGAAGATGAGCACGAGGAGGTGACGTTTGTGATTGAGGAAGAGGAGGAGGAATCTTCGGAAGCGTACATCAAGAGGAAAGAGTTGAATCGAAAACTTTCCCTGGCGAACAACGCTCAAACTGGCGACGAGTTAACTCAGGAAGGAAAGGAGGAGCTGCTAAGAGTCGCGAGAGAGCACATTCACCAAATTCTTACGAACGAGAAGAGCGAAGATGTAAATATCGAGGTGGAATCGGTGCACGTCTTTGAATCGAGGCAAGATATCGTCGACTTTTTCGAGAAGCGCTCGGCGGATAAATCGACGGCATCGAACAAAGGAGAAGAAGAGGATCCAAACGTCGTGTGGCTTTCCGAAGAACAATTTTACGAGCTCGGAATGCCGGATAATGCGAAAATCAAACCGCCGCTCGACGTCGTCGACGCGCTCGTCGAAGAAGAGCTCATCGAGGAAGACGCGGTGCGAGACGTTTTGAGAGAAAAGAACGGAGAGAACCGAGCGAGAGAAGAAGAAGAAAAAGATAACGAAGAAGGACAAGACGTCAAAAAAGAGGAGCTGTAGCAGTACTAGCCGCGCGCGCGCGCGTACGACGAAGACTAAAACTGTAGAGCTCGATCGAGCTTTCGGCGACCGTCGTCTGCGTGAAGTTGTAACACTAAGAAGACTTGTACAAAGAAAGAATTCACCACTTTTCATCTCACGTGCTACTCTTTTGCAATGCGCACCAAACGGTGACTGACGCGAGAAAGAAAGCGCATTAACGCTGAATCGAATGCCGTCTCCTTCTCTTTTCACCTGCGACGAGTCGAGTTTGTACGGTTCCGACATCGAAAAGCACGTAAAAGTCGGAAGTGGAAATTCTCCAACTGTCACACAAGTAAACTACTTTCGCAATCGAACGGATAATGATGATGATGATGATGATGATGACTCGATCGCGCTCGTCTCGATCGTGGCGAACGAACCGTTGCGAGTGAGTACAACGAGTGCGGATTTGAAGACTGGGACGACCAAATTTACCGTATCGAAAGTGCCCTCGTCAAGAAAAATTGCTTGCATATTTACTCCCGAAAAGGAAGGAGAAAGCGCTTCTTCCTCGCTTTCCGAAAGCGCGAAGAAGTACGTCACGGAATGCATTTTCAAGCAGTTCAGCGAGGACAACGAAAAATTGTTCAGAATCGATGGCACGTGCGAGATTTTCTGTCCTATGAATGGGACGAATACTGGATGGCATCGCGACGGGTTCCAACGCGGATGTTACGTCGGCCACGTGTTGTGCGAAGAGGAGCGAGAGGATACCGCCGTCGCCGATGATGTCTGTGCTGCTGATGATGCAGCCGCGTGGTTTGAATTTGCGCTGATTAAAAAAGAAGACACAAAAGGAGAGAGCGACGCGACGCCGTCGATTGACTTTTGCGACTCGGAACATCTTCTCGTCCAACCGTCCAACTTTGTCGCCTTCGCGGCTCGCAACGCCGTCTCCATTTTCGAAGATTCTAAAATTTTCCATCGATCGCCTCGAATCAAGTCGTGTTGGGACGCCATGGAACGCGGTCGGAGAAAAATAGCTCGATTTGATTTCGTCGGCCGAGACGCAGAAAATAACGTGGTACTTTGGAAAATGAAGAAGAAGCTTAAGGAGAAGGAAAAAGCCCTCCCTCGATCTTCGTCTTCGTCTTCATCGTCAGCGGGTTTGCGCCAGCGCCGCTTCGCGTTGGGACGACGTCTTCTTCTTCTCCGCCAAAGCAGAGAAAAATTGGACAACCATAAAGAAGACGAAGAAGAAATAGACGTCGACGACTTCGCCCGGTACGTGAACGACGCGTCGTCTAGACCTAGATACTAATAGTAAAAATGCCTTCTCTTGCGCTCGCTGTATGTAACACACAAAATGTCCCTTGTTTTGGATAACGACAATTTATTAAGAAAATCAGTCTTCACTTTCGCACACGATACACCCACCCCCTTTATCATCAGATCACACATAACACGCTCGAATAGTAATCATACTACGGTAGTCGCGTTATTCTTCTTTGATCGTCTTCGTTTTCTTCTTACCATCGAGAGTAGTAGTAAACAAAGATTCCACGTCAGCAAGCGGAAACTCTTTTTCCCAACAACCAACCGTATCTTCAATAATGTCGGACGCGTTGAACGTGATGAAACGCGCTCGCGAGAACGAGTATTTCATCAAAGAGCAAGAGCGAGAAATCGCGGAGTATATTTTCAAACTGAAAACTGAAGGGAGGTACGAGGAAGCGATGCGACGCGCGTCTTCTTCTTTGTCTTCTTCTTCTAGTGGTAGTGGTGCCTTACCGCAAGTGTTGGCGCACTCGGTGCGGTTGTTCGACAAAAAATTTACGATGAAGGAAGAGGTGAATTCGAAAAAGCTGGATCGAGATTTTATCAAGAAGCATTCGATTTCGGGAGCGTGCACGGGGAATCCGGTGTTTATTGGACACGCGACGCTCGGTTCGCGAGTGTCTTTGGGGAAGTCCAAATGGAGCGGTTCGACGCAGGCGGTGGAAGGGACTTCGATTTTCTCGGTGCACAAGGCGATGGAGTTGATGGAGTCGGCGCCGGAAAGGTTTAACGGCGTCGAGAGTCGAGCGGCGAAGCACATGCGAGATGAAACGTTCGTTATGATTGGAAAGAAGAAAGTGAAGTTATTGCCGGATCCGACGCCGGGAAGAGCGTTGGCGTGGGGCGGGACGTTGGCTCTTTGGGGCACCGGCGCCGTCGTGTTGACCTCGTGCAAGTTCCTCGGGATTAATAGTTTACAAGACGTCAACGACGTGATGAAGCGCACTTTGGACCCGTTGGCAAAACGGGTCAAGGATACGTTCACGCCGTTGCGAACAAACTTTGAAAAGACGGAGTGGTTTGAACAGTCACAAAACGCCGATAAGTTTTCCGGGTCTCACTTTGCGATGGATTTGAAGAGAAAGTTTGCCATTTAAAATACGAACTTTTGAAGTCGAGCGAAACGTGTACACAAATAAGAAGAAGAAGGAGAAGAAGTGAGAGAGAGATCTGTTTGATGATGTTGAAATACTGAATTGAAATTCTAAATACTTACTTACTATTCGTCGATGCCTTCTACGTCTAACACTCTTAAACCAGTCATCGTTTGCCTCGCGCCGTTCCATCGTCTCGAATACTTTCTCCTTCTCTTTTTAAATATAATCGTCTTCTCGTCTCGCAAAACCTCTTCCACTAAGCACGTCACCCGCGCGTTCTCCACCACCGGTCTCCCCACAATCGTCTTCGTTTTGCTCCCGACCATCAACACTCTCGGCAGTTCCACCACGTCGTTCACGTGCGCGCCGTGGAGCTTTTCTACGAAGAACAAATCATCCGGAGATACTTTGTGCTGATGCGACCCGATCGAGACGACCGCGAAGACGTTCTTCATGCTAATTTTCACTTTCGTTTCTCCATCAGGTTGCTGATGCTCCTCGTCGCTTCCGTTTTGATTTCTCGAATTCCGGTCTAAAACCACGTAGCTTTCCGGGACTAACACTTGGTCCGGTTTTAAGCCGCCCTCGGTGCCGAGAGATTTCGAGTACTCGCGTTTAAAACTGCTTTTCATCATCGAAAAACGATGCGTATCATTCTTTGTCTGCGAATGAATCCTCGACGAGGACGACGACGACGAAGCGTGGTCCATCACCGCGCGTGGGACGACAAAACCGCCGGTGATATCGAGAGAGGACATCCGATCGAAGATGGATTTCCCCGGGGAAAGAAGACGCCGACTTCGGAGTAAAGCGTTCATTTTTCGTCTGAATCGTCGTCGCGAGTACGACTACTACTGTTAGAGTATTCTCGTTCTGGTCGAGCGTGGTGAATATCGACTCTTTTCGTCCTTTGGCCGCAGTCGCGCAAAAGCGGAGAGGGGAGTTAAAGTTGTGAGGATGAGTTGACACACGGGTGAAAGTTTTGAGAAGAAGAAGACCAAGCGGATGGAGTGTACCGAGGAAGATCCCCCAGGGGCGAAAGGGTCACAATTTTACTCGACACTATAACTGCTATCAAAACTACAACTACGCGTAATACATCTACATACGACCACCTTCGAAGGCGGTGGCTAACTTTTTCAACTCAGAATCTAAGGCGTCTATGTCGCGAGCGAGCGCGTCGGCGCCCGGGAGCGCAAAGGATTCAGAGGACGAGGACGCAAAGGCGGTCGCGGCGCCGGCTCGGCTCGGCGCGACGAAGTCGTTCTCGAAGAGAAACTCGTCACGAGTGGTTGGTTTTGCGGAGAAAAAGGAGAGGTTTTCTTCTCTGGTGATGTACTCTTTGCTCGGGTTTGTCGCGGCTTCTAACGCGCGCAAAAGACGTTTTCGTTCGTCTTCGAGTTGCGTGATTTTCGTTTTCGCTTCTCTCGCGGCGTCTGCTTGTCGCTGAAAAAGAGCGCGCTCGTCGTCGTCGTCTGAATCGTCGTCCTTTCTTCGCGCGTGATGATGCGTGTCTTCCACGCCGCTTCCTTCCACGTACTCTTTGAATCCAGCATCACCAGCACTCACCGCAATCTCCGTCAATCTCGCCAGCTCCGCCACCACGCTCCCGAGAACGGAACCGCCCTGGTTCCTCTCGTCCTTCGCCAGCGGCGCGTGCGCTCTCAAACAATCCATCGCGTACCGCAACGCTCTCCCACACCTCGCTCGCTCTCCTCTCGAAATCCTTTCCCTTTCCTCCAACGTTTTCCTCAAACTATTCAACGCGTCCCGATCTCTTTTTCGACTCTCTTTGCTCTCGTTTTGTAACGCTCGATGCGATATCAAAGCGTCTTTCAAAGCGCGTTCGCTCCGCGATAAAGTTTCCGTCGTCTCTTCCAATTCAGTTTCCAACGAATTCGCGCGGGCTAAAGATTTACGCAAAGACTCTCGCAACTGCGCGTTTTCCAACGCGTACGCTCGCAATAACAACTGTTTCTTTTCCGACGTTGACGACGTAGACGAATACGTATTCTTCGTCTTCGTCTTCTCTTCCTCCTCTTCCTCCTCTTTCTTTTTCTCTCTCGTGTTGTGTAAAAGCAAAGCTTTTCGCTGCTTCTCCGCCGCGCGTCGAGCCAAAGACCTCGTTTTCGTCGTCGTCCTCGTCGCTTCTGTCTCTTCTTCTTCTTGGATGTCCTCGTCCTCGTTCTTCGTCTTCTTCGTCTTCTTCTTCTTTAACTTCTTCTCGGGAATAAAAAAGGTCGTCAAAGTCGTTTCGTCGAATCCGTCGTCGTCTTTCATAAACCACGCGAGGGTTTCTGCTTTGTTTTTACGCATCGACACATCTGCGTTTTCTCCTCGCGGTGGTCCTCCTCGCGCCATTGTTGATGTTAACGTCCTCCTCCTCCTCCTCTCTCACTCAAGACAACACCAACGGACGAAAAAGGACAGACAACAATGGGAGAAAAGAAAAGAAAAGTGACGACGGTTGCGTTTTTTTGAAAAGAAAAAAAGTGACAACAATTAAATTTTTAGGGCAAACAGCTCCCTTAAAACGAATTCTCCTTACAAAAATTCACACAGAAAAGCACAGAGAGAGAGAGAGAGAGAGAGAGAGAGAGTTGTTGGTTTGTTGTTTCTGCGTTTTGTTTTCGGGGCGCAGAGAGAAGAACTCATCGGTGTTGGTATTCTCGATATGGGCCGTCCTCGCAAAGATGCACCGGCATCTCCCCACAAAACAGCGAAGGGGGGTGGTGTGACGACGATGAGTGGGAAAAAAATCGACCGACGGAAAAAAGAGTTCCGGAACCTCCCGAAATCAAAAGCGAAGAAACAGAAACGATACGGCCCACCGTCGCACATATTAAAAGCAACCATCGCGCCGAAGTTTAAGGAAATGAGAGAACAACATCAGAGCTATAATAATACTACCACGAATAATTCTTCTCGGGGGGTGATGTTTAACAACGGAGGAGGAGGAGGATTAGGAGGAAAAGAGGAAGAGGAGTGCAACAACAACTACGCGAAGAAGTTTAACGAGGGAGAAGAAAAAGAAGACGAAGAAGAGGCGTGGAGAGAATGCGACGTGGTGGCGAAAAAAGAGAACACTTCAAACGAGGAGAGAGCTGGAACGCCGACGCCGCCGCCGACGACGCTTACTACTACGAATAATACGCACGCGACAGGAGGAGGAGGAGGAGAGACAACAACAACAACAACAATTACAACAACGACGAAGAGCGAGGACGCGAACAAAGAAGACAACGCGATGATGATGTCTCTGCAGCAGAAACGGAAGCGAGAGGCGTTGAGGAAAGAGGAGGAGGAGATCGAGCGGAGGGAGAAGGACGACGCGAAGTGGAGGCCGGTGTGTTTATCGAGACCGACGATGGCGAAAGGAATCGAGTTGATGGACGACGGGAGGATGGTGGCGAGCTCACAGAAAGGGTACAGGTGCGTGCAAGGGACGCGAGGAGTAGAGCCGGTGGTTGTTTGCGAGGAGGAGGAGAAGGAGGAGGGGATGAAAGAGGATGACGAAACGAGGGAGACGACGACGGCGGCGAGATACTTTGAGGTTAAAATAGAACATTTAGGAGGGAGCGGGTGCGTTCGAGTAGGGTGGATGACCAAACGAGGAGAAATGAACGCACCGGTTGGATTCGATAACAAAGGATACGGTTATCACGCGGAGACTGGGTCGAAATATCACGAGGCGAGGCTGAAGACGTACGGCGAACCGTACGGCGAAGGCGACGTGGTTGGTTGTTATTTGTATTTAGACGAGAAAATAGTGGAAAAGAAGGAACAGGTAGATGCGCAAGAAACGAGTGGTGGTGGCGATGATGATGGTGTCAAGAACGAGGAGGCGAAGAAAAAGCAAACACCCTCGACGCCAGAACGTAACAAGAAAAATAGGAAAGGAGAAGAACGCTTGAAAGCGAAAGCGTTCGAGGAGAATCAAAACTCGCCGAACGAAGGGAAAATAGTATTTTATAAAAATGGGAAGTGTCAAGGCATCGCGTTCGAGTCCTTGCGGTCGTGCGTGCATCCAAAGAAACCCTTGGAGTTGTCCGGATACTTTCCTACGGCGGCGTTATACACGACGCCGTTGCAAGATCAGTCGCAACGGGCGAGAGTGTCGTTTAACTTTGGCCCAGATTTTGCATTCCCGATTGACCCGGAGAAGGACGGTTTGCCCAAATGCAGCGGATTTTCTCCCGATTTGGATCCTCCGAAACCACCACCTGAACCACCTGTACCAGAGAAAATAGAAGATGGAGGAACACATGTGCCGGCGTTGGGAAGCGTCGAAAACGCTGTTATTAAACTGGAAGAAACTGAACAAAAAGAAGAAGAAGAAGAAGAAGAAGAGAAAGAAGGAGACAACGAAAAAGTCAACTCTTGCGCATCAGAAGAAGCGAAAGAAAAAAAAGAGGCGCCGATGATGGAGGTCAAACAAGAAGAAGAAGATGAAGGAAAAGAAACAGAAAAAGAAAAAGAAGAAGAAGAAGAAGTGCGTGAGTTTGGTAAGCTTTCTGCTGCGGTGGAACCGGCGTCATTTTTTCGAGGTAGGGAAGATGCGCCTGGACCCGCGCGCGGCTTGGATGCCTACGTCGTGGAAGCGAGTGCGTCTCCCATCCAAAATGAGGAGGAAGATGTGGAAGAAAAGGAAGAAGAACTGCCTGAAGCCGCCGAAACGGCGACAACAAGAGACGACGATACCCAGCACTTCTTCGAAAATATCGACGTGGAAACAAACAAAAGCGACGACGGAGGAAACATCGGGTACGACTGGCTCTCTGGTTAATCGCAGCGGCGCAAAAATACGCCGCGCGATAGATACACAACTTTCATTCGCAAACTTTACCACGCGTATAAAAACGCGCGCAACTCTATATATTTACAACGCGCTCTCTCTAACTTTCTACTCCGTCATCATCATTTTCCGACTTGTACTGCTACTCGTTCCCCGCCGCACGCCTCTCTCCACGTTCTTCATCGCCCGCTTCTGCTTCTTCTTCAGTTTCGGATCGGCGAAAAATTGCGCGTACGCCATCTGCTTCGCCGATATCACTCCTTTTTCTTTCCCTCGGCGGACGCCGCCACCTTTCACGCGCAGCACTTTCTTGTTGATCCCGAGCGAGACACCCCACGCGTTCGCTTCGTCGTACATTTTTTCGTGCAGCTTCATCTTATCGTACACGTCTTCGTCGAATTCTTGCAGCTTTAAACCTTGTTCACCACCATTACTGTTCTCGTCGTTGTTCTCGTCTTCAATCATCATTTTGTCGTCACCGTGTTGTTGTTCTCGCTGTTGCTCTTTGCGTCTTAAAGAATCCGTTATCGGCGCTTTCCCGCAGTTGAGCGCTTTTTCCAGCGCGGACTGTTTGGCGGCGAATTGCTTGATTTCTTTCTCGGAGTTGAAGACGATGTCTCGCCGCTCGGCGCGGACAGAGCGGCGACAATTCGCGCGCGCAGATTTGCCCATTTTTATTATACTATATTATTAAGTCGTTGAGATGTGTGTTTATATGTGTGTGTGTGTGTTTACTCGCGGGAACAGCAGAGGGAATACTCTGAGGAATTTCCCGAGTTTTGGCGGCTTGTTTTGAGGTGCTTTCCTTCAAGTGAAACAAAAATACGCGCTTTCATAAAATAGTTGTAAAGACAAGACAACAACAGAGTCACGAGTCTAACTCGGCCCATTGGGGAATTTTCCACGCGGATTTCAACCCCACGTCGCAGATGTTCACGGAAACGGCAAACCTCGGCGCGCCGTCTTTCATCTCTCCCGAACCTCTCGGGATATCCATCGAGCGGTCGTAGGCGTCGTATTTTTTTTGTTCTTGCGCGATATCGAGCGATGAAGATGATGCACTTTTTCGACGACGAGGCGGAGGAGGAGAAAGGCGTCGATGGATACCACCGCCCGGGATGAGACGGACGGCGAGTATGATGGACGCGTCTTTGGCGATTGCGGAGAGGATGGCGTCTTGGCATATTTCAAAGGCTTCTTTGAGTTGTTTTTGCTTGGTGATTGTGGTGGTGGTATCGTCGGTGTCGTTTTTGTAGCTTTCGAGGACGGCGTCGTGCGCTCGGCGAATGCTCGTCGGTGCTAAACGCCGCATGGCGATTTCTTCCTCGTCTGGGCCGAAATAATCGTACGCGTTGGCCATGCGACCGTATTTTTGCGCGCGAATGAGCCTTTTAAGCGCGCCGTCTTGCTGTATAGAGGTGACGATGAGTTCGAGGAACTCTTTCAGAGACACTTTACCGGCAAACGCCTCGGAAACGACGTTTGAAAAACGCGGCTTCGCGTTCGAACCGCCTTTTGTTGCGTCCCACAGCACTTCGCCAGTCTTTGCCTCTCTCACTCGAAACGTATTCCTCGGCGTTTCAATCATGTGCTCTAACTCTCTCACCAGCTGTTTTTTCAACGCCTCGTAATCCACGCCGTCGGCGAAGGACCAGATTTCGCAGTGTTCGAAAAACTTTCGCGGGTCGTACGCGGACTTTTTCCCTCTTTTTCCATCTTCTGCGTTCGTCTTCACGTCGTACCTCAATTTCCCATCTTCCCGAAACGTAAATCCGCACTTTGGCTTTATTTCAATCGCCAACGCGTGTATCGTTCGACCGACATTCAACGACCGCTTCCTCTTCGATGTCGTCGTCGATGTCCTCCTCCTCGCAGAATAAAACGGAATCCAATCGTAGTCGCGCTCGCGAATGGCGAATTGCGGCGCCTTCTCCTCTCCGCCGGCGACTTCTTCTTCTTCGTCGTCGCTTCTCATCAACCGTCGCTTCTCTTCCTTCTCTCTCGCGTCTATGCGCTCAAAAAACCCATTCTCTGCTCGCACCAAACTCGTGTTCCATTTCACCCGCAATCGTTGCTGCTCGCTGAACAAAATGTTCCCTGCTTTCTTCTTTG
>JACLAB010013571.1_pt1 | contig 18329 bp, 8 predicted proteins | sample 8027921 | NCBI WGS metagenome assembly JACLAB01 (sample SAMN15725117, study PRJNA655200) | protist metagenome | isolation source: fluorescence activated cell sorting (FACS) single amplified genomes of... | place: USA: West Boothbay Harbor, Gulf of Maine | collected 2000-07-19 | reverse complement strand
TCAATGGCTGGAACGCTGGCGCGACACCGATGACAAAGTCTGAGTTTGGCACGTGGGAGGTCACGTTGCCGAAAGGTACGATTGCACACGGCTCTCGCGTGAAAGTGCGCGTGTATGCGGGTGACAGAGGTGAATTCGATCGCATCCCCGCCTGGTGCCGCCGAGCGACTGTCGAACCGGGCGTCATGGGTGCTGGTTACGACGGAGTCTTCTGGGCACCCGAGGAAACGTACGAGTTTAAGCACCCATCTCCTCCGAAGCCCTCGGCGTCGCGAATCTACGAAGCACATGTCGGCATGAGCTCGAACGACCCCAAAGTTTCCACCTATCGCGAATTCGCGGATGACATTTTGCCGAGAATCGCGAGTGGTGGGTACAACACGGTGCAGTTGATGGCGGTCATGGAGCATGCGTACTACGGTTCATTTGGTTACCACGTCACCAACCCGTTTGCGGTGTCTTCCAGAAGCGGTACACCCGAAGATTTGAAATACTTGGTCGATAAGGCGCACGGGCTTGGCGTTCGCGTGTTGTTGGATATCGTGCACTCACACGCGTCGAGCAACGTGAATGACGGCATTGCTGGTTTCGACTTTGGCCAAGGTGCGGAAGATTCGTACTTTGGTGCGGGCGCCGATGGTTATCACTGGTTGTGGGACTCGCGATTGTACAAATATGACAACTGGGAAGTGATGCGCTATTTGCTTTCTAACTTGCGCTACTGGGTGGAGGAGTACAAATTTGATGGCTTCCGCTTCGATGGCGTGACATCTATGTTGTACCACCACCACGGCTTGCAAATGGACTTTACTGGTGACTACGCCCAGTACTTCTCCATGGCGACGAACGTTGACGCCGTTGTGTATTTGATGCTCGCTAACGATATGTTACACACACTGTACCCTGAAATTGAAGTCATCGCGGAAGACGTGAGCGGCATGCCGACGTTGTGCTTACCCGTCAGCGAGGGTGGTGTCGGCTTCGATGCTCGCCTGGCGATGTCTATTCCTGACTTTTGGGTCAAGTACCTCAAAGAACGTCCCGACGAACATTGGAGCATGTCCGAGATGGTGAGCACTTTGTGCAACCGCCGATACACTGAAAAGGCTATCGCGTACGTCGAATCGCACGATCAGTCCATTGTTGGCGACAAGACCACCGCCTTCTGGTTAATGGATGCTGAAATGTACACTGGTATGTCTACATTGAACGAGCCGTCGTTCGTCATTGAGCGTGGTATCGCTTTGCACAAGATGATGCGTCTTCTCACCGCGTCGCTCGGCGGTGAAGGCTATTTGACATTCATGGGTAACGAATTTGGCCACCCAGAATGGGTCGACTTTCCTCGTGAGGGTAACAACTGGAGCCATGATTACTGCCGTCGCCGTTGGGACTTGGCTGACGCCGACCATCTTCGCTACCAATTCTTGTTGGCGTTCGACAAGGCTATGCTCGCGCTCGATGAAACTCACCAATACATGAGCGCCGCGCACCAGCACGTGAGCTCCGCTGATGACGCCCGCAAGCTCCTCGTCTTCGAGCGCGGTCCATTGGTATTTGTCTTCAACTTCCACACAAACGAAACCTACGAAGGCCTTGAAATCGGCGTCGGCGAGCCTGGAAAGTACCAATTAGTCCTCGACACGGATGCCGGCGAATTCGGCGGCGCGTCTCGATGCGGCTTTGGCGTCGACCATTTCACCACCCCCGACGGCCCGCCGTCCTGGGTTGGACCGTGGGAACAAACACCACGTCCGTGTAAAATGTTCGTCCTATCTCCCGCCCGTTCAGCGCAGGTTTACCGTCGCGTGGACGCTGCTGAAGTCGCCACCGAAGTCGCCACCGAAGTCGCCACCGAAGTCGCGTAGACGTGCAACGCAAAATCTCCACATACCCTATCTTCGCAGCTCACGCCTCACTCGTCGCCGTGCGGTCGCGCACACGCGCGCGCACGAAAACCACGCGTTCGCACATCATGCGCCCATCATTCGCGCTCGTCGTCGTCCTGAGCGCGGTGCTCGTCGCCTCGAACGCGCCCTCGGCGCTCGCCGAGCCGGCGCCCGAGAGACGCCTGCCCGAGACCACCTTGCGCGCGCTCGCGTCTGGTGACGCCGACGACATCGTTCGCGCGGCGTTCATCGGCGTCGACGCGCCTGGTGCGATCGTCGTGCGAGATGTGTCGGCGACGTACGCCGCGGCGCGCAGGCGTGGGTTGCGAGCGTTGGCGAATTGTGCCTCGAGCGCGAGCTCGAGCGCTTCGACGTCGGCGTTCGCGCGCTCCTCTGCGTGGTCTGTCGAGCACGATGGTGCCACGCGGGCGACTATAGCGGCGAAGACGTCAGAGAGATTGCGGTTTTCGATCGATTCGGAGTGCGGCGATGGCGGGGCGGTGCGTGGAGACTTGGAAATCATGCGCGAGGGGGCGGATGTCGTCGGGCGCGCGACGTTGCGTAGGTTGGATGCGGCGTTTCATAACGCCACGCGAGGGTTTTATGAACGCAGCGCGGCGTCAGATGCGAGTTTAGATCATTTTCACGCCTATGGCGTCAGCGGGACGAAGTCACGCGCGCACGACGAGGGTGCGAGCGCGGAGGAGGTTACGGTCGCGAAGGAGGACGCGCACGGGAAACACGCGCACACCGACGTTGGTGTCGCCATCATCATGACTCCGGCGTTGCTCGCAGGTGAAGAGCCAGGTGCGCGAGGCTCTCGCGGGTTGTTTATTGGTGATATCGAACCGGACGTGCCGGATGACGGTTTGATTGTAATGTTGGGAGAGGCTGCGCGCGCTTGGGCGCCTGGTTTGAGCGAAGAAATGCGCGCTTTATTAAAGGTACCAACGCACGCGATGAAGCTCGTGGGAGAACGCGCATGGTTTGGACGCATGGTGCTTCCTGAGACGTCTACGACGCACCCGATGCGCGAACATGCGGGATTGACTTTTGGGACGTGGCACGACGGCGCCATCCACGCGGCGATTCGTTCGCGCGAGAACAATAGGGATGATGATGACGACAAATGGGCGTCCGCGGCGTGTGCTGCGCCGAAGATCTCGGCCCACGCATTTGACTCCTCGCCCGTATCGTCCAAACGACGAAGAATTTTAGCGGATGACAACTCTTGCGACGCGGGGTACATTTATTGCTGGTTATCGTGTCTCGAAGCCCCGAGCGAGTGCTCGTCGACCGCGCAGTGCATCGACCAAACCAGCGGTGCGGAGTGGACCGGCGATGACGATGGGCACTGCTCAGCGTGCGCTGCGACGTGTCCAGCGACGTCGTCGACGACGCGAACGGGATACTGCAACACCGATATCCCGCCGACGACGATGTTTATGGATGGATTCTCCTTGAATGGCGGCGGATCTAATGCCCCGTGCGTGGCTTTGCTGTTCAAATCGTGGTCGCTGCACACTCCCGCACTCATGGCGCTCGGGTTTTTGGCCACATTCATCATGGGTGCGAGCATCGAAGCCTTGGCGTCACTTCGTCGTAAACTCCAGTCTCCTGGATTTTGCAACTGCCACAATATCGCACCGCCGAAATCGCGCGCGTACTGCGTGGCGCTGTATTCTATGCAAGTTACAATCGGGTATTTGCTCATGCTCGTCAGCATGACGTACCATTTCGTGTTGTTCTCTGCCGTCATCTTAGGTTTAGTGTTTGGCCACGTCGCGTTTGGCGCCGCGGCGCCAGTGACGGCGACCACCACCGCGTGCTGTGCGTTCGCCAGTCCCAGCGACAAGCTAGACTGCGCCGGGTGCGCCCCTGACGCCAACGGCGCTCGCGCCTCATGCTGCGCCGCCGGCGCACCACCATCGCCTTCCCGAGACGACGTCGACGTCTCCGGCCTCGCGCCGTGCTGCGCCGCTCGCGTCCTCGCCGAACGCGCCACTTCCTCCTCCGACGCCTCCGACGCCTCCGACGCCTCCGACCCAAGCGCGCGAAGTTCCCCAACCGGCGGCAGCCAATCAAGCGCGGGCGGTGAACTCGAAAAACCCCTCTACGACGTCGAACGCGCCGTTCGAGCCCGTCGCTAGACGTAGACACCGCCTCGTCAGCGCGCGCCGGCTCCGCAAAACCTACGCACCAACCATCCATCGTTTAGTCGCCCCTGCCCGTCGCGACCGGCGGCGCGGACGTTGTAATCACCACGCGCACCACGCGCACCACGCGCACCGCGCACGCGACGACGCCGCGACGACGCCACGCGCACGGTCGGTTACCACATGCGGTCGGTTGGACCATAAAAAACGCGTGAAATCATCCGCCGACGTCGCGCCATCGCGCCAGTTCGTCGCCCGCATCGCTCGGTCGACGCAAGGTATGGACACGCTCACGCGCTACGATGACGTAAACGTTGAACACGACGCGTTCGCGCACGCGGATTTGAAACGCGCGGCGATCGCGGTCGAGGTACGTATCGAACAAAGGCGCGCGATTACGACGCGTTTGAGGGTTCGCGGGGATCGCGACGCGGTACACGATGGTGGGCGCACGCGACGGCGCGCATGCGTGCGTGGGCGGGCGTGCGTGGGGATATGTCGAGTGAAAAGTGTGCCGTCGTTTTCGCGCGCGTTCGACGCGGTCGCGCGCGGGGAAAGGGGCGAGACGTGTGCGCGAGGTGACTGACGCGCTTTTCGTGTCAATCGTCACGCGGTGAAATTGTGTTAGGACCATGTGGGTATTCCTGGTGCGGATGCGACGATGATTACGTCCAAGCCGCGTTTTCAGCGACGATTTCAAGCGCGTTATCGGCGCAGCGGGACGTCGTTCTCGGTGCAGGACCGGGATTTGGTTGCGGCGCTCGAACAAGTCAAGTCGACGCGAGGGGCGGCGACGTACGGCGTGGCGCACCACGAAGGGCACGGCGCGAATGGGCTGAACTCTGCGCATCGCGCGACGGATGTGCCCACGGCGCTCGGGGTCATGGTTCGTGGTCTCGCCGACACCGTTGGGTTTAAGGATTCTTTGATGAATGATAACTGTGAGCTTGAGCAACGCGTCGCGACGCGCGCCAAGGCGCTCACCGTGGATTCGGTCAAGCAAGCATTCGCGGTGAAGCCTATCGCTAGCCGGAGGCTTGTGGACGTGCATGCGCGTGCGGCCGAACTTGTTGAAGAGCACTCGTTGGAGGAAAACTTTTGCATCGTTGATCTCGCCACCGTCAAGGCGTTGTTTGATCATCACGCCAAGAAGCTTCCGCGGGTTCGACCACACTACGCCGTCAAGTGCCTTCCAGATCGTGGCATCATCTCCATGCTCGCCGCGCTCGGTGCCGGTTTCGATTGCGCGTCCCAAGGCGAAGTGGAGTTGGTGACGTCTCTTGGTGTGCCCACCGAACGCATCATCTTGGCTCATCCCGTCAAGCGCCCGTGCGACTTGCGCTGCATCGCCGAGCACAACGTGCCGTACACCACCTTTGACTCTGTCTCTGAATTGCACAAGATCTTAGCGTCCAAGGTGAACGTGAAGCTCGTTCTTCGCATCCGTGCCGACGATCCGATGGCGCGCTTGCCTCTTGGTGCGAAATACGGAGCGCCGCTGGATAAGGTGAACGAGTTGCTCTCCGTCGCGGCGTTGCTCAACTTGGATGTCGCCGGCGTTTCTTTCCACGTCGGGTCGTCTTCGCGCAACCCGGACGCCTATCGCAACGCCATTACGTACGCGCGTCAAATCTTTGATCAAGCGGTGAGCATGGGATTCAACATGCACTTGCTCGACTTGGGCGGCGGCTTCACCGGCTCCTTCAACGCCGACGGCACTGTCAGCGAGGCGCCGAGCGATTTCGACCGCGTGCGCCAGGCTTTGGATGAAATCTTCCCCGATGATGGCACCTTCCCTGGCTTGCAAATCATCGATGAACCTGGTCGTTACTTTGCTCAAGCTCCCGTTACGATGGCTTGCCTCGTGTACGGCAAGCGCGAAGGCACCACGGATGAAGGTGAACGTCACGTTGACTATTACATCACCGATGGCTTGTATGGCTCGTTCAATGGTATCATTTACGACGGCCTCGATTTGCCCACGTACTTTTTGCAGCCGAATAAAGTCGCTCCGCTCGCGTGCGACGGAGAAGATTACGAAAAGCTCAAGATTTCCTCCACCGTCTACGGCCCGACGTGTGACTCGCTTGATTGCGTGATGCGCAACATTCCTCTTCCTGAACTTTCCAACGGTGATTGGTTGATGTTCCCTGACGCTGGTGCATACACCATGGCTGGCGCGTGTGACTTCAACGGCATCTTGTGCTCAAAGTATCACTGCTTTTACGTGTACGGGGAGGAGATGGCGCGCACCGCCACCGACCGGCAACTCCAAGAGATTGTTTTCTCTAACGATCGCCCTGCGTGCGAACTCGTGCAAAACCGATAAATCACTCATCGTCGACGTATTATTTCGTCGACGATGTGTACACACATCGGCTTCATCGCGCGGTTGTCAAACCGCGCGATTATTTTTCTGAAAAGAACCACCTGAACGCGACGCGATGTCAACATTTGACATTTTCGCGCGCGCTTCGTGCGACGCACGTCAAGGACGCAACGCTGCTGGTATTCATTAATATCATTGTGTTGTTGTTGTATATTTTAGTCTAGAAAATGCGCATTTTGAGTTTGTCCGTCTCTTGATTGTTTGTAATGTTAAGGTCCAAGGCTCACTTGAAAGAACGCCCGACTCTCTCGCCTCTCGCGTCCTCCTGATTGATTGTTTTTTGTACGCGCCCCGACGCACACTCGCGCGTCATCTCGCGTCGCCCGTCGTCCGCGTCGCGCGCACACATCGCGTCATGGACAGTCGGTGCGTGAATCGCGTCACCACGGGCGCCGCGCTCGGCGCCACGGTGGGCGGCGCCGTCGGCGCGTGCTACGGCACGTACGAAGCATTCGCGTACAAGCTCCCGGGGGCGTTAAAGGTGCGACACATCGGACGGGCCACGATCGGGTCCTCGGCGCTGTTTGGGCTGTTTTTAGGCGCCGGGTCGCTGCTGCAGTGCGGACGGCGGTGATGTGCGCGCGAGTGCGCGCGGAAGGTGATGGGGGGATTGTCCCGCGCGCGCGCTCGAGGCGTCTGGTCTGACGGCTCGCGCGGGACGGCGGGTGTAATAGAAGGACATCGTAGTAGCGCGAACGCTCGGGGCGCGCAGACGCGGACACGGATGCGAGCGGTGTGTGTTTCATATGCGTTTATAATACAAATGGCGAGGCTGTGTAGTAGTAGTTACTTGCCGTCGAGCTGCCGCGCGATAAACTCGGCGTTTATTTCCCTACACTCTGATTCCACGCACCCGACGACGACGTCGATGCCGGCATCGAGCAACGTTTGAATACCGCCACCACTCACTCTCGGATCGGGATCGACGAAACCCACGACGACGCGACGAACGCCGGCGTCGACGAGCGCGCGCGAGCACGGAGGCGTGCGCCCGAAATGATTACACGGTTCCAACGTCACGTAAGCCGTCGCGCCGCGCGCGAGCTCACCCGCGGCACGAAGTGCAAACACCTCAGCGTGAGGCTCGCCCGCTTTTGGGTGATACCCTTGACCTACGACGTCGCCGTTCGCGCCGACGATGACGCACCCGACGAGCGGGTTCGGAAACGTCTCGCCTCGCGCGGTAGCCGCGAGCGCCAGCGCCTGGCGCATGTACGCCTCGTCGCGCGCATCGGGCGACGCAGACGACTCGCGCGCACCGCCTGACGGCGCCGGTGCGGCGCTGTGCGCCGTATGGCGCGACGCGCGGATCAAACGTCGCGCGTTCGGGGCGCGCTGCGTTGACGATGTCGCTCCTACTCGACGCGAACACGACGACGACGACGACGACGACGACGACGACGACGACGACGGCACACACGACCCATCAGCGCACGCACGGACGCAGGAGACGCCACGCGACGTCGCGTGCGCGGCGAAAGACATACCGCGTCGACGACGACGACGACGACGACGCGCTCGTGAGTGACGATGGGCTCCGCTGGTGCACGTCACAACGCGCCTTGTGCGTCGAGAGTCTGGAGACGCAGCGCGAGAGCGATGGCGGACGCGTTGCGTGCGAACGCGCGCGATCAAATTGCACGGTTGCTCACGCAGTTGGCGGATCTGGAAGACGCGCGCGAGGAGTTTGATGACGACGAGTACGAGGAGACCAAGGCGGAGACGTTGGCGCAGTTGGATAGTTTTAAAACGTCGCTGGCGAGGATGACGACTGGGGACGTGACGCTGACGAATGAACTGGAGACGATTAAGTCAGCGACGCTGGCGGCGATATCGGCGGCGTTCAAGACGCCTGAGATTTTAAAGTTGTTTGCGCTGAAACAACCAGAGGCGTTGCGGGAGCGTTTGCGCGCGTGCGAAAGGGACGTGTTATTGGGCAAGATGAGTGACGCAAAGGGGAAAATAGAGAGAGTGGAGATTTTGACGGCGTTGAAAAAGTTACAAGCGCCTTTGGAGGAGTCGGAGCTGACGTTTTTGCGCGAACACATGACGGCTGGTTTGGCCGAGTTTGTCGCCGTCGCCAGCGACAACGCGTAGCGGTATTTAAAGTTTTTAGCACAACGTAGCGGCAGCTGGGCGATTGTAATCACAACATACCAGTAGTACAGTAGTCTAACGCATATTATGTTTGCGGGAGCCAAGCGCGCACGCGAGAGGCGCCTGTAGATATCATTACTTTACGGTTGCGGCCTCGCCTGCACAATGCACAATTCGCCACTCGGCAAGACGCAGCCTTCGATATCTTGAGCGAGAAGCTCAGCCCGTGGACTCAACTCGTGCTCAAGCATGAGACCAATGGCGAGAATACGCGCGGCAACGCTTGAGCGCTTCACAGCGTCGTTACTCAGCCAATGCGTGGCGTAGTCGGCGGCTACAGATTTCATCCCCGTGGGCGATTCGTCGTCGCGCACGAGCGCCGCTCCAAACGACGCGAATGCGTTTACAGTGACATTCTTCGACGACTTTTCGATAGACATACGACACGGAGTTCCACGAATAGCACCAGACGCAAGAGTTTCGCCCAAGCCGAGCGCAAACTCGGCATATGCCGAGTTGACATCACCTGTAAGCGGGTGCGTGGTGTGCAAGACAAAACTCACCTCTGGCGAGAGCATTTCTTGCACGAGCACACACATATGCGCACTTAGTTGACCAACACCCGAGGCGTGGCGGGAAGCAACTGCGCGCGTAGTGTACAGAGATGCCCATACCTCGCCTACAGCCGTAGCAAATGCCTCGCGATTGTTCGGGTCAACGTTTGGAATGGAGTCGTACAAGCCCGCCGCTGACATACCTTCAAGGTCCTCGACGTTGGCGCTACTCCGGACCATCACGCGAGCGTTTGGACCAAATTTGGACGAAATTGTATCCATAGCGCTTTCAGAAGGTTTGAGAGAGCGAATCAAGTTCTGAATGTTATCGCACAACTTTTTCGTTCGCGCCGCGTCAGACGCGCACTCTGGAGATTCGAGCTCTACGATTAAAGATTCGAGGTGCTCGAGCTTGCCAATATTCGCACACGCAAACTCCATGGCGCCAAACGGGAGAACCACACCCTTGGGTGCCAAAAATTGTGTTTCACCAGTAGATTTCTCAGCAATGGCACTCAACTGTGCGCACATTGCCGACTTGGTCCCCGCGATTCGTGTTGACGCATCAATGCCCATCGCGTGCAAATCGACGAGGTCTATGACGGTCGTAGCCTTGGATAAATCAGCATCCAACTCTTGCTTAAGAACTTTGGAAGTCGACGTTGTCGACGGCGATGTCTTCGATGTACTACCAGCCTCATCCGTCTGTTCAAGTGTGATCCCGGTGGATTCAGCGCAAAGCTTTACCGACCCTTGGTTCATCAACGAGCGAGCATAATCTACAAGCTTATCGTCCTCCACTGCGATCAAAGGCACGTGCGCTTGTCGAGCTCGAAGTGCCAAATGGCTCAAATGCGGCAACGCGTGACACAGGACAATGCCCCTAATGTTCTGCCCCAGCGTGGAGACCTCCTCGTCGCCGTCGGCATTCGCGACAAGCAACACAACTGGCTCATTGAACTGTGCGCACGCCCCCGGAGTGAGTCGATCCACATACTTGAATGAACCAATCGCGGTACCTTGTACGACACAATCCCAACCTGCCGCGCCTGTGATCTGACGACTGACGCGTAAGAGCAAGGATGCGAGCTTGGCTGATTGAAACACGACGCTCGCGCGAATCTGTCCCTCAGTGAATACGTTGACAGACTCTCCGTCGATACCGAGCGCATTCCCGAGACTCGACGCCCGACCATCGAATAGAGATTCGAGTAACTCGCAAAAATCGACAGCACTGCGTCGCGCGCGCTCTGCGATTGCTTGCACACGCAAACCGCCCTCTTCGCCATTCGGCAAACCATCGCGAGCGAGCGTCGCCGCTTCAGAAGCGATGGCTTCCATTTCTTGATCCCCTCCAGAGCTTAGAGACAGCGTGCGCGATGTCAAAGCGAGTGCCTCTAGTGTGAGCTTCAACTCACTCGCGCTTATGTCGCTTCGCGGCGGTTCACTTTCGGCGCCGAGCGTGTTCAACAATCGGCTCAAGAGTACAAAAGCGTAATCTTCCATACTTACTTCAGCCAGTCGCCATTGCTGGCGCTGGCTACTAGGGGCATTTTTGAGGTCACCAGCATGATCTAATGCGCCGATTATATCGCTGCGTGCATTGTGAATAGCCTTCAAGCATTCAACGAGTGTACTCATGACGGTTTGATCACCCAGCGCGTCGACGTTAGAAAGCGCGTCGACGTTGGCCTTGGCTTGCAGGAACTTCTTCGAACTTTCCGAAGCTGTCCCCGGCGCACCCTGCTCGTTCGCAATTCTATCGATGCGATCCGCCACTGAAGAAGCGTTAAAAAATTCCTTCAATTCGCGGTAGAAAATCTTGAACTCGTTGACGAATTCTTCAGGATAATCAGTACCAGGCGCGGTGAGCTTAGCGAGCATGGCCTCGGTTGCGACTAAATCCTCAGGACCAGCGCATCTGTGAAGCTTGTTTTGAATTGTATGCTTGATCTCTTGACGCACTTCGCGACACTTTCCGTGCTGGTCACCCTTACCGTGCGCGATATCTCGAATGCGCGTAAGAGGTACGCTCTGCGTAAATTCAGCTGTAAACGCCGGCAATCGAGGATGCAACCTGCGAATGAGAGCGCGAAGCTCACGCGCACGATGATGGTCACCGCTCTGCGCTATTTCACTCGCATGCCGCTCTGCGGCTTCTATGGCGCCATACATGCGTTCGGCTGATCCAGCGTGGTGGTTGGGGCGATAATGCGTACCGTCTTCGACGCACGCGATGGCTCCGACAGAAATCCAAAACAAATACACCGTGGCGTACGCCATCGAATCCACATCAGCGCCATTATCACACAGAAGCTTTTCTACCATTTGAAGTTTCTGACGCCACGAGGAGGAGTCTCGATCACCGCCAACGATGCTCGCAGCAGCCGGAGCGAGATTATCCGTGCTCCATCGCAAATTGCGCTCGCCGCCGCCACCCTTGTGCGTTTGCAACTTCACCTCTGATCCCCGCCATTGATTCAACGCTGCGAACTCGGGTTGTTGGTCTACTTTCTGAGTTTGCGCAGGTTCTCGGGGTGCCGCCACGGGCGGCGGTGGCGGTGGCGGCGGCGGTGGCGGCACAGAAGCCACGGACTTCTGTTCCGTTCGCGTTCGCTTCTTCGGCGCCTCTGGCTCGCTTCGCTGCGCGGCGGGCGTCGCCCCGGTTGACGAATCTCGAGCACGTGCGGCGTGCATAGCGTCACGCACGTTGATGACGATATCCCCATTTGTACTCGCATCCTTGAACCACACCTTGCAATCCTGCGTGCGCACCAAGAACACAACCGCGCCCACTCCGTCGTCCTTGGCATCCAGCGTCAGCGTCGCCGTTTCTTCGCCCTTCGTACCGGTACCTACAAACGGTGATTCGCACGACAACGCATCGGGCGCGCGCGAGTTCGCCGGCACCTCTCGCAACGCATCGTACGGCGACCGCCAAGGTGCACCCGCGCGATCGAGAACGCCCCAGTGTAATAACGCGTTCGCGCCGTCGCTTCCTCTCGCTTCCACCCTGTCGAGCGCCAGCGTCACCGTCACCGCAGACGCATGCGCCGCCGGCGCGATGGCGTACCGCAAACGCGCGCTGGACCCATTATCACTCTTTAACATCATCTCTCTCCACGTCGCGACGTTGCCGCTCGCGGCGACGACACTAGGCGCCTCGTCGACGCTCGGCGCGCGCGTTCGAGTCCGCGTCTTCGCCGCGTTCGCCGCCGCCTCGCGAACATCGTCCGCTAAAACCCCCAACACGCCGCGCGCATCGTCCGCGAGAAACGGGTTCTTCACAGCACCGTCGTCTCTCGCGGCGTTCACCTTGATGGTGCGCGCCGCGACGACGGAGCTGCGACGGCGATGCGGCGCGGACCCGCGACGGGCGCACGCGTTCGTGACGACGACGCCGCGCGCCGCGAGCGTCGCTGTCGCTGGCGATGCGCGCATCGACATCGTTGGCGTTGACGTCGTCGGTATTCGCGATCGCGCGCGGTGTCGACGACGATGACGACGCGCGCGAGAGTGAGGTTGGGTGCGCGTCCCGCTGAGCTGTCGTTGAAGATTTTAAACGCGCGACGCTTGGCGACTTGAACGATGGTTGCGTGTATTACAAAACTGGAACTGGAATAGTAGTGTATTATTGTTATGGAATACTTAGACCGCGGCGCCGTAGTTTGCGACGACGGTGGATGTTTTCGCCGGTTGAGCGGCGACGTTGAGCGGCTCCGACGCGTAGGCGTCGTCGTCGCGAGAGCGCGCGAACCGACGGCGGCGGTCGTGCACGAGGAAAATGCCCAAGGCGCACGCGGCGCCGAGGATGAATTCAATGCCCAAAGGCGCTCGTCGAATGGCGTCGAACGCAGCGTTCGTTCGCGATGCGGAAAGCGCCGCCGACGGCGTCGGTGCGCGACGCTTGGGATGGTTGATTTCAACGCGCGCCCGCCCGACGGCTGCCACGGATGATTTCGCACAGGAAGAATCGTGCGCGACGATGAATTCTTTGACTTCATTTCCGCTCTCATCGCTGATGCCTTTAACGGCGACGCGGTACGGACCATCAAGAGCGCAACGTCGTTCACACGCTTCTTTCGGTGACAGTGTGGCAGACGCGTGCACGAGAGGCACTTCGATCGACCAAAAGCCGGCACCACCCATGGCGTACTTGACGCTGTAGCATTTAATGTCAAACTCGAGCGCTTCTTCAGGCGTGAGCGCGGTAGGCTCGTACGATTCATCAGGGGTTGCGTTCCCTTCGTCGTCACATTGCAGCTTGGACGTGCGCGTAATTGTCACCTTTTGATTTGAGCAGTCAATTGGTTCAGAGAAAGACCACGTGTAATGATTATCCGCTCGTACGAGCGACTGAGCAATCGGCTTGAACGTGTCGACGGTGAGCGAAAGTCTTTGCTCCGACACGTACTCGTGCACGGAACTTTCGGCGAGAGTGTGACCACCAAAGCAAAAGTTTTTGACTCGCAACTCGTACACACCATCCTTGAATCCACTGAGGAGCTTTTCGAATTGGTTATTGACGTCCCATTCAAACTTGCATCCCTCGGTGCGAGAATCACCGCAAAGAAGGTTTTTCTTCTTGTCGCTCTCTTCAGAGTCTTCAGATTTGGCGGTGATCCACTCACCAACACCCACTGGTCGGTACTGCAGGCGTACCAACTTGAGATTTTGATTCATAGCCGGAACGACGTCGTCGTTCGGTCCACCGGGCCATAACACCGCCTGATCGGGGTTGTTCACGGTCAACTTCAACGGATTCGCTGAGGACGGCGACACGCTGTACGAGGAGTAATCAGCGATGGTGGTGCCGTCAAACGCGACTTTCGGGCAACGCTGGCTCCACGTCATTTGACGAAGAGGGATAGTGTGACCAATCTGTTCGCGATTCAAGTTGATGAGATCACTCTCGCACAAACTCACGACTCGCAACGCCAAGTAGTCGAGTTGACGAGTGGCGTCGTTCAAAGGCTTCACAGACAACGTAAAGGTTGTCTCGAGCTCACGGCGTTGCACGTTGAGTAAGTCACCATCGATGAACTTCAGCGGTACAATTTCACCGAGGGCCACGAATGACTTGCCATTAATCGAGAACTGAACATCGTCGATTTCGGATCCCATCTTTGGCGCCGAGCGTGAAGCTTGCACCGCATTCGCGACGACAGTGTTCACATCGTAGCCACGCGCGGCGCCTGTTCCTGCGTCATCCTGGATCTTCTTTACGACAGCCGAATTCTTCGCCACAGACAACGCCGCAGTTTCGTTGATTACTTTCGAAATCGTACGACCCGTCGATCCAGGTTCGTCCATCGCTGCGTACGCGGCGGCGATGATTTCGTGCACGGATTGTGTGACGCCATCAACGATGCGCAATCCAAGGTTTGCAACTTCCTTGTAGGGCGATGCATTGTTCAAAGAAAGGTGAAGCAACGCTCGCTCGCTGGGATTCAGGTACTTGTTCGTAGTCGTAGCGAGGGATAAAGTGAAGCCGCTTTCTCGGAAAACCGTGAGCGGTTCACCAGGGCACTGACTGCGGCCGCCCTTGGTGATGAAAATCGGCGTGCCGAAACGCGTATCCGCCGCGACTTGGACGACAAACTTGTCCCCGACGTGAGGGTCTCCAAGTGAATAGAAAGTCAAAATACTACCGTGCTTGTTCCATGCAAACGAACGATCGTACGCAATTTCTTTGCCGAAGATCGACTCGCCTTCGGTGTCGATTCCAGCCAAGGATAAACCAATAGAGACGGCGGTACCAATCAAACCTTCGTTTGTCATGGAGAACGAATTCTTCGTTTGACCACCAATGGAAACACTAAGACCGTAGTGAGTATCTGAGACCTTTTCTTCCGATGAGAAAGAGTAATCAACTGAATGTCCACCACCGCTGAAAGTCAGCAAGATCGTATCTTTGTTTGGCACATTCTTCTTTTGACCGCGCACGCGCATGCCAGTGTTCGCCTTTGCGCCAGTAAAAGAGGCCACGACCCGGTCAGTGACAGGTCGCCCGATGGCCAAGTTATTGTCTTCGCCGTACACTGGAGCGGTCTCTCTCGGGGTGAGCAATTTGAGCGTTTCGATTTCTTTTTGTTCACAGGCACCCTTGGCGCAGCTGGAGAAAGCTGACACCACGTCTCTCGTGGCGGCGGTAAACATGCCAAACGAATAACTGTCTTTCTTGTTGTCGGGATCCTTCTTTTGATCACTTGCGGAAAGCACGTCAAAATCATCATCGTAGAAGTTTTCTTCGTATTTTGGCAAACCATCCTTATAGTAGTTGCGTGGGAACGAAATGTAACTGTAACCAGAACGGTCGTCACTCTTCTTGTCCATTTGGATTTTGGCGTAGAACCACGCGGCTTGCACGATTTTCATCGCTGTAGACTTGGCGTATTTTTTATTCGCTTCCTTGACTGGATCCATTGGGTCTCCAGCGGCTTCCCTTTTCTTCTTTTCTTCTTCTTCTTTCTTCGCTGATCTGTCGTCCCACCACTTGGAGAGTTTCTCTTTAATTGCCTTGCCTTCATCAGATTCCGCGGCGGTGGTGGCGGCGCCAGACCAATTCAATCCTCCACTTTCTTCTTCATCTTCGCTGCCATCACCATCGATCTTTTCAAAGGTTTCAGAGTCAGCGGCGGTGGATTCGTACAAAGGCTCAAGTTCAGTGGTTGGGTCGGCGAAACTTGGGGCTGGACCGAGTTTGCCCACGCCCGGAAGTTCTGGAATCAAGAAGTACGAGGCATCCCACGTGTCGCGAAGTTCACCCATGATATCATCCATGGGTTTAAGTAAAGTACCACTAAAATGATCCATTTGGCTTTCATACATGTCATGCATGATGCCACCATCAGATACCGGTTGAGCGATTCGTTCGAGCTGCGAGTAATCTCTAGACTTGACTCCTCCAGCGCCGATGACGGTGTACACTGGCGGAGATGACCACTCGAGCGTACGGCGCCACGTGTCAATCTTCCCAGTAAGGTACTTGGTCCATTCAGCGACAGTCTCATCTTTCGTGCACAACGATACGGCTTGATTTCCAGACTTGCTTTCACCTTTACACTTGTAGTACATTTCAGAATTGTCCGCTGCGACGCCGCCTTCACTGACAACTGAAAGCAAATATTTCAAGTTCGGCACGACTTGCATCTCGATAGACGCGACATTGAAGATGTATGAAGTCGGCTTTCGTGGAAGCCACGTGATTTGAGGCGCAACATACAGGCACGGCTTGTCGAGGGTCTTTGCGTTTTTGACGACGTCGAGAACATCCGAGATGATGTACACGAGCTCGACGCCGCCACCGAGAATGACGTCGCCGGCTCGACCCGGCAAGGCCGCGTCTTGACTCGAGCGAATGACTCGGTCAGTCGTGGTTTCCAAACTCCAACCATTTTCGTTTGAGCTTCGCATTTCCGTCTTTGGACCAGTCGTTTCAGCATGGAAGTGGCTTATGTGATGGAGCAAGTTAATTTCACTGTCGAGTTTCCCCAACGCCACGTAACCGGCGTTGAAACCGGGACCAATCTTAATATCCACCGGAGGGGAATCAGTGTCAGATTCGCCTTCTTGCGTGGAATAAGCCATGCGAGAGCCAGCCAAGTCGAATTGAAGACCGATTCGCGACCCGACGTCGAGCTCGGCGTAAGAATCGCCACCCGGAGGATCGTGAACGGTGGTGTACACCAAACCTTCAATCGGTACAGTTGCCCAGTTGACGTCGTCGCTCAAGCCTCCAGAGGAGCGAGGCTTCGAACCAAGAGGAATGAGCTCGCGCTTTGCGTAAGCGGTGACGATCTTGAAAGTATCGAAACGCTCAACCGTAAACTCCACAAACCGGCGGTGATTACCGGCGAGGTATGGCTTACCAGCGACAACCTCGGTACTCGTTTCAAGCTCTTCATTCCAAACGACGAGGCCTGTTTTGGCGTCGACCGTGGCGTCAAAGTCACACAAAGGTGTACCTCCGCGATTTGGGTGACACTCATTGTCAGGTTCATCAGTGACATCTTGACGGAAGCTCAAAGAAGTGCTCCCAGTCCCTGCTTTCTCGTTCGGCAACGATTTGAAACACTTCTCAAGCTTCTTCTCCCCAGTCGTCGAATCCACGTTGATGTGGAGTTCGAAAACTTTCACCTTGAGATCGACGGTAGCTTTGACGGAATCTAAGCCTTCGTATTCTGTCGCACCAAGGAAGTGGTTCGAATGCAACCCGCCCTTTGTTTCATCGGAATAGTAGCACACTTCATCCTTATCAGCAATCTTGGGGATGTCGACGATTTCGATGCAAATGTACCCGTGGTACTTGTACCTGATCGTAATCATCTCCCACTCGTCGCGCATGAGCGCCAGTCGTTCAAGAGAATTACGAGATCTGAAGAAACTCACCACGTTACCTGCCTCAGTCGCGCACCCATCCTTCCAAGGCTCTTCGGCAATCAAATCGCTGATGCCTCCAACGCTTGGTCCTTCGTCGAGCATGATTGAGTAATCCATCGCCGCGAATGGCCAGACTCTCGAGCTCGGGTCGGACACACCAGTATCGGCGCCCCAACCAGCAATTTGCTCGCTTGTAACGAACACCGAGGAATGGCAACCATTGATTGGTGTGATCTTGAAAGTCGCGCCCTTATAGCGCGCCTCGCACTCACCTTGATACATTCCCAAATCAATGTTACCTCTGGTGACGTCAGTGAAAAACACAAGATTTCCATCCTGAACTCGCGTGAGCGTCGTATCAACTTTGCGACCTTTGCAACTGACGACATCTTCTGTAGCGCTTTCAATCGTGTCTCCAGCGTAGCAGATGGTGTGTGACTTGTACCTGGCACGAATAGTAAACGTTTTGCCACGCGCGAGCGCAAACTTGAACCATCCACTCTCGTCGGTGGAATACTCTTCCATTGCGCCGTCTTCGGCAATCGCTTCGATAGTCGCGCTGAACAATCCACAGTCAGTAGATTGTGCAACCCAGTCTTTCGGGAACAATACTGCACCCTTGACGATGACCGTGGTGTCGTCGGTGAAATCTTTTTCTTCGATGCGCTTGTGCTTGACTTCCAACTTGACGCGATCCAAAAACGCGTGCTTTGAGAAGAGCTTTTGAACCTCGTCGGCCTCCACCGGAGTCTGAGGTTTCGCCATGCCTTTCGGTTTCGGAGGTTGATTGAATCTGTGTATGATGTCCGGGAAGCGTTGCTTGGCTTGCAAACGTACGCGTAAGTTATCACGCGACATGCGA
>JACLAB010011582.1_pt1 | contig 18353 bp, 16 predicted proteins | sample 8027921 | NCBI WGS metagenome assembly JACLAB01 (sample SAMN15725117, study PRJNA655200) | protist metagenome | isolation source: fluorescence activated cell sorting (FACS) single amplified genomes of... | place: USA: West Boothbay Harbor, Gulf of Maine | collected 2000-07-19 | reverse complement strand
AGATAGCGCAATTTTCAATTGCTGCCTCAATCGGATTATGACCACCAGTTTTTGTAAAAGAACCACCTAAAAAGACTATATCACTTTTATTATAAAATTCACTCATTTTGCCAAAACTATCTATTATTAAAAATTTATAGTTTTTATTTTTCAAACCACTTTCGTATCCAACATCTAGATTTTTAGATTTTAGTAGTTTGTAAATAATTTTTGATCTATGAGGATGTCTTGGTGAAATAAAAAATTTAGTTAAAGGATATTTTTCACTTATTATTTTTAAATGGGGTATGATTAACTCATCCTCTTTTTTATGTGTGCTAGCAATCATTATTGTAATATTTTCAGAAATCCTATCACTTTGTATTGATATTTTCTTTTTTGTAAGTTTTAAATTACCTAAATATTTTATATTAATATTAGTCAGTTTTTGGATTCTGCTTACATCGTTTAAACTTTGTGCATATATTTCACTAAAAGTTTGAATAATAAATTTGTAGTATGAAGAAAAATATTTCCATTTGATAAATGATTTAGGAGAAATTCTTGCATTTAAGTAAATTGATGAAATATTTTTTTCTTTTAATCTCACAATCATATTTGGCCAAAGATCCGATTCAATCCATATCACTAGTTTGGGTTGCCAGTTATTTAAAAATTTATTTACCCAAAGTAAAACATCAAAAGGTGCGTATTGATGAATAATCTTTTCACCATAATTTTTTAAAGCATACTCTGATGCAGTTTTAGTTGTAGTTGTTACTAATATGCAATAATTTTTATGAAAATTATTTATTATAAAGTCACTAGATTTAAATTCACCCACACTGGCTGCATGTATCCATATAACCTCTTTTTCATCAGGTTTTTTAAGGTTTGTAAGTCCAAATCTTTCTTTATATCTATATTTATCCTCTTTATTTTTAAATATTCTATAGCATGTATTGATCAGTATATAAGGTATTAGAAGGTATGAAATTATTTTATATAATTTATGCATTAATTTCTTGTTTAGCTAAATCTGCACAATTATTTAGTTTAAGTTCCAATATTTTTCTTAGTTTTTCTATTTCACTTTCTGTTGAACTTTTTGGTATAGATATTGAATCACCCCAAACGAATGCGCACTTTGAAAATGGTTGAGTAATTAAAAAAGAATCCCATGATTTAAGTTGTTTGAATTTAGATGCAGCAAAACCAACTGGTATTATTGGCACTTGTGTTGCTTTAGAAATTTTGATTATACCATTTGATGCTTTTTGATTTGGCCCTCTAGGTCCATCTGGAGTAATTCCTATATAATTAGATTCCTTTAGTAATTTAAAAATCGGTTTAAGCGAAATAGATTTTTCATTTGAGGAAGTCTGAATGTTATTTAACTTAAAATAATTTCCAACTATTGCTCCAAATCTTCCATCGCTATGTCCTGAAGCAAGAATATTTATTTTAGTATTAGATTTCCAGCAAAAACTTATCATCATTAATTGGCTGTGCCAAAAAGCCAAAATGAATGGCTTATTATTATTCCAATAATATTCAGGGACATGTGAGTTTTTTTCAATTATTAAAGATGTTCCTCTTACTAATATTATGTATAAGAATGCTATAAAAGCTAAAAAATGCTGAACAAAAAAATTTTTAATTATTTTTTTTTTAATTTTCATCAGAATTTTCCTGTAATTGTAATTTTTTGTAAACTGTAGAATTTTCAATTAAATATTTATGATCACCTTTACATTCCACTTTACCATTTTCGATTGTATAAATAATATCTGCATTTTGTATTGTGCTTAATCTATGTGCAATAATTATTGTTGTTTTGTTTTTCATTAGTTCATCTAGAGCAGATTGAATTTCTCTTTCTGTAATATTATCTAAGGATGATGTGGCCTCATCCATAATAAGCACAGGAGCATTTTTAACAAGAGCTCTTGCAATAGCTATACGTTGTCTTTGGCCACCTGATAATTTAATTCCACTTTCACCAACTATAGTATTTAAATTATTTTTTAGTTTATTTGTAAATTTACTTACGCCTGACAAGTTTGCTATTTCTTGAATTCTTTCATCACTACAAGACAAATCTCCATATCTAATGTTGTCTAATATACTTTCATTAAATAAAAGTGTTTCTTGTGTAATGAGTGATATATTTTCTCTTAAGTCAAATAAAGACAATGATCTAATATCATTTTGATCAATAGAAATATTACCGCTGTAATTATCGTAAAATCTTAAAAGTAAATTTATCAAAGTTGATTTTCCACTGCCTGATAAACCAACAAAAGCAGTTTTTTTACCTGACTCTATTGTTAGATTTATATTATTGAGAATATTATTTTCACCATATGAAAAATTAATATTATTGTATTCAATACTTCCTTTTAATTTAATATTTTTTGGTTCCTCATGTTTTTCTGATTTGTCAATTGGAGTATCTAGTAATAAGAAAATTCTTTCAGCGCTAGCTAAACCCTCTTGCACACTAATATTTAAGTTTCCAAGAGCTTTTACAGGTTGATATGCTAAAAGCAGGCTGACAAGAAAACTCATGAATTGACCAGTTGTCATATTCTCATTTAATACAAAAACACCTCCAGCGTATATAGAAACAGCAACTGCTAAACTTCCTATAAATTCCATTAAGGGGCTTAGTCTATTGCTTATAAAAGCTGATCTAATAAAGAATTTTTTAATAAAATTAATATTTTTAAAGGCTCTTTTCTTTTCATATTCCTCTCTATTGTAAGCTTTAACCTGACGAATTCCTTTAATGCTTTCAGTTAAGATGTTAGAGAACTTTGCAATTTCATTTTGTATTTCATAAGTAATTTTTCTAATACTTTTACCAATTTTTCTAATTGGCCAAATAGCTAAAGGAAACGCAAAAAATGCAAAAAGTGTGAGTGACCAACTTTGATAAAACATATTTGCTAATAAAAAAATTATTACCAAAATATCTTTTATGACAGCAGTTACAGATTTAACAATTGCTGCTCTTAAGTGATAGGTATCATTAATAAGTCGAGAGATTAAATTTCCAGATTTTGAGTCATTGAAATATGTTAAATTTAAATACATTAGCTTTTCAAACATTTGACTTTGAAGTTTGGCTATTACAGAGTGTGCAACTTTACTCATCTGATATGAATGAGTGTAAGTTGCAAGACCTTTACATAAAGTTGCCAAAATAATTGCAATTGGAATTAAAAGTAACATTTCTTTATTACCCTTAATTAATACTTCATCTAAAGCAGGTCTTACTAACCACGCATGCAGCCCTGTAGCTCCAGCTGAAATAATCATCATTAATAAAGCAATAAATATTGTAATTTTATGCCCAAGTAGGTAGTTATTTATAAGCCTTGGAATAACAGTGTTTTTATTTACGTTAAAATATTTCATTTTTTTAAAAGCTTAGTAAATATAGGAAAATCATAGCACCAAAAAGATTATTTTGGCGAAATTTTTTCCCAGAACTTTTTTCAGATTCTATGTTCCATTGAATTAAATTGGTTAATATGTATATAAATATAATACAGAATACTGCAAAACTTAATATTCCAAAAGCTTTAGTTAATTTTAAATATGCAATTAAGACTAACATTAAAGTATAAGATATAACAACTAATGGTTTTCCATAATTTCTAAAAAGTACTGCTGTTGATTTAATGTTATTTATTTTATCATATTTTAAATCTTGATATGCATAAATAGTGTCATATCCAATTGTCCATAGCACACATGATAGATACAAAATAAAATATTCAATTGTCAATTTCCCATAAAATTCAAATGAACAAATGATAACTCCAAAATTAAAAACAATACCAAGAAATAATTGTGGCCAAAAAGTAATGCGTTTCATAAAAGGATAAAGCACAATTAATGGTGTGCATAAAAATCCTATTATTATAGTTGAAAATTTAAATTGTAATAAGATAATTAATCCAATTGCTAGAAGTACAAATAAAAAAATAAATGCATTAAAATTAGATATTTTTTTAGATGCTATTGGTCTGCTTGCTGTTCTTTCAACTTTAGCGTCAATATCTTGATCTATTAAATCATTAATAATACAACCAGCGCTCCTCATAATTACTGCACCAATAAAGAAAAGAATGTAATAATTTAAAAGAGATTTTTGAGGTAAATCTATATAAGTTAGGGAAAACCAGCATGGCCATAATAACAGCATGAAACCTATGGGTTTATTTATCCTAATTAATTTTAAATAATTATTTATTTTTTCAGGAAATATTTTATCCATCTTGATATATAGAATATAATGAAACCTCTAATAACCTAAAGTTATGAAAAAGTCTAAAACACGATTATTTGTAGAAACGCAAATTTCTCTAAATTTATTGATATATATTAAAGAAAAACAGCTTCACTTTTTAAAAAATGTTTTAAGGATTAAATTAAACGATAAAATTAATATTTTCGATGGAATCACAGGAGAGTGGGAAGCAAATGTTAGTTCAATATCAAAAGAAAAAATTACTTTAAGAATACTAAAAAATATCAGGAATTTTGATCAGCAGCCAGATATATGGTTGATATTTGCGCCGATTAAAATATTTCGATTAAACATAACGATACAGAAGGCTGTAGAATTAGGTGTATCAAAACTTATGCCATGCAAAACTGAATTCTCTAATTTTGATAAGCTGAATTATAAAAATTTAGAATTAAACGCGATTGAAGCGGCTCAACAATGTGAAAGATTAGATATTCCTAAAATTGACAAAATAGTTGATTTAAAATTATTATTAGAAACTTTTCCTGATGACCGCGCTGTCGTATTTTGTGACGAGTCAGATAATGAATTACCTTCAATATATGATGAAGTTAAAGAAAAAACTGATAAATATTTAAAATGGGCTGTAATTATTGGCCCTGAAGGAGGTTTTAGTAACGAAGAAAGAGAGATGCTTTTAAATCAAAAAAATATTTTACGTGTTACTCTTGGAAATAGAATATTAAGATCGGATACAGCTGCTATTTCTTCATTGTTTTGTGTGCAATCATTGGTTGATAAGCGACAACCTGTCCTAAAATAATAACTAGTTTAAACTCTTAAAGTACTGATAATTTAAAAAAATAGTATATATACAAGAAAAAATGAAAATAATTACATACCTAATCTCACTATTTGTAAGTTCCTCAGCTTTTTCAAACCAAGCTACTGATTGGCAGTTAGGGTTTCAAAAACCAGCGAGTCCGGTAATGCAAACGGTATTCGATCTTCACAATTTTGTATTAATTATGATGACAGCAATTACTGTTTTTGTTCTATTTTTATTAATTTATGTATCAATCAGATTTCGTAAAAAAGCAAATCCTAACCCTTCAAAGAGAACTCATAATGGTATTTTAGAAACTTTATGGACAGCTATACCAGTTATAATATTAGTGTTTATGGCGGTTCCTTCATTTAAACTTTTATATGAACAAGATGTCATACCAGAAGTTGATATGACAATAAAAGTTATTGGACATCAATGGTATTGGGAATATCAGTATCCTGAACATGAAGATTTATCTTTTGAAAGCTATTTAGTCCCTGAAAACGAATTAAAAGAAGGTGAACCTAGATTATTAACCGTTGATAATAGATTGGTGCTACCAGTTAATAAAAATATACACGTATTGGTAACTGCTGGCGATGTGCTCCATAGTTTTGCTATGCCTTCACTTGGGGTTAAAAAAGATGCGGTTCCAGGAAGACTTAATGAGACTTGGATAAGAATTGACAGACCTGGAGTTTATAGAGGTCAATGTTCAGAAATTTGTGGAAGTGGTCATGGTTACATGCCAATAGTTATAGAGGCAGTAAGTGATATTGAATTCGCTAAATGGGTAAATGAAGCTAAAAACGAATTTGCTAAATTAAATGATAGAACAATCGCATCAGCAAAATAGGAGATTACTATGAGTTATGGAGAGTCTGTTAATTACGATCAAGATCACCACGATCATAAACCAGGCTTTATAAAACGCTGGTTTTTTTCAACTAATCATAAGGATATAGGAACTCTTTATATTATTTTCTCAATTATTGCCGGTTTGATTGGTGGCTTCTTCTCTCTCATAATGAGAGCTGAACTTGCCTCACCTGGACTTGATATAGTTGCTGATGGCCAGGCTTGGAATGTAATAATCACCGCACACGGACTTTTGATGGTATTTTTTGTTGTTATGCCTGCATTAATTGGCGGTTTTGGTAACTGGTTTGTTCCCTTGATGATTGGCGCCCCAGATATGGCCTTTCCAAGAATGAATAATTTTAGTTTTTGGATACTAGTTCCTGCAATTATTCTTCTAATCGTTTCAGCGACAATCGGGTCTGGTGCCGGAACAGGTTGGACCATTTATCCGCCACTATCTAATAAGCTTGGACACGCTGGTCCTTCAGTTGATATGGCTATTTTTGCACTTCACTTAGCTGGGGCATCCTCTATTTTAGGCGCAGTTAATTTCATAACCACCATTTTGAATATGAGAACTCCTGGCATGACAATTCATAAAATGCCATTGTTTGTTTGGTCAATGTTAATTACTGCATTTTTATTATTATTAGCTGTTCCTGTTTTAGCTGGAGCTATAACAATGCTTCTCACAGACAGAAACTTTGGAACTACTTTCTTCAATCCAGCTGGTGGAGGAGACCCAGTTTTATTTCAACATTTATTCTGGTTTTTTGGACACCCTGAAGTTTATATTATGATACTTCCTGCCTTTGGAATTGTTAGTCAGGTAATCTCTACATTTTCAAGAAAACCTGTTTTTGGATATTTAGGAATGGTATATGCAATGGTTTCAATAGGTTTTATTGGATTTATTGTATGGGCTCATCATATGTTTACAGTTGGGTTAAGTGCAGACTTAAGAGCTTACTTTATGTTAGCAACAATTATTATTGCGGTTCCAACAGGGATAAAAATATTTAGCTGGATAGCAACAATGTGGGGTGGATCATTAACGTTTGAAACACCTATGTTATTCGCTATAGGATTTGTTTTCTTATTTACTTTAGGAGGAGTTACAGGCGTAATTTTAGCAAATGCTGGTATTGACACAGTAATGCACGATACCTACTATGTTGTAGCTCACTTTCACTATGTCCTAAGTATGGGTGCAATGTTTGGTATTTTTGCTGGAATATATTATTGGTTTGGCAAAATGTCAGGTAAACAATATAGTGAATTTTTTGGTAAGCTTCATTTTTGGTTATTTTTTATAGGAGTAAATATCACTTTTTTTCCGCAACATTTTTTAGGCCTCGCAGGTATGCCTAGACGTATTCCTGATTACCCAGATGCCTATGCGGGGTGGAATTTAGTTTCAACTTATGGGTCATATCTATCATTTGCTGCTACTTTGATATTTTTCTTCTCAATTGTGTATGCTTTATTTTTTGGAAAAAAAGCTGCAGCTAATCCATGGGGAGAAGGTGCGGATACTTTAGAATGGACTTTATCATCACCTCCACCTTTCCACCAATTTGAAACTTTACCAGAATTTAAAGAATAAAATTGGTGAATAATTCACCCCCAATTTACAACTATAGTGAAAATACTTTTGTAAAAAAATTACAAGGTTATTTTTATTTAATGAAACCAAGGGTAATGATACTTGTAATATTTACTGCCTTTGTTGGAATGATGTTGGCACCTGAAATAATTTCACCAATCAATTATTTTTATGTGCTACTTGCTGTTTCTTTGGGTGCAGGATCATCAGCTGCTATTAATATGTGGTTTGATGAAGATATTGATAGAAGTATGGAGAGAACAAAAACTAGACCAATTCCCCTAGGGATTATATCAAAAAATGAAGCATTATTTTTTGGATTAATCACAGGTTTCATCTCCCTAGTTGTTATGTATTATTTTAGTAATATTTTAGCCACAGGTTTACTCTTATTTACAATCTTATTTTATATTGTGATTTATACATTTTGGTTAAAACGAACAACATCATTAAACATTGTTATAGGTGGAGCGGCAGGGGCAATACCCCCAATTATTGGTTGGGCTGCTGTAATTCCTGAGATAAGTTATTTACCTATAATGATGTTTTTAATTATATTTTTTTGGACCCCTCCACACTTCTGGGCATTGTCAGTGTATAGATTTAATGATTATGAAAAAGTAAAGGTTCCAATGTTACCAAATGTTAAAAGTATTGCAGATACAAAAAATCAAATTATTTACTACACAATCCTATTAATTATTTTAAGCTACACCCCTTTATATAGTGAATTAATTAGCTATATTTATTTAGTAATGGCTAGTGTTTTAAATTTTGTTTTAATTCGAAACGCTTTTAAATTAAAAAATACAGTGGAAGTTAAAGATATGCCAAATAAAGAAGGTTTAAAATTTTTTGCAATTACAATTTTTTATTTGTTTAGTATCTTTAGCGCTATGTTAATCGATAACTTAATTTTATCATGAAAAATAGAAAAAGAAGAAATTTAATAACTCTACTTATATTAATTGCAATCGTTGGATTTTTTTATTTTTGGACATTGTATAAAGCTAACATACTTGGAATATAAATGACTTCACAATATCGTACCGTGATATTGTTATTTACACTAGTTTTGTTGATGACTATGCTAGTTGCTTTTTCTTTACCATTGTATAATTTATTTTGCCGAGTAACAGGATATGGAGGAACGACAAGTTTCTCAGAGTCAGTCTCATCTATTACTATAGATCAGGATATAACTTTACAATTTAATGCCGATATTAATGATAGTATTAATTGGTCATTTATAGCCCCAAAAGATGTTACTTTTAAAATAGGTGAAAATAAAAAAATTGAATACCAGGCAACTAATCTTTCAAATACTACATCAACAGGTACTGCGACATTTAATGTCCTTCCTGAAAAAGTTGGTGCTTACTTTATAAAAACACAATGTTTTTGTTTTGAAAAACAAACACTTGAGCCAAATCAGACGATTCAAATGCCAGTAGTTTTCTATATTGATCCATCGATAATAGAAGACCCTAGTATGGCTGATATTGATACGATAACATTGTCTTATACGTTTTTTAAATATATAGAGTAGACAGTTTATTATGAGTAATAATTCATCTACAGGCCAAAAACATCCCTACCATTTAGTTGATCCAAGCCCATTACCTTTTTTATCTTCTATTGCTGGTTTAGCTATGGCTGTTGGTTTAGTTTTTTATATGCACTATGAAACTAAGTGGTTATTGATTCTTGGCACAATTGGATTGTTGACTGTAATGTTTTTGTGGTGGAAAGATGTTATTAAAGAATCAACGTTTCAACAAGTTCACACACCTGTTGTAGAGCTAGGATTGCGTTATGGAATGGCTTTATTTATTGCTTCAGAAGTAATGTTTTTTGTTGCTTTTTTCTGGGCTTTTTTTGATGCTAGTTTGACACCAAAACTACCTATAGAAGAATTTTCAGAAACGTTTGACACAAATGGAGGTATAGGAATCTGGCCACCTGAGGGTATCAAAACTTTTGATCCTTTAGATGTTCCTTTTTTAAATACTCTAATTTTATTAATGTCTGGAACAACATGTACTTGGGCACACCATGCTGTTAGAGAGGGGCATAAAGATCAAGCTATTCAAGCTCTTTGGTTAACAGTTGGTCTTGGTATTTGTTTTTCATTACTGCAAGCCTTTGAATATTATGAAGCTGTTCATCATTATTTTAAATTTACTGATGGGATCTATCCCTCTGTTTTTTATATGGCAACTGGTTTTCACGGTTTTCATGTAATTGTGGGAACTATTTTTTTAGCTGTATGTTTGTTTAGGGTTTATAAAGATCATATGACCCCTGAAAGACATTTTGGTATAGAAGCAGCTGCTTGGTACTGGCATTTTGTTGATGTTGTATGGCTATTTTTATTTGTTTGTGTTTATATTTGGGGCGCATAAATTTCTAAGTCTTTTTCTTATAAATTTTTATTATTTACTTCATTTTGTATTGTACTGACAATCAGTTTGGGTTTTTGGCAGCTTAATCGTCTTGAGTGGAAAGAAAATTTAATTAAAATTTTTAATGAAACCTCGATAAAAGAACCAACTAATTTAAATTTTGTTGAAAAAACTGAATTTTTAAAAATTAAAATTAAGGGTGAGATAAATAGAAATTATAAAATCTTTTATCCGGCCAAAACACTAAATGGTAAAAATGGTTTTAGACTTGCAAGTATTTTAACAACATCTATGGGAGAAAATATCCTTATTGATGAAGGGTGGTATGCAAAAAAAAATCACCAGTATTTCTTAGATAGTAATTTAATATTTAATCAGGAGTTTATAGGATACATTCGGTACACACGTAAAGCCAAGTTATTCACCCCTAAAAACAACTTTTCATCTAATGAATGGTATACTTACAATCTAAATGAAATCCAAGAATACTTAGGTATTAAAATTAATCAAAATTATTTCATTAAAAATATGTCTAAATATCAAGAAGATTTTCTGATACCATCAGAATTGGCACCAACATTCAGAAATAATCACCTTCAATATGCAATTACTTGGTTTGTGATGAGTTTTGCTTTCTTTGTTTTATTTTTAGTTTATCTCAAAAAAAATAAATGAATTCTTATTCTAAATTAAAAAAAATATTTTATGAAGCGGCATTAAGTACTGATATTGCTGGCATTCTACATTGGGATATGTCAACGATGATGCCAAAAAACTCACGAGATAATAGAGCTGAACAATTAGCTTATTTATCAAAAATTCGTCATCAGTTAATATCATCACAGAATGTTGGAGACTTAATTAATGAAGCTAAGTTAGAAAATTTAGATACAAAAGACAAATCAAACCTTAGAGAAATGAATAGAGAGTATATTATGTCTTCTTCACTGCCATCTAATCTTGTGGAGAAATTATCTAGTGCTTCCGCTAAATGTGAAGGAGTTTGGGAAGAAGCAAGAAAAGAGTCAAACTTTAATATTGTTCTCCCACACTTAGAAGAGTTAGTGAAATTATCAAAAGAGGAATCTTTAATACTTTCTCAGAAATTAGAATGTTCACCTTATGAAGCTTTAATTAACAAGTTTGAACCTCAATCAAAAGAAAAGGATATCAAAAATATTTTCGAAAACTTAGAAAAATTCTTAGTTCCTCTAATTGATCAGGTTATTGAAAAACAAAAAGATGAAAGTTTAATCTCAATTAGTAATTTAATGAATTCAGAAAAGCAAAAAGAAATTGGACTATATTTGATGAAAAAAATTGGATTTGATTTTAGTAGAGGCCGATTAGATGTAAGTCAACATCCTTTCTGTGGTGGGGCATATCAAGATATAAGAATTACCACTCGTTATAATGATAAAGATCCTTTTTCTTCATTAGAGGGTATCATGCATGAAACAGGTCATGCAATGTATGAACTTAATTTACCTCATGAGTGGAAGTATCAACCCGCAGGTCAATCACGAGGTATGGCGATGCATGAAAGTCAATCTCTGTTGATAGAAATGCAAATTACAAGATCATATGCTTTTAAAAAATTTTTATCAGGAGTATTAAAAAATAATTTTGATCTAACAGATAATTGTTGGGAAATTGAAAATATATACAAAACAGGAACTCGAGTAAATAAATCCTACATACGTGTAGAGTCAGATGAAGTCACATATCCTTTACATATAATTCTGCGTTTTAATTTAGAGCAAAAAATATTTAATGATGAAATAAAGATAAAAGATATTCCAGAATTGTGGAATCATGAATATAAAAGATTATTTGGTAAAGAGGTTGATGTCAATACAAATGGATGTCTTCAGGATGTCCATTGGTACGCGGGATTATTTGGTTATTTTCCTACTTACTCTCTTGGGGCTTTGACTGCAGCTCAACTAGCTTCTCAACTTCGTGTTGATGTTACAAACTTGGATGATCAAATTGAAAAAGGTGATTTTACTGATCTTTTAAAATGGTTAAAATTGAATGTTCATTCAAAAGCTAGTTTATATTCTACTGATGAAATACTTCAACAGGTTACAAATTCTAAATTAAATGTTAAATATTTTGAAGGCTATATTAAAAACCGTTATCTCTAAATGAAATACTTAAGCACAAGAAACAAAAACTTAAATTATTCTTTTTTTGAAACCTTGTTTCAAGGATTATCTAAAGATGGAGGTTTGTTTCTACCTCATGAATGGCCAAAAATTAATTTAAACTCTTTGAAGAATAAAACATATCAAGAAATTGCTCTTAAAGTTATTCATCCATACGTTTCTGATGAAATTTCTCAATTAGATTTAAAAAAAATTATCGATGATTCATATAATCAATTTTCTCAATTAAGTATTGCTCCAGTAATAGCTATCGATAAGAATAAATACGTTTTAGAATTATTTCATGGACCAACTTTTGCTTTTAAAGATTATGCTCTTCAGTTTTTAGGAAATTTATTCACACATGCTTTACCAAAAGCATCTAAAAAACTAACAGTTCTTGGTGCAACTTCTGGAGATACAGGATCAGCCGCAATTCATGCCTTTACAGGTAAGCAAGATATAAATGTTTTTATTCTTCACCCACATAATAGAGTATCAGAAGTTCAACGACGACAAATGACAACAGTTAAAGAAAATAATATTTTTAATATTGCCATTGAAGGAACTTTTGATGATTGCCAAAAAATAGTTAAAGAATTATTTATTGATGAAGAAATTCAACATCAAACTTCTTTAACGGCAATAAATTCAATTAACTGGTCAAGATTAATGGCTCAAGTGGTATATTATTTTTGGGCTTACTTGCAGATAGAACAAGAAAAAATAAACTTTATTGTTCCATCAGGTAACTTTGGAAATGTATTTTCTGCACATGTTGCAAAAAAAATGGGTCTACCAATTCAACAGCTTCATGTTTCAACTAATCAAAATGACATTTTACACTCTTCTATCAATAATGGTTTAATGAAAAAAAATATAGTTACACAAACTTATAGTCCTAGTATGGATATTCAAATATCAAGTAACTTTGAAAGACAGTTATTTGAGAGTTCTGGAAGAGATAGTGATATCATTAATAATATATTTAATAAATTTTCTAAAGAGGGGGCTTATACATTTGATAAAAATATATTAGAGAATTTACAGTCTATTTATAGTTCAACTGCTGTAAGTGATGACATAACACTTAGCACAATTAAACAAGTAAAAGATAAATTTAACTATTTGGCTGATCCACATACATCAACAGGTTTGCATGTATTGCTTGATAAAAATAATGATCAACCTTGGGTTAGTTTAGCCTGCGCCCATCCAGCAAAATTTAGCAACGCAATTGAAAAAGCAACAGGAATGACCCCTAAAATTCCAAAAAATTTATCTAAACTCTTTGATAAAGAAGAAAAGATAACTATATTAGAAAATAACAAAAATAAATTAAAATCCTTAATATTAAAAAATATTTAACATGTTAAAAATTACTGAACTCCAAAGTGGATTAAGAATAGTCACTCAGAATATGCCTGGTCTAGAGACTGTATCGATGGGAATATGGAATTCCATTGGTGGAAGAGATGAAATTGAGACAAATAATGGGGTTGCTCATTTATTAGAGCATATGGCCTTCAAAGGAACATTGACAAAAAATGCCCTACAAATAGCTGAAACTATTGAAGATGTTGGAGGAGACATAAACGCTTATACCTCTAAAGAAATTACAGCATACTATGTTAAATTACTTGCTGATGACTTATATTACGGTGTTGATATTCTTACTGATATTCTTCAAAATTCTACATTTGCTGAGGATGAACTTAACAGAGAACGAGGTGTTATTATTCAAGAGATTGGTATGTATTTGGATACACCTGATGATATGATTTTTGACTATTGGCAGGAAAAAGCTTTTCCTAATCAGCCAATGGGCAGATCAATCCTAGGAAAAACTGATATTATAAAAAATATTTCTCGTGACGAGGTAAAAGCATTTATCACAAATCATTATAATCCTAAAAAAATGGTCATAAGTGCTGCAGGCAAAATAAATCATGAAAAGTTTGTTGAGATGATTAAAAAGTCATGCACTAACCTTCCCAATGGAAGTTCAAATAATAGAGAAAAAGCAAATTATTTATCAGGAGAATACAGAGAAGAAAAAAAATTAGAACAAGTTCATTTACTTGTTGGTTTTGAAGGTATTGACTACCATCACGATGATTATTATTCTCTATCAGTTTTTTCTTCACTACTTGGTGGAGGTATGTCTTCAAGACTTTTTCAAGAAATAAGAGAAAAAAGAGGTTTAGTTTATGGCATATCATCTTTCAGCGCTGCTTATTCAGATACGGGTATGTTTGGTATTTATTGTGGGACTGGTGAAAATCAAATTCAAGAATTAATCCCAGTTTTATGTAATGAATTAAATACTAGTCCAAGCTCTATTTCAGATAAAGAAATTAATAGAGGGAAAGCCCAACTTAAGGCAAGCTTAATGATGGGAAGAGAAAGTGCTTTTAGGAGATGTGAGAGTGCTGCACGTCAGTTACTTGTATTTAATAGAATAATAGATCCATCTGAGACATTGGAGAAAATTAATGATGTGTCAAAAGAGTCTGTCGAACGAATTGCTAATCAAATTGTAAAAGGACCTATGACAATTTCTAGTATTGGCCCTATTAAAAATTTAGAAAAAATAGAACAAATTCAATCACGCATCAACGACAAATAAAATAATTCAATATTTTCAATTTTTATAAAGATTTAATATTAATTATCGTGAATTTTGAGTGTAAGGCCACCATCAATTACAACATTAGCGCCAATCATAAAATTACATTCATCTGAAGACATAAATAAAGCTGCGTTAGCAATTTCTTCTGAAGTTCCTAATCGATTAATTGGATGATACATCTCTGCTTCTTTTTTAGCAGCTACTGGATCTGGTTTATTATTAAAAATCCATTCATTAATAGATGTAAAAATATATCCTGGAGATATTGCGTTTATTTTAATACCTTTATTTGCATATTCAACTGCCAATGATCTTGTTAATCCTAAAACAGCATGTTTTGCAACTGGATAAGGAAATGTCTTTGGGATTATTTGAGTAGAATGAACAGAAGCTATATTAACAATACTTCCTTTTTTTTTATCCAACATATAAGGAAGGGTATATTTGCAACCATACCAAACGCCGTTCAAATCAACTGAAAAACATTTTTCCCAGTCTTCATCGCTTAATTTTAATGGATCATCAAAAACTACTATTCCTGCATTATTAATTAGTATTTCTGGTGATCCAAAAATTGAAACAGTTTTTTCAACCATAGATTTTACCGAACTACTACTAGTAACATCAGTTTCAATAAAATAAGCTTTTCCACCGTTGTTATTTATTTCGTCAGCAATTTTTATTCCACTCTCTGAATTTATTTCAGCAATAATAACTTTAGCACCTTCTTGAACAAATTTTTTAGCTGTGGCCTCGCCTATTCCTGCACCTGCTCCAGTAATAATTGCAATTTTATCTTGAAGTCTGCCATTCATTATTAAAATTGTTTTCTTTGAATCAAAGCATAAATTGTTACCGCAGAAGTAATCATTAATCCATTTATAAACTGGACATAAAATCCTGATAAACCTAATGCAATAATTCCAGATTCCAAAGATCCAATTATTAAGACACCTATAAATGTTCCAAATATTGTACCCTTACCGCCAAAAACTGAGGTACCTCCAACAAAAACAGCAGCTAAGGTTGTCAACATTAATCCTGAACCTTGGGTTGGCCAAAAATATAGCATTTCATACATTGTAAATATCCCAGCAACAGCTGAAAAGAAACCTAACTGAACAAAGGCAATTATTTTTACATTATCTACATTAATTCCCATCATCTGTGAGCTAGCTTTATTATCTCCTACAAAATGAATATGATTTCCAAATTTATGATATCTATAAACCCATTGCATTAACGCTGTTAAAACAATGAACCAAATAAATTGTGCTGGAATTTTTCCAAAAACCTTTTCAACAAATAAAGCATGATGCCAAGTTTGATCTGCAACATCAACAATAGCAATCCCACTTCCTTGAGAAACTACATTTACTAAGCCTCTCCAAAAAAATAGTGTGCCAATAGTTGCAACAATTGATGGGATTCCTATTTTAGTTACTAATAAACCATTCATCAATCCAGCAAACATACCCAGTGATGTAGCAGCAATAAAAGATATAAAAAAATTACCATCAGTGCCTGTTAAAACCATCCCAAAAGTTAAAGAAGTTATTCCAACAATTGAGGGAAAAGATAGATCGATTTCTCCAAGTGTTACAACAAAAGTTGCAGAGATTGCTATAATTCCAAAGAAGGGCATTGATTGCATAAATGCTCTATAAATTGGAAATCTAGTAAATACATTTGGCGCTCCAATAAAATAAATCGCAAAAAGAACAATTGCGATAATTGTAATACTTATTTCTAGTTTATGTGTTTTTACAAAATAACTATTCATAATATTTTTCATTTATGCCTCTACTTTGATTTTACCCGATTCATGTAATTGAATCATTTTATGAACTAGTTGTTCTTTAGAAATTTCATCTTTATTAAATTCACCAACAACTTCCCCTCGATCTAATATTATAAATCTATCAGCTGCATCGTAGACATGAATTATATTATGATCAATAAAAATTGCAGATTTATTTTCTTTCTTTAATCCTTTTACAAAATTTAAAACCTTTGCAGTTTCCTGAATTGAAAGACCCATAGTTGGTTCGTCCAAAACAATTAAATCTGAATTAAAGTACAACGATCTGCCAAATGCTACACCTTGTTTTTCACCACCAGATAATCCCATCACTGTAGAGTCGACTGTGATAGCTTCAGATGTAAAACCAATATAGTCTCTTAATATTTTTTCCGCTTCTTTTCTTTGTTTTTTTATATCTAAAAAACCAAAAGCATTAGTTATTTCTCTTCCTGCAAATATATTTCTCCAAAGTTCTTGCTGATCACAAAGAGCTCTTTCTTGATACACTGCTTCAATTCCCATATTTCTAGATTGTGCAACAGATTTAATATCTACTTTATTTTCTTTAAAATAAACCTCTCCAGAACTAGGTCTATGAACACCTGTAATAACTTTTATTAATGTTGATTTTCCAGCACCATTATCACCTATCAATGCAACTACTTCACCTGTATTAATTTTAATTGTTACATCTTTTAGCACTTTAACGTTACCAAAGTTTTTATAAATATTTTGTAATCTAAGAAGTTCTTCAGCCATATTAATTATAATTTATAAGTTTTAAAGTATCAAACCTGCCATGAGGCAGGTTTGAAAATAATATATTTATCTAATTTGTAAATTAGCTAAAGGAGCTATTGCATCAATATTTGCTTTTGTCACAAATGCTGCTCCAGTATCCATAGCTAAGCCTGCCATACCGTATTTAGATGAAAGGAACATCTGAATGATTGGCATGTAACCCTGAATAAATGGCTGTTGATCAATTACAACGTCAATATAATCAGAATTAATTCCATCTACGATCGGGGCAGACAAATCGAAACCAGCTCCACAAACCTCTTCAGATCCATGTCCAGCTGCTTTCATATAAGTCGGTAAACTGGCTGTTAAGCCTCCATGATCAGTAATAACCATTTTGATATCAGGATTTGCACTATAGGTAGCAACATACATAGGTGTACCTTGAGAAGCATCAGAGTTTACATTATCAGGAATTTCTTGATAAACAACCTTAACACCTAAATCTTCAACTGCTTGGATTGCCCCAAGTGTTCTTTCACCTCTATTAGGCATAGCAGCAAGACCCCAAATAAAAGCTGAGTCTCCAGACTTAAGACCGCATACTTCTACAGCTTTTGCACCAAGACTATATCCGGCACCATAATTATCTGCACCTACGAAACCAAAACCTTCAGTTTTACGATCTGCTTCTATTGAAGGTAGCGCTGTATTCATTGTAGTAATGATAATACCCATTTCTCTAGCTTCATTTATAATTGGTCTCATAGCTTCATCACCAGGAAAGCCATAAATAGCAATTCCGTCTGGTTGAAGAGCAACAGCTTCTTTAAATTGTTTAATCATGATTTCTGAATTCCACTGAGACCAGTAGTAATCAACATCACAACCCGTATGTTCAGCAGCAGCTACTGCACCGTTATAAACAATAGTTCCAAATGGCCCACCTTCTGGCCCACCTGGAAAAAAGATAAACTTCTTATCACAACTGTAGTCATTTTTAGCTATTGCAGAAGTTGATGCAAAGGCAAAAAAAAGAGCTACTAAAGCTAATATTTTTTTCATTTTTTTCTCCATCAAATTAT
>JACLAB010010777.1_pt1 | contig 18371 bp, 24 predicted proteins | sample 8027921 | NCBI WGS metagenome assembly JACLAB01 (sample SAMN15725117, study PRJNA655200) | protist metagenome | isolation source: fluorescence activated cell sorting (FACS) single amplified genomes of... | place: USA: West Boothbay Harbor, Gulf of Maine | collected 2000-07-19 | reverse complement strand
TGAGGGAAACTGAGAAGCGATCAGTCGAGGATGAATCTGCTTTCCTTGGCTGACCGCCTTCACATGAGCATAGAAGAAGCAGAGCAAATGCCTGTCAGTCACTTTAACGAGTGGTTGGCCTACTTCCAGATAATGAGCGAGAACAATGGCTGAAAATGTAAACATCACGATTAGGGCATTTGATAAAACCAAGAAAGGTTTTGGTTCTGCTGCTAATGGATTGAAGGCAATAGCTGGCTCTGTGTTTAGCCTAAGAACTGCACTGGTTGGCGTTGCTGGTGCTGCTGGTTTTGGTTTGTTAGTTAGATCATCCCTTAATGCCACAGACTCCCTAGCAAAGACCGCTGCAAAAATAGGCACAACAACTGAGGCTTTGGGCGCATTAAGATATGCGGCTGACCTTACTGGCGTGGCTACTCAAACGATGGATATGGCCCTGCAAAGGTTTACTCGAAGAACTGCTGAAGCAGCAGCAGGAACTGGTGAGGCTAAGGGTGCTATTAAAGAGCTAGGTATAAACGCTCAAGAACTAAACAGAATGCCGCTTGATGAACGCATGATTGTTTTGGCTGATGCGTTCCAAGATGTTAAATCAGAATCAGACCGACTGCGTTTAGCGTTTAAGCTGTTTGACTCCGAGGGTGCAGCCCTTGTAAATACCTTGTCTCAGGGAAGCGATGGTCTGAAAGAAATGCTAGGTGAAGCGAAAGTGCTTGGCCTTACCATGTCTAGCACTGCCGCTAAAGGTGTCGAAGATACAGTTGACTCTCTGACTAAGCTCAAGAGCTTGTTTAAAGGCGTTACTGATCAAACGGTAGCAGCCTTTGCCCCTGCTATAGAAATGATGGTAGAAAGATTTACGGGCTTCCTACAGCGATCTATTGAGGCTAAGGGCGGGATTGAGGCATTTGCTAGATCATTGGCGATTGACCTGCTTAAAGGAATTAAACTAGCAGTTGTCGGGTTTCAAGAGTTAGCCAACGGATTTATAAGAGTCTACAAAGGCTCCATAGAACTAAAAAATCAGCTAAAAGACACGTTTAATGTTGGGCTGCAAAGCAGTAAAGAATACAGAGCCGATCTTGATAAGCTAGATAAGCAAATTGAAGGCGTTAAAAATACTACCAATATGTCTGTCGATGCTCAGTTAGCCGCAACAGATAAGTTGATGGAGAGGCGCAAAAAGTTACTTGAACTTTACCATGAGGCTCAGGATGCAGAAGCAGCTGCCGACATTAGTGAAGTTGATTTTCTTTCTGGGTTTGGCAAAGAAATTGATTTAGCAATAGCCAGCTTAGAAAACTTTAAAGCCACTGCTAGTACAGTGCCAGCCGCTATTGTTCCAGCGTTAAACGACATCGAGCTTGGCTTCAAGTCATGGAGTGAAAGCATTCCTGATATGACTACCAATATTCAGAACCTTACAAAGCAGGGACTAGATGGCCTTACAGACGCTCTAACGGCTGGGATAACAGGTGCAGCTAACTTTGCCGATGCTATAAAGTCAATGGCTAAAAGCGTTGTGGACAGCTTAATTAAGATGCTGGTGCAGAAGTATATTGTTGATGCTGCCTTTGGTTTTATTACTGCGTCAATCGCAGGGTTTGGTCAATCAACATCTAATATAGCAGGTCATGCTGACTTTGTTGGCCCTATGCAACCTAAAGCATTGGGTGGCCCTGTACAAGGCAAATCCCCATACTTAGTTGGTGAGCGCGGCCCTGAGTTGTTTATTCCTAACTCTAGCGGCAACATTATCCCCAACAACCAGATGGGCGGTGGCTCAGGTGTTGTAGTTAACCAAACCATAAACGTCACCACAGGCATTCAAAGCACTGTTAGAGCAGAGATAATTGGACTGATGCCACAGATAGCGCAAGCCGCTAAAGGCGCTGTAGCAGACGCTAGGGTGCGTGGTGGTAACTTCTCAAGAGCAATGGTCGGAGCATAATAGATGCCTTTATCTTTTCCCAATGTCGGCATACAGAATATGTCAATGCGCCTAAAGCGTGTTGTGGCTGTTGCTGAATCTCCGTTTACTTTAGATACTCAGGTCTATACGCATCAGGGTGCAAGGTGGGAGGCAGAGGTTACTTTGCCGCCTTTGACCTATGCAGAGGCAAGATCAGTCGAAGCATTTATCATTGGACTCAAAGGGCGTGAAGGTACATTTACTTTTGGTAACCCACTGCATACAGATACAGCTAATGTAACTACAAGCGGCACCACTGCTATCAGGGCAGAGACCTTGACAACCTCTGGAGGCAGCACAGCGGTATCGGCAGGAACATACTTTCAGCTAGGCAGTTATCTATACTTGGTTACAGCAGACAAATCATCAGGCGCTGGTACTTTAGAGTTTCAGCCGCCCTTACGCGAGGCAATAGCTACAGGTCAGGCATTAGACTTCACCCAACCTAAGAGCCTTTGGCGCATGGCTTCTAATGAGGTTTCTTGGTCTACTAATGAGGCCAGCTTACAGGGCTTTAGCTTTGCTATGGTTGAAGCATTATGAGTAGGGCTTTATCTAGTGCAATGCAGGCAGTATCAACTGCTGATGTGGTTCGCCCTATATTCCTTGTGCGTATGGTATTTGATTCAGGCGAAACGCCTAACGAATTGAATCTTTGGTCAGGTGTTGGCGATCTTACCTATGACAGTGAGACTTATACTGGCGTTGGTGACTTGTTAGGAATTAGCCCAGTCACTGAGACATCTGATATGCAGGCCAGTGGTATTAACGTAACCCTAACAGGTGTTAAGTCATCTTTGGTGGTGATAGCTAAAGACCACGAATATCAGGGCAGGCCCATAACTGTAATGCTTGGCGCGTTTGATGCTTCTGGCGATTTAGTAGCTGACCCGACTGTGATATTTGCTGGCTTTATGGATACTATGACTATCGCTGAATCAGGCGAGACATCTACTATATCTATTGCTTGCGAAAATAAATTAATTGCATTTGAAAGGGCAAAGGTCAGACGTTACACCGCTGAAGATCAGAAAATTGATCATCCTACAGACAAAGGCTTTGAGTTCGTAACGGCTATAGTTGAGAAAGAGATTATCTGGGGCAGGGCTTCTCCGTCATCTAATGCTGGAGGCGGTGGCAATGGTGGGCGAAGTGGTGGCCGATACAATGACAGAAGATCATAAGATAGCACATGAGTGCATGGCTAATGTAAAAGAAGATATAAAGCCATTGCTTGATAAACATTGGGCAGAGACTGAGCCAAACCAAGATACAATACCTCTTGATCCAGACTGGAATGAATATGCCTTGTTAGATCAGATGGGTATATTGCGAATATTTACAGCGAGGAAAGATGGAGCCTTGATTGGCTACTGCGTGGTAATGATGTCTAAAAGTATCCACCACAAAGATCATCTTTTCGCATCAACTGATGTAATATATGTCAAGCCAGAGTTTAGGAAAAGCACTACAGGAGCAGAGCTAATAAAGTTTGCTGAGGCGCACTGCAAAGAAAATGGCGCTTCATTAATGACCCTAAACATGAAGGTGGATTTTCCTTTTGACGGGCTAATGCAACGAATGGGCTTTAATCTTTTAGAGCGTGTTTATCACAAGTGTTTTTTAGGCGAATAGAATGGCTACAGCAGTAATAGCAGGTTTGGTAAGCGCAGGCGGGGCAGTTATCGCAGCGGGTGGTTTAGCAGGTTTGAGCTTATTTGGGCTTAGTGTTGCTGGCAGCCTTGCGGCTGCTTTTGCTATTGGTGCTGGTTTATCTTTGGTATCGCAAGCCCTAATGCCAAGCATTGATTTAGGGGCTGCTATGGAAGGCAGGTCAATAACAACAAGAGAAGCTGCACAATCGCGCAAGATAGTCTATGGCCGAGCTAGAGTAGGCGGGAATATTGTTTACCTTGAGTCAACAGGCGCAGACAATAAATACCTTTGGTTGGTTATTGCTGTAGCTGGGCATGAGATTGATGCCTTCGAGGAAGTCTGGTTTAACGATGTTAAAATATGGGATGGTAGTTTTGTTGGGACTTGGGGCAACTATGTAAGCATAGGTTTCCACAAGGGAGATCAGACTACAGCCGATGCAGGTTTAAATGCAGCGTCAACTAAATGGACATCAGACCACAAGCTGCTAGACACAGCCTATATGGCGGTCAGACTGACCTATGACGTTGATCAGTTTGCTAATGGCTTGCCTAATATCTCAACAGTTGTTCGCGGCAAGAAAGTATTAAACCCTGCCACCAGTGTAACTGAATGGTCTCAAAATCCAGCCTTGTGCGTTTATGATTACCTGCGAGATACTAACTACGGCTTGGGTGAATCTGTAAGCAATATCTTGACCTCTAGCGTTACTGCTGCTGCAACTGTTTGTGATGAGACAGTATCTCTTGCTGCTGGTGGGACTCAAAAGCGATATCAATTAGATGGCGTTGTAGATACTGCTGGCTCTATAAAAGGCAACTTAGACTCGATGCTCGGCTCTATGATTGGGCGGCTTGTTTTCTCGGCAGGCAAGTTTGAGATATATGCAGGTGAATATGTGGCCCCGACATACAGCGTAGATGAATCGGTCGCTGTTGGTAATATAAGCATCCAGACCAAGCAATCGAGGCGTAATGCTTACAATGGCGTAAAAGGCGTGTTTTTATCTGAGGATGATAACTACATACTAGCGGACTACCCTGCACAGCTATCTAGCACTTTTGCGGCTGAAGATGGCGATCCAATCTATTTAGATATGCCGTTACCTTTCACGGTTAATAATATTCGCGCACAACGGATAGCCAAACTTGCTCTGTTCCGTAGCCGACAGCAGGAAGCAATAACCATTCCATGCAACCTAAGTGCCTTGCGATTTAAAATTGGCGACAATATTAATGTTACTAACGCCAGACTTGGCTACTCTAACAAGGTGTTTGAGGTAGTTGGATATAGCCTAGATTTCACATCTGAGGGCCAGATTGTAGTAAATGTAGATGCTATTGAGACTGCGGCATCTATCTGGGACTGGACTACCTCAGATGAAGAAGTCTACCTTGGCGCTGGTGAGGTTGCGTTATATGACGGGCTAACTGCTGCTGCGCCTACTAATCTCAGCGTAACGGGTGACAGCTTTTTAAACTCTGACGGCACATTTAACGCAGAGTTTAACGTGGCGTGGACTAACGCAGATGATGCTTTTACTGATCATTATGTTGTTGAGTGGAAGCTAAACAGTGCCTCTAGCTATTACTCTATGACAACAAAGTCTAGCCCTGCCGTCATTAATTCTTTGCAGAATGGTCAAACATACAATGTCAGAGTAAAAGCGATCAACGAGATTGGCGTATCGTCAGCGTATGTTGCTTCATCGCCTACAGCAGCGACTGACACCACAGCGCCCAGCGTACCTACCAGCGTATCAGCTACAGGTCAGTTTGAAGCTGTATCTGTAAACTGGACTAACCCTACTGAGTCTGACTTTAGCCATGTAGATGTATATCAGTCTACGTCATCTGGAGGCACTTATGCGTTAATCGGAAAAAGTTCAGGCACATCTTTTTTAAGCGTAGGACTGAGTACCACTACCACCTACTACTACAAGGTCAAAGCGGTAGACTTCACTGGCAATCAGTCAGCGTTTAGCTCTATAGCCAGCGCAACAACTGTGGCTGCGCCTGCGAGTAATGTTGTAACAACTACGCGCATGACTAGCAGCACTAGCACTGCTGCACCTAGCGACACTGCATTTGCGGCATTTGTAGGCCGTAACCCTATAGATGGCGACATTGTCTATGTCACATATACTGGAGTTACCCCTAATACCCAGAAGGTTTATTTGCGGGTTTCAGGTGCTTGGGTAGAGCAAACTAATATTATCTCTGGTGGGGTAATAACTGACGGCACCGTTGATACGTCAGAGATTGCCGATGATGCGATTACCGCAGATAAGATTCTTGCTGGCGCTGTTACTGCTGGAAAAATTACTGTTACCGATCTTGCAGAAATAAATCCTGATCTGGGAACAGTTACTGGTGGCGATTTGTCTGGTGTAACAATAACCAGCACCAAGATGTATCAAGGCACAGGAACATTCAATAATGCCAACACTGGATTTTATTTAGATAACGCAGGTCAGTTTAGTCTAAAAGATAAGCTCTCGTTTAATGGCACTACTCTTGCGGTTGATGGGGACATTACAGCCGTTAATTTAGATGTTACAAACGCCACAGTCTCTGGTTCATTTGTTGCCGCAAACTTGCCTAATCTGCAAAATATGAACGGCAGCATAACTGGTTCGCAGTTAGACAGTACAGCTAAGTTCCCTAGCTTTTTTAAATACACCAGAACAACAGGTACAAGTGTTGCTGCTCCAACTGATACAGAATTTAATACTGAGTTTGGGCGAAACCCGCTAGAACACGATCAGTTGATTGTCACCAATACAGCAACCAATCCAGACACACAGGCTGCGTATGTGCGTGGTGCATCATCTTGGTCAACCAGCGCAAACTTTTTGTCAGGAAGTCTTATCGTTGATGGCACTGTCGGTGCTAGTCAGATAGTAGCAAACGCTGTTACGGCAGATAAGATTAATGTTACTGACTTGGCGGCTATAAGTGCAGATTTAGGCTCTATTACTGCTGGCTCTCTAAACATTAATAACGTGTTTACTGTCACCTCTGCGGGGGCTATGACAGCGACTAACGCTAATATTAATGGCGATATTACTGCTCAAAATCTCGATGTAACAAATGCTACTGTTAGTGGTTCATTTGTGGCTAATAACCTGCCTAATTTGCAGAACATGAATGGCAACATTACAGCCAATCAGATTACCGCAAACACTATAACAGTAGATAAGCTCTCAGGCGATGTGTCAGAGCTTTACCCGACCAGTGTATATGTTAATACCACCATTACCTCTACACCAGCATTTACGCAGCAATTCTATATCCCTGCGCCATCTTTAAGCATTAGCAAGCGCCAGCGTATAGACATGGATTTTGATTTTGAAGTAATTAATAGCTCAGGGACAGATTATCAGGTAGAGTTTACGTTCGGATTGCAGGTTAAAAGCAAAAGCGCAACAGGTGTACAAGTTGGATCAGCAGGCGGCGTTACTTTGTCTAGCAATCCCTTCCCGTATAACTGGTGGATATACCTATCTGGCAATTACCTTTCTGCCTTAGATAATACTGGGGGTGTTGCAAATAATTCTAGCGGAACCAGCAACGGCAGTATCAATTCAGTGTTTTACCATACTGCTCTAAATAGAACATATATTATGGTATCAGCTTTATCTAGTCCATTTGCTACAGGTGATACTTTATATTTCAACCCTTACAGATTTGCTGGTGTAAATACTTATGTGGATCCAGCTTCTCTTGATAATATTCGCATACACGTTCCAGCGGGAACTGCGCAGACTGTAAGACACAACATTGCTAAAACATATGGCGAGTCTACTACTACAACGGAATTTAGGCCTGAAATAGTTGGTACTACTAACATAACAAATGTAACTGCAAAGCTGATAAAGTATAGCGGAACAATGGAGAACGTATCTTGATAGAAATCGGTTATACTACTCTCGATGGCGATGATACCGTGACAGGTACATACAATAGCCCTGTTGATGCTAACACCGCATTAGAGGCATTAAATATTACTCTTCGCTCAAGAGATGACATTTACACACTTTTTATTCAGGCAGATCATGGCCAAGGCATGATTAAGTATGGGTTCTTAGACCCCGTAGAGGCATAAGATGACTTTTTACTTAGTAAAAGATGACAATGCGCCACAGGTAAAGGCGACGATCACTAGAGAAGATGACGGATCTATCGTTGATTTAACTGGCTGCACTTTGGTTTTGAAATTTCGCAAAAAAGGCGGCACTACAACCCTGTTTACACTAAGTGGCATCAATGACCCTAATACAAATTACGCAAAGGGCATAGTGTTGTTTAGTTTTGGAGCGACAGATTTAGACCTTGATTCTGGCTACTACGAGGGCGAGATTGAGATTACTTACCCTGCGGGGACAGTCGAGACAATCTACGAGCTTTTAAACTTCAAGCTAAGGGCTGATTTCTAAGATGGCTGACGCTAAGTTTGCGCTTAGGCGAGCTATAGCGAAGCTGTCTGCGGTAAAAGCTGCGGCACAGGTTGTTAGCCTGAGAGCTATAGCGGCAGTAGAGGTTGGCGCTTTTATTGTTGGTCAACTATTTAGCAAGGCTTTCACAGATGCAGCATCTATTGTGGATTCCGTTGCGCGTGCATTAGGCAAGTCGCCATCTGACTCGGCAGGTTTTGCAGACAACGCAACATTGGCATCGACCAAAGGTTTAGCTGATAGCGGCACTGCCGCAGATCAGGCTGTCATAGAGGCTTTGAAAGAGCTTGCTGACGCAGGCAGCGTTGCTGATGCTGCTGCTTTGTCTGCTATTTTAGCCAAGTCAGAAAATCCAGCGGTTAGTGATTTAGCCGCATTAGATTTTGCATCGACGGAAAGCGACTCTGCGTCTTTGACAGATGTAATTACTGTGCTTTTGTTTTTCGGCGTTGACCTAACAGACAGCGGCACGCTGACTGATGATGAGTTTTTCGACTTCACCAAAGGTCTTGCAGATACATCGGGAGCAACTGACGCACTGTCATTTGTGCTGGCCTATGTGCGCGATCATGCTGACGCTGCAAGTGCCAGTGATGCAGCAAATTTAGGTTTAACAACCTCAAGATCAGACGCAGCAGGCTTTACAGATTCGATAACTGTTGTAGTCGCATTGATACAGTCGTTGTCAGACAGTGGCGCATTTGCAGATTCTAGTGTTATTGGTTTCGGCTTGGCCCCCAGCGATGCGTCAGGCTCTGCCGATCAGATAGATAAAAAAGACTTCTTTAAGGTGATCACCGACATTTTATATGGCACCGATGACCTTGATGGAGAATCCTCTGTTGAGGATGATCAGACGATGGATTTCGTCAAGACGCGGACGGAACTTGGATTGATTACCGATTCCATAGTAAACTTAGCGGGTAAAGGAATAACCGAAACGCCTTCAGCGTCAGACTCTGGGAACTTAACAACTCAGACCTATGCGCTTGAAGATTATTTTGCAGAAGAATATTGCGGGTTCATCCGCACATTTTAAGAGGTTAGCATGGTTAAAGATAACTTAAAACTGCGTGGTGATGTGGCAATCGTTGTTAAAGGCGAAGATGGCACTGTAAAAGATACCCGCGAAATTCACAACTTAGTGGTAGACGATGGTCTGAATTACATTGTCAGCCGCATGAAAGACACTACTCAGGGCGCTATGTCGCACATGGCTGTCGGCTCTGGCACAACTGCTGCTGCTGCTGGTCAAACTGATCTGGTATCTATTCTAGGATCCAGAGAAGCGTTAGACAGCACTACTGTTTCAACAAACACCGTTACATATGTATCTAGCTTTGAGGCTGGAGAAGGCACTGGTGCGGTTACAGAAGCTGGCATCTTTAATGCTTCGTCTGGTGGCGATATGCTTTGCCGTACAGTATTTAGTGTGGTAAATAAGGGCGCGTCCGATAGTATGTCGATCACTTGGACTATTACCTTAACTGCATCTTAATTTAGAGGGGGCTACCGATGTCTACAATCGTAACACGGGCAGGCAAAGGCTCGCCCCTGACAAATAATGAGATTGACAGTAACTTCACTAATCTCAACACAGATAAGTTAGAAGATGGCGATTTAAGCGTAACTACGAATAGCGCAGGCACTGCTGCACTGTCATACACGTCTGGGGTGTTCACCTACACTCCACCAGATTTGTCAGGCTATGCCGCATTGTCGGGCGCTACCTTTACTGGCGAGGTAGAGGCCACTGGATTCAATGGCGACCTTACTGGAGCAATCTTGTTTAAAGGTCAAGCTGGCGAAGCCTTAACCAAAGGCGACCCAGTTTATATCTCAGGTATAAGCGGCAATACCACCATAGTCAGCAAGGCAGATGCTGATGACTCTAGTAAAATGCCCTGCTTTGGTATCGTTGATGCGACAGTAAACGCTAACGCTGCTTGCTCTGTTGTAACTTTCGGCACCTTGCAAGGGCTAGACACTTCTAGTTTTAGCGAGGGCGATGAGCTTTTTGTTTCGGCCACAGGCACCCTAACTACTACCGCACCTACTGGCGAATCTGCGTTGTTGCAGAAAATCGCCAAAGTCACAAAGTCACACGCATCAAGCGGCAGCGTTAAGGTTAGCGGTGCTGGTCGCACAAACGCCACGCCCAATCTTAATGATGGCAACTTTTTCTTAGGAAACGGCAGTAATCAGGCTGTTAGTGCAGACTTTAGCACCAGCGTTACCAATATCGCTTTACCACTATCTGGTGGAGCATTGACGGGCGCAGTTACTACCAGCAGCACCTTTGATGGGCGTGATGTCGCTACTGACGGCACAAAGCTGGACGGCATCGAGGCTAGTGCAGACGTAACAGACACAGCTAACGTTACAGCTGCTGGTGCCTTAATGGACAGCGAGGTAACTAACCTTGCTCAAGTGAAGGCTTTTGATTCATCAGATTACGCTACGGCTGCACAAGGCACTTTAGCTGATGGCGCTTTGCCTAAATCTGGCGGCACAATGACTGGTGCGCTAGTTCTAAACAACACTGGGTCTGTAAAAGTATCATCAGGCACTACGGCGCAGCGTGAAGGCTCGCCGACAGCAGGTATGTTTCGATACAACACCACTGAAGGCAAGTTTGAAGGCTACTCCACAGAGTGGGGCGAGATTGGTGGCGGTGCTGCTGACCTCCTGCTCAACAGCTTTACTGGTGACGGCTCTGACGTAACCTTCTCACTCTCTGACGCAGCAATTGAAAACAACACGCTTGTCTATATTGATGGCGTGTACCAAAACAAATCAACCTACGCAGTATCTAGCGCAACTCCCGCTGTAGTTACTTTCTCTGAAGCTCCTGCGAACGGAGCAGCCATTGAGATTATGGTCGCTGCTATTGCAGTCACTGAGATAGGTACTCCAGCAGACAACACAGTCACCACGGCTAAGATTGTCAACAGCGCAGTTACTACAGCAAAGATAGCTGATGGTGCAATTACTTCTGCCAAACTTGGTTCAGGAGTTGGTGGAGCCTTTAATGACTTTGCTATCAAGACAACAGCGTACACAGCAGTAACCCGTGACCAGCTAATTGTGAACTCAGGCAGCGCAGTGACAATCACTCTGCCTGCAAGTCCTAGTGCGGGTAACGTAGTATTTATCAAGAACGCTGGCACAGGCACAGTAACCGTGGGTCGCAATGGCTCTAAAATAAACAGCACAGCAGACGATGGTTCATTAGCGGCAGACGCTGGTGCAACTCTGGCGTACGTGGATTCAACGATTGGTTGGAAGGAGCTTTAGATGGCTATCCCATTAGGAGCAGGCGGTGGTTCTGCGTCATACCCTACAATATTTTTAAGTAAGTCCCAGACTTGGGTTCCGCCTCAAGACGGCAACATCTGCATCCACGTTATTGGTGGAGGGGGCGGTGGCGCTGGCTGGCTTAATGACTGCGCTAGTGGTGGTGCTGGCGGCTATTGCAAAAAGAATACTCTTGCTGTAACAACGTCTGGTTCTTTTACAGTTGTTGTAGGCGCTGGTGGAATTGGTGGGGCTAACCAAGCTCCCAGCTACAACGGCAATGGAGGGAATGGAGGAAACTCTACTGTTGCTGGTACAGGACTATCAAGCACCCTTACGGCTAATGGAGGTACAGGGGGCGCAAAAGCTGGCGGCTCAGGTGGCGCAGGAACCGGTGGGGCAGGCTCAAACGGTGACGTAAATACGACAGGTGGCGCAGGAGCCGCAGTTGTTAATTCTAACGGTGGTGCTGGCGGTGGCGCAGTCGGCCTCACAGGTACAGGGCAGGCAGGTACTGTTGGCAATTTAGACAGACCTCTAGCGGGGCAATGTGACATTGTTGGAGACTTGTGGTCATCGACAATGGGACAAATAGCTGGAGGAATAGCGGGTCGCTGCATTAGAAAGACTACCGGCACAGTACCTTATGACGCTGTCAATGGCGGCCCATTATCAGGCGGTGGCGGTGTTTTATTTAATACAGGCAGCGAGATGCTAGTGCAAGGCGGTGCTGGTGGTATTGGTGGTGGCGGTGGTGCGGCAGAAAACAGGGGCCACACATCGTCAGCTTTAGGCGGTCAAGGTGGTCAAGGCATTGTAATAATCCAGTACATACCGTAAGGAGAATAAAATGAAATACAATATTAAAGATGCTGGTGGCAATATCACAAATACCATTATGGCTGATACTGAGTTTGTTGAGGCTAACTTTGAGCATTACGAGCTTTGGGTAGACCCTACACCCGCAGAACCTACAGCAGCAGAAGCTGGGCGTAGATGGCGTGACTCAGAACTAGAAGCTACAGACAAAGCAGCCCAAACTCCAGACTGGCCTAGCCGCGATAACATCCTGACCTACAGGGCTGCATTGCGCGACTGGCCGTCAACTTCTGACTTCCCAGACACAAGACCAGAGGTGGGCTAATGGCTTTAACAAAAGTAACAACGGGCGTTCTTGCTGACACCATAGCCACAGGAACCCCAACGGCTACTGTAGGCACAAACGCAAACGCTACGCCTAACACGCATCACTTCATTAGTGCTGCTGGTGTGACACTGACGTTACCTACGCCCACTGTGGGAATGAAGGTGTACGTCACTGTAGGTAACTTTGACACGACAGTCATTGGGCGTAACGGCAGCACTATCGTAGGCTCTGCAACAGACTTAACAATCAACGTAGCTAATATGTCCATAGGACTTATTGGAACTTCAACTTCATCATGGGTGTTTATATAAATGTCAAACCTAACAGACTTAATATCAGCAGGCGGGGGCGGCACAACTACTTCTCTATACAACTTCTGGATTAGCAAATCAACGACATGGACTCCCCCTTACTCAGGAGTGGTGACTATTCACTGTATAGGGGCTGGCGGCGGCGGCGGTGTACAAACTGGCACTACATGGACTCGCGGTGGCGGTGGCGGTGGGTACTGTAGAAAAGAACTGACAGTATCCACAGGAACTAACTGGACGATGGTTGTTGGAGCAAGCGGTGGCGCTGCCAGTAGTAGTGGCGGCAGCGGTAGTGCAGGCGGCAATACGTCAGCAACTGATGGCTCAACCACTTTGACAGCTAATGGTGGAGGCGGTGGCAATACATCGTCTACAGCAGGCGGGTCAGCGAGTGGAGGAGATGTCAACTTTACTGGTGGCGGTTCAAATGCTACTGCTGGTGGTGGCTGTGTGGGTACAACTGCAAATGGACACGATGGCGAAACCAGCTTTAACGCGCAGTGGGGCAGCAATCCAGCAGAATGTGATTTTGTGTCGCCCTACGACCCTCTGGCTTACGGCAGGATGACAGGCGGTGGGGTAGGCGGCATTCCTTTTTTAAATGAAGCTATTGGCAGTTTTGCAGTAAATGTTGCGTCACACGGCGGTTTTGGTTCTGGCGGCGGCACTGTCTACAACAGTGCAGATTACTTTAAAGGAACCGCAGGCAATGGAGGTATTGGTGGAGGCGGGGGTGGTTTTAACAACAACAACAAAACCAGAAACACTTATTCTTGCCAAGCAGGTCGCGGCGGTGACGGCATTATTTTAATTCAGTACAAAAGCATAACGTAAGGAGATTACGGTGGCTAAATTTAACATTTTAGAATCTGAAGGTGGAAGCATTATTAATACCATCAAGGCAGACCGTGAGTTCGTTGAAGCTAACTTTGATTTTTATGAGGAAGTGACGGCTACTGTGCTTGCTGTACCTACGGCAGAAGAGTCTGCAAGGGCGTGGCGTGACATGGAGCTTGCCAATACTGATTGGGTAGTGGTAGTTACAGACCACCCGCAACACGCTGCCTACATGACGTATCGTGCTGCCTTACGCGACTGGCCTAGCACTGAAGACTTCCCGAACACTAGACCAACTTTAGGTAGTTAATATGATTGCAGAAATCTCAGCAGTTGTAGGTGTACTCAAGACTCTTAACGCAGGTATTAAAACTGTTAAAGAGTCAGGGTCGCACCTGTCAGACTTAGCTGGACTTTTCACAAGCATCACCGAGACTAAAGTTGCCGTAGACAATATCGAGGAAGCGCAGAAGCAGGGTGACGCTGTGTTGACTCAGGAACAAGCATTAGAATTGGCTTGGGCAAAAAATGAAATACGCGAACGCGAAAAAGAGCTAAAGAAAATTACGCCACGGCAGGTATGGCGAGATATGCTGGCGATCCAGCACAAATCTGTGATGCAGAATAAGCATCGTCTTGAGCGCGAAAGGCTGGCCAAGTTGCGCCAGCAGTCTAAAAATGATGATATGATTAAAAACATTATTGGCGTTGTGGCTCTAATTGCTACTGCTGCTGCAATCTACTACTTCTGGAACTAACATGGCTAAGGAAACAACCATTACCCGCCTTGAGGCGCATGAGAAAGAATGCGCTATCCGATATCAGAACATTGAGCGCAGGCTGGATGATGGTAAGCAACGATTTGACAAACTAGAGAAAATGCTGTGGATGATGTACCCCATGATCATCGCAGTCTTTTCCGTAGCAAAGTGGATAGAATGATATGTTACAAGCACTGATCGCCCCCGTAGCTGGATTACTCGACAAATGGATACCTGATGCCGACACCAAGCAAAAGATCGCACATGAGATTGCAACAATGTCGGAACGCCATGCGCAGGAACTTGCACTGGCACAGATTAAGCTTAACACCGAAGAAGCAAAAGGCAACTGGTTCCAAAGTAGCTGGCGACCAGCAACAGGCTGGGTCTGCGTTCTTGGATTTGCCGTCAATTTTTTAGTCTCGCCATTAGCTGCTGGCGTGGGTGTTGTAATTCCGCAAGCTGACACTGGCACAATGATGCCAATATTGATGGGGCTTTTAGGGCTAGGCGGGTTACGCAGTTTTGAAAAAACCAAAAGCATAGAGGGCAAATAATGGCTAAATCACCCAAGACAGAAGAAAAGAATTACTTTAAGCCTAAAGAGTTGGCTTGCCGACACACTGGCGATGAAGGCTTTGACCCTGATTTTCTAAAGACCCTAAATGCTATCCGCGAAGAGTGCGGGTTCAGCTTTGCACTGTCTTCTGCTTACAGATCTCCAGAACACCCTATAGAGGCGCGTAAAGAGGTCTTAGGGGCGCATACGCACGGCAAGGCAGTAGATATACTAGCCAGCGGAGAAAACGCCTTAGAGATCATTAGAGTGGCCCAGAAGCATGGTATACAACGAATAGGTATTCAGCAGAAAGGATCAGGTCGATTTATCCACCTAGATGCCTGCACCGAAGAAGACGGCTTCCCTTGCCCTGCGATCTGGTCGTATTAACGGACACAAAGTAGCAACTTATGTCCGCAGCCCCTTAATTGGGGCTTTTTATTGTCTATTAGTTTACAAAAGTGTTGACTATAGGGTTTAGTTGTGCAATTATAATCCTACATTCAATAAAACAAGGGCTACAAAATGACTATTACAACTATCGAATCAACCATTAACGCTCAACTTGCTGACCTAGAAGAAGCCTTGCAGTCAAACATCAAAAACAATGATACAGACCGAATCAAAGGCTGCGAGTTTGCAATTATAGAACTTAACATCCTTTTGAATACTTTTAGAACCCAAGAAGAAGGAGACCCAAGTCCTTTTGTGAATGAGTCTTGGTACGCTGCATAAACTAACCGCCCCTTCGGGGGCATTTGCTGTAGGAGGCAATTATGGGAATCAATGATCTAAACGATCTGGAGCGCGGTGAGTACGACTGCGTTCTAGGCTATCAAGCCCTAGAAGGGCAATCAGAGGCTTACTATGTTGGATATGGTGAGCAATACGCAAAAGAAATGACTGTAGGAGGTCAAAATGAGTTTATCTAAAGAAGTCTGGCAAACTTTATCTGCTATTGATGTATCTCAGCATATTGAGAAAAAAGGCAATCTATCATACCTTTCGTGGGCTTGGGCTTACGGAACGATGATGGAGTATTATCCTGATCTGCATTACTCTTTTGAAGAAGATAAATGCGAGGATACAGGCACCGTTGAAATAAGTTGCGTGGTCCACATTCATACTGGCTCAGAGCAAGATCAGATGATGATGCGGCATATGTGGTTGCCTGTAATGGACCATAGAAACAAGGCAATAATTAACCCTGATAAGTTTGCGATTAACTCCAGCAAGATGCGATGCCTAGTTAAGTGTTTTGCAATGTTTGGCCTTGGCCATCACATTTATGCTGGGGAAGATATTAACCCTGTTGTCGCAAATGCCATTATCACTGACGATCAAGCAAAAGAACTGAAGGCTATGATCGAAGAACGTGACGCTGATGTTGCTGCATTCTGTAATCATTTCAAGTGTGAAAACCCAAATAAATTACTTGCCTCTCAGTTTGACAGGGCTATGCACGCTTTGCGTAACAAGCGCAGGTCAGAAGGATGATTATCTTAGACCATGAACAGGGAACGGATGAGTGGCTTGCCGCAAGATTAGGCAAGCCTTCAGCCAGTGGTTTTGCGCGACTTATAACCCAAACAGGAAAGCCATCATCACAAGCGACAAAATATATAGCGCAGTTGGTGGCAGAAAATATTAGAGGGTGTGTAGAGCCTGTATATGTAAACGAATGGATGCAGAGAGGTACTGATCTAGAGCCTGAAGCTAGAGAGGCATACGAGTTTATATCCGGCAACAATGTTATCGAGACTGGATTTATCCTCGACACCAGTTTTAAGTTTGGTTGCTCTCCAGATGGATTGGTAGATGGTCAAGGCGGTTTAGAAATTAAATGCCCTGCTCCTACCACACACGCGGAATATATGATTAACCCGCAAGAAGGAATAAAAAAATACTGGCAGCAGATTCAGGGCTGTATGTGGATAACTAAACGTGATTGGTGGGATTTCTTTGCCTACCATCCAGAAATGCCGCACGTTCTTGTGCGCGTAGAACGCGATGATGAATATATCGCAAAACTGTCTGCTGAGGTCGATAAGGCTGTAGCGGAAATTACAAACCAAGTGGAGAAGCTAAAATGAAAGTAGGATTATCAGTACGAATTGATGTTACCAAGATCGACAAGTCGCGCCTGTATAAGGGAGCAAAAGGCACTTATCTAGACCTGACTACCTTTGTAGATACCGATCAGCAAGACCAGTACGAGAACAACGGCTTTATCAGCCAGTCAACCACCAAAGAAGAGCGCGAGGGTAATGTGCAAACGCCTATTCTAGGGAATGTGAAAGTGTTCTTTACCGATGGTCAGGCAGCAGCACCTGCAAATGTAGTTGAAAAAGCGGGGATAGGTATTGATCAGATAGGGGATGAAGATATACCGTTTTAAGACTAAAAAAGCCCCCCTTTCGGGGGGCAAACCATAGGAGGTTGCGAGTCGGGGGAACCCGCCCAATTAATATATCACAAGGTTCAAGATCATGGAATTAATCGATACAGGCAAATGCCTCATAACGGCACAAAACAACAAAGGCGTAAACAGCCGACAGCTTGCCAAAATAGCTGACACCTCACCCCAGCAGGTATTGCGCTGGCGTAAAAGCAAAAACTTAAAGATACATACTATCCAACTTATATGCTTGTCTTTGGATATAACGATAGATGATTTTATAACATTTGGTTATAAGTAACCTTTTCGGTTTACTTTGACCGCTGAATCTTTTATGGTTCAAAAAGTATTCGGGCTAGAGGCTGATGAACTCTTTAAATTAAACATCAGAGCGTGGTTGACCCTCCAGTGCATAGCCCCCTAAGCAGATCGGTTTTTGCTAAGGGATAGATTAGAGATTCGATACGAATACGAATTAACCGCTGAGTCGCATAGCCCTCAGGTCTTAAATTTTACTTTACGAAGTAAAAGGGTTTATAACATCTACTAAAATATATATTTAAAAATATAATTTATTAATAACTAGGCGAGGCTTGCCGAGCCATAGGAGAACATAATGGGATTTACAGTAAATGGCATCGAGAATGACAAAGATGCTCAGTTTAGTATTAGGGAGCAAGACATTCGCAACACTGTTGTCAAAATGCCTAACAGGATATATTCAGCAAGAGCCAGCATAGAGACTTGGTATGGGTCAGTTGAAATTACTGGTTGGACTTTGCACAATATTTTTCAACAGTGTTTGGTTCAAAACAAAGAGTTTAGGAAACTTGTAAAATTATTTATTGATGAACTTGACGAAGGCAAAGAGGATTTATACACCTGTAAAAAGTATTAATCACTGACTGTAGGAGGTTCAGATGATATTAGTTCCAACTGAAGCTAATCACAAAAAAGCGTTAGAGATGGCGACCAAC
>JACLAB010004559.1_pt1 | contig 18373 bp, 16 predicted proteins | sample 8027921 | NCBI WGS metagenome assembly JACLAB01 (sample SAMN15725117, study PRJNA655200) | protist metagenome | isolation source: fluorescence activated cell sorting (FACS) single amplified genomes of... | place: USA: West Boothbay Harbor, Gulf of Maine | collected 2000-07-19 | reverse complement strand
GTGCAGCAGGCAAGAAGCGTCGAGAAGAAGTGTTGCTTGAAATCGACAACGCGCTGTCATCGCTCACCAACGAGCACGCCATAGTCGTCGCCCAAACCGTCGGTGATGGCTCTGCCGCGATGTACGTCAAACCAATCATCGATTTCATACAAGGTCAATCGGATTTCGTGCGCAAATCCATCGCGATAGCCATCGCATGCACCATCCTCGCCGTCTCGCTCATCGAGTTTTTCGTCGAAGAGCAAGCGAGCGAACTCGAATCCATCGTCGCCTCGTCCTCATCTCCCTCGGGATAGCCCGCATAGCGTCGCATAGCATAGCAGTGTAGTTCTAGCACGCGCATCATCGCACGCGCATCATCGCACGCGCGTCACCTCTCGCGCCTAAAGTCGCTCGCGTCACCTCTCGCGCCCCTAAAAAGTCATCCTCGTCATCATAACGACCCCTCGTCGTTCGACGTCATTGCACGACGCCACCCGCGCGCGCACGCACGCGACATGCACGCAAGCATCACACAGATCACCCCAATCATCGTTTCCGCGATCGCGCGACCGCGATCGCGCTCGCGCACCGTCTCGCGACGCGCGTTTGACCACGGCGGGCGCGACGATGGTGGGCACGGGCGCGGCGGCGATGGCGGTCGCGGCGACGGCGGCGGCGGCCACGGCGGCGGCGGCGGTGGCGGTGGCGGTGGCGACGAGGAAGGCTTCACCGACGGTCACTGGAGCGCGCCGTCGGATACGATGACCGTCATCGTCGGCGCGACGGTGTTGACGCGGGCGAGAACCGCGCTCACGCGCGGGACGTTTGGGCGCGCGACGGCGTCCCGACAACGACGAACGCGACGTTGAAGACGACTTTGGATGGTTGTTTCGTGGCGATGATGCGCGATTGCGATGATGTATGGGTACATGTATCATGGAGGTGTGTGTTTGGTGTGTGTGAGGCGAAGATGCGAGAACGGATGCGGGCGCGTTTCGGCCCGTCGTTTGACGACCGTCGCCCGCGGCGGTCTTGAAGTTGAAACTATGGCGACGATTTCGGAGAGACGCGTGTAATAGTAGTTGTCGTCGTCACCATACGCGCGTGTGACGACGGCATGTTGTAATGAAAGCTTTTTGGTATCACAAGACGCGACTAATTAAACGGATTGTGAAAGGAAATACAGCGCTCAATTTCCCAACAACGAGTAGGTCGTCTCATCGACGATCGGATCGTCTCAACGAGCATGTCGTCTAAGTCACTTAGCGGGGGGACACGGTAATCTCGCTCTCAGGAGCAGTCAAAGTGCCATTCTTCAGCTCCATGGCGGCGAGAAGCGGCCACCCACCCGCTTGGAACATGAGACCGAGCGCCTTCGGGACGTCAATGATGATTTCACCCTCCGTCGGCTTGGCGGTCTCCTTGTTCATCATCACGTAGCTGCGACCCGCGTAGCCGATCCAGCCCGCCACGTAGAGGAAACCCAAGCCCGGCACGGCGAACTCACCGAGGTGCTCGAGGTTACCATCGACAATCAAGTGGGGAAGACCATCCTTGCCGCAGAGCAAACCGGATTCGCCATAGTTCGCGAAGCGCGTGTTCGTCTTTTCAATCGTCGCGTTGAGCGCGAGCGCGGGCGCGGAAGCGGCGTCATACTTCTTCAATCGCTTTTCAAGCGCCTTGATTTCCGTCTTTTGGCGCTTGGCGAACGCCTTGTTAGACTTGCACGGAGTGAGACCAGCGTACGGGGAGACATCGCGCGCAAACGCTTCTTCAACGGCAACCAACGGCGCGGCGGCGACGGCGACGGCAACCGCCAAGGACGCCGCCTTGCGCGTCGCATCCGCCGCGGAGCAGCGCGCCTCCGTCTTGACCGCGGCGCGTTGCGCGCGGGCAGCCGGCTTGAGACCAGCGACGGTCACTTTGCTCGTAAGGTTCATCTACAAACGCGAAACGCGCGCGCAATCGCCTCGTCAGTCAACATCCCGCGCGCGTACGTACGCGTACAGCGCATACGCATACGACCCACACGAACACCCCCAAGACGTCCCGCACGTCACGTGCGCCATCACGCACACGCACGCATCACGTCTCCGCACACACACGCACACACAACCCCTCCCGACGTCGCGCGCGTCCCGCACGCGATATCCCTCGGCGGTAGGGTCGCGCGCGCGATCCGCGATCCCGCGCGCGATCCCACCCTCCCCCCGTCGCGCGCACCCACGACGCACGCGCGCGCGACCGTCGACGCACACGCGCCCCACGCCACGGCGCATCGCGCGCATCGCGCATCGCATCCGCACGCGCGCGAGACACCGCGCGACACCGCACGCGACGCAATCCGATCGCGTCTCTCGAGATACGACGCTGCTCTTCTGCACCATCACGCGTCGCGTTGTCGCGCGTCACCGCGCGCGCGACGCCACCGCCACCGTCGACATCGCCGCGCGCGCACGCGTCATCGCACTCGCGTCACGTACCTGGGCCACGGCGTTCATCGTCTCGTCGTCGTCGCGTGCGCGTATGCCGCGCGCGCGCGCGATCCATCGCATCACGCGCCCGTGCGAACGCATTCGATCGATCGATCGATCGATCGACCCATCGCGCGATCGATCGACCCATCGCGCGATCGACATCGATGTCGATGTCGATCGCGGGCGCGAGATTGCGATCGGCGCCGTGGGTCGTGTGAAAGATACGTTTTTAGTTCGGACATATATACACTATTGTATACTATATAAAGGTATATCGTGTGTATGATTTATTCAAATCATCGTGGGTGATCGCAGATTCGCGTCTCGGGTCGGGGGCGTTGGCGGGGCACGCGTTGGCGGTGTCGATGTCGGTCGGTCGGTCGGTTGGTCGAGTGGTCGAGTGACCGCGGTGTCGCCAGCGCGCGACGCGGGGTGTTGTGCGCGTTCGCGTGGACGACGACGGTGTTCGTGCGTGGTGTTCGTCGTTCGTCGTTCGTCGTTCGTCGTTCGTCGTTCGTCGTTCGTCGTTCGTCGACGGCAGCGATACAATGGGGCCGCCATCATCGTCACCACCATCGTCATCGCGCACGGCGTTGACGCTGGGACGAGCGAATGGGAAGACGAGGGAGGATTTCGATGCGCCCGTGCGCGCGGCGTCTGGGGTTTTACGGGCGCAGAAGCAGCGAGAGTATGAGTTAAACGCGGCGCGGGGTGGTGAGGGTGGCGCGCACGACGTGGTGTCGGCGTTGACGTCATCGCCGTGGGATTACGCGTTTGAGACGTACGCGAGCTGTCGGGAGATGGATGAGGCGACGCGGGACTGGTGCTTTGAGTTGACAAAGACGAATATGCGGGCGTTGTATGAGCAAACGTGGGGGTGGAATGCGATTGAGAAGAGGCGGGAGTTGAATGATGCTGGGGCGAGGTTTATTGTCGCGCGAAGTGCGTCGACGAAACAGCCCGCGGCGTTCGTGCACTTTAGATTTGAACGAGAGGATGAGCACTTGGACGCGCCGGTGGGGTACATTTACGAGTTGCAGTGCGAGGCGGCGCACCAGAAACGATCGTTGGGAGAAATTTTAGTGACTTTGGTGGAGAAGTTATCGAAAATATTGGGCATGGATGCCGTGATTCTCACCGTGCTCAAGGTGAACGTCTCGGCGTATGGATTTTACACCAACAAGATGAAGTATGAAATCGACGACAACTCTCCGGGAGGCGACTGCGAGTACCTCATCCTAGCCAAACGATTCAACCCGCCGCCATCGTAATTGTAATTGTTTTATACTATGCATCTATAGTCTTTGATGTCTACTACCTACTAGGCTCCGAGACGCGCTCGTTTCGACGCCGTTTCATGAGCTTCAAACTTTGCCGTCGTCTTTTTGCGAATCGTGTCGACGTCGTCATCGTCTGCAGCGCGTTCTATGATTAAGTGCCTGCCGTACAAGTGCGTGCCTTTGAGCGCATCTATCGCAGCTTGAGTCTCGCGTCGAGTGTTGAACTCAACGAATGCGAAACCGCGGTGCGCGCCATCAAACTTTTTGGGTAAGCGCACTTGTTTGAGTTGACCGAACGGGTTGAAAAGTTTTTGAATATCACGCTTAGTGGCCTCAAACGCGACGTTGCGTACCATGACTTTTGTTGCGCTAAAGCCTTTTGGAATCTTCTCACCCTTCTCGTCATCACCATCGTTATTTGAACCTTGCGTACTGAGCTCGAGACGCAACGTTTTACCATCTAGCGACGACCCTTGCAAAATGTTCAAAACAGACTTTGCCGTCAAGGGTGAGTCAAACTCCACGAAACCAAAACCTCGGCTCAACATTTTCCCACCAGGTCCACGATTAGTGACAATTCTTTCAGAAATAACCTTGCCAGAAATACGTTGCGCGGCGGCGAGGAAATGCGAACGCAACTTGTTCTCCGTCGTTCCAAAATCAAGCCCCTTAACAAAGATTGAAACTGCATCATCGGCAGCTGTCTTACCGCCAAGATCGCTCGCTGCATCCACTTTGGCCTTTGTCTTTTCACGCGCCTCCTTGGCCATGTCGCTCGCTGCCTCTACAGCCGCCAACGCTTTAGCGCCTCGAATGTCAACCTTTGCGCTCGATCCAAAGACGTCTTCCGGGGCCCATTCAAGATAGAGTGGAACGTGTCGATAACGCTTGTATGCTAAACCAGTAAATGCTCGACGCGCTTCTGAAGCTTCTAAGAACTCAACGACCGCAATCGTACGCGTGTCTGGCAAGATAAATCGAGAAATACCACCATACTTTTCGCAAAGTTCTCTGAGCTCATCCTCCTCGGCTTCGTATGGCAAGTTCTTCAACAACAACACGCAATTGCTCCGCTTGACTTTGCTATTGTTCTTAGCTCCACTCGAAGCTGCAGAGTTTTCTAAAGAATCTGCATCAACACCTGCCTCTTTAAGCTGCTGCTTTGTCGTCGCAATGACTTGAGCTTCACCGAGCGCCATGCGCACCGCGAGGTCATCCGCCACGCTCTCCAAAAGTTCAGCCTTAGTGACGCCGTAATGCGCAGCGATAGCAGCCGCAACCGTATCTTGACGCATGAACAAGGAATTCCAAGCCTTTGTGTTACCCGCATCAGCTTTTCTTTCGGCCTCGCGCTCAGCCTTGAATGCATTCTTCTTGTCCTCTGGCTCGTCAGCGTTTGCCGCGTCAGCATCTCGGCCAACGCCGCCCATGGTTGTCGAAAGCTGAGGTGCTCGTTTAGCTGGAAGTAAGTGAAGCAATCTTCCTTGGAAAATAGAACCATCACACGCCTCCATTGCCTTGACGCCATCTTCTGGTAACACATAAGTAACGTACGCTAAGCCTTTACTGCGACGCGTGCTCTTGTCCACGAGAATGTGCACCGCGCTAAGCTTACCGAATTTCTGGAACAATTCCGCAATCTCTTCTTCAGTAGCCGTGTAAGGCAAGTTTCTAACGAAAATGCGGCCCGTTTCCGAGAGTGCCTCCATATCTGCGGCATTTACATCCTTGGATTCCGGTTCCCCGTCGGCGGCGTTTTCAGCATCCTCAGAGACAGAACTTGATCCTGAGCCAGATTTAGCATCGGCGTCATCGGCGTCGCCAGAGTCGTCACCAGAATCATCTGAATCGTCATCGTCGTCACTACCAGACTCGTCATCGTCGTCGTCATCGTCACTACCAGACTCGTCATCCTTCCAAGTGGACTGTTTTGATTTGAAGTAGTCCATATCAGACACTTTTTCGTCGTTTGCCAATTTTTCAGAATCTGACTCAACGTCATCATCCGATTCATCGTCAGAGTCATCATTCTCGTCGGATGATGGTGATGATGACGATGGCGCACCACCTGCGTCGTCACCGTCATCTATGTCTTGATATTCGTCGTCGCTACTTCCCGCGTCGCCGCCTTCGCGTAACGCCTTTTGAGCATCACCATGCGCGGCCAGCTCGTCTTGGTTCTCGAAAAACCCGTCGTTCCAGAACTTTTGTTTCGATGGCATCATGAGTTCCATGAATTCACGAAACTTGGGATCTTCCTTCATCATTTGCTCTGCTTGGTACGTCGGGTCGAACTTTTCTCGCAGCTGTTGCTTGGCCAACTTCTTCGCTTCTCTCGCACCAATCCATCGTTCTTCCTCCTCAGGCTCTGCATTCTTCGCCGCCTTCTTCGTCTCCACTTCCTTATTCGCCGAGCTTCCCTGGGAGTACTTTGACCACGGTCGCGGAATCTGCGCGCTGTGCACGCTTCGCGCGTATTGCACCTCAATCCGACTCGTGTCGATAAACGTCCTATCAAAGTACTTCAACGCCCCCGTAGCCATCGTCTCCGTCTTAAACCCAACAAACGCCATTTGTCTCGACACCCCATCCGTCGTACGCACAATCTTCACATCCGTCACCTCCCCTTGCGACGCGAAATGCTCGCGCAATCGCGCCTCGTGCACGTGCTTGGGCACATTCTTCACGCACAACCGACTCGACGGCGATGGATCGCCCTCGCCCTCGCCCTCGTGCATCGCCAGTGATGATGGTGGCGGCGGCGGTGGCACCGACGTCGTCATCACTTCACCCGACGCGACGCGCGATGCGCGCGCTGGAGAGCGTCGACGAACGACGACGCCACGGCGCCGCCGACGGGGACACACAGCGCGCACGCCACTAATGTATCACGCGCATGTCTGTGTGTGATACATTGGTGGCGTGTATGTACGCGCCACATGTCCGATGTCCGACCGACCAGAACCTCTGGACCGAAACCGCGCGCGCCGCGCCTCGATGCGGTCTCTTTCGCACGCGCGAGCTCCTCTAGGTACGTGCGCGACGCGACGACGACGACGGCGACGACGACGACGCGATGACAACGAATGCGTGACGGATGCGTTTGTGTGCGTGGGACGGTCAGTCGCGGTGCGCGCGCGCGGAAGGCGACGGGTGGATGGGTGGACGCCGTAGCCCTAATGGAGCGATCGCGCGCGCGCGCGGGGTGACGGCGCGGTGATGGCGGCGATGCGCGGTGGTGCGCGACTCGCGCGCGGCGGCATGGGTGGGCTGGTTTTGTTCTCGATGTTTCCGCGCGGTGATGGTCGTGAGCGACGTTCACGAGCGGGGTTCGAGGGCGATGTGTCCGCGCGCGCGGGGCGCGCGATGTGGGCGCGACGTGGGCGGTTCGGTCGACCGGATGGGCGCGGTGGCGCGCGCGCGAGCGGGCGTTCGAGCGTGTTTGCACGTGGAAGGCGTGTGGGACGGTGTCGTGTGTCGTTCGTTGCTCGCGTGAGGTCGATGGAGACGCGGACGGGCGCGACCGAGTCCGATGCGATGGGTCGAGCAAAGCCCTATTGGTTGGGTTCGCGGGGCGCGCGCGAACGCGAACAGTGTGACTCTTTTTTATTGCGCTCCAGAACTCGCCACTGACGACGATTTATTTTGTTTTGCGAACAAACAACAGATTGAACGATGAGACTCATCAACAAGGAAATCAGACTTGCGGTCCCGGAGGGCGTGACGATCAAGGTGTGCAAGGCGCGCAAGATCACCGTCGCCGGTCCCCGCGGTGAGTTGTCTCGCGACTTCCACCATGTGCCCAAGCTCGACCTCGTGCACGACACGGAATCGAACGAAATCGTTGGCACCATGTGGTTCTCTTCGAACAAGCGCTCTGCTGCGCTCCGTACGACTATTAGCCATGTCTCGAACTTGTTCGATGGTGTCATCAAGGGTTTCCGCTACAAGATGCGCGCCGTGTACGCGCACTTCCCTGTGAACATCAACATGGAGAAGGGTGGTACCGTCGTCGAGATTCGTAACTTCCTCGGTGAGAAGCGTACCCGTGTGTGCAACATGCTTCCGGGCGTTGTGTGCATTCGTGATGACACTGTGAAGGATCAAATCATCCTCGAGGGCAGCGACATCGACAACGTGTCGAAGTCTGCGGCGCTCATCCACATGGCGTGCTTGGTGAAGAATAAGGATATCCGTAAGTTCCTTGACGGTATCTACGTTTCGGAGAAGGGTACTATGGAGGCCGATGCTTAAGTTGGAGAGGAGACGAATAGGCGCTCAGTGTGAGCGCATTAGAACGAACTTCGTTTGTAGTATTGAACTGCGGGCGTAATCACTAAAAATCCCACGCCCACGTACGCGCACTTACACGCGTACGTTTTCGCTCCCGCACGCATTAAACATTCTTCATTACTTTATTCGGTGACACTCGAACCATGTGCCAAACACGCGCTCGCGGTAGTTATGCTCACTCCACTGCGCGGCGCGATGGAGGCTGAAGAACCTCCATCGGAAGACGAACCTCCACCCGATGCATTGAACGACGAAAATGACGAGGGAGAAGCGAGTTCGCCCAAACATCCTGCCGTTCGCCTTCTCTTCTATTGTCTGAGAGCCATCCGTCGTGTGCTCCCGAAGCGACCAACGTTGTCCCCGTTTGACGCTCAAGTACGGAGTGCGAGGAGCCTGAGGCGCTTGAAGCGGGACTTTTTGAAGTTCGACATCGACAGCTCGGGATCCATCGACGTTGGCGAACTATGTCAAGTGTTTGCCCTAGATAAACGTAGCGTATGGACTCAAAACATCTTACAATACTTTGACACGGACAACGACGGCAAAATCACTTTTGAAGAGTTTGTCACGACGCTCGGCGTCTTAGAGTTGGCGACGAAAGAGGCGAAGAAATTGGTGAAGAAGGGAGAAATCAAAAGTAGCGTAGCGTTCGTTTTCGCGATAATGGATCACGACGGCAACAAAATGATAGATAGAGCTGAGTTTTCAGCGATACTTTGGGAGTATGAGAGGCGTAAAGAACGCGAATTTGGCAAGCTGAAACACATCAAGATGGAAAACTCATCCATGAATAATGCGTTGGGTGCGTATTTTCACGAAAAATACATTGCAGATCAGCGCGCTGAACGAAGAGAATTTCTGCGACAGCCGAGAATGTTAGTGAAGAGTGCCATTTTGTACCTGAGTAATCAGTGCTCGTCGCGCATGTCGTTGAAAGATTTTCAGCAAGTTTACGAGGAATTCCCCGATCTATTTTCCACTATTGCCCCAGTATACAAGAAAAAGTTCAAATTCATCATGCGGCGTTGCGCTAAACTTCTTCAAGTGCTCCAAATCGGTATCGACACCATGCGAAAAGAAGTCATCGAAGGCGTGATTAAAAAGCGCATAGAACGCGAACGCCAACGTGGACGATGGGATTGGGCACAAAAGCTTGGCACCAAGACCAAAGTAGTCACTGGTGATGATAATCAGATCGTGAATGGTGGTTTAGATGAGCAGGCGATGGTTGAAATCGCTCAGATAAGCAGATTATTGAAGGGAGAAAAAGTAGTTCGACCAAACGAAGAGTCTGAGTTCTTGAGCTCGTTTTCGTTTCGTCGCGATGGGAGCTTTCAGCGCAAAGAATCTCGTAGAGTTCGTGGACCGCGGGCTAGTGGACGAGGACGCTCAGCGACAGAAACGTTCAAAATGCGTGCACGCCAAATCTCAAGAGAGCCACCACGTTTGGCTGCCGAAGCGTTATCCGCGCTGAGTGTCTCGGCTCAAAAAGAAGTCGTGCGCCTTTTGACTCGAGAGTGCGCGGTGCAATTGATCGCACACATGGGGCAAATACAACGCGACGTCTTGCTTTCATCCTTCAAACATTTAGTCGAGGACGTAGAAAACTTGAGAAAACAAATGGCTTTAGAAGTAGCAGCACTAGCAGCAGCAAATTTGGTGTATTAACAATGACCATGTGTAACGATGACAATGTGTAATGTGTACGGTAAACCTCGGCTTTCACCTCGGACTCATTTCCCAACACGACGCAATGATGACGATTGCACGCTTGGCCGTCGTGGTTCTCTCGATGACAACTGTCGTCATGGCGGATCACGATTCAGATTGGTTTCGAACGACGCCCGCTGGCAAACATGGGGCTTTGGATATCACGCGGGACATTTCAAATCAGGTCCTTGCGACGACATGTTTGCCAGATGCCTTTGTGCAAGTAAACGGCGACAATTTCGAGGTGAACGGTCAGAGGTTTATCGCTATTGGATGGAATCAATGGGAAGTACTTGAACAAGCGAGTGATGCAGGACCGCCGGCGAGACACTTGCCTCTCCCAGGCCGCGAGCATATCATTCGAGTATTCAACGAAGGCGTCGCCACAGGCATGAAGGTTGTTCGCTTTTGGGCGCATACAATCACGAAAGGTTACGCCGCACAGAAATCTGCTGGCGTCTGGAATGAAAACATTCTCGAATCACTTGATTTTGTAATGGATGAGGCGCGCAAACGCGGCCTGCGCGTCATTTTAGTGCTTGCAGATAATTGGTATAGTGTCGGTGGAGTTGATCAGTACGTCGAGATGTCGCCGACCGCGTCGAAACATCAAGACTTCTATACCGACCAAACTTCGCGCCGTTTGTTCATGGACATGATCAATACGATCACAAATCGTCGAAACTCTATCAACGGTCGTCGCTACGGTGACGATCCTACTATCATGGCGTACAATCTTGTGAACGAGGCGCGTTGCCAAGGATGCCAGCCTCAGATTATCGGCCAATGGGTGAATGACATGTGTACATTCCTCAAGAAGCGCGCACCGAATACCCTCGTGGGTCTGGGCTATGAAGGATTTTTTCACTTGAGTGATTCAGAAGAGGAGCGCGCGCTCAATCCTGGCGTCGGCGGCTCGACGTGGGCTGCCGAAGAAGGACAAAGTTGGGCTCGTCACTCTAAGTTGAAATGTATTGACTTTGCATCTATTCACGTTTGGCCCGACAATTGGCAGCCAAAAACTGTGACATTCATGCGACAGTACATCCAATCGCACATCGATATGGCGGCTCGATCGTTCAACAAACCATTCTTGCTAGAGGAATTCGGCAAGATTGTCGAAGATAGGTCGACCTTTAGCGAACGTAACAAGTACTTTGCCGCCGCGTTTGATCTAGCCGAGCAGAACGCGCGTCAAGGAAAGCTCGCGGGCTCTCTTTTCTGGCATTGGTACGACAGAGGCGTCGGTTTGACATCAAAGTACGGCATTCACTCCGACGAGTCCACTTGGTCTCTCGTCACAAAGCATGTCGATGCGATGAATGCGATTACCGGAGCGCGCGAGTCGTGCTCGGTGAAATAAAACCTTCATCCGCGCACCGCGACGCACTGCCACGCGGAATTTTCCTTGAGTTCTGACGAGTCTTTGTCGCTATCGATGTAATCAGATCTATCGAATCCAAGATCCCTCACCTCGGTCGATTGCGAGGGATTCATCTCCGCTTGCCACACCCATTTGACTTTGTCGTCAAACTCGCTCAAACTCGAACGCATCGCGTCCTCGTCGCTCTCAGCCTCAAGGAGCGTATACGACGTCACAACGAGCGGTGTGCGTTCATCAATTACGACGCGTTCAATTGTAGGCGCCCAATCACTCGGATCATATCCCCACACTCCGGCATTAAACGCAAACGCCACATCTGGAGCCTCCTCCAAAGTCGGCGGCGCCTCGTCGTGATACAATCCTGTGCGATATTCCACCCGTAACGCCGCTCGACTCGGAACATCCGACGACATAGACGACAACGAAGACGAAGACATCCTATCACGCACGTCATACGCCACATCCAAATCCACACCATCATCCACCTTGACGTTTGGCCCGACGCACAGCACCGACACCGTCTCCACGCCCGCGCGCCACGCCGCCTCTCGTACACCCACAAACGCCCGCGCCGTCGCCCGCGGATTCGTCCCTTCATGCCTATCCGCACCTAAACACAACACTCGTATCGTCGCCCGCGCATCCACGCTCGCGCCCGGCGCCGCATCGTGCGCGCGAGCCACCGTCTCGAGCGTCCCTAACCGTCTGAGCGCGTGCACCATCGTGCGGTCGCGCGTCGCCTCCCCGTGCGCATCCATGCCCATCGCCCCGCGAACGCGCGCGCGTAATAAATACAATCAAACCCCTCCCTCGCCGCGCTCTCGTCGTCGCCCGCGACCGTCGACGCCCCGCGCGCGCGCGCTGGACTCTGGCGGCCAACCCCGAATCGTCACCCCACACAATTCACCAATCACGACCACGACCAGCACCCCCCCGACCTAGGCAAACCCCCACGCATGATCGATCGATCGATCGATGCACATCGCGATCGCGAAAGCGCTCGAGTGCTTTCGCGCGATCGCGATGTGCATCGATCGCCATCGATCGATCCGCCATCGACCGACCGACCGACCGCTCGTCGAGGATTGTCGCGCGCGCGCGTTCGCGTCAGCGCGCGACGCCACACCGTCTTCGCACGCACACCAGCGCGCGTCGCGTTCGCGTTCGAGGATACAGGGATATAAGGATATATATTCCCCGCGTACCGACGTCGCATCGCGCGCGAGTCGACGACGCGTAGGACGCGATTCGAACGATTGCACGGCGCGCGATTATACCGTCGCTCTCACCGCACGGGTGGGGTGACCTACGACGTTGGGCGCGGCTTGGACGTTGGCGCGCGCGCGCGTGTGGTGAACGATGGCGACGAATGGGGAGAAACGCGCGGAGATTTATACGTATGAAGCACCGTGGATGATTTATGCGGCGAATTGGAGTGTACGTGCAACGACAGAAGCGCTTGGGTGGATTGACGCGCGCGCGACGTCGAGCGACGGCGCGGATCGAGCGCGATTGGGATATTCCATGCGCGTATGACGATGTGTGATGAATGACGACTGACGAGGTTGTGTGTGTGTGTGTTTTTGTGATCATGCATAGGTGCGACAAGATAAACCGTATCGATTAGCGTGCGGGAGTTTCGTGGAGGAGTACTCCAACTCGGTGCGAATCGTGACTTTGGATGAGGAAACGGGGACTTTTCCAGAAGAGTCGCAAAGCTCATTCACGCATCCGTATCCATGCACGAAGATTTTATTCATCCCGGACAAAGAATGCACAAAAGAAGATTTGTTGGCGACGACTGGGGATTACTTGAGAATCTGGCAAGTGCAGGAAGATAACTCGGTGGAGATGAAGTCGCTGTTGAATAACAACAAGAATAGCGAGTTTTGCGCACCATTGACGAGCTTTGACTGGAATGAGACGAAACTTCAGCGTGTTGGTACGTCATCAATCGATACAACGTGTACAATTTGGGACATTGAACGCGAGTGCGTGGACACGCAGCTCATCGCGCACGACAAGGAGGTGTATGATATTGCTTGGGGTGGGCCCGAGGTCTTCGCGAGCGTGAGTGCCGACGGCAGCGTGCGTGTATTTGATTTGAGAGATAAGGATCACAGTACAATCATCTATGAAAGTCAAACTCCAGACACTCCTTTATTACGTTTGGGTTGGAATAAGCAAGATCCGAGGTACATGGCGACTATTTGTATGGATAGTCCCGTCATCGTTCTCGATATTCGATTCCCGACGCTTCCAGTTGCTGAACTTCATTCGCACCGAGCGAGCGTGAACACTTTAGCCTGGGCCCCGCATAGCTCGAGTCACATGTGCACGGCTGGTGATGACAGTCAAGCCTTGATTTGGGACCTGTCCACGATGAATCAACCACCAGAAGGTGGCTTGGATCCAATCTTGGCGTACTCGGCTGGAGCGGAAATCAACCAGCTTCAATGGAGTGCTTCGCAGCCTGACTGGATTGCGATTGCTTTCCGCAATAGCTTACAAATTTTGCGCGTTTAAAGCCGTTTTGGCTCTGATGAGAGAAATGACGTGGCTTCGTCACGTATGGGAGGAAAGGTTGTTTATTCCTCCAAGCGAAACAACGACGCCGTCACGAAAAACGAAAAACGAATGTACATCAAAACACCCACTGCCTACACACACTTCAATAATTACGCAGAAAATTTTAGATAAAATATACTTCCTCCATGTCATCATCGCTTACGTTCCTGCACAATGTCGGCGCGACTACTTCTATAGCGAGTAGAGTTCAGGAATCTGAAAAAAGTGCCATCTGTCGGATATCCTCCGCCAGTCGCCGCCCGCCTCCGTCATGTGCGATCCCTCAACGTCAGAGACCGCCAACACGATGAAGTGCAATCATGTGTGCATGGGGACGTCGACGAATGTCGCAGGGTGTCTCTTGAATGCTGTAGCGCGCGCTGTCGTGCATCAGTCGAGCGTACTAAGTACCGACGCAAGTCGACTGAAGCTTTCAAAGGACCTCTCAAAGGAGCTCGAGAGCAAGCTATGCGAAGTCGACACGAGCAAGCCTCGTACGCTCCAAGATTTATCACTTAGAATAGAACAGTTTGCGACGTCGAAGAAGGGCGTGATGTCTGGGCTTTTAGGCAACACGAAGGATGCCGTCTCCAAGATGGAGAACGCTCTAGTTGATTCCAACGCTTGGGCGGAGAGCGAACGAAACAGATTAGCTGTTAAACTCGTCGAATTGTATGATTCTGATTTCCAAGCCCATTGCTCGAAGGAGTGCGCGAACGAGGATGAACTCTTCGAGCATAAGATGGAGTGCAGATTCCTTCCAGTGAGCTGTGAGAATGAAGGGTGTCCCGAGTCTTTCGCGCTACACCTACGTGACAAACATGACTCCCACTGTTCTTTCAAGCTTGTGCCCTGCACGCTGAATTGCAATCAAATCGTGATGCGCAGAGAAATGTGCGCGCATCAAGTTGGCACGTGTTCGATGAAGCTGATGAAATGCCCATATTTCGACTTAGGATGCGTTGATCCTATTTGTAAAGGTGTATTACACCAACACGTGACGACGAACGCAGATAGTCACTTGAAAATGCTCTGGGCGGAAGAAGCTAAAGTGAAATCGCGAGTTTTAGAACTTGAACGGTGGTCAGCGGCACTGGCAGAAGACGACGACAAACGCCGCGCAGGTCTCAAGGCAATGAACACCGGCATCTCCATGCTCGAAACCAAGCACTCAGATTTAGAAAAGGAACAAACGCTTGCGAAACAGGTTCATCAGAAGGTTGAAACGCGAGTACGTGGTCTAGAAGCTACGGTTAAAGCACAACAAAGTGAAATTGCGGCGTTGAACAGTAAAGTTGCCGGTTTGCTCAAATCTTTTGCGCAAATCGCCAAGCAGTAGTGCCACTGCTCATGTGCATACCAATATTTTCATTCATTATCTTTCCTTGCGATTTACGAGCGTTGCGCCTAAATATCTTGATAGAGGCGTCATATTCTGATCGCCTTCGAACTTGTTCACGAGTGGCGGCAGCGACATGCGTTTTAAAAAATAAGGCACCTACGCAACTGGCCGCACTTTAACGCGCGCGGCGCGGCGCCAAAAGTCAACCCGCGTACGCACAGCGCGCATAGCATAGCGAATACCATCACATCGTGCCTCGACGTCGCGAACGATGTCCACCGTGCTCATCTGCACCGGGTTCAATGTTCGCGAAACGGTACGTTTGAATCTCTAGTCGGCTCTTGAACCTCGACTGACGACGACTTCTCATCGATACGCAGGACGAAATCGCCCAGCTAGCATCATCCTTAAATATTACGTTCGAACAACACTGGACGGGGGCGGAGCACTTCGATGTGTGCGTGGCGGCGATGACAATGTCCGCCAAGTACGAGTTTTCTCGAAACATGCGAAAACCAGTCGTCAGCGTGCAGTGGTTGAAGGATAGCGCTAAGGCGAAGAAGTTAGCACCTATGGATAGATATAAAGTGTTGCCGTTGACGGGTTGTGTGGTGAGCTTGACAGGCTACACGAGCTTGCAGATAAGGAAGAAGATTGAGGAGAGCGTGAGTAGGATTGGTGGTATTTTCATGGGAGACCTGGTGGAGAAGAAGACGACGCACTTGATTGCGGCATCGAAAGATAGTTTGAAATACAAACATGCCAAGGAGTGGGGAACAGTAAAAATTGTTACTGATAGGTGGTTGGATGAGTGCGAGCGATCCGGTGAGAGATTAGATGAGGCACGTTTTGAGTTGGTGGACGTACCCCCACCTGAGGTGCAAAAACAGGCAAAGTGGGTTCCTCCGCCGGTAGCAGAAGATCATACGCCTTGGGATTCGCATTATCTGTTTGGTTGTCGAATTTATCTTGTTGGATTTGAGTCGCCGCGTGAACAGCAGTATTCCTGCGCAATTGTGAAACACGTACGCCTGGGTGCGGCGATTACCACGAAGGATTTCCGAAAGGCAACGCACATAGTTATGAGTAGATTCGTCACTCCTTGGCAAATGAATGAAGTTAAGATGGCAAAGGAGAGGTGTGTTCTGTCTGATTGGCTCGGAGAATGCACAAAGAAAAAAGCATGTCTACCGATAGAGGATTATTTAGTGTCTGACGAAGCTTGGGCGAGATGCAAGAATTTGATTACGCGCAGCGATTCAGGGGCGCTTTCAAGTAATCCTACTGAATCAGCTAGTGGAGTGGGTGATGACCAAGCTCAGCAGCGTACAAGTCGTTTAAAACCAACGTTACCAGTGCAAACGGTCGATGTAAGATCACCTCCAAAGGTTGTGCCTCGAGCGCAAAATCCTCTCACTCGAGAAGTGCTCGCGCAGACACATGTGTCAAATGTGCCAGAGACGTTTTTCCACACAGCAACTGAGTTGCCAGCGACGGAAGCACTTGCTGTCGACAGGCATGATGAATCGGGCGAAGCTGCTCGTATTTTCACACCGTTTGTTGACGTTCGAATTGCCTTGTCGGCACTTTTGTGCGAGGATGAAGCTTCAGTTTCACGTGAATATATAAGTGAAGGAGGTGGGCAAGTCATTGATTCACGTAGCGGACGAGAGTTTATCACGGCAAACTATGTTGTATGTCCAGCAGCGCCGGATGCAAAGGAACGTCATGAGCTCGAACGAATGAAACAAGTCGAAACGACATACGTAACTTGCTTTTGGTTGGAGCAATGCGTCAAAGCTGGAGAAATTCTACCAGCGACTGATTCTTTGGCGTACCAACCACTGCCGTGTACGGTGTCAAATAAAACCTTGGCCGAAGTATGTGTGAGTACTTCGTCGTACGATGAAATGACAAAGAAAACGCTCAAGTTCCTGTGCGTACTGCTTGGTGCAAAGTACTCTGATCGGTTGGCGAGAACCAAGAACACGCATTTAGTCGTATCCACGGCGGATGGCGCAAAGTATGAAGCGGCAAAAAAGTGGGGCCTGAAGGTTGTCACAGCAGAGTGGCTCTATGCGTGCGTCAAGTCTGGTTCACATGTGGACGAATCAACGTTCGAGCCAGGCGGAGAAATCGCGCCAAAAGCAGATACATCTGAGCACGTGACGCGAGAGAAAACGCGCGACAGCGTCGACGGTTCTGATGATGCACCCGCGAATGACTCCACCAAAACGCCATGTATTCAGCGGAAAGACTTGGTGATGGGTAAAGATTTGTCAGGCTTACTTCAAACGTCTCCATCTCCTATGGCTGCTTCTGGCTCAAAGTTTAGCACGCCTCACAGGAGGGCGACGCCGAACATGGACGGCAAGGTCAGCAAGTCTAGCGGCTCGCGTGGACGAACGCCACTGTCGCGCTCGTCATCGGGTGTCACTCCAAAATTAAAGCGACAGAAAAGCGATGTTATGAAGGATAACGCCGATTGCGTAGCTGATTTGGTGCAAGACTTAGCAGATGACATGGATGTGGACAAAGACGACCACCTTCCAATTCCAGATCAGTTTCCAACGCCTGGCAAAAGCAAGATGAAGAGACAAGTCAACAAGCCCATAGTGCACTTGTCGAGCATGCAAATGTCTCAATTAGAAAATAATGAAACTCAGGTGGGGTACGCAGATTTGAAGGCGGCGAACTCCCCGAAAAGGAGCGCTCGACCAGATGGAGCAGACAAGCTCAATACGTTGTTCGCAGTGTCTAAACATACGACACATCCAAGCGGTCCTAGTAGGATTCAAGCCGACGAATGGGCATAAATAGAAATCATAGAATTTAGAACGCGTGATGATAAACATCGTTATAGCAGAAATTTCTCAACTCACCGCTGTCGAGCAGTCCTCGGCTGGTCAGCCCATCATGAACGCGGTGAACGCGTCTGGCTTGGATTTTGTAGTGTGCGTCGTAACTCGCTATTACGGAGGCACTCAGCTCGGCGTCGGTGGTCTCATTCGGGCGTATGGAGGAGCCGCGCAGCTCGCTTTAGAGAAGGCTGCGGACACGGCGGTGGAGGTGACGCCGAAGGTTGACGTTGTCATCTGCGTTGCAAGTGCGGATTTAGGCGGCGTGTACTTAGCATTAGATGAATTCAAGGCGATTAAAATCGACGAGGAATATAGTGATGACGGCACGGTACACATTCAAGTGGAAGTCGAACTTGCATCGGTGAATAATTTAAAGAACCGTGTACAGAACGCTACGTCTGGCCGAGCAGATTTCAAGTGGTGGCCGCCAGTGGAGTAAAGCCAGGAACTAGAAATACGCGTTGTCATTAAATAAT
>JACLAB010011206.1_pt1 | contig 18399 bp, 9 predicted proteins | sample 8027921 | NCBI WGS metagenome assembly JACLAB01 (sample SAMN15725117, study PRJNA655200) | protist metagenome | isolation source: fluorescence activated cell sorting (FACS) single amplified genomes of... | place: USA: West Boothbay Harbor, Gulf of Maine | collected 2000-07-19 | reverse complement strand
AGGAGGAGGAGAGAAGATGGGTTGGTTGAGTGGTGGTGCGAACAATAATAATAACAACAATAATAACGACGCGTTGTTGTTTAATCCTTCGGCGTCGTACCCGTCGATCCCGCACATCAACTCGGGAGTGGAGTTTGGCGACTTCAAGTTAGAGAAAGGCCTTCAATTGAAAGTACCGAAAGTTTTTAAGGTGTTGTTCACCGTGTGGTTCGTGTTTAGTCTCGGCGTGCTGATGGTGAATATGGACGAGTTGGAGATGGACCAATCGAGATTGGTGTCGGTATATTTCAGCGCGCCGAGTTTAATGACGTTGGCGCTGTGGTTATGGGGGATAAACGTGTATTTGTGGCACGAGAAGATGAAATTGGTGCCGTCGCCGTTGGTGGTGTTTAGTGAGAAACATACGAAATCGTTCGCGAACGAAGACGCGATTCCGCACGCGTTGGATGCGTCCGCAATATTTGGCATCGCAGGGGTGATGTCGGTGGCTACGGCGACTGGCGCGGCATGTTTTAGTAAAGCGCTAAAGGACGAAAACGAAATAGCGGCGTCGTTTTACATCTTCTTCTTTTACGTGTTGGCACCTTTGGTGATATTTTTCGCGCCGACGGAGAATGGTTTCCTGTTTGGTACGGCTAGGAAAGGTTTAAGAGTCACCGTATCTCGAATTGCCGCGCCAACCGCGCACGCTATTTCCTTCGCCGATTTCTTCGCCGCCGATGTTTTGTGCTCGTTCGCAAAGTCGTTATCGGACGTTGAGAGAGTGTTTTGTAGCGCATTCCAAGGTCACGTTTTATCTCACGCGGCTGAAGGCGCGTGTGGCGATCAAAGTTGGCGCATTCCGTTTGTTTTGTGCATTCCGAGCGCCATTCGATTGTTTCAGTGCATTCGCCAGCGAAGAGACACCGGCGACGAGTTGTGTTTCTGGAACGCGGTGAAATATTTTTCCGCGTTTCCAGTCATTTGGTGCTCTGCGTTGAAATATCACGTGGACGAGGACGATTGGGAACGGTTGTATCGACCGATGTGGTTCGCGTTTGCCGTCGTGAACAGTAGTTTTAGCTATTATTGGGATTTAACCCACGATTGGGATTTACCGATGGTGAAGAAGCTAGTGTTTCCTTCCTCTTCTTCGGCATCGAGCGGTGGTGGTGGAAACAACAACGAGAACAACATCATCGCCGAAATAGAAAGCAACGCCGAGAACGAAGCATTCGCCCCGTACGGTTTGCGAAACAACAGATTATACAAGGCGCCAGCGGTGTACTATTTCGCGTGCGCGACCAACCTCATGCTCCGCGTCTCGTGGACGTACAAACTCGCCGCGCACTTACGGAAAAACTCGCGAACCGTGTTCTTCGTGTCCGCGTTAGAAATCGTCCGACGGTTCCAGTGGTCCATCTTTCGCATCGAGAAAGCGTACTTGAAAGCCAAGCGATCCGCGATGAATAGCCGAGAAAATAGCTTCATTTAATTTAATTTTAAAAGCGTTTACATCAAAGTTTACAAAATATACAAGTGGTTTCGCACTCCAATTAAAAGAAGAAGAATAATAATAATTTAACTTATTTATCATCGTCCAAGAAGAGATGTTACTTTGCATGCTTCGACAGCCACTCTAAACACACGTCCACGTTGTGTTGACTCTTGCACGAAATGCAATAGCAGCACACCTCCCTGCCACTCAATCGTCTCAACTCCATCGCATCAATCACCGTCCTCGCGTCCGCCGCGTCCTTCAAATCCGACTTGTTCCCCAACACCAACAACGGCACCCCCGCCACGGCTGGTTTCTGCATCAACGCGTGCAACTCCGTCTTCGCCAATGGAAAATTCTCCTTATCCGCCGCGTCCAACACGTACACCACCGCCGTCACCCCTCGGCAATATCGCTCCCACATGTTCCGAAACCGCTCTTGACCTCCCATGTCCCACATTTTTATGGAGACTTTGTTCTTGGTCACTTTTCGCATGTTAAAACCAACCGTCGGGATCATGTCCTCCACGAACTCCCCGCCGGAAACCACGTTCACGAACGACGTTTTCCCCGCGTTTTGTAATCCTTTTTAAGTAAGCGAGAAAGAAAAAGAGAGTTTAAAGAGAGAGAGAGAGAGAGAAAAGAACACGATGTCAGTCTTTCTCAGCAGCCTTGGTCGTTTCCCCCGTTGGATCCTCTCGTTCCGATCCTCGACGAAACCCCCGCGCAGACGACCGGATTGCTGCCTCTCTCCCGAACCAATCGAGACGAACGACGAAGAAGAGAGAGAAGAACGCCACGATATAACTCAAAAACGAAACGGGTAACCCCACAAAGCCTCGTAAACTCGTCGCATATGAGAGAACATAAATATATTTTAATCGTCTCTCGAACAAAAAACATCGGGGAAAGAAAAAGCTGAATTACACAAACGAAAGACGCTCTCATCTCTTTCTCCCGTGTCTCGTGTGTGTCCACTACATCTCACCTATCAGAGCCAACTCCATCTCCCGGTTGAAAAACAAAAGGCGAACCCAGCTGAGAAACGCGAAGAACGCGTCCGCGATCATTATTGTTAATTGTTTGCGCGTTGAAACGTGTTCAAGTTAAATAGAATAAGTGCGTGTGTGTGTCCCACTGAAAAAAAAACAAGGGGCAGCCCACTCGGTGAAAAAAGTAAAATGTAATGATTTAGGGTCTTGGTCTGTTTTTGTCAAAAAATTGATTTTTTCAAAAAATCACCTAAAAAACACCAACACGCAACAAAAGAGCGCAAAAGCGCGCTCTAGTATAACACAAAAGCAGTAGATGCCCCCGATAAACAACACCGAGGAAGAGAAGACTACCGCTGCTACTACCGCTGCTACTGAAAAGTTTAAGTATTCGACGTGCGTTGTTCGTTCTCTTCTTTGTTTTCTTTCATTTCATTTCCTTTTCTTTTTGTTCTCGAATGAATCATCTCAGTTTTGAACGATACGACGGAGAGAAACGTCTCTCATCATCATCATCATCTTCTTAAAACCTATACATATATTAACGCTTCAAAACGATCTCTCTCCTCGAACGAACGAAACGACATCATCATCATCGTCGCGCATAAACAACAGCGCGCTCGAATTCCCGTTCTCGACGAAAGAGAAAGGCGAAATCGTGTTCAACTCGATACACGTGGACCCACCGATTAATACATCGAGGACGACGAAAGATTTACGCTTGGAGGAAAAAATAATACGCGCGAAGATTACCGCGATCGACGCGCGATCGTTGCGATCGGCAGTTGTAGGCTTGATTGATTCTATCGCGTTAGTTGTTGAGACCGTGGAAAGGTGCGAGCGTTAGATTAGTGGTAGAGAGAGAAAGTTTGATACGCTCGTCGTCGTTCGTCTTCGTCGCGCGGAATAAGTAGTTTGTAACATGGACCGGTTCCACATTTACGAGTCCATCGGGAAAGGTAAACACTCGGTGGTGTATAAAGGTCGCGAGAAGAAATCGATTCAGTACTACGCGGTGAAATCGGTGGAAAAGTCGCAACGTCAGAGAGTTTTGCAAGAAGTGCACGCGTTGAGAGCGATTAAACACGAACGGGCGTTGAAATTCGTCGCGTGGTACGAGACGAGGAACCATTTGTGGTTGGTTTTAGAGTATTGCGTTGGTGGGACGCTGTTGAACGTTTTGAAGCAAGATGGGAGATTACCAGAGTCGTCGATTCGACGATTCGCGGTGGATTTGTGCAGAGGTTTGCGAGCGTTACACGGCGCCGGGTTGTTGCATTGCGACGTGAAACCGAGCAACGCTTTGTTGTCGGAACACGGCGAGGTGAAGTTGTGCGGCTTCGGTCTGAGCAGAAGAGTCGCCTCGAACGTGGCAATGTTATCGTCTTCGCATGGCGGTGGTGATACAATGAATAACAACAGCAGAGCGTCGGTGGCTTCGTCGACAACGACGTCGTCGTCCTCGTATGGTAACGGTGTGAGTAGTACTTTCACCTCCAGTAGGGGATCGGGACATTTGAGTTTAGCCAAACGAGGTTCGCCGGCGTACATGGCGCCAGAGCTGTTCACTTCCATTGGCGTGCACTCGTACGCCTCCGACTTGTGGGCGCTCGGGTGCGTGTTGTACGAGTTCGTGGCTGGGTACCCGCCGTTTGCGAGAACCCGTTTGAGCGAACTCGTCGAGGCGGTTTTAGAGGAAGAACCGGAGCCTTTGCCGAGGGAGAGGTGTTCGGAGAGCTTAGAGAGTTTAATCATGGGGCTGCTCATCAAAAGACCACATCAAAGAATGACTTGGCAAGACGTCGTCGAGCACGAGTTTTTTCGGCGACCTGCGTTCGTGTCTTCTTCTTCTGCCGGCGCCGGTACTTCTAACGCTACCGCGAACGAACGAGGAGGAAGCGGCGACGTCTCGCTTTCAATCAAGAAATTAATCGAGGAACACAAAAAGAAACCGTTACCGAAAGAAACTGCGTTTGAACAAATGGCGCAGAAGTTGAAAGCGGAAGATCTTGCGGCGAGGTTGAAATCACTCAATCCAAAATCGCCCGGTGGTAATGTTTCGGTTGTTCACGGTGGATTGTTGACGGCGAGCCTGAGGCAAAGTTGCGATGTCGGCGGATTGTCTCGCGCGGCGCGCACAAACTTGGATCGCGAACGATCAGCTTTAGGATATGGAAATAATAATAAAGGTGGTAGTGGCAACAGTGGTAGTGTAAACAACGTAAATTCGAACGTAAATGTCGATGCGGAGAAGAATTACTTCGATTCCGAGAATAGAAATAGCGTAGATGTCGTCATGGAAACGGCTGATTTCGAAGTGAACTTTGCGCTGGAGAACTTCAGTCAGAACGACGAAAATAACAGGAACGTTGCGAACACGAGTCACGATGAAACGTTCGAAGACGCCAGAGGCGATAACCAACGCGTGTCGGTGAATTCAACGACTTCATCTGTGGCAGAATACGAAGAAAAGAGAAGAACGGTGCCGATGAAAGCGCCAGGGGTCCAAAGATTATGCACGGTGGATCTACCGTCGACGCCGGCTCGGACGCCGAAGCGAAACGAGCGCGAAGATGGTAACAGCGGCGGTAGTAGCTCGGACGAAGACGACGATAACGTCGAGTATCACGAAGTAGACGGGGTGAACGGTGAAGACGACGATGAAAATGATGATGAAAATACTAGAAAGAAGAAGAAAGGTTCTGTGATTATTTTGAGCCCGGACACGCCAAACGGAAGAAGGAAGAAATCACTTCTCGATAATCGCCGATCGGCTGGAGGCGAAAGCGCGCTGCTAAAATCGCCTCCTCGAGGAGGGAACAGAGAACAAATAGAAAATGGAGGCCGAGATAGCCGGACGATGATGGCAAAGACGCCGTGGAAACACCGAACGATGCCGTCCGATTTAGACGAGACCATGGACGACGACGAAAACGAAGAGGACGCAAATGATGACGACGATCCGAACGCTTTGGCAATTGTGCCCAATGGAGAAGAAAACGACGATGAGAAAGAGTGCGATGAATCCGTGTATTCTATAAGTACGCTCTCAACGCACGCGTCTGATTTAGTTGTTCGTCCTATCGTGAACAACCGCAGAGTTGAACCGAACGGTGCAGCTATGGATCCCGTACACGACGCGAAAGCGCTTCCGTTTCCCGCGCTGGATGTAAAATCCGTCCTCGGTCTTTCGCGTCCGGAACTCGAGGCTTTTCTGACTGCTGTGTATCGCTCAGTCGCGGAAAGTTCACCCATGCGCTCGAAAGTTAACGCGTTGGCGTACTTTGAAACGCTTTGTAGCAACGCCGAAGCGGCGAACGTGCTCGTGAATTCAAGCTTAGCCTCCATGTTTGTCGAGGTGCTCGCCCAATCGAAAGCGCCAACTTTGCGAACGCGTCTCTGCTCGATATTGGGACTTCTTTTTCGTCACGCGACGGAAATTGGCGACGAGCTGTTAGCAAACGAAAAGACGAATATTTGCGAGACGCTCGCGGAAGTAATCGATGATTCAAACGAACGCGCGAAGAGAAAGGCGATGGCGACGCTCGGAGAATTGCTGTTTTACGTGGCCACGCAGTCCGAGCGAGATGTAAGCTTCGATGACGATGAAAGTCAAGAAGGAGAAGACGAAGAAGACAATAATGGTAATCTCGCCCCTCGCACGAAAGCTAAGGTCGGTCCAGAGACGGCTGCGGTTATTTGGGGCGTGAGCGATAAAGTACTCGCCGCGGTGTGTTCAAAATTGAACGTGACTGAAGACGCCGTCACCCGACATTACGCGACCAAGACAATTGAAAATATAGTCACGCCTCGGTGTGACGATGATGATGATGGTCATGAAGTTGATGATGATAACAAGGAAGAGAATGCCGAGAACGAGTGTAAACATCCAAAATGGGTCCAGGATACGTTCTTAACCAACGCAACTCTCGCTAAACTCTTTGAAATTGCACTCGCCGATCAAAGAGAGAGCGAAAGCGCGAGAGTTACCGCATCGTCTGCCGCTGCTCGATGTCTGGCGTCTTCGCCGCAACTTCTCGTCGATTTTGCAACGTCCTCAGTTTGCGCGCATTATGTCTCTCGGCTCATTTCCGACGACTCTTCCAAAGTTTCCGGGAACGGTTTGAGGTGTTTAAATGTCGTCTTGTCGAATGAAGCTTCGAAGCATGCGTTTTTAGAGACGCTTCGTGCGAGCTCCTCGACTGCCTCGAACGGGGATACTGGAGACCTTAAAAACAATTCGACCGGTGGCAGTGGTGGTGGTTCGGCTTTTTATGCGGACGAGAATATTCTCGCGAAAGAGCTCTCGTTGATTTCCGAGCGCGGCGCGAATTCTATCAATCGAGGCAAGGCTTTGGTTGCTATTTCCGCCTTGTGTTCAGCGCACCCGGCTTGGCTCGTGCATTTTACAAACAATCGCATTCTCTACGTGGCTGAAAAAGTTACCTTACACGCCAACAACGACGTGTATTTGACGAGGTGTGCAGAGTGTTTGTTTCGAACGATTGCAGACTTATCACGACGGGCTTCGGACGCGATATCTTCCGAAGCGAGGCGGATCATCGCAGACGCGAACGAGAAGCTCAGCCTGGAAACCTTCGATGTCAACGATGTTCGTCGAACACATTTCTCGCAAAGTGGTGCCACTGCGCTGTTTCCAGCCCTCGCACACGCGTTATGCGTTGGATTTATGCGAGATCGCGTCTGTGACGAGGCTTTCTTACGCAAAGTTTCTGTATTTATTCAAGCCGCGGCGACGGCGCTGCCTTCCGCGGCGGCAGCCCCTCTCGAGGAGATGGATGCGAATAATAACGCGAACAACAAAAGTCCATCGAAATGGTTTTCAGGATTTCGTGGTGGCAATACCGCGAGCAAAGAGCGCATGTTTCAAGAACTTCTCGACAGAAAGATTAAAGCATCTGAAGAATTTCGACTCGGCGTTTCTTCTCTCTTGGAGACGTTGTCGCGAGACGCGCAAAAAAGTCTTTTACGATTTCCAAAGGTGACCATCCGAGAGGTTTTACCTGCACTCGCGAAGTTGTTGCGAGGGTCAGATTCCCCGGATGCGAGATTCTTAGCTCTCAAGTTGACGTGCGATAGCATGCTACCACTCTTGGCGCTCCAGCCGGTGGAAAATATGGATGATGAAAGTGTGCCGGAAGAGACCACTAACGTGCACGACAAAGAAGGCATCGTTTGCTGTCAAATTGACGCGGACGATAAACGATATCTCGCCGAGTCGTTGCGAACCGATTTTCTTCCGTCCTGTCCAGCGCTTTTGATGGACGAGGACCCCATTCCACTCTACGCTCTGAAACTTTTAGCCGGTTCTATAAACAACGGTGGCGCCGAGGAGGAGGAAGAGAACGCCAACGCGCGCGGCGACGAAGCTTTGGAGAAGGCGCTCGCGCATTTTGCCTCGAAGTTCTTCGCTTTTCTCAGTCTCGATCACGCGAATAACAACGCGCACAACGCCCGCTTGTGTTTATTCTTGTGCCGCTCCAAAAGCTCAATTCTATCGACGAGGAAGCTCTTCACAGAGCTGAACGCGTGCGAAAGAGTCGCGGATGTTCTGGTCTATTCGAGAGAAAATCGCGTAGAACCGTTCGTAGAACCGGCTTCGAAGATGTGCGAGGTCTTGGCGAAGCGGGCGATGCAAACTTTAGAAGATACCAGCACTGAAAGCACCGATGGAGAAGATCTCATAGACGCCTCTTTGCGAGCCATGCGCACGTTTGCCGAGATATCTCAGACGTTTCTCGAGTGTACCACGGCGGCGATTGACGATGACACCGCGATTACGTACGCCGAAGCTGCCGCCGAAGCGCTCCGCATATCTTGTGCGGTACATCCAGATGTTAGCACGCAGAGTTTGCTCGTACTTACATCGTCGACGTCGTCTTCGAATGGTGTCCACTCTCCCGGCGCGATGGCTTTAAGCGGCGTCGGCGAATCCCATCCTTTCTGTGAATCCATAGAAAGGTTCGCCTCCGACGCGTTCGAAGCACTTCTCGTCGTTCCTCTTCACAACTCCGACTCCGAAAACACAAAATCACAAACCGCAGCAGCATCTTCGCATACGCGAAAACGTCTCCAAAGCCTTCGCTCGAAAGTCATCGACGCCGTCGCCAACGCGTTCACCGCCGTCGCCAACGAGGGGTTAACCTTCCACGAAGACTTGTCCAGAGAACAACGGGAACGAGCGAGCATGGCTTTAGGAAAGTTAAGTTACGTGAACGTTCCCGGTGCCTCGAGAGCGTCGAGGTCGTTCGCCGCCATCTGTCGCGCCGCGAATTCCCCTTCTGTGTTTAATAAATAGTATCGATTAACGTATTATGAAGTAAAAATCTCTTTCGATACCTCTTCACTCCTTTTACCTACTCCGAACACAAAATGCCTTCAATTAAGAACATCCTTCATCAATACGGCGGATTCTTAGTCGCGCTCGTCGCCATCGCGCTCACGGTCGTCGCGCCAAGAAGCGAGGAGTTGTTCGGGATTTCCACCACCAAGTGTTTGTTGATTGGTACGCGTTTTATCACCAGTATCACCGTCTGTTTGTGTGTTCGTAATTCGTTTCGTTTTTCCACGACCAAAGGACGCCTAAAACTGTATGAACACTCACCCGCGTAAACGACGCTCTCTCTCTCTCTTTAAACAGGCATCGTCATCGCGTTCGTCTCGTTACCGATACACGAAATGCGTCCGTACCAAGATAAGAGGCAAATGACGACGGAAAAAGCGGCGGCGGAACAGCACATGAAAGATTTGGCCGAGCAAGAGAAGCAGTTCAAGGATGGGAAAAAGAAGAAGTAGTAGACGAGAGATGAAGACACGAACATGTTTAGATGTGTACCTATTATTACCTATTAGTAGTACCTATTAGTAGTAGTAGTAGTAGTATTGCTACCGCGCGCGCGAGGTGAACTTGTTGTTGTTGTTCCCTTCCCAAACCCACCGATGGTGTTCTCCTCTCTCGCTCGTTTTGGCGCCGGTGTTGTTACTTTTGACTGCCGCTAAGGCGCTACTCCCGAGCGCGACGACGAACGCGAGGATTTTTATGTTTATTTTCGTATTTGCGGATTTTCTAGTATTCGTGTTCTTCGTGTTCTTGTTCTTGTTCTTCTCGGGGTCGTCGTCGTCGTCGCCATCATCCTCCTCTTGCGGATACCCGTTCTTCGTCAAATACCTCAACACGGACGCGTCCACCCCGCCGCTATATCGCACCCAAAAATCCCGATCGTTTTTTAACCATTCCGGTATCACGTGCTCAATATTATCGTCCTCCGAGACAATAACAGATGCATCCTCGCCTTCTCTCGCCAAAACGCCAATCTGAAAATCCTTCAACTGCTTCCACGCGGTCAAGGAATGAATCTCCGTAAACTCCTCCGTCGCATCTTTCCCTAAACTCCTCGCTATCGCCAACGCCGTCGACACTTGACCGGCGTTGTTAAACCCAGGGTGTGTTTTCGCGAACGAGGTAATGTCGTACACGCGTTTATGGACTATTATCCATCCGTCGTGGAGGCGCGCGTGTTTAGAAACTTGCTCGGAAGTGAATTTCCGCCACTTTCTGTATTCCACATCGGACGGACCGGATTCCAGTTTTGCTGATGATTTTTTGGAGGAGAAACCATCGTCCTCGGTCTGTGCTTGTTCTCCTTCTTCTCTCATTTGTTAGCCTCGTTTACGTCGTTCGCGTCGCAAAGCTGTCGCGAGAGACTCTCAGCTTTTAAGAGCACGACTTAAAGGAAAACTTAAAGAGGATTGTGTTATGTGTGTTTGGATAATTTGGAAAATGAATTGGCAAACTTTGTGGTCAAAAGACGCCAAAAGATACGACGAAAGCGGACCTTTGTAACGACCAAAGGTCGGCATTTATCAACAACTTTAGCCCTTTACGCCTTTCCGGTGCGCGAGGAAAGTAAGTGGTGGTGTTTTCGAGAGTCGCGGCAGAGCAGCAGTAGTACTAATAATAATAAACGAGGGACGCTACTTTGTTGTAAAGAGTTTTATCGAAAGAATGGGCATCTGCGCGTCGTCGCCGTCAAAGTCTTTCCTTGTAGGGAAATCCGGCGGCGACGAATCCGCTCGCGACGGCAAAACGTGGTACTCGAAACACGTCCAACGAGAAGGCTCTGAAGTCAACATGTATTTCGATAAAGTCGTCTCCGAGGACTATCACATCTCGAAGAAGAAAATTGGAAGCGGGATGCAAGGTTCGGTGTACGAAGGGACCGCGAGAGGAGAGAAGGATTCCTTCAAGGGAGAAAAAGTTGCCATCAAAGAGACACACATTGGCGCCATGAACAAGAATTCTGGCGAGCGAAGGAAAGAAGCGTACGCGGAGTTAGAAACACTCTCTCGAATGCGACATCCAAACATCGTCCAGTTAATAGCGGCGTATCAAACGAGCTCGGAGTTACAACTGGTGATGGAAAAAATCGACGGGAAAGGTTTGATTAGCTATTTGGTAGAATGCGACGAGAAGTTGGCGAGCGGCGCGCAGACGGAGAAAGAGCAAAGGGAGGAGAAGTTTTCGCTGATGCGACAGCTGTGCGATGCGGTGGCGCACGTGCACGCGAGGAACGTGTGTTTTAGGGATTTACAGCCGGAAAACGTGATGATTACGAATCAGGAGCCGAGACAGGTGAAGTTGATTGATTTCGGTCGAGCGGTGGTTTTGAAGAGGAAGGACCACATGGAAGGGAATTTACAGCCGATGGGAACGAGTTTGTTCCAAGCGCCTGAGGTAGAGAAGAGGTGCGAATACGGCCAAGCCAGCGATATGTGGGCGGTAGGTGTGTTTTTGTACCTCTTGATTAGTAATAAAATGCCGTTTTCGAGGACCGTGGAAGGCGTGTACGCGGTTCTGCGAGGATCGTACGAACCGTTCGACGAGACGTTTAATAAACAGGCTCGAAGTTTAGTCTCGAAACTGTTGGTGGTGAACCCGAGTTCACGCATGAACGCCGCGCAAGTGAATCAGCACAAATATTTAAGAAAGTTTGTTCAAATGAAAGAAGAATACCAGAAAGCCGGGACAAATGTGAGCAGAGAGAGGGACATTTTAGTGCCGGCGACGATGCAAAAAGACGTCGAGCGGTCGCTGTTGGCGTTGGAAGAGACGAAAGATATCACGAAAGAGTGCGTGAAGATTCTGTGCGAGTTGAGCGCGCAAGACGTGGCGACTTTGAGACGATGGTTGAACATGAGTTCGGAGAAGAGCGTGCACGACGGCAAAGCGAACGTTGGATTGAATGTAGAATTGAAAAAGAATGGTAACAGAAGAAGGGAGGAAGACGCGGAACACGCGGAAGAGAACAACGGGGACGATGAGAGCGAAAACGATGGAGGAGGTTCGAGCAACGAAGGCTCCAGAACGAGCAACGGGTCGTACTCGTGGAACGACGATTCCACGCACCGAGGGAACGCCAAAGTAGGCACCGGTGGTTTAGCGCACTTGGCGCATTCGTTTCGAAAAAGTTTAGACGAGGACCCCGAGGCGAGAAGTTTCATCGGGTTGGTGCACGAACAAGGTTTGAGTTCACTGGACGAACTGATTACCGCGTGCGTGGCGTCTGGTTTATTTAAAACTGCGGACCAGTTAGTTGAACTCGAAAGCAACGTTTTAGCGAAAAGGAGGAACAGATTTGGCGGCGAAAACGAGATGACGAAAATCACCTCTTCCAAGAACGCGCAAGAGACGATTCGAAATACCGTTTTAGTGCGACACGGGGATTTACTCCGATTAGTTGAAACGACGCAACTGGAGCGCATGAAAGAAGCATCGTTTAGTGATGATGCCGATAACGGGTCGTCGCCGCTCAAAAATTCGAATTCCAGCGCCCCGGCGATTACGATGGAGTCGTCTTCTAGTTTCTATAACGAGGCGAAGAAGAAAATCAGTCCGGAACGCCTCTCGCGAGACGGTACGAACCCCGCGCAACAACCGCCGGGCTCGTTGGAAGGGTCTCTGAGAGGTGGCAATTCGTTCAGAAAACCGAGAGGCGGCATGCCTGCGACGTTAAATCGAAAACTAGAGGAAGTGAGAAGGGAAGCGAGTCTGGATAACTTGGCGGCTGGAGGGAACGCGAGAGCTTTGGTGAGAAATTTTTCGAGCGGGAGCTTATTAGCGCACAGCGAGTCTAACGAAGAATAAAAGTATATGTAGAGAGAGCGTAGTAATGTAGCGTAGTGGCGTGATGATCGAAATTGATTTCGTTAGTAGTATTTACACAAACACGTTCATCCATACGAAGTGTGATTTTAATAATAATAAATATATTTTTCTCGCGTCTCTTCTCACGGCGCGGCCGGCGCGCCTTCGCCGCCCCAACCCCACAACAACTCACCGCCCGCTTTCTCGGCCATTTGTTGCATCCAGCCCCCGGGAGTGGGACCAGCAATCGTCGCGTGTTCCATTTTTACTCCTCCGTCCGGTTCTTTGTGCACTCTCACGCGATACCACGGGTTATTCAACATGCCCATGACGTTCCACGTCGGGCGTTCTGGCATAAAATTTTGCGATTGGTCCACCGCGCGGAACAAGATTTCTTTGCACGACGGGTCAAACAACATCGCGGTGTCCAACTCGTACTCCCACATGCACCAACACCAATGTCTTGCTTTATCTCCGGAACTTCCAGCCGCCCATCTCGGGGTTTCTCTCACGTTAATATCCGCCAACTTCCAAGACATGCCTTGATCGAACGACACCTCGGCTCGAATAACTTTCCTCCCGCCTCCGGAATACGCGTACCCTTTCATCACGTACTTCTTCGTCGACGGTTTGATCACCTCTTCGTGCGCGGGATACGCAATTGCACCGTTAATGTTCAACTGGTTGATGATGTATTCCTCTTTAAACCACCATTTATCTTTCGTCGCGATTTCCGCGTCCACCGTCGGCGGCAACACGCGGTTATCGTTGAAGTGATAAAAGTTGTTACTCTCGCGATCAGTCACCGTAATTTCCGCCAAAAACTTAATCATTCTCCCACCAATATACCCAGGAATGATAATTCTCACCGGGTACCCGTGGTCCGGGTGTAAACGTTCCCCGTTTTGTTCGTACGCCACGATCACGTCGCACGTCGGATCCAACGCGGTTTCCATATCGATGGACGTCCCGTACGACCCCGGCCCCCCATCCTGCCCGTCGTAACTTTTCGGCAACTCATCTTGCGGCCCGTTCAAACACACAAACCTCGCTCCCGGCCCGGCTTTATACACCCCCGCTTTATTCAACAAAACTCTCAGCGGCACGCCTTTCCAATACGTGTTCCCGACGGCGCACGGCCCCCAATTAAACCCAATCGAAGATTTAATCATGTTCTGTTCCTTCCTCCTGTTCCCCGCACAGACGACTAAACACGGGAACTGTTCGTACGGCAGTTTCGAGAGTTCGTCCATCCCAATTTCAAACGGTTTTTGGCAATTCCCGTTTATTTTAATCGTGTGCGTGTTCCACTCCAGTTTCGGCACCGCGCCGTGGTTCCGCACGATGTGTAAATTCACAGGCGAGATGAAACCGTAATCGAACATTTCAGGCAGAGGCGCTTCCACGTTAAACGGGTGTTTCCCGGTCAATCGTATTAAAGATGGGTGACGTTTGACCCAATTGTCTGGTGTTTTCACATCGCGTTCGTCCACCTGTGGGTACGGTTGCGCGAGGTATCGAGACTTTAACGCGTCCGCGTCGTGGTTGATGTTCATGTCGGACGAGACGACGAAGTTCGCGCTCGTCGCACAAAGGTCGTCTTTGGAATCCTCTTTGTCGTTCTTCTTTAACACGGTCTTGTCGAGAACAGTTTTAATCCCCGCGCCGGCGACGGCAGAGGCGACGATTGGTAACACCATTATTATGTAGTATTCTTCTTCTTCTTTTGTCTCGATTAGTCTTCTTCTTGTATGACAGAACGATCGGAGAAAGCTTTCGCGCGTCGTTTCCGATGAGCGTGCGTCTTTTATCACGTGAGATGATATAAAAGTGCGCACATTTCCTCGTCTCGAGAGACGCAAAAAGAGGCGTCAAACGTCGGATGTGATCCATTTTTGTCGTTTGGTCGCTTTTTTTCAAAAAAACAGAGGACGAAAAAGAAATCTCTCGTTTCACCTCTTTCGTGGTTAATGTTCGGAGTTCTGTTTCCTCGCCTCTTTTTGGCTTGTTTTTTTGTCAACTCGTACTGGGGAAGGAAAGAGAGTTTTATATTCTTTAGGGGTGACGACATATTTATTCAGACGAAAGACGCGCGCCTTCGCAAAGAAGAAGAAAGAAGAAAGAAGAGCGAAAGAACGAGTTTTGAGAGGGAGAGAGAGCGTTCGGTGGTCTTTTCATACATTTATTTATTATTGTAGTATTCATTATTCCTCCTCGAGAGAAAGAGAGAATTTCTTCCCCTTCTTTGGGAGAAAAAAGGCGTCGTTTGGTCGTGCATAGATTTTGCGAGAGACACGCGCGCGGAAAGAAAGCGCTCCGCAAAGAAGAAGAAACCGTTTTGGTGCGGTTGCGATGAGTGCGAAAGAAGAAGATGCGCCGACCAAGATGGAGGAAACCGAACTCGCGTTACTTCTGGCTGAAAACGGCGGGAGCATCGCTTCCCTTCGAAAGTACGATTCTCAAGCGAAATCCCCAGACGTGAAAGATGTAAACACCCCGGATAATTGGGTGGCGCGACATCCAAATCTGGTCAGATTGACCGGAACGCACCCGTTCAATTGCGAACCGGATTTGAAAACGTTAGAAGAAAGCGGGGACGTGACGCCGGCGAGTTTACATTTCGTGAGGAACCACGGGGCGGTACCGAATTTGACTTGGGACGCGCACCGGATCGTGGTGGAGGATTGGAGTTCAACGTCTTCGAGTTCGAGTTCGTCTTTGAAACCGAAGAAACCGAAGAAGTCAAAAACGTTCACCATGAAGGATATTTGCGCCTTGCCGAAAGTGACGAAGCCGGTTTTACTCGTCTGCGCGGGAAATAGACGAAAAGAACAAAACATGCGGAAGAAAACTATCGGGTTCAACTGGGGCGCCGCCGGATTATCAAACTCGTTGTGGACCGGCGCGCCGTTGCGAGAGGTGTTGTTTAAACTCGGCGTTAAAGAACCGAAAGAAGGTTTGTTCGTCTGTTTCGAAGGACCCGAGCGCGAGCTGCCGAAAGGGGAGTTAGGCACGTACGGGACGAGCATTCCGTTGCACAAAGCGTTGGATCCGAGTCAAGACGTGATGATCGCGTACATGCAAAACGGGGAGAAGTTGAAGCCGGATCACGGGTTTCCGGTGAGATTAATCATTCCCGGGTACATAGGTGGGAGAATGATTAAATGGTTGTCCAAGATTACAATCACCAACAAAGAGAGCGATAACTTTTACCACTTCCGGGATAATCGAATTTTACCTCCGCACGTGGACGAGAAACTCGCGGATTCGGAAAACTGGTGGGAGAAACCGGAGTATATTTTCAACGAGCTGAACATCAACTCGGCGGTGACGTCGCCGGCGCACGGCGAACACATACGATGCAATTACGAACTCAACTCGGACGAGAAAGAGTATTTAGTGAAAGGGTACGCGTATACCGGCGGCGGGAGGAAAATTACGAGATGCGAGATATCTCTGAACGGCGGATATACTTGGGAGTTGTGCGACATTCACCGACCGTCGAAACCGACGGCATACGGGAAACACTGGACGTGGGTGAAATTTTCCAAACTCGTCGAACGGAGTCGACTGGTTGAATCCTCTGAAATCATATGCCGCGCGTGGGACGAAGCGAACAACACCCAACCGAGAGATTTGACGTGGAACTTGATGGGTATGGGGAACAATCCTCAGTTTAGAGTGAAAACGAGTGAAGTTGAATTTTTAGGAAAACGATTCGTGAGATGCGAACACCCGACGGAGCCGGGGACGTTGAAAGGCGGGTGGATGGGACACACCGCGGGTGAGTGGGAGCCAGTGATTGAGCAATTGGACGGTCAAAGAGCAGGGGAGGAGATTGATTTAACTTTGCGATCAGCGGCGGCGAAACAGACAAGAGAAAGAGAGATTGCGAGCGTCGTCGGCGCATCCAACGTCGTCGAAGGAGTAAAACCGCCGCCTTCGGAGGAGCAAAAGAGAACAGAATCTCCAATATCCATCATCCCAGCAGATGCGAAATATTACACCGAAGAAGAAGTCGCCAAACACAACTCCGAGGACGATTGTTGGATCATCGTGAAAGGGAAAGTGTACGACACGAACGCGTATTTGAAGGAAGGTTTACACCCGGGCGGGAACGCGTCAATCACCATGAACGCCGGCGAAGACACGACGGAGGATTTCGAGGCAGTGCACTCCGCGAAAGCGTGGAAGCAATTGGAACCGTATTACATCGGCGAGGTTGGCGTGAAGCCGTCGTCGTCATCCTTGTCTGACGTCACGAATCTCGTCGCGAGCGGCGTTGGTGAAGTCGTGAAAGAAGTCGTGGAAGAAGAGAAGAACAAGAAGAAAGTATACCCGCCGACGCCGACGACCGGAAACGTCGATTTAGTCAAGCACTGGCAAGAAAACAAAGACGTCTACGGGGACATCGTTTTAGGCGAAGAAGCTGAAGCGTTGGCGTTTGATCGCATGTGGGCGGGCGCGTCGCACCCGGTAGACGACGCGAAGAATCCGCTCGGATGTAGCCCGAAGAAGTGGATCCCGCTGAAAATCGAAAAGAAGGTGCCGCTTTCGCACGATTGCGTTTTGCTTAGATTACAACTGGAATCTCCCGAACACCAAGTCGGGATACCAGTCGGTCAGCACTTATATTTAAGAGGTGAGTGGAAAGGTAGAAAAGTCATGAGAGCGTACACGCCGTCGTCTTTGAACGGCACTTTAGGCGCGGTGGAGTTTGTCATCAAGATATACTTCTCCGGCGCGAACGAGAGTTACCCGGAAGGCGGCGCTTTGACGCAGTATTTGAATCAACTCAACGAAGGCGATACTATCGACGTCAAAGGTCCGATCGGTCACATCGTCTACGAGAATGGCGGTAAATTAATCATCGATAAAAAAGTTCGCGCGAACCCGGTGAAGAAGATGACGTTGATGGGCGGCGGTACCGGCGTCGCGCCGATGTTGCAACTCATCGTAGCTATTTTGAGCGACCCGACGGATGAAACCGAAATCGTATTTATTTACGCAAACAAAAGCGAAAAAGACGTTCTGTTGAAATACACTTTGGATCGATTAGAGCGAGAACACCCGAAGAGGTTTCGAATGCACTATTTGATTTCAAAAGCGGTGGATAAAAGCTACGAGTCTGATATCGCCAAAGGTCGCATGCAAGTCGGACGAATTTCAAAGAAGATCATAGGTTTACACGGTTTTGATACCTCTAAAGATGGAACGTCTGTCGCCGTCATGTGCGGTCCGCCGGCGTTTGAAGAAGACGCGTGCATTCCCGCGTTGAAAGAGCTTGGATTTATGGATGAGGACATCATACGATATTAGTCAAATAGTAAGAGAGGAGGAGAGAATTTCTATATGTATTCTGTATATATCAAATCAAAATCATCATCATCGTTTAAAATATCTCATGTACAAACGTGTATTAGGAGTTTCCGCGTCGTTTATTTGTTGCGCCCGTACGCTAAGTAATGCACGCCGGCTACGAACGCGGCGGCGCCGACCATGTTTCCGAGCGTCACCGGCAAAATGTTCCCCAAAAGCATTTGTGACACCGACACGTCCGCACCGTACAACATCCCGTGCGGAATCAAAAACATATTCGCAATCGAGTGTTCAAATCCCATGGTCACGAACGCGGTAATCGGCCAGAAGATGGCCAAAATCTTCCCGGCGACGCTCGTCGAAGCCATCGTCCCCCACACGGCTAAACACACCAACCAGTTACACAGCACCCCTCTCACGAACGCCACCGTAACCGGTAACGTCGT
>JACLAB010007563.1_pt1 | contig 18399 bp, 18 predicted proteins | sample 8027921 | NCBI WGS metagenome assembly JACLAB01 (sample SAMN15725117, study PRJNA655200) | protist metagenome | isolation source: fluorescence activated cell sorting (FACS) single amplified genomes of... | place: USA: West Boothbay Harbor, Gulf of Maine | collected 2000-07-19 | reverse complement strand
GCCGCGTCCTCGGCAACCCAGTGCGCATCTTCTATAGCCTTCTGTTTATCTGCGCCCTAGAGGTTCGTTCCCGCGGAAACTTCTTTTCGACAATCTCGACTTTGACGATCGACGCGATGTGAATGGACTCTAAACGTGTTTGCTAAACGACGTGTCATTTGAACATGCACTGCTTGCGCTGTGATATGTCCGTATCCTTGTTTTCTCTTTACACGTGACGGTCTTTGTTGTCTTTGGGGCCGTTCAAATAATGCCGTCCGATCTTCTCCGTTAACTTCCCGGCTCGTGACTGTTTCTTGGCAGGTGCTTCTCTGGTCATTTTGCTTGTTTCAGTGTCAGTGCTCCGTTGCTTGGTCAGGCGCAGCACAAGCATACTACATTAGGGAGACGGTGTGGCTTCTTGCGGGGAATATAAAATACTCGCCTCACCTTTTCTTTTGCCTCAGGTCAACTTGAGTTCAACAACCGGTCAAACAGTACAAATACCCGTACCTTCGATAGATTTCCGCTGCTTGAATCTGGCCCTGAAGGCAAGTGCCTTCGACATTGAATCCCCACAAACTATTCGCACCATAGACTCTTGATACATATGTTCTCATTGCAGGCAGAAACAGCTTGGCAGCAGAGTTTCATTTCCTTGTCCAGTGCCCCACAATATCTCTCTCTTTTGCATTGTGACTCGTCATCTGCTCAGAAGTACACGATCTTTGTGAGTTTTCATCAAACCTACTGCCCTCGTTGATTTCCGTGTAATTCGTTGTCATTTTTGCAGAGTTGTGCCCGTCCATCTGGCGAGAGCTCTGACAAGGGAACAAGCCTATTCCTCTTATAAGTTTTCTGCTGCTTCCGAACCAATCACATTTCCGTACGCTCCTGCCAAACGTCGTGTTAAGATTCACAAGGAAGCAATGGCTGGCTCTCTCGAACAGCTCAATTTGCATCTACCGGTGCGCCATAGCAGGTTCGCACGACCTCGGCGACGAGGTGACATGGAACTTGACCTGCGCGTGCGAGTTGAGGCTAGTTTAACATCGAGGCCGCCTAAGACGGGCGTGTTCGGCAGCATCTCGAGCTTCTTACCAATGACAGATGTTTTCGCTGGTGCCGCTGCGCGTGCTGCTTCGCAGAGCACTATACATCCCCTCGATACCATAAAAGTCCGAATGCAAGCCACCTTGAAAGACAAAAGATCTCTGAGGGGAAAAAATGCGACAAACGCAACCGCAGCTGTCAGCACAGGGAAGTACGGCATCGGCATCGGCCAAGCTACGCACAATGCGCGATCATCGCCTCGTTCTGTGGCAATCGCAACTGGCGCTCTTTTGGGAAAACTTGGAGCTGAACTTGGTAGCCTCTACAAAGGGGTACTCGGTGCAGCTGGCGGTGCCGGAATTGCCATTGGAACATATTTTGCATTTTATGGCGCAGCAAAGAAATTTCTCGAAGCCCATTCTGATTGTTCCGTGTCGACGATTGCGTTCCTCGCGGGTGGTATCGGTGCGCTTGGATCATCGATTGTAAAAGTCCCTGCCGCTGTTTGCATACGTTCAGTACAGGCGAACGTTTATCCAAATGTTGTCGTTGCTGCAAGGCAAATCACATCTGCAGCTGGACCTCGAGGACTTTTTACTGGATACCTTCCAACACTTCTTGAAGACGTCCCAGACATGGCTGTCAAGTTTGCCGCATATGAGACAATGCGCACGATGCATCGCCGATTAACAGGGAGGTCTCAAGAGGAGGCCGCTGCGGTCGCTGACATCTCAATGGGACTCATTGCAGGTGCTGTGGCAGCTGCAGCAACCACCCCTTTGGATGTTGTCAAGACGAGGATGATGTGTAACGCATCACAGCAACCTTCGTTTACTGGGGCAATATCCAGTGTTTGGCATGAGTCTGTTCCTGGTTTTGGCCGAGTGAGAACGTTTTTCACCGGGGTGGGACCGCGGTCGTTTTCAAACGGCATAAACTCTGCAATATTTTTCTGTTTTTTTGAAATCATGCGTTCATCCTTAAGGAAGTGGGAGGACAACCGAAAGACACTACCAACAGGTGTTCTTGTTGAGAACTACCACGGCTCGGCGAGATAAATTGAGTGTCACAGGCGAAGCCCATGACACTCACAAACGTGCTACAGATGTGATCGAAAACGGGGGCACACAATAGAGACCTGACAGCAGATGGAGATGCAGACATCATTTGCTCACTGATTCATAGCAGCTAATTTGTGTAAACTCTGATGAAGCGTATTAAGTGTGGTCGAAAAATTACGGAATTCTTTCGTTCAAAGTGTTGTAAGTGTTCTTGTTGGTGATAAAAACTCTTTTTAAGCTTGCACACGAGTGCGCTACGTAAAATCATGTCAATGCTTTCGTCGGCAATGCTCAATTGAGTACCGTATTTATTCAGGCCTGTGATGTGTTGGTTTCTTGGGTACCGATATACCTGTTCGTTTCGGCGGTTACAATCACCTTGCTGGCAGCGACGTAGTTCAGAATTTTCAGGCGTGGTCCTGGGGGTATTTTGATCTCCTGCAGCGCACTGTCAGACAGCAAACCTAAACAGTCGTCCATCAACTGCCCTCTCCGGAAATTTTTTTCATATTTTTCGAGACCAAGAGTAGAAAGCATGCCAAAGGTATGGTAGTAATAAACATCTTGAGGGTCGTTTTTACCACCAAACCTCTGTCCAACTTTCATAAACGCACCATTAAGAGCAGCAAATAGAGCTCCGGTACGTACCGCGTCGATAATGTACCCGGAAGTCGTCGTTGGTTTGACTTGTCCGGGAGACGCGGGCTGATCGCCGAAGATATTTGTCGTCAGAGATAAGGATGCACCAGCACCAAACATTCCTATCATGTTTGTCTGTATATCTTCAACCCCTCTGTAGCGTTTTACAGCTAGCGTCAAACCGGCCTGAACTGCCGTGAAAACGGCGAGGTTAAGCGCCAAAACTTTTGGTGGTCCAGAAAAAGATCCAGTCGCCATCGTCGGTGGCCTATTCGGCATGTTCGCCGCTTGCTTCTCTAGATTTTGGTTCACCAGGCCGAGCGTGTAGCCAAGAACGCCCCCTACATGGTTGCAACCAAGAATGAGTGACAATAAATACATGTCGTTTCCGACCCAAAATGGATCAAGACACATGACCGCAATACCCTCGAGACTGGTGAAAAGGGGGGGCGACCGACCTTGCATGGCGCCGGTTGCCGAAGTTATGCCAATTTCAACCTGTTGGAACGTAGCGATCACGAAAGGGCAGTTTCAGGGGAACGCGGCGGGATCGACGAAGTCCACGTTAGTATTCAATCGTTTCTCACCGCGGGTGGCTGGGTCTTCAGCCATCCCTCGAGTTTCAGCTTTCGATCTTCCATTTTTTGGAGAAAAGAACCCATGCGTCGGTTGTTCGTGAGTTGAGGCTCGTTAGCCCTTCCTTGGTGACAGGATTATGTCCACGTTGGGTTATTATAAAACATGATGACTTTATTTATTATATCATTTTTTTTCATATAATAAGATTAATAAGATATCATAAAGATGTGAAGTGAATTCTGGTAACGAAACATTATTATACGGGGGATTTAACTCAGGGATTTGACGGTCTATGTTTTGAAAGACCAGCGCGCAGCATGTGTCAGCGCGCGGCAAGAGCGCGTGCCCGCGCGCTACGTGCGAACGGCGCGCTCGGTCTTTAGGGTCATGCAAACCACTGTTGGGGGGTTTGAGGGTTAGCGTATAGGGTTTTTGCGCCGCAGGAAGGCGCCCTCGCCCCCTCATGGTTGAAAGCATCGCGCATTTTGAAAGAAGATCTCATGATGGAGGGGACCTGGCATGAGGGAGTGGCCGAAGAGCCGCTTCGCGGCTGTTTAAACTCTAAACCCTGAAAGCCCAACCCCAACCCCCTAAGGACACGGTGCGGACCCTAAAGATACAGCGCACCGCTCGTTACTCGCGCGTCAGCGGCTACATGAGCGCGCATCTTGCTCGTGTAAAAAGCGCTCGTATCAAACCGACAGTTTCCGCTTTCAAAGCGCTCCTATCAAAACCAAACCCTGTCGTCAACCCTGTCACACCTGCCACACTAATCGGCCTGATTGAATGAACCGTCAATCCTTGGATTAAATTCCCCATATAATGTTTCGTTACCAGAATTCACTTCACATCTTAATTCCATTTAATATATGTGGCTTATTTTACAAGCAAGCAATCAATAATGCAGTTATTACTTTAAAATAATACGAATAAAGATATAATAAATTTTATTAACACTTATTACTATCATTTACTATCTGTATGATTTTCTATAGATAGGAATTCGTGTTTCGTTATACGTACGTTGCTATTGCTTGGCACAATACGTACGGTTTCGTATAATCTTATATATACTATGACAACGGAAATGAAAGTACGCCTTTTAAATTTACAAGTATATATGTTTCAAGTATACGGGATTCAAAAATCTCCACTGCGACCCACCTGCCTCGAAGCTAGCATCAAGATAGTTGGAGAGCGCATAATGACGCGCGCTGATGAACGCCAGACTTTTGCGAACCTGACGAATACAACCGTGGATTTCTCAGGTGCTCGTTGTGTCAATGACTCTGAGCGCGGGCGTCCCTTCGTTGCTGGTCGGACGATAAAAAAATGCGGTGAGGAGTCTCGTAAAGTCTTTCCAGGAGGAGCGGTAAGTGACGTTTTTTTTATCGCCATCTGCAACATCTAACGCGGCTTTCGTGAAACACAGGATGGCAGTGTTTTCAGGGAAGATGGACCTCTGATGTGTACTGACTACGTGGAAGATATCTATGAACATATTCGCCGTTCAGAGCATAATTGCAATGTAGATCCAAGTTACCTTGAGAATGTACAGACAGACGTGAACGCCTCCATGAGGGGTATTTTAGTTGACTGGCTCATCGAAGTCGCCGAGGAGTACAAGCTATCAGCTGATACTCTATTTCTGAGTGTCAAGTATATAGATTGCTGTCTTAGCGCATGTGCCGTGGCGAGAACTCAGCTACAGGTCAGCCGGCCCAGATGTTTACTTTTCGTATTTTGAACACACTACTTTCTGCAGCTCGTCGGTGTCACCTGCATGTTGATCGCATCAAAATATGAAGAAATATATGCACCCCAAGTCGATGAATTCTGCTACATTACTGATAACACATACACCCGAGAAGATGTCCTGTTGATGGAAAGGACAGTCCTCAATGCGCTTGACTTTGAGTTGACACAACCAACAACAAGGTTATTTCTGCGGCAATATTTTCAGGCAGCTGAGTGTGACGCAAAAGTCGAATTCTACGCTTATTTTCTTGCAGAGCTCGCGCTCCTTGAATACAAGCTTCTTAAATTTTCTCCTTCAATTGTAGCTGCCGCCGCACTTTCTCTTGCCATGGTGACATTTGGGGACAGTGTTTGGTCCCCTATCCTTGTGCATCAAACAGGTATCTGTGAAGAACATTTCAGTGAGTGCGTCTCCGAGCTTAGACGCTGCCACTCGTCGGTTGGAAAGTCCTCTCTGCGCGCTGCACTTGAGAAGTATTCTCACGCAAAGTTCCACTGTGTTTCGCTCATTGAACCAAAGGGTCCTGTTTCCTGCAGCTAAATCAACTGCAGGGTCGCATCAGAGAGGGACAGCGCAGATAGTCACGTTATCGACTACACTATGTTATCAACTTTTCTAGCTACTTTCAGACCGACGACTGCACCATTCTAGTCCGTCTCAACAAAACCAAGACATAGGTTAGTTCGTGGCGCAATTTGAAGGATGATTTAATATTGAAAAAAAACCCACTCACGAGTTGTCAAAAGTTCTCCACATCGGATGATACAAATGGATCGGGTCTACTGCTGTAAACCAATAGACTTTTTATTATCCCAACTGTGCAACACGAGTATTTCTTAGTTTTGGATCTTTTCTGCAAAATTGCACGTGGATGCGTCAAAGACTGCATTTTTCCTGCAAGTGAGTAGAGAGCTCTGTCAGACAACTTTACTTTGAAGTGAGGTGCACCATAGTGGTACCGGTGAGAACATAGTTTCCAGTGTATAACCCAAGCAAGTCACCCTGGGGAACTCTGGAGAGTCAGTGTCGAGCTTAATGATGCCGTCGCGCTTGGGACCAGATGCAAGAACGTGCTTACATTAGGGGGCGCGTCTGCATTGTGAAAGTGACCAACGAGTGATCTTTGGCAGTTTTTCTCAACAACGAAATGAAGTTTCCCCTGCCAAGGCGTAAATTTCGAAAGTTTGAACAGCGATTACGGAAGAGCCTACCTGGAGCTCAACCATGCCAAGATCGATGACGTTCGTCGCGGGGTGAACTGTCCGGGCCATACGCCTTGAAGATTATTTCAACGAGAGATGTGGTGAGTGTGAGTGCTTTGGTTTCTATGTTTGAGGACCTATCAAAGGAATGGCAGAGGTAGCCGGCAGACCCTCAATACCACAAAACAATGAGAAACAGATATAGGTCCGATATATGTGTTAGCTAGCTAGCTAGCTAGAAATAAAGCCGTTTTCCAAATTGATTTCAAACCATTTTCTGCGCGTCACCAACGCCAATGAATCTAAACAAGTCAAAAAATTGGAAAATCGGTCAGTGGTGCTAATAAATGTGACTTTGTCGGGAACTCGTTCCAAATCAACAGTACGTGAATAATATATAGAAACCGTATATATATATTTTAAAATCCATGTCATATATATGATATATAGTAGATTATCCATATATAGTAGATTATATAATAGTAGATTATATGTATGTATGATGCATGGATGCAGGTCGGTTGCGTGTGTAATTTATATTGGTCAAACGTGAAATCGACCGATCAGAACTCATGCGTACTCCGTACTACGCTAGCACTATGGTCACTGATATATATTTTATAGTCAATTTATTCATTTAATAAAGAGGGTCCTAAATATATTCGACTATCCATTAGGAATTGTCGTACTACTTATCGAACAATGGAACTTTATTTTGCGGTATTGCGGACATTCGAGCGAATTCGTCAATGTTCCGATTCAAGCAAAGGCTTATTTTTTATTGCATGTAATTCCACTGTTTTTTACTTTCGAGCTATCGAGCTATCCAGGGCCCGCAACACGCTCAAAAACATTAACATAGACAGTACCCTCATTTCGCTGCACTTTCCGACCTTCTTCAGTTTGATTTGTGATGATAGCTATGATTGGATCATGCTCAAGCTTAGAGGCAGTGAGGCGCTGGAAACAACGATGTGCTATGAGTTTGTTCGACATCCAGGTGCCCAGCTCCTCCACATCTGTGACGGTGTACAAGACACCACCGATGCTCAGCAAATATGCATATTCTGCGATTAGATTGCGCTGGATTATTCTACGCCGATGGTTGGCAGTTTTGAAGTGTGGATCGGGGAACAAGAAGAATAGTTTCTGTAATGCTCCTTTTCTGAAAAAATTCGGCAAATATTTCATGGAATTTGACCTGATGCAAGATATATTCGAGTAACACCCTGCGCTCGTACGCCGTAATGCTGTGCATCGTTCCTTCACATATTGACTTACTTTGTCCCTGATTTCGAACCCAACAGCTAGATCATTTGGAAATGCAACCGCCAACTTTACCAACAATCCCCCAAAACCGCAACCTATGTCAACGAATTTCACGCTGGCCGTTGCATCGCTATCGAAGACAGGGGGAAAATCAGGATAATGAACTCGCCAATCAACGTCCCCGGGGCGCGAAGGCCTGCATGTTATTCAAAATGTGGATCAGATGTGCCGAAACAGGCAGGGTCTTGTCCGCGTGCGAGTAAACTGGTCCTAAACTGAGGGGAAGGGAAGTGTGCGTACACTGAAAAATGAGAGTCGCTGAGTGGGTTGCAGTGCGCTCGAGCTCGATAAAACTTTTTACGAGGAAGACATTTCCCGGCCTCGATAATCTCCTGGTTTTTCATGACATTCATAATTACGCCCCCTTGACAAACTGCCGAAGGTTCTTTGAATGGTACGCATGCACGGAAAGTTCCGCGCTTTTATCAGGTTGAAGCGTTAATTTTTCGCTTCGGTAATGTTTTTTTACGAATTTTCGCGAAGGTATCAAATAATCTTATCATAATAAACTTATTAAGATTATCATATAATATTAAATAAGATTATGTTTATTATGATAATATTCTGAATTTCATCAGGGTGTGACATTTTTTATAACGTAACTTATAGTATATAATGGTAACAAATATAATAAGATTGATTATAGTTAAGGATAAGTCTCTTACGTGAACATAACCGAAATTTATACTGTTTGCCCACTGGAGTGATTGTGTGGATCGTAATGATAAAGTCTTTACGTTATATTACGTTATTATATAAAATCGTTATGCATAAAAAAGTGTCACACCCTGATGAAATTCAGAATACTATCGAAGTAATCTTAATATATAATAAAATAATTCTACAGGATCGAACGAGGGACGGAGGTTCGCTCCATGTGGGTCGGCATAGCCTGAGTGGGATGGTTAATTGCCGTATGCAATAATATAATTAATTACAATCTTAACGCCAATAAATAAAATTCATTAATTACCAGCACGACCTACGTACGTATTTATTAGTTTCAACGATACCAGATTTCTGATTTTCATCAGGGAGTGACACTTTTTTCATAACTTATTAACTTGATAACAGCTTATATATGTGCGTACATAGCAGCTTATCAGCATCATCAGATTTTATATCATATATGTTACGGAGTTACTGTACTAGAACTAGATGTCAATCAGTTCTGGGGGCCCAAAATATGAGAGAACTTTTGGGGAGGTTTGAGAACAACAGTGCAAAGAAGGAGAGTAGTGAGAGAGACTGTTATTGGTTTAAAACCAGGAAGGATGCTATGTTTGAGACGAGTAGGTATCTAAGAAGGTTCTGCAACCTCTGACTTGGACACTCTGACTTGTCTCCACAAGAACCAATATAGCAATATGGCTCTGTGTTACGTTCTGTTCTCTTCTATATATCTTTTCTGAGGTAACTTATCTGGTAAATCACGTTCCAGTAATTAGCTGTAGTAACTGTAGTTAGTCAATTAGGCATTAGGAATTAGAAATTGGAGTAGGGTCTCTGACATATGACCACAACAATATATATATCAATATCATTATTATATATTATTATTACGAAAATTCGATATTCGCTGCGTAATCTAATTAGACGAAACTATGACAACGGAAATGAAAGTACACAGATCAAAAACATTAAAGGTGTTTTTTCAGGTGTTTTTCAGGTGTTTTTCAACTGTTTTTTAAAGTGTTTTTCAAGTGTTTTTCAAGTATTATTATAAATAGTTAACTTGTGAACGATGGTTTAAACTATTTATAATAATACTTGAAAAACACTTGAAAAACACTTGAAAAAACACTTCAATAATGTTTTTGATCTGTGCACTTTCATTTCCGTTGTCATACATCCCATGTAATAAACATATTATTATTACTATGTATATCCAACATATATATTTAATATTACCTTCAATCATAAATTTGGCACATATCTGAATATTTATTCCCGATCGTTTATTTGGTTTGGATGCCACGTGGCGGTCGCAATTTGTTGTTTTCTTGAACGGGCCAATGAGAATCACGGCCTTTCCAGAAATAAAATCACAGAAACGATGTCGACAGATCTATAAAAAAGATTTTGATTGAGATCTTGGATTGAATATCCTTCACTTCAAGCACACAGGCGCTGAGTTAGCAGGCACCATCATGTCAACGACAGCATCCATTCGTTCAATCTCCCCGATTTCTGCTCGGGGAATTCGATCTCGCTCGTCTGCTTTCACAGCTGTGCTGCCTAAGCCGACCAAACGGGTGAACGCTCCCGTGAGCTCCCGCTTTTCTATCCACGTCGTCGCCGAGGCAGACCAACCTGTCGTCAAAATCGGCACTCGCGGCAGGTAAAAGCCCATTGACACGAGCCACAGCGCCATGTACACGATTTTCGACATTAATTCGCTCTGCCGTTAGAGATTGGGTCATGTCGAATCTAACTCTTCGCGCAGAAGTTATCGGCCATTCCGAACTCTTAGCAGTTACTAACATGTATCAATTTTCAGTCCACTTGCCCTTGCACAGGCGTACATGACCCGCGATCTTCTGAAGAAAAACTTTTCAGAACTTGCAACAGATGGTGCTCTAGAGATATGCATTATCAAGGTAATCACGATATACATTTCGGCAAAGAACGTCAATGCAGCACTGCAGCTTTAGCGATCTGTGACACCACGCACAACAAGAATCTCCTGACATTTCCCTTTCCAACACCTAAACAGACAACTGGAGACAAAGTACTCGATCAACCTCTCGCTGATATCGGCGGGAAGGGCCTTTTTACACGTGAGCTCGACGTCGCTCTTCTTGACGGCCGTATTGACATAGCCGTCCATTCTATGAAAGATGTTCCCACTTATCTTCCTGAGGGCACCATTTTACCATGCATGCTTCCTCGAGAGGATGTACGAGATGCTTTTATTTCTGTCAAGTATGATGATTTGTCAGAAATGCCAGAAGGCTCTGTTGTTGGTACCGCATCTCTTCGCCGCCAGTCGCAGCTCTTGGCTCGCTATCCTGGTCTCAAGTGCGTCAACTTTCGGGGCAACGTGCAGTCCAGAATCCGTAAGCTTCAGGAGGATGTCGTTGATTGTACTCTGTTAGCTATCGCAGGACTCAATCGCATGGATATGACCGAGCATGCAACGAAAGTCTTGGACGTAGATGTGATGCTTCCGGCAGTTGCACAGGGAGCAATCGGAATCACTTGTCGCAGCGGTGATGACAAGCAGATCGCTTACCTTGACAAACTCAACCATGAAGAGACGCGCATTGCAGTTGAATGCGAGCGCTCTTTTCTCGCAGCTCTGGATGGCTCGTGTCGCACGCCGATTGCGGGATATGCTCGTAAGGATGGCGAAAAACTCAAGTTCAATGGCCTCATCGCATCGCTCGACGGGTCTGAAGTACTCGAGACTTCGTGTGAAGCTAACTGGTCTTTCACCGATGGGATCGCGGCGGGAAAAGATGCCGGAGAAGAGTTGAAAAAGCAAGCACCGGCAGAGTTCTTTGCCAACCTTATCGAGCACGGTGGCAACTGGTAAATGGCAGAACCATACGAGACGCAATCCTCTAAAAAGTCGGCAGCAGATGTTTGATAGATGAGTGACTTCGAGATGTAGGACTGCGACAGTTCCCATCTCCACTGATTGTGATAACTTTTACACATTCATTATTTATGCTGGAATAATAATCGTGCAGTCGCGTTCGCATGGACAATATCAATAATAAAGTGTTAAACCGCGTCACCCACCCACGAAGGGCTTTCCCGGTTCCGTTCAAGCTGGGAACTTTTGCGGACGCCAACCACGAGATACTTGGAAGGTGATCTTGAAAAATGCTACCTTCGGTAACATTATGCGTACCGAGTTTGGGGTTGGTTGGCGCCCGCCCCGCAAAGTTCGGATAAGTCTATCACTGTTTCCCCTCAACCCCAGTTCTGGTCATTATCGTTGACTATAACATCACATACATATACAGTACTAGTTTTTTGGTTGCAGCTTCACGTTTCTGGTATATCGTTAATTTATAAATCGCATATGAGAAGAGAGTCTCTATGTGTGTGTAATATATGTAACGATAGATGAGAACGTTCGCATATTGATACCCTATTTATAATTATCAGTAACGATCGTCATACACCAGCGTGAACGTAAACGACCTGAGGGTACCTGTCTGATCAAACCGCCTCGTTCGATCTTCCATTACACAATCAAGCTGAGCTCTCATCATCGTTCCCATAATGAGTTTGCCGTTTTCTTTAAAATGCTTGCACGTCAGCGACAAAGAATACACATCGGCAGGTTTCAAAAACATAGCGATCTGTCCTAGCACATCTGTGTTAGGGCAAATAACTGTGATTGTACATTTCCGTCGTCACTCGAGCCAGACAGGCCGTCCAACGCTTCCATGTCATGACTCGAACAAGCGTTTCATTATCAGATAAATTTACCTGCTATTGATAAGATCGTAACAAAATAAAATTATAAGAAAGAGAAACATATTAATAATAATAACTTTTATACAGGATCGAACGAGGACTGTGTGTGATTCGCTCCATGTGGGTCGGCATAGCCTCAGGGGGATAGATGGTTAATTGTGGTATATATGCGTTACAATGTTAAGGAACTATTGGTATTAACACATAAGGAGCATTATTAATACTTGGATCGAGTATAAAAAAGGTACTCTTGGATTCGGTGATAGTGGGAAAGCTAAACCATGATTTACGAGTTAAAAAAATTTAGAACTCTTGGAGCGGGTGAATGTATGAGAAGCTTAATCAAGATTTTCGAATGAAAGAAATAAAAATGTCATCAATGTATGGTACGAATAGACCGTGATGTTTGATAAACGATACCAGGTGAATGTTACATTTTTCACAGTCAAAAATGTGGACAATGTATGGAACAAATAGACCGTGATGTTTGATAAACGATACCAGGTGCACCGGACATTTTTTACAGTCAAACATTTTCCGAATAGTGTAGATGGGGCGGGGCTATGCCGAATAAAAGTCGTTTCAAGACAATACTATGAATTCGAATATCATCTAAAACGATCTAAAACGTATATATTCGATGAAATAAGATTTAAGATCTTAATAACAATTAGCTATAAACAGTCCTTGACTTGATAATATATTAACACTTAATAAATAATAACATTAAGATCTTAATTAAAATCAAATTACACATTCTTCTAAATGAAGATAATATTTGATTAGCATGCGTATGTCGATATTTATTTAATACCTTCGAAGGTAAGATCATAATACTTAATAACGTTGATATTTAATAATATTTTTATACATCGAAATGCATATGAGAGATTTAACTCGTACTTTTATCAGTTAACTTAAATAGTTCATCGAGCAAACAGTGTAACGACGTTTCGGCTTCCATGTATGGGAGAGAGTCGAGTCAATAGACCTTGAAATGTATATGGGAAGTTTAATTGGTTCATTTGAAGGTCTAAATTATATTCAGCACAGAGCAAACAGTGTTAGTGTTTCAAACATCGCCATCACACATATATATATGAATTATTGGTAGGCCACATCAAATCATGGGAATTCCTCATATAGAAAATGTTGATTTGGTATAATATATATTAAACCGAGCCGATCTCATATTAAATGGAAGTCGAAGCGTCGTTGACTTCGCTCCGTGCGTAGAGTTTATTTAGTTATTTCTCAATGAAAAAATAAGAATATATTATGTTAAATAATAGAAATTGTATGAAATAGTTAGTATTGATTGAACATGACAAAAAATAAGAAATACCTTTACACAATCACTCCAGTTGGCAAACAGTATAAAGATTCCGCTTATTATGTAAACTCTTCAATATTCGATATTCGCTGCGTAATCTAATTAGACGAAACTACATCCCATGTAATAAACATTAATATTTGGACGGATATTGAAAAGATTGAGATCCGTCCAAATATTGAAAGTATTACATATTTTGAAGACAGATAATCATATAAATATCCGTCCGAAACATCCGTCCGGACGGATATCCGTCAGTAGACATAGGCACTAGCTAGCTAGCTAGCTCTAGCTAGCTAGAACCTAGTTAGCTACTAGCGGAACGACCTCGTAAATATTATCAGGGATTGGAAGGTTATTCAGGATGCGAGTGACGACTGCGCTGTTTTAAGTGTGAAGTCCGTGTCAATGTTTAGTATTATTAAATATAAATCATAAATATATATCATTTCTATTCGACCTTCGTTCGTTCATATATTATTTAATATTTATTTCATAATATCATATATGTATAGTTATGAATATTAATTTTTAAGTAAGGACAGGCAGGGGTCCTAAACACTCTTAGACTGTAGTTTTACTTCGTCACTCTCGGGTATACAACTGGTCACTCACCGGAGCAAAGGCGCCTTGCAATGAATCCGCCCGTGCTATCATATTCGAACGCGAACCCTCCTGTGGCCCTTCTTATTGCATCGCGCATCGGCGCTGTTCCCTTGAAGTTGTTGCCATGGACAGAACAACCGAGCGCCGCCACTCCCACTCTCGTTTTCGATGAGGGAACACAGTTGATCGGCGTGCAGTCGATCTTGCGATACATCGCCCGACACTCGTCTGAGGGTTCAAATATATACGGCACAGATGCGCTCGCTTCGACAATGGTGCGTTCCCCCTTTCTTTCGCCGATACCAACAAGGAAGTAGATTGATTGCCTGCCTAGTGAGCGTCCCTAGAGCACGTTTCACCCCAAAACAAGTAATGGTTTGAGCGGTTTTCTTTTCACTCATCGCACAGGTCGATCAGTGGCTGGACCAATCCGATGCACTTACGAATGGTGCTAGCTTCACAGCGATCTGCGAAATGCTCTCTACCTTTTTGGCAACGCGTACCTACTTAGTAGGTTCAAGCTTGACGATCGCAGATCTCGCCGTCTGGGAACGACTGTTCTCGTCACGGCAGTGGGATGCCATCAAGAATTCTCCTCCATTTTACCATCTGAAACGATGGGGGAAACTTTGCGAACTCGATCCAAGATTAATTGATATCGTCACTGATCCAGCAGTCAATGCGAAACGGCCCTATTTGCACGCAAAAAGAAGCGCTGTGATGTCAGAGAAAAACCAAGGGAAGGAAGTTGGGGGCTCCTTTGATATTGACCTTGAGGGCGCTTCAGAAGGCAACGTCGTCACCCGTTTTCCTCCGGAACCATCCGGCTATCTTCACATAGGTCATGCCAAAGCAGCGTTACTCAACCAGTACTTTGCTCGTCAATACAATGGAAAACTCATCATTCGATTCGATGACACAAATCCATCGAAGGAGAAGGATGAATTCGTAGACAACATATTGCTTGATTGTGACATACTTGGCCTCAAGGCTGACATGGTTACGTATACTTCGGATTCTTTCCAGCAGATTTTGGAGATGGGAACGAGACTGATAAAAGAGGGAAGTATGTATGTAGATGATACTCCCATGGATAAAATGCGGGAAGAGCGCATCAACAGAATCGAATCTGTCGCTCGCACTAATTCTGTTGAAACAAACCTAAAACTCTGGAAGCATATGATCGACGGCGACCAACAAGGGCTCAAATGTGCGGCGCGCTTTCGAATGGACATGCAAAATGACAACGGAGCACTGAGAGACCCGGTGGCATTCAGATGCAATCTTATTCCACATCACCGAACCGGCACCAAATACAAAGTGTACCCCACCTATGATTGCGCGTGCCCGTTTGTAGATGCACTTGAGGTAAGGAACTCCCCTCATATCAATGTGCCACCTTTATGCTTCTTTTCGAAGAAAACAAATCCATGTGAACATCTGTTTCGTCTCTCTACCTCACGGGTGTTACGCACGCCTTGCGTACATCTGAGTACCGAGACCGTGAAGCACAGTACCGCTGGGTACAGAAACTAATGGCCACACGCCAGGTTCATATCTGGGACTATTCTCGTTTGAACTTCGTCTATACGACGCTTTCCAAGCGAAAGCTACAGTGGTTCGTTGATGAAGGATACGCAGATGGATGGGACGACCCAAGATTCCCAACAGTTCAGGGCATGAGGCGACGTGGTTTGCAGACGGAAGCCTTGAAAGAGTTCATCCTGATGCAAGGTGCAAGCCGTAATGTCAATTTGATGGAATGGGAGAAATTATGGACGCTCAATAAGCGTATCATCGATCCTGTGTGCCCGCGACATGTCGCAGTTGCAGATAAAGGTAAAGTTCTTGTCATCATCACCAATGGACCGTCCTATCCAGAGGTTGTTTCCGTGGCAAAGCACAAGAAGTTCCCCCCTGCTGGCGTCAAGGCTACTACACGAACGTCTCAAATATGGCTAGATGTGGAAGACGCAATGTCAGTTAGAGAGGGCGACGAAGTCACTCTGATGGACTGGGGGAACTGTATAATCGATAAGATCATCAAAGATTCTACCGAGCAATACGTTGTTTCCATCGAGGCGCGTCTTCACCTTGAAGGCTCAGTAAAGTCAACAAAGCTTAAGCTCACATGGCTTCCTAACATCAGCGACCTCGTGCCGCTGACATTATTCGACTTTGACTATTTAATCACCAAGAAAAAAGTCGAAGATGATGACAGCTTGGCAGATCTTGTTAACGCGACAACGAAGATTGAAACACACGCCCATGGCGACGCAAACATGCGAACTTTGCAGAAAGGAAATGTCATCCAGCTTGAAAGAAAAGGATATTTCATCATCGACAAAGTGTTTGTGCGTGGCGACACTCCAATGGTACTTTTTGCGATCCCTGATGGAAGAATCAAAACATGGGGCGTTTCAGCTGGTGTCAGGAAGTGATCAGAAGGTCATTATTCGAAATCAATGTACGAAGGAAAATAGTATACAAATATGATCATTCAGGCTCGATCCAATTTCAGTTGGTAATACTTGAATTTCTCTACCCTTTCTGCTTCGGAAAAGCCCATCATATGTATGATAAACATTCCGTCACGATGCACGCTGGGATGTGCGTTGAACGCAGTCTGATCAAGGATGGTGTGACGCTTTCGTGAAGGGTCTTCGTGCTGTAGTAACTTAATGAGCTGTGCCTGCTCAGCACCACGCATGTGTGGAATATGCTCAGTTGCCCATAGTTTCTTGAGAAGTTTTCTTGCCCAATTTGTATTGCGCCATAGCATAACACCCGTATTTATTGGCCAACCGCCAACATCATTGCAAACGATGAGGTCTATTCTATCATTTTCCCTTTCCTTTTTAGTTTTCGAGCGCTCAGTGGCCCTAATGATATCCTCGATCGAGATGTTTCGGTTGGTCACGACAGCATCTGCATCAATCCACATTATCCATTCATGTCGCGTTTCACTCAACATATCCATCAGAACACGAATCTTATTCCATGTAATGATGTGTTTTGGGACCATGGTGTCGGGATATTGATAGAATGCATAACCATGCGTTTCGGCATATTTTGTATTCAACTCAACCGAGATGGTGGTCGTGTTGATAAGATTCGGCGTACTTGCAGTGACCATTGCGATACCTCCTGTCAGTTGAGCTGGACCGGTACGCAGCTCAGGTTCTACAGCTCTGATGTTTACTTGCGACAATAGCCGTTCCAAGGTAAAGGTTCTACATTTTGCGCACGCATGGGCGTCACCACGACGAAGTTCGCCATCGATTGCCAGAATGTTCCAAACGCACTTTGATATCGAGCACCAGTATGACAAAACTGCGTGTTCATCGCGCGCATCAAAAAGAAGCTTAATGCCCCGGCTCATGTCGTAAACCTGGAAAACACCCGCAGCTTTATTAACATGAGTTTGTGCGTACCACGACACACTGCCTAGCTGATAGCTTTCGAGCCAAGCCGGCGAATTCCCTTTGTCCCATCGAACATCAAATGTTGAGGTTGGCATCCTAGTGAAAACTTTGTCTAGGTGTGCGTAACAAACATAGCGACTTTCATGGCTCGCTCCTTCGCCCACTGCATTGTGCGACCGGGCATACAACGGCTCGCTCAAAAGGATAGGCGTCATGTATGCGTCAGACACAGAGACTTGGGCACATATCGTTGCGGCAGTTACCAAAGCAGTGGCAAAAGCGGCAGTCATGTGAAATTTGAGCGGTGACAGGGACCTGGCTAATTACACAAATAACAATATCAGCTGAGCAGCTCAATTACGCCCCCACGGACATGTTACGTAACCGTATGGGTTAAGACTGGGACACGGTGCCATCCGCAATCCTCTTTGGAACCTCTCCAGGCGAACAGGCAGAACCAGTACACGCATTCGCAGAGAGATGTATATCCTGTCTTGATTCGAGCGACCGAGTCTTATTATAATAAGATATGTGTTATTACCTTCGTTCGAAGGTACCTTGCTTATTACTTCATTCATTCGTTCGTTCGTGTTACGTTTCGAACGAAACCTTGCTTCTTAATACCTTCCGAAGGTAACAACGAAGGTAAGTTTCGAAGGTAACAAGTAATAAGATGTAATAAGCGCAAGCATGCATGTAATAATATAAAAATTTATATTAAGATCTTATTAAATAACGTAACGTAATTGTTACGAATTCGCGAAGATAATTATTTATTAATCATATGATGATAATAGATCTCGCTCGTTTATTTATTTATTTATGATTATTGTAATAATCCATCACGGTTTACGCATACCGCAATCTGTTTAGCGTTACACCCTCATCATTAACGTCCATCGCCGGCTATGCCGACACACCTGGGAACGGACCCTCGAAATCGAGTTTGACCCTCCGTCTGCTCGTTCGATCACTGGAATATTTTTAAAACCACAGCATC
>JACLAB010004556.1_pt1 | contig 18404 bp, 13 predicted proteins | sample 8027921 | NCBI WGS metagenome assembly JACLAB01 (sample SAMN15725117, study PRJNA655200) | protist metagenome | isolation source: fluorescence activated cell sorting (FACS) single amplified genomes of... | place: USA: West Boothbay Harbor, Gulf of Maine | collected 2000-07-19 | reverse complement strand
ATCAAATGTTTCTATCATCAAGCGAGAGTTTCAAGGCAAGTTTGTGGCGAAGTCTGACGAGTTTACACCTGAACTCGTTGGTGGTAAGTCGCGCAACCTGCAACTACTCCGAGGACGCGTTTCTAAGTCAATCAAGTTACCACCTTCTGTTGCGTTACCATTCGGGACGTTTGATGCGATCATGAATGTACCAGAAAACGCAGCAGTCAAAAAAGAACTCGAGACTCTTGTTACGCAGCTAGAAGCCTATGATTCTACTGATGGTTCGGGCTTCAAGGCGCTTATTGGTGACGTCAAGGCGTGCATCGGAAAGCTACAGCCGACTGCTGAATTGTCAAATACCATGAAAGCAGCGTTTGAGGCTGAATCTTTAGCGTGGCCCGGCGATCTTCTCACGACTTCTCAAGGTCAAAAAGCTTGGAAAACGATTCTTGGAGTATGGGCAAGCAAATACAATGAGCGCGCCGTGTTAAGCTGCAAGAAGGCATCGTTGAAACACGCCGATCTATCGATGGCTGTTCTCTGCCAACCGGTGGTGCGCGCGCGTTATGCGTTTGTACTTCACACAGTCAATCCTCAAAACAACGACGACAACGAAATCTACGGTGAACTCGTTTGTGGATTGGGTGAAGCTCTGGTTGGTAATTTTGCTGGTCGAGCGCTTGCGTTCAAGGCTGCGAAAAACAACCTCGACCACCCCACTATCGTTGGTTACCCGTCCAAGTCAAAGGGACTTTTCATGGAGCACGACACGCTTATTTTCCGATCTGATAGTAACGGCGAAGACTTAGAAGGCTTCGCTGGAGCCGGATTGTACGATAGCATCACCATGGAGGAAGCCAAACTGAAAAATGTTGACTACTCCACGGATACTCTTATTACCGATGAAGGCATGAGACAAAAGATGCTGTCAGCTATTGCAAAGGTGGCGCTCGAGATTGAAAATCTTCTTGGATCAGCTCAAGATATTGAAGGTGCCATTGCGGAAGATGGTACCCTTTGGATCGTGCAAACGCGACCGCAAGTTTAGTATAGAGCACTACATATGGAGACGAAATTTCTCCATTTTGTGCGTTGTTTGTAAATTATTAAAGAAAGCTGCGACGTTATAAGAAGCACCATTTAAGTAATTCGATTGGATGTGTATTGAACAAAATTGTACGTGCAATAAGCCTATGTACAGCGCAACGTGCAGACGGTGTAAATTTGATTTAAGAAAGTGTTCCGACTAAAGCATCCGGGCTCAAGTACTTTTTCAGCACGTTTGGCGGGTGTAGCATGTTAAACTCTTCAGTTGCGTCTTTACCAGCGAAAAGCATGATAGCCTTTTTACCACCGGGGTGATCGGGCAAGAAAGAAGTGAGATCATACACCTTGCCTTCGATGATGACCCATAAGTCACCTTCAGAGTTGTGCTTTGCCACCTCTGCAGAGGAGACAGAACGCGCGCCACCGCCGCCACCAGAACTTTGAGCGGGCGCGCTTGGAGCTGTCGTCATGCTTGGGTTGAATTTATCGTTCAAATTGGCCACGCGATTGAGTGCAACGCTTTGACCAGTTCGAAGCTGTTTGATTGCAGATGTGAGGAGGTGACGAGAAACAGAAGCGCCAGCGACGCGTCCAAATACCACGCAATCCAGTAAGGAATTCCCACCGAGACGATTGCGACCGTGGATACCACCAACAACTTCACCTGCGCCATACAATCCGACGATGGGTCCATTGGGACCGACGATTTGAGAATCAGTATTGATTGCAAGCCCACCCATGGTGTAGTGCACCACTGTGCAAACAATTGCAACGTGGAACACGTCATCATTCATTTCAACTGGGGCATTGTTGAAAAACTTCTTTCCGAAAGGGCATTTCTTAGTTCTAGCGGCTTCGTTGTACTTGGCGAACGTATCAGCGAGCTTTGCAGTGGAGATACCCATGTCCTTCGCGATCTCAGCGCCACTGCTGAACCGCTTCATAATTCCACGTCCAACGTAGTGTTTGCAGTGCCACTCGATCTCTTTCGATGCTTTACCATTCAAAATCAAGCGGAAAGGGCCTTTGTTTCTGTTCATTTCGCCGCTAACGTAATCTCGGCGACCAAGTTCGTCAGCAAAACGGTTACCATCGGCATCCAAGAGAATACCACCGACACCTCGAAGCGCTTCTGCGGCCAAGAACTTCACTTTCGCGTCCGGTTCCGACGGATTCACTAAGCCCGTCGGGTGCACTTGAACAGATTCCATGTCAATTGTTCCCGCTCCGATCGCCATCGCCATCTTGATTCCATCTCCTGTACAATGGTCGCCGTTTGTCGTTGGCAACTTTTGCAAGTCTGGACGATATTTAGTCAATAAGGAGTCGCTCTTGTAATCGGCACCGAAACCGCCCGTAGCGATGATGACTGGTCCATACTCGGTGTGCATGGCGCCACCTTTTTCGTACTCAACCCCGATCACGGCATTGTTTGCATCGGTGACAAGCTTTTTTGCCTCCGCTTTGGTGATGATGCGCGCAAGTTCCCCGTTGGTTTCTTCCATGATCTTCTCCAGCCCTTCCATGAGCGCGTATGTAATGGTAAACCCAGGAAAACGTTCTTTCCCACGATGCGTGCGCGGATACGAATGCCCGCCGAGTTGCGACACCAAACTCAAGTCCAAGTTGAATTTTTCCATGAGCCAATCCACGGACGATCCGCTTCCTTGAGCCAAGACTTTGGCGAGCGGTATCGTGTGCTCGGGAGCGGTGTCGTATCCAACTCCCGCTGCTCCTCGAATGCAATCATCTTCAAACTTGTCCGCGCTGTCGTTGATCCCAAGTCGAGCCTGCGTCTTGGTCAACGCCCCATTAATCCCCGACGTGGCTTTCGTGCTGTTCCCGCCCAAGAATGAGCATTTGTCGAGCAAAACGACGCGACCGCCGCGTTCGAGGACGGTGTGTGCGGCGGATAAACCCGCGAGACCACCACCGATAACGATGACTTGTTCACTCATATCTCTCTGCGCGTGTGCGTGAGACGACGGTGAGTGTGGGGCGGCGATCGTCGTCGTCCCACATCCTACGTGGATTGCGGCGCGGAAAAGTCGTTAAAAAAGGCACCCCGTGGGGCGTTTTCGTGAGATCTCGCTCGATGGGACGTGTATGTGTTATGCAACGACGCCCATGCGCACATGGTGTGATTGAGCGTGATAGAAGACAACACGTGAGATGATAATAATTACAACATTTATAATGAAGGAATTGGGCGTAATTCTTTCGTTAACGAAACGAGAAGACGGTCGCAACGAGACTTGGACGTCGTAGGCGCGCACATGAGGTAGACGACGTTACCAAGCGGACGCGCCTGAATGGAATGATTTCGAAGACGCATGACAACCTCACGCGCGGCGTTTGAGCTGTAACCTCCATCGCCTTCGACCTCGAGTTCAACGGCTAAGACGCAGCCCTGACCAATGACGCGTCGAACGTTGCTCAACTTGGACATCTCTTTCAGCTTGTCTTCATCCCAGAGTTCACCGAGCGACAACGCTGGTGACGATGCAGACTCCTTTCCTGCTGAAACAATCAAGTTTGGATTTTTACCAGCATCTTTATATAGCGAGAGCGCTTTCGCGGCGACAGCACAGCCCATGGGATACGCCGTGTACGAATGACCGTGAAGCAAACCTTGCTCTTTTCCTGGTCCGTAAAACGCCGAGTACACGTCCTCCGTTGCAAGAGTAGCCGACATCGGCATCAAGCCGCCCGTGAGTAATTTTGCGTAGCAAGAAATATCAGGCTTTTCACCGATAATCTCCCAGGCTCCCTCTGTACCTAAACGCCAGATACCGGCGAAGACCTCGTCCAGCACAATTGGTATGCCGCGTGCGCGACACGCCTTCATCAAGATATTTTGAAACAACGGATCTACGAGCACCATACCACCAGCACCGTGTAAGACGGGTTCCATAATCAATGCACCAATATGCGATATGGAAGCACTTTTTGCATCGCGCTCAGCTTGCTCAAATACGCTTTCAATAGCTCGGGTATATTCTCGAGCAAGTGGCGTATCTTGACGCGCCGACATGTCAAAAGCATCCGCTTTATTCGTCCAACTTGTGTGCACCGAGACATCGTGAGCATTTTCGAAAAACAAAGGATCGATGTCAGGCGTGATCCCAGTACTCGGCAAAGCGACAGTCCAGTGGCCATTCCTTATCGCAAGACTCGGAGGGTGGAGGAAAAGACCACGAGGTTGATACCACGGCGTTTGCATGGGTCCTGTAAAAATGCTTGGTGATTGCATATCCATCGCCCCAAGCGTATCGCCGTGATAAGAACCATCTAAAGCTAATATACGCAATGGTGGTAAATCTTGACGTCCATGAATTTTCAAATCTTCAGCCCTTTGATCGCCATCTTTAGCAAGCAAGCCAGCGTTCACGTAATATTTTCTGAATGCCATCTTCAAACCAACCTCGGTGGCCGTCGATCCGTTATCTGAATAGAATACTCTGGATGCCCAACTGCGTCCCGGTCCTTCTAGTAGTGCTTTAGTAGCGTTGACTGCAGGTTCGTGAACATTTTCTGGAAACATAACGTGTCCATATCGCCCAGCCGCGTGCGTCGCCGTGCTCACCAACTCTTGTTGCAACTCTGGACTAAAACCTTGAGTCCACCAGCTCGCAGCACCATCGAACCTCAACAAAACTGATCCATCGTGCGAAATACCTGCACTTTTTGCGTATATAGCAAAATCTTCGCCGTATCTTCCATCAATCACCGTGACTGCGTCTCTTTCAACCATCGCGTGTTGAGTAAATGGCCACCAGAACGTCTTTAACGCTTCGTCTGGTAACTTGCGCAACGTTTCCAGGCGCCCTTCATGCGAGTTGATCAATTGTTTTACGAGATTGTCAAATGCTGGTTTCGACTTCTCGAGCCACGCATCTGCTTCACCTTGCAGTGGAAGAGCTGGAAGTACCGTGATGGGTGTCTGGCATGGCAAAATGTTTACCATCGCTCTGTGGTTTGCTAAACCATCATCAGCCATAGCGATGGCAACAATGTCATACCCTCGCGCATAGAGCGACTCATAGGCTGCAGTTGTGGTAGATATCCCGCCTAAGCTACCATCACCGACAAGAATAGCTGGCAAACGTAGCGCACGCAACAGTTCGCATTGGAGGTTCCCCGAAGGCCCAGGACTTGCCACCCCACCTGCGGTCTCGATCAACGCTAACGGTCGACTATCGCTTCGGCAAGTTTTGTTCGCAAACTCTTGCAAGTACTTTCCCGTCATCCGTACAATCTCTTCATCCATCACTGGGCGACCTTCAAGCGCGGCACTTACGTGCGGTCCAGCCGCTTTACGCCAGGCATACATCGTGTGCGCCCACATTGGCGTTTCTCCTTCGAACGGACCAGATGGCGATGTTGATGCTGCAACTGCAGCATGTTCACCCATGGTCTCTACGCCTTTCGCAACTCGAGCAACGAATTCAGCATCAGAGTCCTCTGGGAACCCAGTCTGCACGGGTTTGAGAAACAGCGTCGGCGTACCCGTGCGTCTCGCCGCTTGTGCCAGTCCACCAGAGACTAAGGTCTTGCCTACCCCGGTATTAGCTCCCCATATGACAAACGATGCGGTGCGCAAATCTACGTCGGCATCGCTCGCGTATGCGCGACGATGGGTTGTCAAACGTGGCGCGCCTAACCACTTTTTACTCGACGCGCCTGAACGCCCGCACGACGCGCTTGTCGACGACACGAGTCGCTGGATGCGACGCGCAAAACTACTGATGACATCTGCTCTGTGCGTCCCAGACTTCAACGCTGTCGCGAGCGTTCGTCCGAGACGCGCTTCCCGACGGGCCATGGCAGCGCACACTGCGGCAGAGCGCGACGCGTCCAAAAACACATGGTGCACGACGCGCGCACCTCAGTGACGACAATGATGACGCCGACGACCACGAGCGATAGTTCTACCGAGCGTCTTCAATGTGCATCGGGAATAACGAATACTGACGATCTCGTTGCGTTTATCGTGAACGACGTGCTCGAACGCCCGACGGTGATGCACTTTGCTGAGATTCTAGCCTTGGACAACGTTCAAGCGCTGAAAGGTACACCACACGGCGGTGCGGTGTACGACGCACTTGAAATTTTCGCCTTTGGCACTTTCCAGGACTATCAAAGTCGTGGCTCGACTGTCCCACCGTTGACGACGAAACAAGAAAACAAACTGAAGCAACTCACGGTGTGCTCTGCGTGCGGAGACACTAGAACGTCATTGTCGTACGACAAGCTCTCGAACGACCTTGGGATTTCATCCATACGAGAATTAGAGGACTTTTTGATTGATCAGTGCTTGTTCACGGGCATCGTCCGGGGTAAGCTTGATCCTAAAAATAAATGCTTCCACGTACACGGTGCCGCCGATCGGGACGTGCCGCTTTCACAACTCGATGATATTATAGCCAGCGTCTCGAGGTGGCACGACATCTCGGAAGCCATGTTGGAGAATCTGACTGCAAAAATTAATTGGGGCGCTGAAGAAAAAGCTAAAGCCGTAGAACGCGATGGTCAAATCAAACTTGGTGTGGAGGAGTTGAGGAAACTCATCGAAAACAGCACTGAAGCAGGCTCGCGGCAAGAGTTGGACGACATGGACGAAGATGGGAAGAGCGTTGGGGCGAAACGAAGACGATAGAATACATAGCGAACGACCTTAGAGGGTAGAATGATATGATGTAAGATTTTTGTCTGTTGAAATAAGAACACTACTTGATTTTGTCCTTTTGACACGCTATTGACGCTTACATCAAACCAACAGAGCCAACGCTCCAGACGCGGATGACGTTGTCCGTGTAACCAGTGTAGAGCGTGGAACCGTCCGCCGACCACTGGAGGGAGGTGCAGTACGGCATGACGGACTTCTTGCCGAGCGGCGGGAATTCCGGGCGGAGTTCGTCAACGATGGACTTGGACTCAAGATCCCAGATCTTGACGCAAGACTCAGTTGCGGCGCACAACCAGTAGCGGTTCGGGGAGAAGCACAAGGCGTAGATGATGTCACCCGCATCGAGGGAGTACAAACGCTTGCCTTCACCCAAATCCCAGAGCATGGCAACGCCATCCTTACCGCCAGACGCGCACAAAGAACCATCCGGAGAGACGGTGACCGCGTTGATGTAGCCAGTGTGGCCGACCAAGTTGGTGCGGATCTTGCAGTTCGTGAGGTTCCAGACCTTCACGAGCTTATCCCAGCCACCAGACACGATGATCGGGTTGGAGGTCACCGGGGAGAAGCGAACGCAGGAGACCCATTCAGAGTGCGCGTCGGCATCTTGGATGGTGTACTTGCACTCACCCAAAGTGTTCCACAACTTGATAGTCTTATCGCGGGAGCCGGAAACAATTTGGCGGTTGTCGACGGAGAACGCGACGGACAACACATCCTTGGTGTGGCCAACGAATCGGCGGGTGGTGGTACCCGTGTTCAAGTCCCAAAGGCGGAGAGTACCGTCCCAAGAACCCGAAAGCGCAAACTGGCCGTCGGACGAGATCACGACGTCTTGCACGAAGTGGGAGTGGCCGTGGAGAGAACGGCGCGGGTAACCATAGTTCTCTTCTTCACGGGTCAAGTTCCAAAGGATGACGGTCTTATCACGGGAAGAAGACAAAAGGATGTCAGAGTTGTCCAACGGGGTGGCGATGGACGTGACCCAGTTTTCGTGACTGCGTGCGTGCGAAGAGCGAGGGACGTAAGGTCAGAACATGCACGATACGACATCGAAGCGCGCGAGGAAGCGCACATTGAAAAGTTCAATCGTTTAAGATTGGTTGTTTCATCAACCACTCGTCGCATCGCGCGTTTCAAGAGAGAGTTGCGAATCACGCCCGATGGATCATGCAGACCCTACGGTGCACTGCCGCGAGCGAGAGAGCGCGCGGCGGCGTCGACGACAATGTACGTACCCCTTGAGGACACCTCGGAGTTGAAGTTGTTGCGCCATTTTTACGTTCGTGTGGTGTTCGATGCGATCGACGTCCGATGAACGTGCGTGGGAAAGAGACGGAACGCGTGGCGCGCGTCGCGCTCATAAAGCCCTAGCGGATTCAGTCGGTTTGACTGTTCTTTCTGTTGGCGCAGGGGTTGGCCGGTCGTGATGTCGTGATTCGAGCGTGCCATTTTCCTATCAGATTCCCTCGATCGAGGCGTGCGGTCGATGGATTTCAAATTCCATGCGTGCGCGATGTCGATCGAACGCCCGCTCGCGATCGATCGTGCTCGTCTGCTCGTGGTTCGCTCTGTCGCTCGCGCGTGGAGGATTTTTTGAGTTCGAGTTTGAAGTCGACGGCCGGCTTCGGCAAACACGCACGCGTGGTCCTCGCGCGTTAAGGAGTTGAGCGCATCACGTTAATTACGAGTGCGTGCGCGTTACAGGTGGCTACGCGCGACAGCTGCGCCGCGCGACGACGCGCGCTCACGCAATTCGTAGAGGCGAGGACGAGCGCACAGGATGTCAAACGCACTCGTGCCTAAACGTAAACGAGTGGCGACGGAGAATGCGATGACAAAGCTCAACGTTACTGGTGGCGACCGAGCACTGTTTTATTGCAATTACTGCCAAAAAGATATCTCGAACGTGGTGCGAATTCGGTGCGCAACGTGCGTAGGTGTGGATCTTTGCGTCGAGTGTTTCTCAGTCGGCGTCGAGTTACACCCGCACAAAGCGTATCATCCATACAATGTGATCGACAACATGGCGTTCCCATTGTTCACACGAGATTGGGGCGCCGATGAAGAGTTACTCCTCCTCGAAGCGGTTGAAATGTTCGGCTTAGGGAACTGGACTGAAGTGAGCGAGCACGTTGGAACAAAGACAAAAACAGAATGCCACGCGCACTACTTCGACGTCTACGTCAAGTCACCGTGCGCGCCATTACCAGATATGTCGAAAATTTTAGGCAAAGGTGTTCCGCGCATGACACCAGAAGAGCTCAAGGCGGAGTCGGATAAGAAGGCTGCAGAGTCCACAGAAGGCGACGAGGAAAAACTTCTCGAGACGCTCGCCAATCCAAATGAGGTAAAAACTGAAGGTAACATCCAAGAACTCACGGGTTATAATATCAAGCGTAACGAGTTTGATCCGGAGTATGACATGGATGCCGAGTTACCACTCGCTGAAATGGAATTTAGAGACAATGACACCGAGGAGGATGTCAGGATGAAGCTTCGGATGATTGAAATTTACAACGCTCGGTTACAAGAACGCGCTAGGCGAAAGCAATTCATACTTGAACGCGAGTTGTTAAACGTGAAACGGCAGCAAATTGTCGAAAAGAAACGGTCGCAGTATGAGCGTGACTTGCATGGCACGATGCGTGTATTCGCACGTTTTTTGACGAGCACCGAGTACAACATCTTGCTTGAAGGTTTGGCAACGGAACACCGTGTACGCACGCGCATCGCAGAGTTGAAAGAATATAGACGAAATGGTATTCACACGATCGCTGAAGGTGAAGATTACGATACAGAAAAGCGTCGAAGAGAAACTGAGTTTGCGCGCTTGCGTGCTATCGAGCATCCGACTAGCAAGAACATAGCCCAGGCGAATAAGTTCATCGTGCGCGACGCGACTCAAGTGAACGAACAGCTGGCGCAGATTGAACGCGAAGAGAAGGCATCCATCATTCCAACTGGTCGTGTGCAACTTACGGGATCTATGCGTAAGACGTATTTGTCACTTGACCTTACTGATTTGCCTGGTGTTGACTTGTTGAATGATGCAGAGCGCGAGCTATGTACAACGTGCCGCCTGCTTCCGGTGCACTACTTGACCATCAAAGTCGGTTTGATGCGAGAGAGCCTGAAGACTGGCAAGCCCATACGAAAACAGGATGTTCGCGACATGTTCAAGGTTGATCCACTCAAGGCTCTACGCGTGCATGAGCTTTTGCTTCAACACGGGTGGGTGCTTGAAGGCAGCGCCGCCGACAGGGACGCGGGAGAAGTCAGTCAGAAATCTTCCATCAAGGATGAAGACGAGGAGATGGAAGAGGTAGTAGACGAGCAAGATGACGACGAAAATGAGGAAGAAGAAGAATACGTCACGGGTGATGACGACGAAGAAGAGGAGGAGGAAGCGGACGATGACGAAGATGACGAAGAAGAAGAAGAAGAAGAAGAGGACGAGGACGACAGCGAGGATTGATTACATTCCGAAATAGATATTAATAAAATAGATAGAATTAAATCGAAAATCACTCAATAGGGCACAGTTAAGTGAATTTTATTCGATTATTCGAGCCCATACTCTCTTTGATTCCTCGATACACCAAACCAAGCGAACGTCCTAGAAAAATTGGTCAAATAAGTCATCGCACGAAATAATTAACAAGACTCACCGATTAAAGTCACGAGCAACCAAGACGCCACTCTACTGCAGTTATTCAAGGCGCTCTTGGCGATCGGTAAGCACACATCCGCGACCTCGATCACCATGGAAACAGCTAGACGAAGTCCCTTCACCTCTTGAAGTTCCGGTTGACGGCAAACGTGGATTTTTCTCGTCACCAACTATGAAATAATTAAATTAATTCGAGGTCAAAATCAAAATACGGCAATGAATTAATTGTCGCGCGCCGCTTTTGTGTAAAACTTACCTCTCCGTTTTCATTTACTCCCCATAGCTTATGCCAGTCTTCATACATCGCAAGAACGTCGTAATAATTTTTTTCGAGCCAACTTCGTATCGACGTCTCGTTGCGGAACTTTTCTAACGAACGAGTGCTCTTCAGGCGCACGTTTAGTGCGTCTCTAAACGGTGGAATGCGCAGAATCGCTCCAGTTTCTTCTTCCAATACGACACCTCCGTTTACGGTGCCCTTGGCCGTGGCTTCGCGCGCACAAGTCACATAAGCTCCTGCCACGGAGTCGGCAATATTTAACACTATGTCCTGTAGCACCGTAACACACACCGAAGCCATTGGCGAATTGAAGAATTCGAGCACAGTTTCGCCGTCATGATTGCGAACATTTAATTCCTTTTCATCGGCCACAATAATCTCTGCTTTCTCGCTCGCAATCATGGAGTTCTGCAATTAATTCGTGAGAAACCAATTAATTAATTAATTTCCAAGCAAACAACATACCTTGGCCAAATACATGAGCACGCTCGCGTACAGCGCCGCCTTGCTTCCTTCAAGGATTTGACCTACAGTTTAGACGATTAGAACACGCTGAAGTGAGCGTTGTTGTGACGACGTACCATTTTGCCAGATTTTCTCATCCGCAATGTCCCCAGCGGCTTGCACCACCCTAGCGCACCTGTCCTGAGACCCAACATCCAACGACAGCGAACCCATCCAATCGTTGGCGGAAACTTTTGCCACGGTCTGAATGACCTCGCGTAAGCTTCCATTATTCTCTTCTATGTTTTCTAACGTCTCCTTCAGTGCTAACATCACTGCGGAGACGAGTTGTGCTCTCGAGCCGTCATTCAGCGCTTGCAGCTCAAGCTCTGGTGATGCGTCCTCTTGACCACGAGAATCCCACCATCCAATAGGAGCTATCTTACCACTGACACCAGCTAATCCTTGACGAGCGGCATGAAAAATATCGTCTCTCCCGGCGTCCGGCTTGAGCAAACTAGCCGCTTGCGCTTGCGCGAGTTGGACGTCGGCGACGCGCTCTTCTGCGCGCTCCAGCTCCTCGTCCATCGTCAAGGTCAACTCTGTATCGGGTGCAACTTTACCAAGTAGGATTGGTAGCGCCTTTGACGCCTGTAATTTCGAAACGCTCGAGTCAGTCGACTTGAAGTTTGCGAGACTTTTCGCTTTCCAAGTGGTTGAGCGAAACCACCGGTTGTAATAAACGTCCTTCCGTGCGCGATTTAACGTAGCTGATGCGGCGCACGCAATCGTAAATCAGACGTACTCTATCCATGAATACTCCCACGCTGTTGCGCATGTCATCCAGGAGGTCTAGCGACGTCGCTCGGGGCGAACGCGCGGCAAACCTGTTAACTTTTCTGCCTACAGTCCGCCGAATCCTCGTACGAACCGTCGTGTTCGATGCGCGCGATGGCGTCGCCACGGCGTACATGATTCGGGACTGGAACCTCTAATGATATGTCGCCGAGAAGTGTCGATGCGAGGCGTCTCGGCAGTCGGAAACGTCGCTGAGACGCCGCCGCGCGTGCGCTTTTCGGGCTTTTCGCCGCGTGCAACCGTGATAAAGAATCTCAAATATACATCATAGTCTTAAGAGTTTTACATTACGTGTCTAATTTCCTAGTTTGTTTTAATCCAGATCCTATACCCCCGCGCGCTCGTTGAAACCCAATTTTCTCGGCTCGTTTCGCCCGTCGTCGCGGCCCCGTTCGAAAAATGAACGAGAAAATTGAAATGCATGCGCGCTTGACGAACGACTACGCCGCACACGACGTCACAGTGTGGCGCGTATACCATGCACGTCACTAATGTGGGTGGTTCACTCACCACCGCCGTGTGTCTATCACTCATCGCGTGGTCCGTACGCGTGCTGCGCAGCGCTAAACATCGCGATCGAGCGCGAAATCGACAAACGTTGAGCTCTTCACCGACGGTGAAACTTAGCAAGCAGTCGTACGGGGTGTTGTCACCGAAGGCGTTCTGGATGTTAGTGGAGAGTAAACCAGTGCAATATTTGTTGCTGGATGTAAGACCGGCGAATGATGAAACGTCGGGGCCGGTTCACGAGCTTAGCAAGAGACTGAACGTGACGCACATCTTGCCAGACGAGCTCGCACACGTGCTGCGCAACCGTAATGCGTTGTGGAAGAAGAGGTTTCCGGATGTTCTCGTGCCGAGTTTACGAACGACGATAATTTTTGTAAGTACTCACGGACACAGCTCGTCACACGCCGCAGCATTGGCGACGAGTTTAGGCTTTACTCGGTGTTCCGTTGTCGACGGCGGTCTCGCCGCAGCCGTCCCGTTGACGCATTTCGAATCCAATGGTGTACTCTCGCCGAGCAATAAAAGAGCATTAAGCTTTGATGCATTGATGTTATTGCTCGAAACCGTGCGAGATAACGGTAATACATTGGGTTTGGTGATTTTAGACATCAGGCGATTTGATGAACGAACGCTCTACGGCGCATTCGAGGGCTCGGCGCACGTTCCAATCGACTCCCTTCCCAAAGCGTTGGTATCAAACGATGAAGATTGGATTCGTATGTTTAGGTTTCATAAGCCTTCGGCGGAAGATATGTTGCTCATTCACAGCAGATGTGCGAAATCTGCAGCTTGGGCCAAACAGCTGCTTTCAGACGCCGGGCTGCACAACTGCCATCTCTACGTCGATGGAACGTACCCTGGTCCTGACGGTCTGATACGAACATATGAAGCATACAGCGAAGGTGACGCTCCACCAGAACCTGTGGAGATTGGACGCACGTTGTCATTTGATCGTACAAAGGCGGAGCGAGAATTATTTGACTTGCGAATCCAAGTCGGAGGAGTTTGAGCGGCAGCAGCAGCTTGTAGTAGTAGTGATTAGTTGATTAGATTGGTTAAGAACACCGTTAGAATAAAAGTAAAAGTATATCACAACGAGACAAAATTATACGCGCGTGTGTGTTTGTATGCTAAGTGATTTGATTATTATGCGAGCTGAGGGTTGGCGTGGCGTGGGCGCAGGACGTCACCAATCTGTTCAGCTCTTCCCATCTCTCTGACGAATCTCCAGAACTCAACGAAAATCGCAGGAAGCGTTCTATAAGACGAATACGGAATGTTCAACTTAGCAGCTTCTTCCTGAACGATCTTGGCAATCGCGGGATAGTGCACAAAGCAAATAGCCGGGAACAAGTGGTGCTCCACTTGCAAGTTGAGACCGCCAGTGAAGAAGTTTCCAATCTTTCCACCCCAATCGGCGCTAGTCACCAACTGCTGCACGCCCCAATCGCGCTCCCATGCCTCGCCACCAGTATCTTCGACAACCTTGGCTTCCTTAACGTTGTGGCTCACCGCAAACGTGCAAGCAAGTACCATACCTTGGCATGCCGTAAATCCAACGACACCCGCCGCGACAGCCGCGGCAGAGTGTTGCAAGAGCGGGCCTAAGAGCAAACCAAAGTGCGCAATTTTACCCAGCACAACCGTGGTAAGCTCCCAAGTCGTAGCACCATGAAGCTTTGCACCTTCGGTGTCACGAGTAAACAAGCCAGCAATGTCACCGACTTGGAACGCGACTTGCATCAACGGGAACGCTAAAAACATGTACCACTGCTGAAATCTGTGATACCACGCCTTCGGGCGACGAGCGTCAAAACGAAGGAGAGGCATGGCTGTGTATACATCTTGATCCAACGCGTTATCGTTGCAGTGAATGTGGTGGCTCACCTGGTGATGATAACGCCACATCAAGGATGAGCCGCCGATAAGGTCGTTTGTCAAGCCGAGCACGCCGTTCACCGCAGGTGACGGCGACATTGCGCCGTGGTTGGCGCAGTGCTGAATCGTAAGTCCGATCCACGCGCCACCTAACCCAAGGAGCATGCCCGAGAGAAATCCGGGCATCATAGCGTAAACGGTGTACGCAAACGTTGCAAAGCCTAAAATGACGCACGTCGCGAAATCGCCACCCATTCTGTGTTTGTTTTTTCCTTCTTCCGGGAAAAGCTCTTCACGGACGCGGTTCCGGATGTTGTTGTACAAGGGCGAATCGTTAGGTCGCGGGGATCTCGGCACAGCATCTACCGGGAACCCTTCGAGCTTGGGCAACATGCGGAAGCGCGCCGTCGCCACCTCTGGACGCAAGTGATAGGATTCCATGAGCGCGGTGCAGTCGCGGCCAATAGCGAGATTTAACAACCAGTTCCCCCCTGGGTGCTTCTCGAAGAACGGACCCAAGTCATATGCCACGTCACGGTATACCGTCCATTTCGTCTTTTGCCACTTCTCGTCATTCCACGGGTCCGCAGCACCCGGTTGCGCCACGTCTGGCCTGGGCGTTTGCAACGCCACGCGTTCATCCTCTGCGGGCTTGTCCATCACCGCCGCGTCGGACGTGGACGTCGTGGACCCACACGTACGCGTAGTTCGTACGTTGTTTTGCATTCGATGGATTCGGTGCTGCACTCCACTACTCCGCACTCGTGCTTGCACGAACGCTTTGGCGTGTTCCCCTCGGGTAATCCTCACCGCCGACGTCGCCGTGGTCGTGGTCGTCGTCGTCGTCCCTCGCCCTCCTCGCATCGTCGCGCGCGTTGGGTGTGCGTTGACGCGTGATGTGGTTGTCATGGTCAACATCCTCGTCGTCCACGTCGTCGTCGTCGTCGTCGTCGTCCTTCACCCGCTTTGTCGTCGTCGTCGTCCTGTGTCGACGTGGGACATCCATCGTTCGCGATCGCTATCCACGACCACTGGACGACCACTGGACGACGAGCGAGCGAGGACGTGGGACACGAGATCGCCCTCGCGTGGATGATGGGTGATCGCACGTCTACACTACACTACACGCGATGGGATCTCTCGAGATATTCAGTCCGTGTCATGTGGATAGTCAATCATCTCGGGGTGGGGTGACTGTCGTATAGTGTACAGTACGAATGACTATCATATTGTGACGTGGATTTCCACACGACACGCGCACGACACCGCGGCCGACGACGGGGTCGATCGACGACGGGACGGGAGCGGGGCGCGCGCGGTGGGTGTCTGGGTGTGTGGGTGTCTGCTGCACGCGCGCGTCGTCAGTCACCACCACCACCGAGCGTGACGCGCGAGAAGGGAGGCGCAGGCACGGGCGTCGTCGTACGTACGTCCTCGGTCGCGCACCGTCGTCGTACGTACGTCCTCGGTCGCGTGGCACCGCACGTCGGCGGTGGGCGGGAGTCGTCATCGGCGAGCCAGGCGAGGCGAGGCGGGATGGATAGGGCGATGATGGCGCCGTCGTGCACGTCGGGGGCGTCAACGCGGGCGTCAACGACGGGGCAAATGGGACAACAACGACAATTACGACGAGGACGAGGGTGTTTAGATGAGCGAAACCTCACGCGTGGGCGAACAAAGGTGCATGGGGGGTGGGGACGACGACGACGAGAGGTGAGACAGCGACAGCGAAACGCGACGGCGTCAACGCGATGTATGACGACGGTGAAATACCACGATGCGAGTGCGATGGGGTGGATCACATGATTCTGTACTAACCAAACGTTTCATTCACGCACGTAGGTGGTGACGAGCGCGGTGTTCGACGCGTTAAAGTTTGACCCAGACCGCGTATCCGTGGCGTTTGATTCAGGATCAGAGCAACTCGAGCCGGAATCTTTGTTACAGAGACGTTATACGTTGACGCACAACGACGTGACACGAAATTTGACTCTCACGGTCGGCGACTCGTTCAACGATGACCAGACGTCGATTTGGTACACGCGATTGTTACGCGATGAGGTTCTGGCAGAGTGGCGGGAAGATGGGTTACACGTATTCGTCCAAGTGAGCACGGCCGAAGCGTGGTGGATACGCTGGGCAGCGCCCCTTCGCTCTGTAGTTTTTCGACAAAAGCTACCGTTAGTTTTGGACACTTTAAGGTATGCTGAGAGAGAGTTACTGGCTACGTATCCAGAGTTGTACGACAGTCCGGTGTACGTAAACTTCAGTAGCGCTGAAGGCGGAGGGGATAAAGAGTATTGGGGAGACTTCCGAACGGCAGGATTAGAGGAAACAAAGTCGACCAGGGTTGTGTGTGCTGATGGAGCAGGACTGGACCCAAGAATAGCAGATAATGTCAGAAGTACTATTACGCGACTTCGACGCAACGTCGAGGTGGGCGGGATTTTGCTTCCGGCGAATCCGGCAGCCAACGCAACGCCTCCTAGATGAGTTTTATCGACAATATTACCACACACGCGCGTGGTGCATTATATAGAATATTTTAATCGATTTTCATGTTTAGACGAAAACCCAAGCACACAAACGCTGACGAGACGAGTCGACGTATCTTGCGACGTCAACAACAACGTGACCACCTCACTCTCACTCGCGGAAAGATGCGACGACGCTTAGCGGCACTCGCACCTTTCGTGCGAAGTGGGGTCGACTACATCGCGAGTGTACCTTCAACGTCCACTCCAGTACGATGTCGCGCGTTCACGTCGTCGTTCACATCGGTGGACGAGTGCCTCAAGTCCTTGGTAAATCACGAAAAGAGCGGCGTTCCTCGGGGCGCAGGGACGAACACGGACGCGGGATTCGATCTAGGGCGAATGCATCGCTTGTTGCACGACTTTGGGGATCCGCATACGGGGTATAACACGATACACGTCTCTGGAACAAAGGGTAAAGGAACCACTGTGTCAGTTCTCGCGAGCGTCTTGCGCGCCGCCGGCTTGAAAGTCGGAACCTACAAGAGTCCGCACGTGTATACGGTGGCAGAACGCATACGTACTAGCGGTGGAAATAATGACGAATCAGGCGCGCTCCTTGGGACGTTGAACAAGCTCGGATCTCTCATTGAAGGTGCACAACAGCGAGAATGCGGGCAACTGTCGTACTTTGAAGTGTTAACGGCGCTAGCATTTACATATTTCAAGCACGTCGAGGTAGACATAGCGATCGTTGAGGTAGGTTTAGGCGGTAGCCGAGATGCCACAAACGTCCTGAGACCTGAAAATTTGGAAGCAGCGGTGATAACCCATATTGGTGAAGAACACTTAGACGCGCTTGGAGGTTCCATCGAAACAATTGTCAAGGCAAAGGCGGGCATCGCACACAAGGGAAGGCCGGTATTTTATGCCCCTAATGTCGACGATAGAGTCTCAACAATTCTTGCAAGTGCTCTTGATGCACAGGGAGCGAACGATATTCGGAACGTTCGCGCTGAATCCCGACTTATCGGCTACGCCACGGAGGGCTCGACGACGCTTCAAGAGCTCGACATCGATGTATGGCTAGATGATAAGCCCGAGTTTCGACTCTCAAACGTGCGCGTTCCATTGATTGGTCCTCACCAGCGCGAGAACATAAATACGTGTCTACGTCTTTTGTGTTGGTTGCGGGCGAATGGAAGGTTGAACATCTCGGTTGACGACATTCGCGTTGGACTCGAAACGACTCACAGTCCCGGAAATTTTGAAGTGTTCACCCGTCCCGAAGGATCAATCCTCATCGCCGACGGCGCGCACACAAACGGTTCGGCAAAAGTTCTCATACAAACACTGAATGAGGTGTATCCGAATCAAAAATTCGTATTTGTCGTCGCCATGGCTGACGACAAGGATCATCGTGGGTTTCTGAGAGAATTGTACGCCGCAAAACCGGTTTCTGTGTATTGCACGCAAATAAACGTAGCGGGGGGAGCGTTGCGGACTACTCGCGCTAATGTGCTGGCATCAGCGCACGACCCATCATCGAATGAACCAGAGCCCATCATA
>JACLAB010004467.1_pt1 | contig 18406 bp, 11 predicted proteins | sample 8027921 | NCBI WGS metagenome assembly JACLAB01 (sample SAMN15725117, study PRJNA655200) | protist metagenome | isolation source: fluorescence activated cell sorting (FACS) single amplified genomes of... | place: USA: West Boothbay Harbor, Gulf of Maine | collected 2000-07-19 | reverse complement strand
TTCTGGTCGTTTCAATACTCGAGAGCGCGGTAGAAGTAGGTCCGAAAAGGAAACGGGAAGTTCTCCATCACCATCAGCAAGCATCAAGGAAAAACCTCGTGCCAACAGCACGCACGACACACACTCAGCTCGACTAGCAGTTGCTTTCCTTGCTGCAGTAAATTCTGCATAAACAAACCAGTGTCTCGTGCGATATCATGCATTTCCTGTGCTGTGTAGCAGTGGACGTGAGCATCCAGTACAGTCACATTCTGTCCAGGGTCAGGCATATCCTGGAAAGTCTTGTAGTTCGCCTGCCCTCGGTACTCAGTCGGTGAGAGTAGCCACGGGAGGCTGATGCCGTTCGGTGTCGTGATAATGATCCTGCCATCAAATTTAAGCAGTTGCTTTAAGCGGCGGAGTGTAGGCACAGGGTTAAAATTCCAATGTTCTAGCACTTCACCCATGAAAATGACGTCGTATTTCACATTTTCAGGATCTAGTGATACCCTTCTTTCATATTCGACGACGTCCGAGGTCGTTGTCACAGCCGCTGTTTCGTATGAGTGTTCGTTTTCTTGTGTAAATGGGAACCCGTCAATTTCGATGTTAGACAACTTGTAATTGAGCTCTGGTAAAGATTCGAACAGCTGTTGCGATAAGAGTGGTAAAAAGTCAATAGCATCTATGTACACAGTGAATTGTTCTTCCAGCGCAAGGAAGTGCACAAAACTCTCAAAAGTACCGTAGGCCGCACCGATATCGAGCACGCGTCGAGATGAAGACGTATTTCTCAACAGAGCGTCGGCGACCCACTGAAGCGAAACAAAGCGGCCCTGGTACTCTTCAGCACCATAAACCGAATAGTACGGTAAAGGATCGTGTGCGTCAACGAACGCTCGCACCTGCGCAGCCAACTTTGTTATCTACTACAGCTAACGTAGTTCAAGTTGGTGTCTGGCGAGTTGGATGGTTGTAACACAAATTTGATCAGTGGCATTTGCTTCCCATTGATGCGCTTGCGTCTGTTTCCAGCGACTTCTAAATCGGCTTTGAGCTTCACATGAGGTCGCGCATTATCCATCTGTACGAAGACTACGTCGAAGTCCGCCATTTTTTCGTAGATGTCCGGAAACAGCTGCTTCGTGACTATCTCGTAGAACATGTCCCCGTCCACCTCACAGTCCTCGTCGTACACGTCCCCTCGTTTGTGAAACTTGCTGTTTCGCTGCGCAACCTTTCTTCTCGCGCAGCGATACATTCCTATTCGTCCGTCGAAGTCGCCGCACGGTCGCGCGATGGCGCATAGGCCCATCACTTTTTGAACGAAACGCTTGCTCTTCGTTGGCACCCTTGTTCGCCGATGTTGTCCTGGGTGCACCTTCACAGCTCTCTTTCGAAGCATATCCCACCATTTCTCGTCAATGTCGACCCATCCTACTTTTCTATTCAATACATTTGGATATCGCAAGTTTTTCGTCCCCGTCCAAGTTCAATCTACATGCTGCTTTGCCCACTCCAATCTTCTCGCCACGTCTGTTGCGCTGAGGCAAGGTACATAACGCTCGCACACTTGGCGCCAGCCGGCTGATTTACAAGAACTATACACAGTTGTACACGACACGCGCTTACCTGTTTTTTCCGTGAACCGCTTCGCCAGCGATTCCCGCGTGAAGTAACCTTTGAGCTCTTCCGACAGGCACTCGAGCGTGTGCATGTCCTCCTCCGTCAATGCGCGTGGGCGCCCACTTCTGGGTCGAGACTGGACGCTCTCCTCCGTTCGCCACCGATTTAAGATCTTGTATCCATGAGACTTGCTTATTCCCCATTCCTTGCATACGTCTGCTACCGAGGCTTGTCCGCAACGCGTCGCAAAGTGCATGCACTTCGCGAAAGCGGCTCTCTCCGTGTCGCTCAGTTCCCGTCCATCGCGCGCGCGCACGCCGCTTGGAGCCTTGAACGGACTCAACAGAGGGCCGGGAACTATGCGCGAGGGTGTTTCCTTACGCTTCCGCAGCCTCGCGCTCTTCGGTCGCGTACGCGCGTCGCCGTGAACCTCCAACTTCGTCCGTCGACGCGCGCGATTCGAACTTGATGGCGTGCGCTCCTCGTCGCTCCCTCGGCGCTCAGTGCCTCGGTTTAGCACACCAAGCGGCCAAATCATGTGAAACTTGGCGTGCGAGCTCTCCGTCGCGCCCCGGGTCCATTAGTGACGTCCGCGCGCGCGCTGACGCGCGGAGCACGCGCGTAGAGAGTTTCTTCGTCGATGGGCGGACATGCGTAGAGAAAAGGACAAAACCCTAAGAGGGGTGAAAAATTTAGCTAAATCGCTCTCGAACTTTTGCAACGTTTTTCGCATTTTCCTATCATTTTGTAAATGAAGCAAAATGGAAATCATCATGCATCGGCGATTTTACGCACATTCACACAGGGGAACTTGCGCCAGCGTACGGGAAATTTCAACAGCTTTCTAGCCATGTACGGCACGCCTCGATACGATGTGACATCGCGTATAACAAGGCTCATTCTCATTACTTTCCGAATGGAGGTAGTATCTCTTTTTCAGCCGTACCAAAAATGCGAGCTATAACCGATACTATGTGAGCAATCGGGCCTAGTGCGTCGATAAGTGATGATGATTACAAGGAGCTATGATTGATTAGTTCATTAATGAGTGTTAACTCGTCAATTAGTCATCCTAGGTTAACTAGGGGAAGCTATACTTCATACTTTACTCTTCAGATTTCTAACAAAAAATCGGTAATTTCACACTGTTTGCCCATACAAATTGGCTGGTACGCTGGTACGGCACCAGACCGTACCAAGGTGCAGCAGGCCTAGCGGGCGTGGCCCCCCGTTACGGACAGGCGACACTTGAATTATACAAAACGAAACACGAGCACGCGCGCTTTCAACGAATACGGCTGGTGGTCCCGCATGCTTCTCGTAGCCTGTTCTGTCGCCGGACGTTACATTGCTCAAACTTGAGCTGGGCTAGCAGCGCTTGCAGATACGCTCGCAACTTGCCTTCAAGGCAGGACCTGGTAGAGGTGCCAACCAACTCGTCTCACGGTAACTTTACACTTGATGAGTCGTTTTATAAAGCAGAATGTGCATCGAAAGAAAAAAGTTGCCTTGAATCGTTTGATTTTAAAGACGATATCGTTTCTACTGACTTTGGCCATCTGCAGACGTGCGAATAGAAAGCAAGAGGTTACTGCTTTTACTAGTTTCACGTTTGAGTTGTTGAAGGACACTTCTCACATTACTGACGTATTCAAAACGCAAAATAATACCTCTAGCCAGCAGTTATTTGTCATACACGTTTCCAAAGAAAGCACGCCGGTTGTACCGTTCGGAGGCGTTGGCCAGATAGTCGGAGAGATCGCTCGTGGTCAGACTGATTACTTTACAACGGTCGTGATTTTACCTCGTTATGGTTTCATCGCCAACACTCAAACACTCCTGAAATTGGAATTCCGGATACAAGGGAAAAACGTGAAAGGAACAGTACATTATTTGAAGCGCGGTAACGTTGTCTTCTTGTTTATCGGGCCACCCTCCCACATTTCAAAACTTTGGCAGAGCACGCACATAGAAGACGCATATGCGCAGCCTCGCGTGCTATTACGCAAAATCAAGGCTTATACCACTGACTTGTATTTCTCGTTTGTCGCGGCACAGCTCGTTTCATACATGTCAGCAGCACATCAGAGTTTCTCACGAGAAAGTTGTTTCGTTGCACACGTGCATGGTGGCTCGAATGCTCCGACTCTTTGGTTCCTACGGCGACTGAGTCCTGATATCTCAACAATTTACACCGTTCACGATTACAATCGCGAGCCATTTATCACGTACCCAGTTGAAATTATTCGTATGTATGCAGACCAAGTTTCCATCGATCGAAGAAAGGTCCATATTTGTGATGCAGATGACCCTCGATTGAGCCGTCCTGTATTATTGAACCACCGCAGTAGGTTGAATGCGGCTGATTTTGCATGGTGTGCAGACTTTGTGACAACAGTCTCCGGGGGGATGGTTAAAGAGCTAAAAAATTCGAATAAATTTTATGCTGAGCTACTGAACCGTTTATCAAACCAAGGCAGAGTTGTAACCATTCACAACTGGTTATCCACTAGTTTGTTGGTTCGCGCTCGTGGAGCAGTTTCAGCCGAGCAACCACTAAACGACAAATTGAAAGCTCGGTTGAAATTGTTTGCAGAGTTCAAACAATTTCTTGTTGGTACAACATACCAAAGAACCACGTCAAATCAGTGTGTCGTTCTTTGGATAGGGCGATTTGAGATCAACAAGGGCATTATGCTCTTGCCAGCTCTACACGAAGTATCGTGCAACATGGGTTGTGCCTTTGTCATTTTCGGCCACTGGACGAACAATGGGTCACAAAAGCTGTATACTCGCGTCATTGATGAGATAGAACGGCAAAATTTGCATTGTACTACTTTTTCTTTCAAAGATAGGTTGAGTCAGGAACTTAGTGAACAAACAGTAAGATCTGCGGCCGATTTTGTTGTTATTCCGTCATACAGCGAAGCTTATGGGTTTGTCGCGGCGGAGGCGCTAGCGTATGCCTCCGTACCTATTGTGAGTTCTGTTGGAGGTCTAGCCGAAATAATTCATCCTTTCAACGCATCTTGTGGCAATGCACCTTGGACCGGCTTTACTTTCCCAGTGGACCCTAAAATCCAGCTTTCCATAAATGCTGCCCAGTCCACGCTTCGGCTGGCAGTCCAGACTCTCAGATTGATGAGCCTTCCATCACGGAAAATGTTATTGCAGAGGCTGATAAGTAACGCGCCCGTCGGGAATGTTGGATTGGAGGCTTACAATAGTTTTGCTTGCAAAAGTTGCTTAACTAGTACAGGAATAAAAGTAGGAACGAGTTGCACTAACTTTATCAAAATTAAGGGTGACTAAGGCCGACTAAGAGTAACGTAGTTAACTAAAGTTATGAGAAAGTTATGAGAAAGTTATCGAAAAACGGGGGTAAGGGCGAGTAAGAGATAGAAATTCCTTGTCGGAATAGCGAGTAATTTTCCAATTTTCTGCGGGCCAAACCTGTAAAGTGTGATCAATCGGCTCTAATGCGTCAATAAGTGATGTCGATTACAATGGGCTAGTCTCGATTATTTCATTAATGAGTGTTAACTCGTCAGTGAGTCATACTAGGGGAAGCTACACTTCATATTTTACTTCTCACATGTCTAACATTTTCGCTATTCTTTTTTTTCAAAAGAGATGGGCCGGATATAAATGCGCCCCGTACCGACCTCGCGACGCGATGCGCGTGAACGACGCGCGCTCAACCGCGGAAGATCAACGCATGACGTGAGCGAGACACAATTTCAGGCGCGTGGCGTCGCGACTCGACCGATATCACGGTGGTGCGCGCTCATTCAATTTGAGGTGACTTTTCCCCACAAGAGTTACAAAGTGATGTTACAAAAACGACGCACGGCGAGCGCTTGCCCGCTATCGACTATGAAACGGTTCAAAACGATGCGCGCGCGTTACTGTTAACTACTGCGCGTCACGGCTTCCACCATCGCGCGCGGCACTGGCGCGGCGACGTGACGCTTCGAATTGTTTTTCAAAAGAGATAGCCGGAATAGCGTTGTCGGAATAGGACCCCGTTGTCGGAATAGGACCTCACGGTCGAAATTTGAAAATAAAAAACGGACTGAAGCGTACAAACGACTGTGGGAGTCAAAATTCGATGCGGTACCGTGGGCTTCGCGAAGTTAAGCGGAGGGGCAGCCACAGATTGTTTTTAATCTAGGCAGCTCCACCCCTCCCTACTTGCGCTTAATTTAGGGAAATACGATCAAGTGTAGAACAAAGTAGAGAGTAGAGAAGAGAGTGAAAGTCGACGCAAATTTCATCACGCATCTCGCACTCGACAATATTTTGTGCACCTGGATCAACATGGCGTGACAAAATAATCGTAAATTTCCGTTTCAAGTCTATCTTCACACCAGCCTAATCACAATTTCTTTTGCAGCCTGAATTGTCTCTCGCAGTCAGAAAGTTCTCAACAATTTTCACAATCTTTTCAGCAGAGCGCCCATCTCCAAAAAGTTGCCTGGCGTTTGACATATTTGCGTAAACTTGTTCCTGTGTCAGTAACTCATGTGCAGCTTGTACGATGGTGTTTGTAGAATGGCCCACCAGGCGTGAGGCACCTGCTTGTACACCCTCTGGACGCTCAGTTGTGTCACGTAAAACTAAGACGGGTTTCCCGAGCGTAATTGCCTCCTCTTGAATACCACCTGAGTCTGTGAGGACAAAGTAACTGGATTGAATTAGTGCGACAAGTTCAGTATGTTCGACAGGAGGTACTATCAGTAGTCTGTCAAGATGACTCATGTTTGACTGTGAGATCCTGCGACCTTTCTGTATGTTTTTAAAGTCTTTTTCACCAAAGAAAGCTTTCGCAGCTTTGGATACTTCAGGATTCAAATGAATTGGATATATGATAATAACATCCAGGTGCCCTCTGAGCAAAGTATCTACGGCACTAAATATGTGCCGCAGCGGCTCACCAAAATTTTCTCGACGGTGTGCAGTGAGCAATATCATTTTTGTGTCTTCTGTCCTCGAGCGTGTTCGAAGCCGTTCACGATAATCAACTACTATTTTTGAATCAGGTTTCTGTAGCACAGTGTAGAGTGCATCGACTACCGTATTGCCTGTAATGAAAACATTATTGATTTTCCCCTCAGCTTTAAGGTTATTCGCTGAAAGTTCGGTTGGAGCAAAGTGTAGGCTCGCAATGTTTGAAATCGACTGACGATTTATTTCTTCTGGAAACGGCGAATATATATCGCGTGTTCGAAGTCCAGCTTCTATGTGACCAACTGGAATCTTTTCGTAGAAGGAAACAAGTGCAGCTATGAACGCAGTAGTGGTGTCACCCTGCACCAGTACAAAGTCTGGACGAATGCGTGACACAACATCATCAATTTTCTCGATGGCAGAGGAGGATAAAGTAGAGAGGCGCTGACCAGGCTTCATTAAAGCCAGATTTTCGTGCACCTTGTTGCTGAGACCGAACTCAGAGAGAACTTGATTTAACATTTCCTTATGCTGACCTGTTGACACGATGTAACTTGTCAACTGAGCTGATTTCGCCAGCTCGTGAATGATTGGTGCCATTTTCACGGCCTCGGGTCGCGTGCCAAAGATGACCATGACTATTTTAAGTCCTTCGGATCGATTGAGTACGATTGGAAACGTTACATGGCGTGGTTCACGTAACTGAAGTATCGCGCAAAGAAGGAAAACTAGCCCACAGAGCACTCGACGATTAGTACTGTGACACACGCCAGTAACAAGCCTTCGCGCTTGCCTTTTGAACTCACCTGACCAACGAGTCATCGGATAGATAGAGAGTCGATGCTTCAACTCTGAAGTCTGGAACGTTCGCTAACAGGTCGAGATAAAATTTCGGGCAAGAAGGTTGGGGTGAGGCTAAAGAGACAGACAACAACAAAGGGGCGTGGCTTACTGGGGCATGGATAAATCTATCTCATGACGAAGTACTATCCTCCATTACATAAAAGGTAATGGTCTGTGACTCGTCACTTTTCTCTTCGCGTTTTTTATCCTTTTTTCTGGTTAAGGGGTCGAATCGACCCCTTAAGAGGTTTTGGTCATTTTGTATACGTCATATGTCCTAGAAACGAGCGCATTTCCACTCGCTCGCGACGTCACGATATAAAAATATGTTGCCCCTCGCCGCACGCGCGCCCGGGGTTCACGTCGCGCCGTCGCCGCACATCTGTGCGCGCATGAGTGGAATTTATGGATAAGGTGGCGGCGCGCTGTCGACAGCGCTGCAAGGCGCGCTAGACGTCGGAACGACCTCGTTTCTTCGCCGTTCGATCGCGCGTCGCGCGTCCTTTGCGAGCGGTTCGGTAGCGCGGCGCGACAAAAGTTTCGCGTGCGCGTTTTACTGTTAACTACTGCGCGTCACGGCTTCCACAATCGCGCGCGGCACTGGCGCGGCGACGTGACGCTTCGAATTGTTTTTCAAAAGAGATAGCCGGAATAGCGTTGTCGGCATAGGACCCCCTAATGATTTACTCGTCACGTGACGAGTCGTCACTATGCGGACAAGGTTCTTATCCGCGTAAATCGGGCCGATTTACGCGGATAAAAAGCTTGTCCGCATAAGATTTACGCGGATAAGCCATCTCTTAATCTGTTCTCTCCAGAATCTGGGTTCTCAATAATCTATATGAGTGGTTCGAAGTGTTTGATAATCGTGGTGCAGGCTCTGACGATTTCGTCGCTCTCGGCGAGGAATTTCTTCTTCTTGCTCCTGGTTGTACGCGTGTTCGCCGCTGAGAAGAAAGTGCAAGGTGGCGAACACCAAATTATTGAAATGTTTGCATCAGTGATCTTCTTGGGGATGGTTCCGCGTGCTATAAAAAAAACACCCCTCACACCCCTTGTCTGAGTCCTTGTCTGTAAAGGGCCGAAAAACCAGTAACACCTAACTTTGACGTCGCGGCGCGGCGCGGAGGGCGCTCGGACGACGATGCGAACGCGCAGATATTGTGAATAACCGTATTTTCTCCCGTCGACGCGAGTTTGGTTCGCGTTCGCCGTCACCTCGCGCCGGCGTCGTCGTCAAAATCGGCATGGTGCAGATGTTCAGTCCACGAACGGGATAGTCCATACTTGAAATCCACGAGCCGATGTCGACGTTGGTTTTCTCCCTTCGTTACGCCAGGCGATGCAACGATCGCATGCGGTTGGGCGTCCTCTACAGCTGGCGCAACCCAAAGGCGGCGGCTCCTCGCGAGATTTGTCAACGCCGCCAGTCGGACCGCGTCGACGGGACGTCGCTCCGCCGTCGATCGAGTCGTTTTCGAATGCAAGTAGCTCCGGCCATATGCGTCGGAGCATCTCTTGAAGCTTTGCTCTCGTCGCGCCTTGTGGTACACCTTCGTCGGTGCGTTTTATTTTTTTGAGGTGAGACAGCACGTCTCTCCGCCGCTGGGGGATGATCTAGAAGCCGGTTGTTCTGGATGCGGTCGCCCAATTCGAGGAACGGTTTCTCGCGGGCAACAGCGAGCTCTTCTCTCTTCTGCAACACTGCCGGGTCGACGGTGCGTTGTTGCCTTGCTTCTCTCTCAAGTAGATCCGCCAATGTCTACTCGCCGCGGTGCACCGCGGGACCACGCTTCCGGCAAACGTAGTCCTTAAGGACAGAACTCTGGACAGAATTCATCGCACATTGCATCGCTGCCTAGAATTCCTCTTCTGAAACGATGCCGTCGTTTTTCGAACGCATCGCACGAATCCTTTCAAGCATACGCAACAGTGGAACAAGCCGCCGAATAGTCTCGGAGCGTCCGTCAACTGCATCTGGGGACGTCTGGTCGAAGCATAAGTCACCTCTTGCGATGTCTTCTCGAGCTTGCTCCTCTGTTCGCGACACGTGGTCGCCATCGTTTTCTTCGCTCTCTGCGTCTGGGTCCTCGTGCGAGTCTGGATCCGAGTCATCCTCCTCGCTCGAGGGGTGTGTGGTCATCGTCTCACGCCAACAATGTGGAAAGTGTTTCCACAACGGATGCATGTCCAGCTTTAATAAGTGAGACATGATGGAGCTTCTTCTTGTTGTAATCGTTATTGAAAATCCCGAAGTTGACCAAATCTTCGCCTTGTAGAATGTTGGTGCAATTAGGTGGCATCAAGAACAAAATAATCCCCAGCTCATGCGCCCTCCGGACAACTGCGGGTGTGGCATGCGTTCGGACGCCGTCGACCATCCAGATCAACGGGTTCTCTAGAGATAAATCAGGAGTACCGGCTGCAATGATCTCTTCCATATACTTTATGACATGCGTTTCATCGAATGAACTCTTCTCGTTATGTGACCAAACTGCTTCCTGCGCTGCACCATCAACCAAAAAAGTGCTTGTCGCTGTCACTTCCGATTTCATTTTGAAATCTCCGCCTCTTACAACCATCATCGGCGCGAACGCTTCGCCGTCGCCCCTGCGCCCACCGAAGATGGAAGCACGAAAGCTGCACGATGGGTACGCTGATTTTCTCAGGCTTTTGGTCTCCGCGGGAAACGAATCGAAACCGACCCAACCCGTCAGTAATGTCGAGGTGACAAGACGTCTCATCTGCAGTCACGAACCGGTTCATCTTTTCCAGATTCCATTCATACTGCGACGCGAATGGTTTTTCGGATCGAAAACACACCCACTCTTCTTTCGAATCATGTCGTGGCTCTCCAGTAGCGCATACAGCTCGTGAAAGTGCGAGTGAATTGCACTTGGTGTCGCAGAGTTGACGCGTTTGTCATCAAAGGTGGATAGCTTTGTGATGCGCAACTTGTGCTGCTCCTAAAACTTTACGTACTGCTTATACGTAAATCGATTACTGAATGAGCGCTCGTCGTCGCCTACCGCAGCTTCTCCCTCTTGCACGCGCCACAAGTGTTCCGCCTCGCGAGAAATCAGTGTCCATGAGAACCAAACTCTGGCATCAATGAGATTGCAAACGTGTTCTGCGAGCGATTCTTCGTTCGCTTCGGAGAGTAACGGCTTGCTACCTCGCGTTTCCCGCGGATCTTTCAATTTCGTAGGCTCCGCGTCTCGGTTTCGTTGATTTACGGCGAGTTCGACGTGTTTCACCTGCACCTTAATTTTGAACTTTTCAAGCTGACGTTTGCATCGCCGGGGATTGAGTTGTCCAGCGCGCACTTTCTCGAGCCATGCGAGCCACGTCACCTCGCGTGCGGCGTCACAGCGTGTCACGCGACTCTCTGTACTCGATGATTCCGTATCTTCGACGTCAGAGCTCTCTTTCAGTACAGTCAAGACTCTCTTTCGCCTCGGCGGCGACGGTTTTTTGTTTATCTGCCTGAAAATCCTCGCTTTGATCATCTTCCTGTGCTGCGGGTTGGACAAAGACGGCACTGAGTCTTCGTAATATCCCGTAGGCGTCATAGACTATGCATCCAAGGCCGTTAGAGGCGACCCTTCTAGCTTTCCAGCGCTGTGAAGGCTGCGTGAAACGATGGTGCGGATGGCCGCATCGCGTGTCGCGTTTGTAGTAAGCCTTCGACGGAGTATGCGGTTCATCGGGACTCGGCACGCTAACAAAGTGATCAGTAACGCCAAGCATTACGTTGTGAAGTGATTTACTTCGCTACAAGCTTCTTTGTCGGGGGGCGCGCGCGACGGAGGACGCGCATCTTTCGATTGAAGTGTTGGTTTTTCAACGGCCAACTCGTGCCCTCCGCGCTCCGTTTACAGCTCTTTACATGGCGACTCGATGCGAAACACGCGTCGGTACGCCAAACACGACATCCCGCGCCCGTTCCGCGCCGCCGCGCACCACTCGCGCGGCGCGCGGCGGCGAGTGACGACGCGCGTTGCCGAAGAACGTGACGTAATGAAATTTCTTGACTACGAGGTTTTATTAGGACAAGGACTGTAGCACATGCTGCGCGTTTCAAACGCCCCGAACACAACCTAAATCAAGTATTTCGAATTCCATACACCGAGCTCAGATCAACCATACCTGCAAATCGTCCAAAATAGCTGGTGTAGCCGAATCGTTCCAATTCTTGCAACAGTTCAGTGCTGTTACAGACAATCAATTCTCCTTGCATAGCACAGCTGAAGCCAGATTCATAGAGGTCACCCCTCACTACAAGCTGTTCAAACACTATGTCTGGCGTGTCCTTTCTTTTCTCCTCATCTTCCTCAACGTACTCAAGGCATCCAGCATGCATCTTGGCAATTGATGTATTCACACGTGCTGTCCGCATACCGTGTACACCTAAGTTCAGTTTCAGGTCAAACAACTCACCCAACTCGTGAATCCAAGACAAATCCGGAAGGCTATCGACGTTCAGAAACGCCCAAAGATGTGCGTTCGAACGCGAGGTCGGGCATTTGAAGCCCTTGGACGCCCCAGTTGCGTACACAGGTGGTTTTCTCGACAGGATGGTAGCCCAGTCACTTGTTTCTTCATAATGCAGATCAAAGTAGTACACCTTACGACAACTTTCAAGAAAACTTTCGAAGTTCTTTGGACCAATGACGATCAATGTAAAACACTGGCTATGCGCGGCGATGTGAGCATCAAAATTCCTCAAGACAACATCTAGAAGTTCGGCACTCTTACCAGGCATGTTCAAGACGACTGTGAGGGCAAAGTCTGCTTGGGGAGGCTCCTGCACAATTTGCACGATTTCCTGAACGCGTTGCCCCCACGAGTTGTTCAGCATGAATGATACCCTCTCACTTGCGGCTGCAGACTCCAGTGATTCATCACAAGCAAGATCCGCAAATTGCTCAGGAGTTGCGCCTATGAATACGCCCGGAGCGCTTGTAGGGATTGTCTCTGAGTGTGTTGATATCACCTTTTTCCCTGAAAATATATACTCATAAAGCTTAATGGGAGAAATGGTATCGTATATGGACCGGAAGGGTATCAAGGCGGAATCCGCGAGGAACAAATATTGGTTCAATTCCTCGTGCGGCTTCGGCCCTGCAAAAACAATATTAGCCAGACCCTGCGCCTTGAGACGTTGCGCATCTGTAATATCACCAATTATGATAACAAGGGTATTCTGGCACTTGCTTGCTGTTGCAACCACGTGCTCCCAGGAAAACCATGAACCCCAGACAGCACCAATGTAAAGTACGGTACGCACCTTTGGAACATGGTTAGCGTACATAGCCGTTTTGGATTGAGTTACAGTTTCTGGCTGAAATTGCCATGCAGCGGCAGCATTCGGAACCAATGTGGCAAGCTGTCGATAGCGCGTGGGCAACAATTCTCTGAGTGCGTCAGCTGTTACCGTGATACCATGAGCTGATGTACACTGCTGTCTCAGGGTTTCTGGATCATACCATCCTCCGCCGAGTTCTGGCACTCGCCAGTCGTCAATTACTTCGACAACAATCTTCGCTCTACTCAAATGCATCGCCGCATCCAACCATGGAATAGTACGTTTATGGGGCAGCTCGACAAGCATAATAATGCTCCCCCTTAAACCACGAAGAAACACACTTGGAGTGGTATGTCTCAAGGGCCGATCAGGAATACCTAAGTTTGTTTTTACGTGCCCACGTAGCCCTGAAGGCTGCGAGAGAACGTGGAAGTGATGGACGTTGTAAGATCGTTGTTTGGCCCAGATAGCTAGTTGTGAAGAGCGCTGGCCACCCCCAGAGTCGGTCATGGGTACACCTCCCAATAATACCAAGTTGACTTCGTTACCCTTGCTCACTCGACAGTGTTTCATGCCGACTGACTGTATGTGATTTCCAGAAATGAACAAGCGACAAATTATCAAAATTTGCACAAGGCGAAACAGTGTTTGTTTTCGCCGGAGCACGTTGTTCTTGATGGGATAGGCACTGAATACCATGATGATGAGCAGTTGGTACGAGCGAACCAGGTAACTTGCTACGAAGAGTACATTATGCTCGTGGAGGTGCACGTGGCAGTCCTGATGCGCCGATGCGCTAAGATGCTTTGTACGCAGTGCACGCAGTAACGTTTCGTGTAGAGGCGCGGAGCGACCGACCGACTCTGAGACTTTTAGAGTCCAAAATTCACCAGGAGTCCAGACTCGTAGGGATAGGCCTGCTCGTATTGATACGAGCTGATGCCGTATCAGATACGGTGATACCGTATCAGATACGCCGCACACGCAGCGCGTAGGTCCCGTTCACGTCTCTCGTGTTGCGTCGCGTTCTGACGTGTTGGCTCGGGGGAGACTAAGAGCACCGTAGTTAACTAAAGTTATCAGAAAGTTATCGGGAAAATGGGGGTAAGAGCACCAAAATTAGCATTAAGTTATCGAAATGACGTAAATTTGACGATAACTTTGCCCAAAGTTATGGTCAAATTTAAGGTTTGATGATAACTTTTTACTCGTCAATCCTTGAGTTAATTAGAAGGGGGTCAAAGTTATGTAAAAGTTATCGAAGTCAGCTCTTAGTCCCTTGACGATAACTTGGGTAATTTTCCCAAATGCTCGCGAATTTCAATCGCGCAACGGCCGACGCGACGGTTCACGACTCGTGAGCGTGGCGAAGTTAACGACAAAGTTATGAAAATTAGCTCTTAGTCGTTTGCGCATAACTCGGGGTATAAAGTTATCAGAACGCTTTGCTCTTAGTCCAATCGACGATAACTTCAGCATTAAGTCGGAGTTATGGGGAAAGTTAACTACGGTGCTCTTAGTCGGCCTTAGTCACGATTTTTCGGAAATAGGAATAACTTTGGGCATTTGACTATTCTAATTTCGACCTGTTAGTCGCCCTAATATGCCAAAAACCAAAAAGTGTGATGGTCGGAAAAGTGTGGTGTGATGCCATCACAACACATAGTGTGGTGTGATGGGTGTGTGGTGTGATGCGGTGTGATGCCAAAGTGTGATCGTCCTTGGTCGTGACTCGTCGTCCGATAGACGCGTCGTCCGATTGACGCCACGAGGGGAAACAGTGCTGAATCGGTGGTGCTGTGGAGGCGTCGACAACGCCGTGAAAATGCAAGGGGTCTATGGTACACTTTTTGAGAGGTGTTCGATTTTTGAATAGGTCAAGTTGACTCCTTCAATGTAGTGTGAGAGGAACTGCCTCCAGTGATATCGTGCTCGATTTTCCACAATAAGAAAGTCTGGTTTATCAATGTCAGAGCTTTCCATCACTTGCTGAGTAACCACTTGAAATCTCTCGAACGAATCACGTTCCATGTCTGAAACGTGGAAACTGCAAGAACTTAAGAAAACAACGTTGTATGGATTTTTTAAGATTCGTAGCACCGCTGCTGTAACGAAACCGCTGTTTCGCTTAGATATGGATTGATGCAAAATCAATCCATAAAGTCTGATGTTCGTAGCCATCTGAGGTTTATTGGAGATTGACTTCGCAGACCTTTCGTGAAAAAAATCATCCAAAGTATTCACCCAGCGCTTCTTCCATAGTGTTTTCGAAAAGCTTTTCATTGCAACCTCACGTCCACGTTTAGCTACCTCAACCATTTTCTTTTCATCTTCAACTGCATCAGCAATGGCATCAAACAATGCGTCCGCATGGGGCGAAATAAGACGGCCATTGTAGTGGTCGATGACTAAATCAGTCAAACCGCCAACTCTGGTCGCAATTACATACAGACCGGCCAGCATGGATTCGACCGCTGTCAAGCTTGTTCCCTCCGCATGAATGGTGGGTATAACAGAAATATCCATCAATGAATAAATCTCATTCATTTTCTGCGAATCTATCGACATGAAAAATATTTGTTTCTGGTATTTTGCAACCAATTTCTTTACTCGATTTTCATCTTCAACTGCGCCACGACCTACAAAGTACACTTCTACGTGCTGATATCGGTTCACTAGTCTCTCTGCGACGTCAATCATGATACTAAGACCTCTATAATCGACGATTCGTCGAGCATAACACACTCGGACTACGCTGGTATCGGACCTGCGTGCAGTTTCCTTCATTTCATCCACTGCTGCATAGTTTGGTATATAGACTGCGCGCTGAGCGACATGATAGTGTCTTGTTTGCACCCAGTGTATGGTGTTTGTATCAACCGAAACAAGTAAGTCAATACTTTGCAGCGCACCGTCCAATCTCGACATTATTGGATCTGAACCAGCTTCTCCATCCCAGAAAACACCATGACTTATTCCTATTGCAGGTTTTGCTGTGTTGCCAGATGCTTCAGTGAAGGATGAATATATATTCAGCTCTGTCCGACCATGGTGCAAGAAGAAAAATGTGTCACGCTGATCATCGACTGAAAAAGAGTCACCCGACCGTGAGAGGGAAACAGTCCACATGCCCTTGAATCGCCGCAGCCAGCTGTAAGTTCCGCATTGATATGTGACCATCAGCATGCCATGTTCTGCAAACAGCGCGCTCAGGTCTACGTAGTACCGTTCTGCTCCCCCCATGTAGTTTATGAGCCCTGCGAATTCGTAGAACTGAACGGAAAATAAAGCAGTTTCATTCGCATAAAGAAAGTTTGAGTGGGCATGGATGACTTTCAATGAGTTTGTGTGGTCAAGCGAGCCTTTGTGTAAGTGATGTATGAGACTTTGTGCGCGATATCGCCATGAGTTTTCTTCACAAAACATTTTCATCTCATTCAACTCTTCGATCGTTCTTCTTGTATTGAGCAGCCTTCTGATATGTTCGGCAAGAAGGGCAACAGTTGACGCTGTATGTACGTAAGGAATATCACTCGCTACAGTTAGTGTGTCTAGTGACACAACGTTCCAGCCTGCACAGATATACTCGTACATTTTGATTGGGGACACACCTCTAGATATTTCAGTTGGTGGGAAAAGCATTAGGCCGATCGAGTTTCGACTGAGTATTTCAATTTTATCACTTTCGTTGTACCGGCCGTGAAAATGGACATTTGCAGGAAACTTGCTTGTTGCGATTCCTCCATGTACATGGAACGCAACATGTGGTAGTGCTTCCGCAATTTGCCTAAGGATGTCAACTTCAACAACGTATGATTCCATCACACCCATGAATACTACTGATGTAGGTGCGTCCAAGACATCAGCACTAACTGCCATCTCTGCCAAACTGGCTGCGTTAGGTGAAAGAAACCATTCGTGACCAGCATTGTATTTTTGAATTAAATGATTTGTTGTTGCTGTGCGCAAAATAGCGGACACTGCAAGACTTTGGTGCCTCTTCAAATATGCAACGTCATAACAACTAGCCAGTGTAGGGTCGTCAAGTAAATCATACCAAATGGATGCCTTTGGGAACAGATCAATCACGGCGCTCTGCACAAGCCAACTTATCATTAATATCACAGCTCGATTCCTGAAAGCTACTATAACACTCGCAACATCTGGTACCAAGATAATTCCCGGCTCGTACATGGTAACTTCTTTTGCAGAATCATCCACCCAGACCGTCAAATATCCCAAATGGGCGAGTTCTTGGAATAATCGTTGGGGTCTTTGCAGAGGCAGAAAATGCACTGGCGCAGGAACGGAGAGAAAGATACCTGTATATGTGATCTTACCTAATATATGATTTATATTCTGTACGTTGGCCAGGGTTGTCGGACTAATGTGCGTAGTAGCCTGGGCTCTGTACGCATTTTCCAAATGACTTACGTGTTCTTGGAAATCACAAAGCACGTCGTCGCTGCCGAATGCATCAATTGAACTCTGCCGGAATTTGTCTCGTTTCGCGAACGGTTGATTCCATGCCAAGAACGCGAATAGCGCCAGTGCACGAATAACTTTCTTGCTAACTTTGTTAGCGCGCACGGGTTTTCGTGTCACAGCAAGGGAGGCGGCGACAGTGCGCATCGGACAGTTCAGGAAGACTTGAGGTCCGAGTTGATTAGTCAAAACGTCAGGGGTCGACCTATGAACCCAAATCGTCAAGGGTCACCCGGCTAGGCCAGCTGCACCTGGCTAGACTAGCCAGGTCCACAATTGTGTAAGGTCCACAATTGAGAATTTCAAAATTTCAATTTAGCGAAATTGTTAGACATGTGAGAAGTAAAATATGAAGTGTAGCTTCCCCTAGTATGACTCACTGACGAGTTAACACTCATTAATGAAATAATCGAGACTAGCCCATTGTAATCGACATCACTTATTGACGCATTAGGTCCGATTGATCACAATTTACAGGTTTGGCCCGCATCGTACGATTCGAACATCCGCGACGACGTGCGGACACGCTAGCGTGGACCTATAATTATTATCAATCGGAAGAGAGCCTTTTGCGGCGCGATCGTTTTGTAGAGAGTCGTTCTATTTTTAGAAGATTCTAAATTTAGTAACGTCTGTCGCGAATTGAAAACCACCACGGCTTTTGCCCAGCGCACGGAGAGTACGCACGAGCTGCTCAAAGCGATCGACGGGTTCGAGTCGACTCTCAAACGTTCACAAACCAAGTCACGGATAGTAGACGCTTCGATCTGTCAACGTGGGCGAGAGAGCTGCTGCGCGACGTCGGTCCGAAAGCAAACTCTGATGGTATACGTGTGGGCTTGAGATACATGCAGGCTGAAGATAAACCGTTTTGGATGACCGTGCCTTATAAAATTCCACTTGCGGCCCACGATATAAATGAGCACGTATGGGACGCGGGTTCATTTTATGTAGACACTGAAGCCGAATGCGCGCGCAAAATCATGTCGACATTCTGCAACCCCGCCGTCCTCGTCTTGGACGTAGGTGCCAATTCTGGTTATTTCTCTCTGCTCGCCGCCGCCTCCGGCTGCAGAGCGTTCGCGTTTGAGCCTGTTAAAGACCACGTGTACTTCATCGAACTATCGGCCGCTTTAAATGGATTCCGTGATAGGCTACAAGTGTTCAACAAGATTGTTTCAAACACTAAAAATGTTATATTCAATGGCTGGAACG
>JACLAB010002156.1_pt1 | contig 18422 bp, 23 predicted proteins | sample 8027921 | NCBI WGS metagenome assembly JACLAB01 (sample SAMN15725117, study PRJNA655200) | protist metagenome | isolation source: fluorescence activated cell sorting (FACS) single amplified genomes of... | place: USA: West Boothbay Harbor, Gulf of Maine | collected 2000-07-19 | reverse complement strand
GCAAGCTCGAGAATGGTGGCTTGAGTATCGCGATCGAGCGGCGGGAGTTTGTTGTTTTGGCCCTTTGGTTTTTTCGGGTTAATGACTTCGTGAAATTTCTCTGGGACAAGATCTCGGCAGACTGCCGCGCAAAGGGTCCGGGAATCTGAGTCATTTAGGGCCTGGCAAATTTGATGCAGGGTCGATTTCGTGAATCCCTGGTCGCGGATGAGCTTTGAAAGGACATTTGGACGTAAACCGGCTTCTAGTGCCAGTTTTTTATTATTCCCACCAAAAGAGCTTTGGATGATTGATTTCAAACAGGTTCCGCCAAAATTCATACCTCCGCGATATGAAAAGAATGCGTTTAAAGGAAGTTTTTTCTTGTTCTAAAAAAATCCTTATTTAGAAATCGAATCCGTTAAACGGAACAATCATGAAAGACAGACTATCAATCAAGCTTGACTTAATCAGGTTCGAGCTCCTTACCATTAAGCAGTTGCGCGGAAAGTCGCAAAACTGTGTCATGAAAAGTTCGGTCATTTCTGAGCGAATTAAGGAGCTCGAGGAACTGATCGAAAAGAATAAAAATCAAAGGGGGGCTTTAAAATGAGAGTTTCCCTTGAAATCGGAGAGGAGTCCCTGGCTCTCCTGGTCCCGGCACTGGTTGAGGCCGCAAAGGCCGAGGGCCTTTTGGTCCAACGGAGTGAAAATTCTGATCCTCTCACGATCGACGAGGCTGCGAGGAGATCGGGACTCTCGACGAGTCAGGTTCGAAAGATGGTGACCGATGGAATTTTTGGCCGAGTCCCGTTGACCGGCCGCGTTTTGATCACCGCAGAAAGTTTTGACCGATGGAAAAAGGGGGGGGCAGAATGAATACTTACGATGGGAAAGAAGCGTTTCGGCGCACTAATACAACCCTCGGTCGACTCGACGAGACCTCGATGGGTCCAGTCGTTTTTTCGAGCTGGAGTGACGCAGTTTTTTCGGCGGTTATTGAAATTTTTGGAGTGACCAAACCCGACCTGGTTGGAAAATCCCGGCGGCGTGTGTTTGCTTGGGCTCGCCAGGTAGGGGCCGCACTAACTTACCAGTACGGAAATTGTGCCGCCCAGTCAGTTGGGGACGTTTACGGAGGTCGGCATTATTCTTGGGTTTATTATTCTCGTCAGACTGTCGCCAAAGCGATGGGACGAAGCGAGCTCACGACCGGCCAGGTCCAGGCGGTTTATAATTTGGCAAAATCTCGGTTCATCGAAGAATGAGCTCGAGCCGAGACACCATTGAGGCCGAGGTTTTGGACGCGGCCTATGCCAAGCACGGCGGAGAGTCGGCTTGGTCGGCCTTTGGCGATGGTCGATTGAATCCGTCGGAGATCCTGGAGCGAATCGAGGAGGGGGATATTTCTTCAGTGGCCGCTCGGGCCGTGGTGGTTGGCGTGATGCTCGACCTGGTGCTCGAGGGGTGGGCTAAAAATAACGATTTGGCCAAGGTGGGAGAAAACGCGTCGCGACTGGCTGCTGCTTTCGGGCACAAAGGGGGCTTTCGATTTGTCCCGCTTTTTGGGGCGGTCAAAAAATGCGGCGGATGGGATTCGAAACCGGTGGTCGTCAAAGTTTTGGATTCTTGGTTTTGGGATAATCCTGACCAGGAAGATTTGGGCAAGCGGCTCCTGGCGATCGGGCGGTTTTTTAATCATGCCGAGCTCGAAAGCTGGAGCGTGAGAGGGCTCGCCAGGGCATTTGGGGAAAGCCGGACCTGGACCGCGAAACGAGTGCGGAAAGAATGCAATGCGCCAATCGAAGCGGCGGGGGGAAGGGCGAAGGCAACCTGGCAACAAGGGAACGGACAAAGGGAAAAGAGCCGGGCGGCTCGCATCGAAAGTTTTCAAAAATCAAAAACACAGAAGTAAAAACTATGACACAAGATGAAATAAAGGAAATTAGGATCGCAAGGCTTAGGCCGTCCGATTCAAACCCTCGCAAGGCATTTCGAGACGTCGACCAATTTGAGCTGATGGATTCGATTCGTTCGGTCGGGGTTTTGTCGTACTTACTGGTGCGGCCGGTGGGTGATGACTTCGAGATCGTGGCGGGCGAGCGTCGTTACCGGGCCGCCAAAGCTCTCGGCCTAGAATCGCTCCCGTGCCGGGTTCGAGACCTAACTGACGAAGCGGTCGGAAAGATTCAACTGATCGAAAACATCCAACGCTCCAACCTCTCGGCCACCGAAGAGCTCGCTGGAGTGCGGGAGCTCGAGGAGCTCGGGGTGAGAGGGGAAGAGCTTGCGAAGTCCCTGGGAAAAACAAACGACTGGCTGCAACTTCGGCTCGACCTGGGAAAACTTCCAGACGGAGCACAAGAAGCGGTCGGGGCCGGTCGGGTTTCCCTGGCGTCGGTTCCTGATTTGCTCGAGGTTGACTCAAGCGAGTGCGAGCAATTTGTCCAGGAAGTCCTCGAGATCGAGGAGCCCGTCCCGGTGCTGACTCTTAGAGCGATGATCGATGAAAGGTATCGTGTGCCGAGAGAATCAAAATCTCGGTGGAATGCTTTCGTTGAAGAATACAAATCTAAGGTGGGGAAAAATGTTGAAGGTTTGAGCGACCCGGAAGCCTGGTCGCAATACGTTCGACCGTATGGCGAAGGGGTCGGAAAATGGAAACTCGCGAGCGAAAAAATCGGCGGGCTAGCTGCTCGCCAGGAAGAAGCGCGGCTCACTTGGGGAGACCTGGCCGAGGTGCATGGCGTCCCGGTCGTCCTGGTCCCGGTTGGAGGGGTTCGGGGAGGAGAAATCTCGGCGGCCGAGTTGGTCGATCGGTCGGTCATTGAGTCGGCTGAGAAGGCCGCAAAGGCGGCGGGTCACGATGTCACTTTGGGAGCTCGAAGAAGTAAAGCGGGTCTGGCTAAAATGGATCCGATTGATAGGTTGTTAGAGGAAAAACCCGAGCCGGTCGTCGTTTCGTTCGACCCGGTCACCAGGTCGACAACCTGGAATCCTTGGGCAGTCGCTGAAAATGTTTTTTTAGAAGACGAATATTTTTCCCGCGTCGAACTTTGTCGCGAGGTGCTCGAGAAAGAATCTCCACAGTGGAAAGGGGCGCTTTTGTCACGGTGCCAGGAATCGATTGAGGAGCTTGATGAGAGTGCCTTGGTCGTTTGGTATCTCCTCGAGGGTCTAAAGCCGGAAGACCTTCGAGGTCGTCGTCTTGCTGCTCTTTTAGGAGTCTCTGAATTTTGGATTGAAAGGGTCGCGGCATGATTGAAAAATTGATTGTCACAACCGGGGCCGGTCGCGAGGTTTTGATTACCTGGCGGGAATATCGGTCGCTCGTGGGGACTATATCAGCGAAGCTTTGCGCGGTTTCCGGGCATGGAACTTTGACCAGGTTATTCGTCTCGCCAGGGAATCGACGGGATGGACTTGGCCGGGCTTTGGTTCGCCAGGGACTTCTCGAGCTTCGAGACGCGGGATGTCATCGAGCTTTTGTCCTGGTCAACCCTGGAGGGATGCGCGAAGAGTCAATTTCTTTTTTTGAGGCGGTTGGATTTCAAGCGATCGAAGGAAGCGAATTTTCTCCGCCACTTGGGTCGCTTGTGATGATGCGCGAGATCGAGAGGGAAGGGGAAATTTTGCCGGTCCGTTCATACCAAAAAGGAGGGTCAAACTAATGGCAGACATGGACGATTGTCGGGCGATGCTTCCGATCTGGGGATTGTTTTCGGCTTTAGGATTGCAAGGGGCTGATAAAGTCGGAGCCTGGGGGGGCGGAGGAGGAGAGGCAAAAATTTGCTCGCCATTTCGGGAAGACAATTCGCCTTCGTTTTCGGTTTTTACCCGCGACGGAGTGGGGCTTTGGAAGGATCACGGGACCGGTGAAGGGGGCGACGAAATCAAGTTAATTGAGGCCGCAAGAGGGATTCCAACAAAAGAGGCGATGCAACTTTATTGCGAGCTTGCCGGGGTGCCCTGGGAGACTGGAGGGAAACCTTCGAGCCTGAGCAAACCCTGGAAACCAGCTAAAGAAGTTCCGCCCGTCCTTCCTAAAAAGTCGCTTGCGGACCGGCTCGAGGGGGTCGAGGTGCCAAAAAAGGAAAAACCAAAATCGACCGGGTTTGGTGAAGTTGTCAGGGAATACGATTACCAAGACGAAAAAGGAAAATTGCTCCACCAAACGCTTCGAATGGAGCCCAAAAGTTTTCGGCAAAGAAGACCAGCCAACCCAGACGACGACCCGGCCACCGTTCGAGGGGGCTTTGTGTGGTCGCTCAAAGATTCCAGGGTCGTGCCCTACCATTTGCCGGAGCTTTTGAAAGCCCCGATTTGTGAGCCAATCTTTTTGGTTGAAGGAGAAAAGGACGTCGAGAATTTGGAAGCTTTATCGACCGAAGGGCTAGAGGTTGTTGCGACTTGTCTGCCAATGGGAGCCGGAAAATGGCGTGAGGAATTTGCGGAGTTTTTTCGCGACCGGTGGGTCGTCGTCATTCCCGATTTTGACAAGCCCGGCCTCGAGGGGGCTGACCTGGTGGCTCGTGAGATTTTCAAGGTCGCGGACCGCGTTGGGGTCTTGCATCTCGAAAGCTTATCAAAGCAAGCTCGCCCAGGTTGGGACGTTTCAGATTGGCTCGAAGGCGAGTGGGAAATTGGGATCACAATCGAAGAGCAATATCGAAAGCTCATGGACCAGGCCGAGCTTGCCGGGGTCGAAGAGCTCGACTTGTTTTCCGAGGTTGTCAAAATTGGCGACCGCGGCGGGATTTCTATTGATCAGGATTTGCTGGCAAGGCTCCTGATTCGAATTGAGAATCTAATTTATTGCGGAGATTCATTTTGGCAATGGAACGGAAAAATCGGGATTTGGGAAAAGCGACGTGAAAAAACGTGGATTGAGCGCCAGGTTCGAAGGAGGATTTTTCAAGCCGGAGGTGGGTCAGTGATAAACGCTCCTTTAGTTTCGTCGGTGGTTCGCCTGGCAATGAGTGAACGGGTCTTTTTCCCGGAGTCTTTAAATAGTCAGAAATCAGGAATGTTTCCGGTTAGGAACGGTCTTTTGGATGTCGCGGCCGGTAAGCTTTTGCCTCATCGAGCCGGGCATTTGACAACCGTCCAAACTCCGCATCGCTTCCAACCTGGGGCCGAGTGCCCGGAGTGGTTGGCATGGCTTGAGGAACGTCAGGAAGACCAAGAAACTCGCGATCAAATTCAAGAGATTTTTGGATATTGCCTGGCAGACGGAGAAAATTTTAATCTCCATTCTTTCTTTTTTCTTTACGGCGACGGTGGGACCGGAAAATCCACTTGTGTGGATGTCCTCGAGTGGTTGGTGGGTGAAGACAATAAGGTCGCGGTCGAGCTTACCGAGCTAGATAATGCTTTTATGCGTTCGCAGTTGGTTGGTAAATCGCTTGCGCTTTGTAAAGAGCTGACAAGGCACTCGCTCAAGCATATCGGTTTGATTAAAGCGATCGTCTCGGGCGACCCGATTTCGGTCGACGTAAAATATGGAACTGGATTTGATTTTCGTCCAAAATGTCGGGTCGTGATGGAGTCAAATGTCCTTCCAATGTCGGCCGATAGTTCGGCCGGGTTCGAGCGTCGTTTCATCCAGGTCAATTTTGACAAGGCAATCGATCGAGATGGAATTGAGTTTAATTTCCAAGAAAAGTTTAAAGCTGAAATGTCGGGGATTTTGAATTGGGCACTGGTTGGATATAAAAGACTAAAAAAGCGGGGGCGGTTCATTCATACCGAGCGAAGCAAACAAGCGACTGATGATTTCAAGAAGCACCGAGCTCAGGTCGAGACATTTTTAAAATCTGGGATTCTAAAGGAATTTCCTCACAAGGAAGAAAACGGAGAAATCACTCGGCTTTGTGTTTGGATGGAAGAAATCTACGACTCGTATCTCGAGTGGGCGGCAAGAGAAGACGTCGTCCCTTTTTACAAAGAAAAATCTCCTTTTGCTCGTGAGCTTTTTACAAAAAAGCCCGACTGGCGAGTCCGCAAAAAACGGGAACGAGTCAACGATGAGATTCGAGATTCCCGAGTTTATGGAATCCAAATCATGGCGGAGGCCGAAAGCGCGTAACACCAAAAAACCATGACTCACGAACTCAAAGAAACGGACAACCAGGAAAGACTTTGGGCTCGGCGGTGGGGGGTCACACTTCGAACCGTTAAAAATTGGATTGAGAAGGCGGGAGAGCTTGGGGGGCTTGTTCCTTTTGAAACTGAGAATCCAAACGACCTTCTCGAATGGTATCGCGACGCATTCGGGAAGGCTCCAAAAGGGGAAATAGAAACCAGAGCTCGAGAGCTAAGAATCGAGGCCGGGCTCGAGGTTGTCGACCAGGTTGAAATTGACCTGGGCCCGATCGAGGTCATTAAGAAAGCCCTAGAGAGGGTGGGGATGGATTTGACCTTTTCGCGAATCGTTGAGGAAGAGGAACGGGCCGCCAAAATGTATGAAGTGCTTCGGGTTCGAGGAGTGAGCACAAGCGAAGCTCGAAGGCAATGGAAGGAGGCTTCCGAAATGAAACGGGCGGCCCAAAAAGGCGACGATGCGGTCCAGGTCGCTCGCGAGCTTTTGCGCGAGTGGGTTCTAAAAGAATTCGAACCGGTCCAGCGTGACCTTCGCAAAAAAATAAGCGGATCGGTCCTGGGTGTGCAAGCTCGCCAGGGGCTCCTCGAAACGGTCAGCGATAAAGAATGGGAACGAGTTTGGGATAAAGAGCTCGAGAAAGTTTTGTCTGAGAAATGAAGAGCGATTTTTTAGATTCAATCGGGGTTGAAGTCTCGACCTTTTCGCGGGAGGTCCAGGAACGGGTTTGGGTTCCTCGAGCTCGCCTAAACTTTGGCGACTATTGCGAAGAAAATATCATTTTGGGCTCGGCCGAAAATGCCGACTATGCTGGGCCGTATTCCCGCGAGATGACTCCTTCAGTCTCTCGATTTCTCGAAGAATTTTTGGACGGTGGCGGCGGTGAAAGGTGGCGGGAGTGTTACGGGGCGAAAGGTTCCCAGGCCGCAGTCACTGCTCATTCACTGATGGAGATGGTTCGAAGGGCCGACTATGCTCCTGGTAATATTGTTTACGGGATCGACGCTCAGAAAAATGCCGGGGCTATTGCGGAAAGATATGTCGAGTTTTTAAAGAGCTCGCAATCGATGGGGGACATCGTTGCTAAGCTCCCAGAGTCTTACTTGAGAGGAGACGTGATTTCTCTCCCAGGGATGAAAGTTTATTTCGTCGGGGCCGGGTCGGTGGGCCAGGCCGCTTCGAAGCCTGGGGTCGTCCTGGTCGTGATCGATGAGGTCGATACGCACAAAGAAACCAAGGTCGACGGTTCGACTGTTCACCTTTTCGCGCAACGTGGAAAGGCGACGGTAAGCGGGAAAATCCTGGGCTTTTCAAAACCGACGATTGAAGAGGGCCAAATCTGGCAGCTTGTGACAACCGGGAGCGGTCACCGGGATTTTGTCCCGTGTAAGCACTGTGGACATTTCCAATATCTGAAAATGAGCCAGGTTCGATACCAACATTTGCGCGACAAATTTGGCGACCTTGACCTCGCAAAGGTGATCCAGGGGGCGGAATACGAGTGCGAGAGTTGCGGAGGGATGCACCAGGAGGCCGACAAAAAAGAAATGCTCGCGAACGGGGAAGTCAGGGCCACGAATTACCTCGAGAAAGGGGAAGGGGACGCAAGAGAAAAAGTCCCTGGTTGGCTTCCTAAAAGGATGAGCTTTTACCATAACGACCTATATGCTCTTTGGGAGAATTCACGCTGGGGGAATCTGGCAGTTGAAAAACACGCGGCTGGGCGGGAGCCGGTAAAGCTAAAAGGGTTTATTCAGGATCGCCTTGGGGAAGCCTGGAAAGAAGGAGGAGCTCGAAGAGTGCGCTTGAATCACGTCCGCGAAATGTGCGGGGATTACCGGCGGGGAACGGTTCCTAAAAAGCCGATTCTTTGCGGAGTCTTTGCCGATACCCAGGATGATTCCTGGAAGGCCGTTAAAGTGGGATATTCCGCCGAAGGTGATATTATGGTTTCAGATTGGGGTTCCTTCTTAACCTGGAAAAACTTTCTCGCCTGGTTTAAAAAGGGAATTGAGCACGAAGGCGTAAAATACTCGGTGCGTTGTAACTTGACCGATGAAGGGGGTCACCGAACGCATGAGGTTCGAAAAAATTGCTCAAAGCTTGCGCCTATTTTAAACCCATCAAAAGGGATTGGTGGAATGCAGGTTCGTCAAAGGGGCGGCGACCTTTTGCGATGGACTAAAAGCCGGGTTTTTAAAACAAGGCAGGAGGGAATGCGGCTCGTTAAGGTTCTGCACTACGACGATGATTCATACAGGAGGCTCCTTTATCGAACCCTCATCCTTGACCGTGAACAAGTCGACGAGGAAGGGGTCCAGGTCGAGCAATTTGGAAAGCTTACCTTTCCGGTCGATGCTCTTCGAGATGACGAATTTCTGCTCGAGCTTTGCAGAGAGTATCAAATCAAAAAGGCCGGGAAATGGGGTTGGGATCGCGAGCCCGGACCAAACGATTTTGGAGACGCTGTCAAAATGGCGGTGATCGGGCGAGATGTTTGGTGCCGGTCTGTGGTGAGAGATTGACAAGCGGGGGCTCGATATGAGTCAACCGATCAACCGAGCCCTGGTTCGAAGCCTGGCCAGGCTTCACACTGTTGCCCAACTGACCACCAAGCTCGACGCCGCGACCGCGGAGCTCGAAGAGGCGATGTCTGCCGATGTTGTCGTTACCGGTGCAAATATGAAAGAATCAGGAACCACTGGAGAATATCGATCTGGAGCCCTGGATTTAAAGGTGCGGACTCTTGAGGCCGCTATCGGCCTTCGAAAAAGGACAGATGCCGGGGCGAGTCACGGAGGTCCTAACCGCAAAATGAATCACGTAAACTTTCGATTCCGTGAGTGGGGATTTTAGTCTGTTGACGTAGTCGGTCCGACGCATGGGGCAGGACTCAAAAAAATCACGGCGAGGAACAAGGGCGGGAAAGAAAGTTCAAGCTAGGAAAGCGGCCTCGAAGGGACCAGTTGACGGATTGCCAAAAACAAAATCTGACCTGGTTAAGATGATTTCTTCCTGGGATGCCGCCAGGCATTCCGAGCGACGCGGCCGGGTTGTCATGCCGTCGCTTAATCCCAAGCGAAGAGTCTCACCGACGGAAAGGCTTGAGATTTCTAGGAAGGTCGAAGCGGCCGAGCAAAATGTCGGGTTCGTAAAACGTGCGATTGAAGGACCGGCTCGACTGGTTGGGAATCTTCACCCTCAGAGCCAGGCGGGAAATGCCGACTTCGAAGCTGAAATCGAGGAGAAGGTCGGGAACCGGTTTAAAAATCACCTGGCATTTGATGCCGCAGGAAACTTCGATTTTAACGACTGGCAAACGTGGGTTCGAGAATCAAAAATTAGGACGGGCGATTGTCTGACTGTTCTAGCCTCGGGCCCGGATGGAGCGGCCCGCGTGATGTGTTACGAGGGGAACCAGATTGGCGACGGTCAAGGAAGGCGAGACCAACCGGAAAACCTTTATGATGGAATCTTTTTAGACCGCTTTGGGGGACGCTCTGGATTTCAACTTCTAGACGACGAAGGGAAGGCGGCCAAAGTTGTTTCACGCGACCGGTCAATCTATCATTCAATCGGAGGGCGAGCCGGGCGGGTTCGATCAGTGTCTGGTTTGGCTCATGCGGTTGCCAACTTCCTCGATATGGTCGAAATTATCGCCGACACAAAACACGCGGTAAAGGTAGCGGCTTTGTGGGGAGCTTGGATTGAGCAAGCGGCCAACACCGAAGACAGTGACGACGCCGGTTCGGATCTTCGAGGGTTCCTCGAGGCGGCTGGAGAAACGGCCGAGATTGCAGAGGTTGAAGGTTTAGGGTCTGGCGAAACTTTGCCTGACGGAAATGTTCTGTCTGTCGAGGATGTCGTCCAGGGCGGTCGATTCCAAGAATTTGCCCCAGGGCAATCCATGAAAACCATGAACGACTCGAGGCCGCATCCAAATGTCCTCGGGCTTTTGTCCTGGCTCATTCGAGACATGGCCTGGGGTTTGCCTCACGGTGGGCTTTCTCCCGAGGTTCTTTGGGATGCGTCAAAAATGAACGGTCCAGGGATGCGCTTTGTTATGGCGGAAACCCGGCGATTTGTCGCTGATGAGCAGGAAAGAATGCGACGCGATTGCCAAAAAATTTGGATGTATTTTGCCGCCAAAGAATCGAAGCGGGGCAATCTGGTCATTCCGGCCGAATTGCAATCGACCTGGTGGAAGACTTCTTGGATTCCGCAAGCAGATTTGACAATCGACCGGGGCCGCGACGGGAAGCTCGACCTGGCTCTCCTCGATCAAGGACTCATGACTAGGGAAGAATGGTGGGCCCGCCAGGGGAAAGACTGGAAAACTGAAGAGGCCAAGGTCGCTCGGGAAAAAGCTTATATTAACGAACAACGGGCCGCGGCCGGGTTGGTAGACTAACATGGCCAAAAGTAAGTTTGCACCGGCGAGGTGCATCTCGATTGACGTCGACGGAACGCTCTTAAAGCGGGGGAAAATCAACTGGCCTCTAGCGAATTGGGCAAAGCAGAAAAAACTCGAGGGGTTCGAGGTAATCCTGTGGACTGCTCGAGGACGACCACACGCCGCCGCGGTGGTGGAAAGGTTCGGGCTCCAGGATCATTTTTCGGCCATCATTGGGAAGCCTGGTTACATTGTCGACGACATGGGCTGGGGATGGACCAGGTTCACCAAAATCGTGACCAAGTTTCTTTAGTTGACGCAATACGGTCAAGCTATGGCAAAAGAATCTTGGTTTGAAATCAGCAACTCGGCGGACCTCGAGCCCCGGAACGAAGGCGGCCGCGTTGCGCGGGTCGACATTATGGGGCCGATTGGAGGCTGGGATGTTTCTGGTTCTGAGTTTCTTCGCGAGCTAAAGGCACTTGGAAACGACGTTGATACAATAGATTTGCGGATTCATTCACCGGGCGGATCCGTACTAGATGGCTGGGCCATCGCGAACGGAATCAAAAACCATCCGGCTCACGTTGTCGCGAGGGTCGAAGGATTGGCCGCTTCGATGGGGTCGGTCGTTTTAATGTCAGCCGACGAAATCGAAGTCCCGCAAAATGCTTATGTCATGATTCACAACGTCAGCGGCGGGGCCTTCGGAGAAGCCGACGAGCTCGAAAGCATGGCGGCCCTGATGAGAAAGCTTCAGGACGACGTGACCGATTTCTATGCCAACGCCACCGGGAAAGACCGGGAAGAGATTGCCGAGATGATGGCGGCCGAGACCTGGATGAATGGCGAGGACGCCGTTGAGCATGGATTTGCAACTCGAGTTCTTGAGCCAGTCAAGGCGGCGGCTTGTGCCGACCTCGAGACTCTCGTTTCTAAGTTTGAGAATGTGCCCGAGGCAGTCCTCGGGCTCCAGGCTAAAGAGCCCGACCTCGAGCAAGACCAGGTCGAGGAGGTTGAGGCACTCGAGGAAGACGAGGCCCAACAACCCGACGACCAGGAAGCGGCCGAGATCGAGGCCGACCAGGAGGAAATCGAAAAAGAATTACAGGACGAAGTTAAGGCAAAAGCCGAGCTTTCAACCTGGGGAAGAATTTTGGCCGCTCTATCGGGTGATAAGAGCGCCGGGAACGACGGAGAATCGAGCGCGAAAGCTGCTCTTGTCCGTGCTGAAAAACTCGAGGCGGAACTCTCCGGCCGGGTTAGTGAGCTCGAAAAAATCCAGGGTGAACTTGAGATTTTACGAGCCGAAAACAAGGAACTGGAAAGCTGTGCGCTCACGGTCGAATCCCGCTTGATCGAGTGTGGTTTCGACTTTGCAGAGGCGAGCGACCTTCCGGCTCCAAATTCCGGAAAAATCGGGAACGTCCTCGAGTCTTACCTAGGAATGCAACCAGGTCAGGAACGAAGAGAATTCTTTGCAGCAAACCGCAAAGAAATCGAAAGACTCCAATCGGAGTAAGGGGCGAAAAAACAAAACCAAAAAAACTTAACTATCTAAAAAAATGGCAAACTCATTTGCAGCAGCCCTCGCAGTGGACACACTCGCCGAGGAATCAATTACCACTCTCGGGCCCGTCCTGGGAATGCTCGATAACTTTTCTCTCGATGTCGCCCTGGCTCCTATGGCTCCAGGTAACACCGTCCAGGTCGAAGTAGTCTCTGGCGGGGCAACCGCTCAGACCAACCCTTCGAGCTATACGTCAAACAGTGATTCCACAAAAATCGCTCGGGCCGTAACAGTTAACCAGCACTCGATTTCCTTTAAGGTCACTCAAGCTGAGCTCAACAGTGGGCACCGCTTGCGCTCACTTCTTCGGAAGAATCTCCAGGTCATTGGAACCGCTTGCCGCGACGCTATCTTTGCGCCAATCACGGTCGCCAACTATGGGGCCGCGGTTCTTGATTCAACTGTTGCCGCGTTCGATGCAAGCGACCTCCAGACCGTTTGGGCAGGGTGTAAGGAATTCCCAACTCGCCACCTCATCCTCGACGGAGCCTGGTATTCGAAACTTCTTCCAACCAACGCCGATTCCTTCCTTCCTGGTCAAGCCGGGGCATACGGATTCGATTCGATTGGAGTCAATAACCGGTGGGACGGTGCAGAGGACGATACGATCGGCTTCTGTGGTTCTTCTGATTCTCTTGCGATCGCTTCTGGTGAAGCAATCATGGACGACGAAATCCAAGACCTTCTCAGCTTTTACGAGCCAGTCGAGCTGCCAGGTGGGCTTTCCGCTTACCTTTCAAGCTGGACCGACCTCGGGACTCGCACTCGCTACATGAACATTTCGGTCATGCTTGGAGCGGCTGTTGGTGACGGCACTGCCGGTGCTATCATTACAGACGGAACCTAGGATTCCTAACAACCATTGCAATCGCGGAGGGCTGGGGGCCTTCCGCGATTTTTTGGTTTTGTGGTCTTGTCAGATTACAAAAAGAGAAGAACACCACAAAGACCAGAAGACCAGAAACCCTATAAGATCAATGGTTCCAGAATGGTGTTCTTGATGGTGTTCTTACCTGGGTCATTGACGACCTGGCTCTGTTTATGGGTTTGGCGACGTCGCGGATTGCATTTTTAGAGAAAGCCCAGGAATCGCTTGAGAGCGTTTTTCCTGGTTCGATGACTTACAATGGTTCGACCTTTGCTTGTTCGAGGTCCGGCCTCGAGGTCGTCCAGGGAGCCGAGCCCGGCGGGTTCGAGAACGAGGGCCGCGTGATGGTCCGGGTTCGAACTGCTAACCTTCCGGCCGCTGGGCTTCCCAGGGAAACCGCGGTCACTTTGGATTCGGTCGAGTATCGGGTCGAGGAATGTTTGCTCGAGCCTGGAGACGTGGCCTGGAGTGTGGAACTTGAAACTGTTTAAAATTATGGGAAAGACAAAAAAAGGATTCGCTTATCAAAAACGCGGACGCGGGACAGGATACAAGGCCGGAATGGAAAGATTTTCGGGCGTCGAATTTAAGGCAATTCGTCTTTTGGATGAGGTTCGCGAAGCTTGCGACAAATGGCTTGATGCAAACGAGGACCGGGGTTCGAAGTGGGATTCGTTCAAGTATGGCAAAGAGGCCAAAAAATGAGGCTGAAGGTAAAGGTCCAAGGAGCTCGAGAGCTCGCCAGGGAAACCGAGAAGTTTCGAAAAATGCTTGGGCTGTCCGCCGGTGAGTTTGCGAACCAGGCGGCAAAAGCGGTTCGAGATACGGTCGTAAGAAACGTTCAGCCATTTGGCACCGGGAACAAAGCACTCGCCCAGGGACGCGGGGCGGTTCGAAAAGACCTCCGAAACATCTTTCGACTAATGCCGGAATCCGCTCGAGGATCTCGAGGAGTCATTTCCTCAGTTTCGGAAGCTCGAAGATTCCACCAGTCCCGGCGAGGAGCTCGAGGTCGGACCAGAAAAGGACGGGAGGCAATGATTCTTGGAAGTGTTTATCGAATCTACCAGGAAGAAGTTTTGAAGCTTGTGGGAACTGCGAAAGGTTCGGTGATGGGTGGCGACCCTGGAGCTTTAAAAGGAAGGTTTTCCGCCTGGGTGAAGCGATGGAAGTCGGCCGGTTCCTCGAGTCGTAAAAAAAGCATTTTTGGAGCAATCTGGACATTCAAGGCCGAGCCCGCTCACGTTGCAAGCGACCGGGTCATGGGCGAGCGGGGAATCAGGAAAGTGCTCAGATCGAAAGACCGAGTTTTAAGAAATGTTCTTAGACGAAAAATGAAGGCGGAGCTCAAAAAAGCGGAGCGCAGAATCAATCGCTGACGATTGACGAGCCGGGTTCTTTGCATGGTGGTATCTGATCGGCTCCTGGTCGCCTTGGGCGAGTTTTTGAATCAAGACCTTTCGCTCGGGCTCACTCCCAGGCTTAGAGACTATGGCGGCACCAAGGCGGCCAAGACTTTGATTTTAGACGGGCAAGACCCGGTCGAGCACGAAGCCCTCGATGGCGTTTACGAAATCGACGGTGAGGTGATCTTAAAGTTCCGCAACCGCGACGTCGCGGACGCAACGCAAAGGAGCGAGCTCTCCCAGGTCAACGATGCGCTTCGAGCTCGAGCGATTGATTGGATAAACGACACAACCAACGCTCGCGGCCTGGGAAGTGATGAGCTCAAAGTTTTTGACCTTCGAACAACAGACGGAGCTTTCGAACAAGAGGACAAGTTTCTTTTGGGCCGAGTTGGATTCTCGGCGGTCATTGTTGGGATGGACCCGGCCTAAAGGTTGACGCGAATCCGCGGGGTATGAGCGCAAAGATTTATGGAGCGGCTGTGTTTGGAGTCACCGCGGAAGTTGGTATGTATGCCCAAGACCTTTCGGTCGGTTACAGCATTGACGAGACTTTCCTTCCTGACGAATCTGGTGACGATGTCGCGGGAGGTTTCACAAATGCTTCAGCATCAATTTCAATAAACGGATTTGTTAAAACTGGTGGAAGTGCTTTTTCTACCGATCTGGGAGCCTCTCTCGCCGTTGCTAATTCTCTCGACGCCGCGAGCTTTGTAAACGGTGCCTCTGATGACGACGCCGGAGAAACAATTCTGACCGGGGTAAGTTTAGGCTACGGCAATAAAGCATTTAAAAGTCTAGACCTGACCGGTGTCTTCAAGCCGTTTATGGGTGCGGCCCAATAATTTTCTCACCGAAAAAACGAGCGGTCGACCGGGGTTCTGTGTGTGTCTTTCATTTCCCGGCGGCCGCTTCTTCGTGCCTGGTTGACAGGTTGAAGCTCATCGATGACAGAACAAAATCTCAACCGGGGCGGCCCCGTCGTCTCGATGGGCGGAAACAGCGACGAAGCAAACTTCGATACCAGGGATTCTCTCCTGTCCGGTGCTCTCATGGCCCTCGGTATTGAGCCAGTCGACGCGGAGCCATGCAGGATAATCACTCGAGAGCATTTGAGCGGGTCGACTTATCAATTCTATTTCAAGCCCCTATCAAACTGCGGAAAGTTTCGGACTCGGGAACTCCTTGGATATTGGGCCCAGGGGAATGAATGGGTTGAAAAGAATCCAGATCATCCTTTTGCCTATGCGATCGCGGCGGTCAAAAACTACCGGGGGCTCCTGGACTTTATAAATAAAAAGGTGCCCTATGGATGGGTCAGCCGAGGCAAAAGCTTTGCAATGCTTCCCCTGGACGCATCAAGCGAAACTCAGGAAATTATTTTAGGAAGGATGTCGAAATGAGTAAGCAGAAAAACAAAAACTTAGTCCTTACGCTTTTTTCAAAACGACCAAAGGTCGGTGAGTATACTCTTTACCCTCTGACCGCCGGGCGAATCGCTCTCCTCGAGGATAAAGGGAACAAGCTTTTTTCGGGATCATTGAAAGAAGGCGACTCGGTCGACTCGTTTGACGTCTTCGAGGCGTTCATGGTATCGGTCTCGAGCGGGGAAGAGCTCGCGGAGCTTTCAATTCTCAGCGATGAAGAATGGAAGATTGCAACCAGGGCATTCGGGTTTGACCTTGAGGACCAAACTTTGATGGACTTCTGGGATGTCGTCGAGGCAGAAAGAAAAGCAATTTCGTCCGCTCGAGCAGTGCCAAAAAAAAAGAAAGCCCGTCGGGCTTCGAAAACCTAATTGATCCGCCAGGAGATGACGCTCCCTGGTGGGCTACTTATGTTTCTGCCCTGGTCCCGGTAACCGGGCGGGACGATAATTTTGTTTTGTGGGAGTTACCCTATGCTCGAGGGCTTCGTTACCTTCACGCGGTGGCGGTCGCGAACGGAACGACAATGGAGCTCGAGGAAGGGGACCAGGAGAAAAGAAATTCTCTCTTTGATGGATTCCGAGACCTTCGAGCCCGGCACGGTCTCAAAGATTGACAACAAGGGGCTAAAGTATGGCAGCGTTGACGTTTAAAGTTGGAGGCGATACGAGCGGGCTTTCTCGAGCGGTCGCAAGTGCAAAAGGAATGCTGCTCGGCCTGGGTAATGTTATAAAGGCGGGGGCCCTGGCGGGTGGTGCGCTTGCGATTGGGGCTCTCACAACTGCCGTCGTCGGCTTAAAAAAAGCCCTCGAGCTCGGCGGCCGGTTAAGCGATGTCGCTGCAAACACTGGCCTTTTAGCGGGCGAGGCTATGATTCTCGAGCGAGCCCTCGAAGACGCCGGGATAGGAGGCGAAAAACTCCAGGCAACAATTCAAAAAATGCAGAAAAGCATCGTTGAGGCTGGAGATGATTTGTCGACTCCTAAGCTTGCCCTGGACGAGCTTAAGCTTTCTGTCGACGGTCTTCTCAAGATGAATCCCGCAGAGCAATTTGCAGCAATCCAGACTGCAATCGCGGGTTTATCTAATCCAGCGGAAAGAAGTGCTCGAGCGATGCAACTTTTCGGCCGCTCTGGTGGCGGTCTTGGTGCTTTGTTTGATAACCCGCAAGCGATGACACAAGCGGCCGAGTCGGTAGGTTCTCAAGCTGAGATTTTAAATCGAAGCGCAGGAAATTTTGACCGGTCTGCGGATTTGCTTGGCGGTATGGGTGACAAGATAAGAAGCTTTTTTGTCGGTCTTGCTGATTTTATCAACCCGATCCTTTTGCCGGTTCTCGAGGAATTTAATAAAGTCGACCTAGCAAAGATTGGGTCGCGATTTGGAGAGGCCGCAATGGCTTTGTTGGAGGTGTTTAAAAATGACCAACTCGGTGAGTTAGTTAAAGAGTCGCTTCTTTTTGGCGGGACGTTTTTGGTCAACACCGTGATCGATGGATTCACTTTGGCGGGAAGTATTTTGATTAAAGCGGCCGAGGGCGTGACTGAATTGCTTGGAGAATTTTTTTCGGGCGGTAACGTCGCGGGCTTTGGAAAAATGATGACTGCCGGGCTGTTTAGCATGACCAGAACTCTTTCCGATATGCCAGGAATGGGCGCAGTAATGCCATTTAATCCCATGAATTTTATTCCTGACAAAACTCTGGACAAAATGGAGATGGGAATGAACGAGATGGCCGCGGATGGAATGAATCACATGGATAAGGCTTTGGTTGAAGTTCTAGAAAATTTTGCTCGTGGTGTTGATGAAGAGCGGATGGACCCGGAGCCCCATCGGAAAAGAATGGAGGAAATCTTTTTAGAGGCTTTAAAGGGCGTGAGGGAAAAGCGAATCTCAGACGAGTTTGTAGGACCTCCAGAAAGAAAGAAAACACCAGGAGAAGAACAAGAAGAGAAAAAAGAGGAAGACCGTTTTAGCTTTAAGATTTTGAAGCCGATCGTTTCTAGCCTGGGAAGAATCGGCGGTGATGGAGCTCGAGGGCAAAGCGTCATCTTTAGAATGGATAAGGAGCGCAACAAGCTTCTAAAGGACATCGCCTTTAATACCGGAAACGGGCAGACCGCGGTTTACGGTTAATTGACAAACCAAATCATCTCGATGGCGAACAAAATTTACCACCCTGGGAACCTGGTCGCGATGCCAGGTTTCAAGGCTTCGAAGGATAACGCGGGGCTCTGGACGGGCACCCAAATGTATCACTGCACCGAGCGCGAGCTCCTGAGCCTTCTTCCTCGCCAGGGGAGTCCTCACCCAAAGTTTCCTTACTTAGCTCTCGAAACCGTTTCATTTGAAATCTTCCAGGAAGGGCTCGCTAAGATTACGGCGGGTTATGCCGGGGCTTCCTTTGGTTTCGATGGTTCGGAGGAGCCCGAGGAGGAGTATAATTTGGAAATCTCAACAAGTGAGGAGCCAATTTCGACCCACCACCGTTACAATGCTCTAACTGCCCAGGACATTCTTGAGGCGGTAGAGCTTGCAACAAATCCGCCCAGGGGGGAAGATGGTAAAACAGTAAAACAGCCGAACACAACAGGCTGGGCAGTTGAAAAGGTAACGCTTTATGATGACACTAAAAAAGGAATTGAAGCTTACCGCGAGCCAAGGGTGACCTGGTCAAAA
>JACLAB010014926.1_pt1 | contig 18425 bp, 12 predicted proteins | sample 8027921 | NCBI WGS metagenome assembly JACLAB01 (sample SAMN15725117, study PRJNA655200) | protist metagenome | isolation source: fluorescence activated cell sorting (FACS) single amplified genomes of... | place: USA: West Boothbay Harbor, Gulf of Maine | collected 2000-07-19 | reverse complement strand
CCTCAACATCAACCATGCGCTCGCGTAAATTGGCCTCTGCAGCAAGGCTCTTAACAACGTCGACTTTCTTTTTTGCGATTTCATTCTTCGTGATGACCACGGCATCCGATGCTGCGCGAGTTTTCTCTCTGAATTCTCTCGTGCCTCTGGCTAATTTCTGGGCCAATTTGTTTGTCGTCATCTTCTCCGCGACGTGTAGCAATGCTTGCTCTTCCACCTCGTGTAGCTCTCGAGTGTACGCGACATAGGCTTGATTTACTTTTTCGATCTCATTTTCTATTTCGTTTTCGCGTTTGCCTTCTTTGTGCGTATCGCCATCATGATTTTTCGCCGCCGAAAGCACTTCAGCGGGTTGCGCCTTCTTGTCGTCAATCGCCGCCTTAAGTGACACGATGAGCGCATTTGCCACGTCAATCTCCCCATCCAGCTTGTTTAATTTTATTCCATGCGCATCGCGTTGCGCGCGTGCATCTTCCAATGCTTCACTTAGCGCTTGTCTTTCGCCATCAAGAAGTCGAGCATCGGCGCCGACTTTGGCTTCACTCGCCCGAACGTCGTCCAACGATTCATCCGCCTTGGCAATCGCCGCCAACGTCGCTTTCCATCGCTTGCACACGGCGTCCATATCAACATTTAGCTCGGCAAGCGCGGCGTCACACGCAGACATTTGCTCTCGCATGCGTGCGGTGTCGTTTTGCGCGTCTAAAGTCGCGAATTTGGCGTTGGCCGAGCTCGCCTTCGCGCGGTCGATGCAATCTTTCACGCACGCGACACGAAGCTCGCGGGCGAGGCGCTGACGTTCAGCGTCATCGAGTGCAGTCGACGTCGCGCTCGCGAAGCGTCTCGTGAGCGCCGCATCGGCTTCTCGCGTAGTGGTTGATTCGTCCTCCGTCTTGACACGCCTCGCGAGCGTCTCCAATTCTACCCGTCGCGCCGTCGTGCGTTCTCGCGCCTCACGCAACGACTCAACCGCAACGTGCGCCGCATGCGCGATACTTTCGGTTTCGCGCTCGGCATCGACTCTTGCCTCTCGGGCGCGATGCGTCATGGCGTCGCTCGACATCCACGCGGCGCGTTCCCGCGCCAACGCCCCTTGCAGCGCGTACAACTCAACGCCCACATCCTCGCGTTCCCGCGCCGCCGCGCGCAGCGCGCGCACCGCATCATTCGCACGCGCTTTAATTTCATCCAATCGCGATTCGAGTTGCGCGCCTAACGCGCGCTGCGCGCGCTCAATGCCTTCAAGTTGACTCTCGCGCGACGACTCCAACGCACCCATGGACATCGCGCGCGCGTCTCACCACGCGCGCGCGACCGCCGACGCGTCGTCGCGCGCGCGACGAAACGATCCGATGCGCGTTCGCGCGCCTTCGAGCGACGCGTCCGGCGGCGCGTATGGCGACGCGCGCCGCACAGTCGCGTGCGACGGTTCGCGTTCCGGCTTTGGCGTTGACTAGTCAACGCCGCAGGACGCCATAAATAGCCTCGCGTCGCCGCCGCGCGACGTCGACGACGCGCGCGATCCACACCGAACGCGACGCCAAATACCATTCGTTGACGCGCCATGGCGGACGTCGCGCGGCGCGGTCGCGCGGACCGTCCTTCGAGCGCCCCGTCGTCGCTCGCCAATGCACATAAAGTTCATGAACGCTACCGCGCGATGATGCGCGCGAACGCCCTCGCGCAGACGCGCGACGCCATCGAAGACGGTGCGAAAATGCACGACGTGCGATTGGATGATTATGACCGACGCATCGGTGAGCTCGACCGCGAGATGGATGCGAGTGAGATGGCACACAGAGCAGAGGCAGAGGCGCACGCGAGACGGTTGGACGACGTCGGCGAGCGACACACGCGCGCTTTGGAGAGTATCGATGACGACATGCGTGAGCAGTTGCGAGTGACGCGCGATGTTTTTGAAAAGGAAGATCGCGATGCGCACGCGAGGTGGGAGGCGGATGTTGCATCGACGGTGGCGCTCGCAGAAGAGGAGCAGCGCGAGTTTGAGCGCGAGAGCGAGCGGCGGCGGGCGAGCTTTGAAGACAAGCGCGAAGAAATTCGCAATCAGCACGGCGAGGACATGTCCACGATGAAGATGATGTATGAGAATAAAATTAAAGAGCTCGAGGTCGAGCTGGCGCGGGTGATGGCGCCGAAGTTACGCGCGTGTGAGGTGGATCCTGAAGCGGCTCGATTCGACGGCGCGAATAAAGAAGTCATGCTCGACTACGAACAAGCGTATGAAGTCATTCGATCGCGCGACGAAGCGGACGCGCGTCAGTTGTCGAAAACCATGAAGACACTGCGCAAGCTCAAAGGAGGTGTTGACCATTGGTGCGAGAAGACGGCGCGACGAACAGAGGAGTGGCAAGCGTCGCACGCTTCGCACGTCGCCTCTCGAGCCGAAATCATCAAGCAGTACAACGCGGTGAAGACTGGGATGAAATCCATGCGCGACGCGCGCGCAAATGCATTGCGTAAAATGTGCGTCACGAGCGAACTCGCCATCAAAGAGCTCACGGCGACGCTCAATCAGGCGCGACGCGTGCTCGACATTGACCGCCTCGACGGAGCGCTCGAGCGCGATTCCGGCGTCACCATCAACACTGAGCGCCCGAACGCGCGCGCAAACGCCGCGACATCTCCCTCGAGCACCTCGAGTGACATTACATCCGATGTCGACGACGTTTCAATTGAATACGCAGATTTAATTTTGGCGCGCTATTACGCCTCTCGCGCGCGCCGGCATCGAAGCGCCAAAGAAACCACCACCTCTGCCGGCGACGCCACGCGCGAGCGCGCGCCACCGGTAGCGCGCGTCATGTAATTTATATTTAGCTTTAGGCATCCATCGCTGCGCGTGCACATCGCATTATGCGCCATCGAATGCGTCATCATGCCGCCGGCCCGCGAGCCGACGGCTGAGACTTCAGCCGTCAGTCGCTCGAAAGAGCTCCACCACACATCGTCGCGCACGACCGCGCGCGCACCCTTCGCCAGCGCTTCACGCACGCATAGTCGTTTCCGTGCGTCGCTCGCGCGCTCGATTTCACCGCGCGCCATGGCTAAAGACGCCGACGGCGACGCGCCGCCACCGCGCTTCGGCGCCAAGGCAAAAAGTGACACCTCGGACACTAAACCTCGCTACGCGCCGTCGATGACGGATGTCGTGCACGACGACCGGTTCGCGGCGATGCACAGAGACCCGCGCTTCATGGCCATGCCGAAGAAGACGTCGCAGGTTGCCATCGATGCACGGTTTAAAGGAGTGTTTGATGACCCAAACTTTGCCAGCGGAGGCGGCGCCGGCGGCCGGGACAAGCGCGGCCGCAAGAGCGAAGGTCACCGGGATAAGATGGCCAAGCAGCGCGCAGACATGGCGGCGTATTACACATTAGACGGCGAGGACGAGGACGGCAACGACGAGGGGTTGGATGAGAAGTTGGGGAAATCTATGGACAGAATGCGCGGGGTTGGTTTGGAATCGTCGAGCGACGAAGACGAGAGCGAGGACGAAGACGCCGTGGCGAGCGAGGAAGAGGAAGAAGGCGTGCTTCCGACGATGTTAGTAGGCGAGGCGGATAAAGACATACCAATCACGGATGCCACGAGGCGACTGGCGATTGTGAATTGTGAATGGCAACATATTCGGGCGTGCGATTTGTACGCGGTGTTGCGTTCGTTTGTGCCCAAGGGAGGGAATTTAGAGCGCATTACGGTGTACCCGAGTGATTTCGGTCTCGAACGCATGGCTGTGGAGAATAAATTTGGTCCCCTCGGTGCGTTTAAAAGAGCCGACAATCCGCGCAAGGTGGCGATTACGAAGAAGAGTGCGGAGAATGGCAACGAGAGCGACGAAGGCGAGGAAGTCGACAACGAACAAATGCGGCAGTACGAACGCGATAGATTGCGTTATTACTACGCCGTCGCCGAGTTTGACAGTGTTAAAACCGCAATGGGGGTTTATCACGAGTGCGACGGTATCGAATACGAGAGATCAAGCTTTAAGCTTGATTTACGTTACGTCGACGATGAAACGTCTTTTGAGAATCGCGAGGTGCGTGACGTCGCCACAGACATTCCTCCAGACTACGAAGCCCCCGATTTTCAAGTCAAAGCACTCCAGCACTCGAATGTGAAATTGTCTTGGGATGATGACGATCCAATGCGTCGAAAGACTTTCCGTCGTAAGATCACTGAAGACAACTTGAAGGATGAAGATTTCGCCGCCTACCTCGCGTCTGATTCTGAGGACTCTGAATCCGAATCCGAAGATCCAGGCGAGCAAACAGAGGACGCGAAAGCAGCGAAGAAAGCGTACTTGGCTCAACTTCTTGGCGGTGATGGCACGATTGAAGATGACGGCGATGATGACAAGGATGACTTTTTCATGTCGGATGAAGACGGCGATGACGCCGAAGACACGGCAAAGGCGTCGACAAAGGCTTTCAAAGCTAAGCGAGATAAGAAACGCTTTGGCTCTAAAACGAAAGAGGGCGAAATGGAAGTTACGTTTCACGCAGGCTTGGAAGAGTTTGGCGCGCGCATCAAGAAGAAAAAGAAAGATGGCAAACTTGGCGTTAAGGAAACCGTGTACGAGCAACAAGAGCGCCTGCGCAAGGAGAAACGAGACGCCAAGCGCAAGGCGGCTGAGAAATCAAAAGACGGTAAAGCGAACGACGAGGAAGACTTTGAAAACGACGATGACGACAACGATGACGCTGCGACGTTCGACGATCCATTCTTCATGGATGACGGTGGTGACATCGATTTTGATGCCCAATACGATTCGGACGACGGCGGCAAAAAGAAGCCGAAAAAGTCTAAATTCGATGACGACGACGGTGACGCTGCGCCGAGTAAAACCAGCTTGAAGAAAGCCAAGAAAAAAGCTAAGAATGGTGAAGTCGATGAACGCGCGCAGGCTGATTTAGAACTCCTCTTGATGGATGACAAACAAATCATGGGCAAATCCGACGGCATCGTCGGCGCTAAAATAGCAAAGAAGACGGATGACGAAGAAGAGCCAAAGAAGAAGAAATCTAGAAAAGAACGCCTCGCTGAAAAGCGCCGGGCGCGCGGTAAGGCGGCGCGCCGTGCTGAAAGTGATGACGAAGATGGAGGTGAACCAACAAAGTTGGACACTGGCGATGACCGTTTCGCGGCGTTGTACGAGTCGCATCATTTCAGTCTCGATCCGACGGATCCTCGATACAAGGATGTCGAGAACAAAAAGCTCATCATCAACGAACGCGATAAGCGCCGTAAGACGAAATCGGAGACCAAGTCCAAAGTCGTCAGCGCTCTTCAATCTGAAGCGAAGGAAGTTGGGACGACAGAGTTACAAAATATGCTCGCGTCCCTCAAACGTAAAAGCGGCAAGAAGACGACGTAGCTGGAAAATCGTACGAACAGTAATTTCAAAAAACATCCATTAAATACTAAGTCTCGCGTAAACTATTCCGGTAATTTAAACTCGGCTAGACTCTGAAGAAAGCCACGGAGTAAATCTTCCTTCTTTTCCAAGCCAACGGAGAGGCGAAGTAATCCCACGGGCACGTGGGGCACCAGTCGACGTTCTTGTTTGTCGTCGGGCGTATTCCTGTACTCTGGTCCCGAGAACTCTACTGAATATCTGTGTTCAATGAGTGACTCGAAGCCGCCAAGTGACGTCGCACACGTCCAATTGCGGCAATTCGCTGCGAAATGAGCGCACTCTTTAGCTAGGTTGGGTTTCTTGACCTTGGCTTGTCCTTGTCGCCTGTCAACTAAAAAAACGACGCTCAACATGCCGCCGTAATACCCGTACGGGCAATTGGTCTTATGAAACATATAATCCGGACGAGGGAATTCGGGCGTAGGTTCCAACCCAGGATAGAGTACGATTGCACCATTTGAGGAGGGCAATTTAACTTTCTTTTCAACAATCGCCTTGGACAACTCCTTCGCGAGCCACAGCGCCGACTCGCTCTGATGACGAACTCGCAACTCGAGCGTTCGCATGCCTCGAGTGAGCAAGTACGCATCAAACGATCCCAGAACGGCGCCACCAAGTTTGCGTTCGTGCAAAATTTTCGCCCAGACCCCATCCTTTCTCTTTGTCACCAGAGCTCCAGCCAAAACGTCGCCATGTCCATTCAAATACTTTGTCGCCGAGTGCATGACGATGTCGGCGCCGAGCGAAAGCGGCTTGCTGCAAATCGGTGTCATCACCGTAGAATCGACGCACACGCACCGCGCGCCAAACCCTTTCGCCAGAATAGACACCGCGGTGATGTTCATAGCATCCCACGTCGGGTTTGCCGGGCTCTCTACCCAAACCAACGCCACCGGCACCATCGTTTGGCCCATTTCAGCCATTCTATGAAACAGCGACAGCGGGAGCTCCAACGGCGGCGCCTTTTCAACAGGCACGTCTCGATCTCTCCCACCTTCAGCACGCGTCGTCACATCCTCTTCCGGAAATTCAATAGACTCTTCCGGATCATAGTACATCACCTCCGCGCCGTGCGCCTTGCACCACTCCGCGATCCTCGCCCGCACCGCAAAGTATCCCCGTCTCGGGCAAAACACAATTTCCCCCTTTCTCACCACCGCATTCAACACGCACGTCACCGCCGCCATGCCAGACGCGAACAACGCCGCGTCCTCGCCACCTTCGAGCTCGGCGAGCATGCGTTCGGGCAGCCGCAGGGTGGGATTATCCGGACGAGCGTAGCACAGCGTGGCGCCATCGGGACCAACCGTCGGGAGCGCGTGCGCATTGTCGCGCGCGTACGTCGTCGATGGGTAGATTGGCGGCGCGATGGACGACGTGGGGTCATCGATGTCGATGCGTTGGGTGAGAATGTGCGCGTGGGAGCGCTCGCGCTGGGGCATGGTTCGCGGCGCGAGGCGTCGAGTGCGGGGTGGATGCATCGGCAACGCGAGGCTGAGTCAGCTCGAGCGCGACGTTACGCGAAGATGATTACATCTATCAATCTCACGCGCGCTAATTGTAGTGCTAGGATAATGTCATGCTAGAGATGGCATCTACGGATGCGTCTAATGCGCGCCGGGCCGCATCGATGGCGCGCCTGGCGGCGATGATGTCGGCGTCGGCGTCTGTTTCGGGACGCGCGTCGCCGTCGATGACGGACGATGGCACGCCGTGTGTGCCGTGCGCGAGCTTCGAATCCACGATAGAGCACGTTTGTGTGCGTAATGCATACATCACGTCGATATTCGCGAGGTCTGGCGTGATGAACGCGCTCGTCTTGAACGATACGCAGCGTTCGTCGACGGTTAACGAGCAACGCTCGCAGAGCGACTTCGCGTCGGTTGGATCATCTATGCGCAATAATCGCGCGATTTCGTCAAACGGCATCGGCGTGGTGTTATTTGCAGCATTCATCGACCGCAACGCGTCGATGCGTACGCGTGAAAAATGTCTCTCGAGCGCGCACGCGTGTAAATAATTGCAACGCTCAGACTCCACGAGTTTGAAAAACTGAACAAAGTTGCCATCGACGTACGCTCGGTGCACGTCGAGCGCGAAACGCACGTTCGGCGTCGACATCACGCGTGCATCGAGCGTGCGTAAATCTCGCGCGAGCTCTCGTGAATCATTCAAGCGCAAACATATCCAATACGAAAACATTTCGCCGTAGTGTCTGTTGGCGTCCTCCTCGCGCGACGCGTCTCGATACATCCCAAAAACCATCCCAAATGTCTTCCCGAGCTGCTCGTCGTGCAATGCATTCTCACTCATCACGGTATACCGCGTCTGTTTCGCATCGACGTCATCGTCGCCGGTCGACGACGACGTCGCTTCGACCTCCGCGTCCCTCCCGCTCGCCAGCGCAAACCGAATCATCGACTCCACTAAAACTATCGCCCTTTGCCGTCGCGTCGACGCGTCGTCGTCGCCGTCATCGCCGCGCGATGACGACAACGAACATTCTGACGTCGACGTCAGCCCTTGTACGATCATATCTTGCCGCACGGCGCGTAATCTATCCATCGCGAACGCGCGCTTCCCGCGCGCCGACGTCGTCGCCCCCGCGCGACGACACAACGCATAAATGTGCGCGCACACGCGCTCGAGCGCATCTAACGAACGCACATTCGACGCATCGAACACATCATCCACCGTTCGCGCGTATCGTTTGATCAACACGGCTCCCGCACCGTCGTCCGCGGCGCGTTCGAGCGGGTCCAACAGACCGCGCGCGAGCCTGTCGTCGCGCTCGCGCGGCGGGCAGAACGCCTCGCACGCGCCGCGGCGAAGGCGCGGGAGCCGAATAAACTCCTCCGACGTCGCCGACGTCATGCGCGCGGCGCGTTTCGCCTCGCGCGGCACACAGTGACGACGTCATCAACATCATCAGAGGCCACTGACGACGCCGAGCGCCACATTACGCGACGCCTTCATGTCGACCGACACCGCCGATCTCGCGCGCAAGGCGCGCGATGCGAGCCGTAAACTCCAGTTGCTCTCCTCGGCGAAGCGCGCGGACTTGCTTCGCGCCGTCGCGAGCGCGCTCGAGCGCCGCGAAGATGAGATTCAAGCGGCGAATGATGAAGACATGGCGCGCGCCGCCGCGGCGAACGACGTGGACGACGCGCTGTTGCAGCGATTAAAGTTAAAGCCCGGCAAGGTGAAACAACTCGCCGACGGTGCGCGCGCGATCGCGAACATGGATGAGCCCATCGGGAAGCCTTTGAGCGCGATGGAGCTGGCCAAGGGGCTTACGTTGACAAAAGTCACCGCGCCCTTGGGCGTGCTGTTGATTATTTTCGAGAGCCGACCGGATGCGTTACCGCAAATAGCGAGTTTAGCGCTACGCACTGGCAACGGATTGTTGCTCAAGGGTGGGAAGGAGGCGGCGAGCTCGAACGCCAAGTTGCGCGAGGTCATCGTGGACGAGTTCGAGGCGTTTGGTATACCGAAGGAGTGCGTGTGCTTGATCGAAGGTCGCGAGGCGGTGGCGGACTTGTTGAAGCTAGATGACGTGATTGATTTGGTGATCCCGCGCGGCTCGAACTCGTTGGTGACGTATATTCAAAATAACACAAAGATCCCAGTGCTCGGGCACGCGGATGGCGTGGTGCACATGTACGTAGACGCCGACGCGGATTTAGACATGGCGTCCAAGCTCGCTATTGACTCTAAGATTGACTATCCTGCGGCGTGTAACGCGCTGGAGACATTGTTGATCCATGATTCGTTGGTGGCTACTGGCGGAGCCGCGGAGCTCATGACGGCGCTGCGCGCGGCGGGTGTCGAACTCTTTGGTGGCCCTCGCGGGGAAAAGGAACTCAAGCTCCCGCCCGCGCCAGCATTGAGACATGAGTATGGCTGTCCAGCGTGCTCCGTTGAGCTCGTGAGCTCGATGGACAACGCCATTGATTATATTCATGCCAACGGTTCCGCGCACACGGACTGCATCATCACATCCAACCAAGCTACGGCGGATGAATTTATCTCTCGGGTCGATAGCGCGTGCGTGTTTCACAACGCATCGACGCGTTTCTCTGACGGCTTCAGATTCGGTCTCGGCGCGGAGGTTGGTATCTCAACCTCTCGCATTCACGCGCGCGGTCCGGTGGGCGTCGAAGGTTTGTTGACTACGCGCTGCCTGTTGCGTGGCACTGGCCAAATCTGCGACAAGGACAAAGGCGTGACTTTCACGCACAAGAAGTTGCCCTTGCCTAAGAAGGAAGGGTTATTCAAGCCCGGTCTCGTGCAAAAAGTAAGCGGCGCCATCGCGTTGGTGGCCAACACCGTCATTGTTTTCAAAGCTTTGTTTGGTCGAAAGTAGAGAGTGACGAAAATTTTAATACGTGTTGTCAATACAAAATCATCCACTATGATGTGTTCACCACGTGGGCCCCTAATATAGTATACGTAAAATGTTTAAAATCGGTTAAGTTGCTGCTGCTGCTTCGGAAGATGTTGAAATGTTCAAATCGCCTCGAGCGCGGCGATGCCTTCGAGGTGGCGGTAGTTCTTCTTTAAGATGTCAATCGAGTCAGAGATACGGAAGTCATATCCATGCTTCTCGGCCCACTTTTGTACGATCGGACGAAGCTTGTGCAATTTGTAGCGCGGCATGGTCGGGAACAAGTGGTGAATCAATTGCGTGTCCATGCCTCCCCACAACCAACGTTCGACGGGATTTCTCACGTTGGCTTCGCGCGTGCTTCGGAATTGTTGGTCAACAAACTGACCATCTTCGAACATGATTTCTTCGCTTTGGTGCGTGGCGGTGACTAACGATCCTACCAAGAAACCACCGATGAGCATCGAACCAATGGCAACACCGAGCGGGAGAGTGCCGAAAAGCCACGCGTAGTGCAAACCGAGTAAGGCGAGTTCCTTCTTGTCCTTTCTGGCGTACGCGCTGGCGACGCTGTGGCGTCGCCACAAAATGTACGTGAACGCATACAACGGGTAGCCGTACAAGTGTTGGTACTTGCGCAAAGGACTATCGGGACGTCCACTTTCCTCAGGCGGCGAGAGAAAGTATAACGGCTCGAGCTTGATGTCACCATCTTTGCCGTCGACATTCGTAAACGAGTGGTGCATATTGTGCTTGTGCGACCACCACTCGGCGGAAAATCCATTCGTGAGCGCACCAAAGCACCGCATGAACGAGCACCACTTACCACGACCGTGCACGTAGTCATGCGCGAGCCAGCCGGCTTGCTGCATTCCGACGCCAATCGCGAGCGCGGCGAACACCGGATGCGTCGCCGCCACCGCTTGACCGACGACGTAGCACCCCAACACTTGCACTAAGATTGAAATCTCACTCAACACATTACGCTTAAACCAACCCTCGCGTTCTAATTGCGCGCGCAACTCGCCAAACTCCGCATTCGCCGTCGTCAACCGCTTCGTCTCTTCCGTTTCCTCATCATACGGCGCCGCACACTTTGGAAGCATTTTCAAACGACGAATCGCCTCATCCGCGCCATTCGGCCCGTACGAGTGCAACGCATAAAACAAATCCGTCGCATCGTGCCCATGCATCAAACGCACAAACGTCGACCCACCGGGATGCGCCATCGCCCATCCACTGCAATCATACCACTCCTCGTCAATTTTCAACGCAATCATTTCTCGAGCGCCGCCTCGCTTGGTCTTCTTCTCCTCGAGCTCGCGCGCCTGCTCCAACACCGCCGTGCTCGCCCCAAACGGGCTCAAAAACCCCGCCTGCTGCCCCGCCGCGTCACCAGAACGATCATCATCGCGCGTCGCCACGCCTTCGTCCGTCGCTGACGCCCCGTGCGTGCGCGGCGCGCGAATCACCGCGGCGCGGCGCCGCATCTGTCCCCTGTCCATGCGGTGCGCCGTCGGCGCATTCGCACCCGTCACCATCGCGCGCGAGGCGCCATGCGTCGCGGCAAACATGGACGCGTGATTAAAAAAAACACGTGCTCTCGACGTTGCGCGCGGTGCGTCGAGCCGGCGTCGAAGCGCGGCGTCGAGTGGCGCGCGCGCGAGGTCGACGGTGTGGCGTTGTGGATAAGCGAGATGATACATTAGTGGCGTCAACCCGAGGGTTTATCGAGTGGGTCACGCAGTGGAGTCATGATTGGCGAAATGGACCGGGTCTCGGGGAATTGTTTTGTCGTCATGATAGAGGTCTTAGGACATTGTGTATGCGTGTGTGGTTCCACTCGTGAACAGGTGTTTGCGAGCGAGTTCTGTCGCAGGTGCGTCACAACGTAGGCGCGCGCGACGCCTCGCGCGCGCGACAGACGCGTCGATCGCGACGGACGGCACACGCCTCGAATTGCCTTCTCGCGCCGCGCCTCGCGATGATTCATTTCGCGCTGTTGTTCTCCAAACAAGGGAAGATTCGCCTGTCCAAGTACTACGTCGTGACGTCGCAAAAAGATCGCAAGCGCATCGAACGCGACGCGGTGAACGCGATCATCCCTCGCCCGGCCAAGGCATGCAACGTGGTGGAGTATAAGGATATGAAGTTGATATATAGGAAGTACGCGTCGCTGTATTTTTGCCTGGCGGTGGATAGAGAGGCGAATGAGCTCGCGACGCTGGAGCAGATTCAGCACTACGTGGAAATTCTAGACAAGTATTTCGGTAACGTGTGCGAGTTGGATTTGGTGTTTAACTTCCATAAGGCGCATTACGTGCTCGATGAGGTGTTTATAGCGGGGCATTTACAGGAGACGAGTAAGAAGCTGATTGCGAGGTTGGTCGGCGAGCACGACGCGTTGGTGGAGAGCGCAAAATTTGGAGGTTTGGCTGGAGAAGACTCATAGATTGAGGGCGGACGTCGCGCGACGAACGGCGGCGTTGTTTTATATCATCAGTATCATCGTAGCTCACACAGGTTTGTTTTTAATAGCACGTAAAGGACTTTCATAGCAAAAGAGTTTTTTTTTGTTTTCGTCGCGACGAGACTTGAGCGCGAACGCGCGAGCGCGTCCTCACAGCGCGACGCCTCCCACCGTCACCGCCGCCGTCACCACCGCGCATGGCTGAAGTGCACACCCCCTTGCGTGATATCGCCAACACCACGCCCGCGCGTGCGGCGCACTCGAGCGCGAGCGCGCGTAAGACCAACGACGACGTTGTCGCCGCATCGTCGCCCGCGGCGCAATGTTCGGCGCCCACGGCGGCGAACGACGACGAGGACGGCGCGAAGCGCGCGGCGAGCGTTGAAATCGATGCGATCATTCTCGCCTTTGAACGCGCAGGTGCGTTTAGCGTCGCGTCGCCCTGTCGAACGTCGAATGCGAATGCCGCTGAAGTGTCTGTTTGTGTCCTAAGTACCCCCGCGCCGCGAACACCCGTCGACTGACGACCACACGCTCGTTTACCCTCGCACACAGTGGACGAAGAGTGTACAAAGATACAAAACCTAGCGAACGCCCAGTGCGAACCAGTGGATGCGGAGTTTAAGGCGAAGTTGCGCTCGATGCCGAAAAAGCTGAAGACTGCGCCGCTGACAGAGTTTGCCGACGCGCTCGCGAGCGACGGCGGACAAGAGGCACTTGAAGAGCTCGCACGGGTGAATAAGTACTTGGAAAGTATTGATGCGAGTTTAGTGCGGTCATCCATCGATGAAGAGGGATTGCGCGCGGCGGCGAAGAGTTTAGTCGAGGACGTGGTGAACGACGCCAAGTCCAAGGCGGCTAATCCGCCGCCGAGCGTTGACGTAGACTTGCGAGAGGTGTGCGATGGCGATAGTGCGGCGCACGGTGTGGATAAGTTGCAAGTGCAAGTCTCTGCGTTAGTTATGCGATTACTGAACAAGTAAACGTAGCGACGATGGCGACGAAATCGCCACGCGAATGATAGCAAAGTAGAAGATGAAAGTCGACGCGCTCGCGCGTTTTGAATTAAATCAAACGGATAACGTGCCTTTACTACTCGCCACTGCTCCCGCCCGCCGCGGGTCGATCGCCGCGCACTGACGCAAGCATTTCCCGAACGCCTTCGCCGCAGCCATCGCGACCTCCGCCTCATCTGACCCGCGGGAGTGCTCCACCAAGTGCACCGTCATTTGCCCGTTAAATGTCAAGCTCATAAACATGTGCTCCACCATCTCTACGCTCAAGTCACCAACCTTGTCACAGTCAAGTTCGAGCCCGTAGCCTAAATACGGACGGTTACTTAAATCCATCACGCACTCCACCGTCGCCGCGCCCTCCGTGGACGTCGCGCTCCCCATGCGGTTGCATCCTTTCTTTGTTCCCAACGCCTTGTTCAACGCCTGTCCGACCGCAATCGACACGTCTTCCGCGGTGTGGTGATCATCAATCCATAAATCTCCACTCGCGGCAATATCAAGTCCAATATTTGCCTCGCGTTGAATCGCTGAGAACAAACCATCCAAGGCGACGATGCCTGTGCTAATCGAGGCGTTCGCGCCGTCGGCGTCTAAATCGAGCTTCACGTCGATCGACGTTTCCTTGGTCGACCGCTTAATCGCGCTGTGACGCACTTCATCACTTTTAGTCGTCGAGTCGTACACGTCAATGTCGTCGACGGTGTCCATAGCCGCGCGCAAACCCCGCGCGAAAGCCTTGAACGTCGACTCGACGATGTGGTGCGCGTTATCGCCTCGTTCCTTCACCAAACGCAAGCTCACCCCAGATTCTTCCGCGAGCGCGCGCCAGAACACCTCAGTATGTGTCGTAGGGTACGTACCGATGTGCGACCGGCCCGCGGTCCCGGGCCGCCCGTACGGCGCCAAGGAAAACATGTCCAAACCTTGTCCGCCGTACAGCTCGACGTCGCACGTTGCGTACGCCTCATCCAACGGGCTCGCAAACCGCGCCCGCGCCTTCGCCCCTGCGCCCGCCCCCGCGCTCAACATCGCTCTCATCGCCTTTCCGAGCGCCCGCCCGCTAGCTTCGAACACATCAGCGCCGTGCGGCGTCCCGGCGTCCGCGCACTCGGCGCACGCCGCTCCGTCCCGCGTCACGCGCACCGACACCCCAAGCTGCGCGTGCGCCGTGAGCTGATCAATCATGTGGTCCAAAAACGGCTGCCCCGTCGCAATCGTCCCTCGAGCGCCGTTGGCGTCGCACGTCGCGCGCGCATCGATGCCCCCGAGCTCGCACGCGCCTTCACCAGCGACCCTAAACGTGCTCATCTGCGCGCGCGTCACGACGACGCGCGACGCCCCGCGCGCGAGAGACGCCCGCGCCGTCGCCCACCCGCGCGTCTGCGTCGCCCGCGTCGCCTGTGCGCGCGCCAGCGTCGACGACGACGCCGATGTCGTCATCATGGTTTCGGTGCTGCGTGCGCTGAATGACGACATTCCAGCGCGCGCGCTCGCCTCGCATCGCCATGCACGCGGGCACGCCCAGCGGCGAGGGCGCGCACGTAATTTTGTGCGTCGCGCTCTCGCTCGTCATGTGCGCGCGGACGTTCGTGCGCGCGTTCGCGCTCGATGCGCGCGTGGGCGCAAAGGAAACCAAAGTTGGCAAGGCGTGCGTTGGCTTTGCGATATTGTACGTCTACGTCGTCACGTACGTCGCGCTGCGCGCGTCGAACGTGGTGCTCACCGCGCCTGGGTCGTCGTTTCACTTTGTGTGCGTGCTCGTGCCGTTTGAGTTGCTGTTGGTGGCGGCGAGCGCGGCGAACGGGACGTTGCGCGGAGGCGAAGGCAAAGCGTGCGCGTTATCTATAGCGGCGAGCGCCACGAGTGCGGTGCTTCCGCGCGGGATATTCGCGAGGGTGACGAATTCTTTAGCGTTGGTGATTGGGTTTACGCACGCGCGATTCGGTGGGGCGGCGATTGGGTTCGCGTTGAGCGCGTGCGCGTACGCGGGCGGTCGGTTGACGACGCGCGCGGGCGAGGATATATATTTTTCGTCGTGGGCGGGAACGATTGCGGTGGAGGTTATTAGTTTATGTTTAGTGAAGTTTGTGCTACCGTTTGGGGCGATAGGGAATGAGTCTGCGGCGCGCATAGCGGCGCGGCGCTCGCTGGCGGCGAGTAAGAAGCTCGCGTAGTCACATTGTAGAAGCGGTTGAAATATTTCAGAAAACTATTTAGCACGCGTGCGTCATGAAATCGTTAAAGACCGCGCGCGTCGAGGGTTTTGTACAAGGCGTGGAGTAAGGTGACGCCGTAGCCCGTGGCGAGGCCATCCTTCAAGTTGCCCGGACCCGCCATGTCGATGTGGCACCAGCGCGTCTCGTCGCGCTTCGCCCATTCCTCGTTCAAGTGGTTGGCAATGAATTGGCCGGCGCACGACGATTGTGCGTTCGCGCGGTCAGCGACAGAATTCTTCATGTCGGCAACCTTGCTCGAGAATTCGCTCTTGAACATTTCCGGCGCGTAGGGAAGCGGGTGCACCAAATCACCAGTGGTTTTGCCGAGCTTGATGAGGAGCGTCTCCATGTCTTCGTTGTCACACACCAACCCCGCATGTTTACGCCCAGTGGCGATCATTTGCGCCCCCGTGAGCGTGGCCATATCGACGATGACCTTTGGATTCATTGTCTTGTTCTCGGGGTCAGTGCAATACGCGACGCCGTCGCCCAAGACTAATCGCCCCTCTGCGTCAGTGTTGTTTATCTCCACCGTTTTCCCACTCTTAGCGACTAGAATATCATCGGGACGAATCGCACCACTACCGATGGCGTTTTCAGCGATGCAAAGCACGAGATCGAGCGGAGTCTTGAACTCATCGGCGTTCTCAGTGGCGATGGCTTCGAACGCGCCAAACATGCCGGCGGCGCCACCCATGTCGGTTTTCATGCCGCACATACCATCCTTGCTCTTGAGGCTCAAACCACCGGTGTCGAATGTGATGCCCTTACCTACAAATGCAATAGATGGCGCGTTGGGGTCGGTACATCCCTTGGGCGTGAAGCGCAAATGTACAAGCGCCGGTTCGCGCCCATCTCTGGTCGACGCGCGGCCGACGCCCGCGAGCATCCCGTAACCTTCTGACTCGAGCTGCGTAAATCGCTTAATCTCGACAATTTTCACACTCGCTCCAAGTTCACCCGACACGCGTTTGGCTTCATCCACGAATGTGTTTGGATCCAATTCATTCGGTGCCGAATCCACCAGCGTTTGGCATCGACGCAGCGCTTTTGGCAAGCTTCGCGTCTCCGGTCCGTTCCACACCGCTCCACCGGCGACGACGCCGATGTGCACGTCGCCATCCGCCACGTACCCGCTTGCACGGAACTTGTTCGCATACGGAGGCACGATGCGCGCCATGGCTGAAATCGCGCTCGCCGCAAATTCGTCGTTTGGTAAAATCGTAACCACGCACGCCGAACGCTTTTTACGATCTCCAATCGCCGATTTCGCGCTCGCCGCGATCGTATGACTCGAGATCGGTGAATTGTGCCGAGAAACTTCAGTGGTGTTCGGGATGATGCACACGACGACTTCTTTGAGCTCGTCGTCGGTGGTGACGTTTAACGCAGTGCTCCGCGAGGCGCCGCTCTCGAGCGACTTGGCCAACCCGCGAGCAGCGCTCGTGACGTCCGCGTTGGAGCTCACGCACTCCATCGCGCCCGGAGCGAGGATGACATCTTTGGTGCCGATGATGACGAGCTTACCAGCGCGCGCGGCGGCGTCGGCCATGGAGCTTGGCGAGTCGATCGTGAGTAACGTCGCGCTGGAGCTCCAGCGGTCGTCGTGGTGCTTTTGTGCCATGTTTCTCGTCGTGCGTCGCGTTCGGGTCGCGGTGGATGTGTACGTGTGCGATGAAGATCGGAATGCGCACGCGAGCGAGCTGGCGGGCATGTATGATCGCTCTCGAAGAACTCGGCGAAAGGCGAGCGAGAGGCTGATTATGTGGTCAACTACAGTACTTTTACAATGGAACTGGTTCTTCAACACGCAGCTTTTTCGGCGACGGCGAGTCTTGAATGACGACGACTTCGGACTCATCGTTTTCGATGCTATCAGACGTGTCCACGCACACATGGCCGTCTTCTACGTCGATGACGCTCGACGGGCGTTCCTCTGGGGACGCGTCTTCATCGTCCTCGTCCTCGTCCTCGTTGTCGTCTTCGATGTGCGCGCGAGATGGGCACAGGCACAGCGTCGACCCTTCACTGTGCGATGGGATACCAGCGCCGACGATGTTTTCAATCCACGTCCCTCGCCACGTGAACGCCTGGCGAGCACTTTGCATGCTCTTCTCTACGGCTCCCAACATGTTTGCGTGCGGGATGAGCAATCCGCGTTTATCGACGATACCCTTCGGCGCTGGACCACCGACGCGAACACGGGCGAATTCTAAATTTATCCGCTCCATGGTTTGCGTGCCGGTGTAGAACACGCTCGCCTTTTCACTCACGCTGTCGTAATCCCAAACGATGGCGTCGTAAAACGTTGACTCGGCGTCGTCATCGGCATCCCAGTACACGCTCACGCACTTATTCTTCCACTCCCGTCCTTTAGGCTTCTTTACTGGGGGCACAAAATCATCTGTGAAACGAATTTGCCGAATATCTACGCCATGCGGCGGGGATGTTGGGCGCAACCTCTTCGGCTGCAAAATCCAGGAGCGAACATCCAAACGAACTTTATTAATATCCTCGTCTGAAGGCTTGGGCGGTATCATGCCTCGATCGACAGTTTCGATCTTTTTCTTTTCTTCTTCTTCCTTGATGACTAATCGAGAAGAGCGCTTACGTTCAAGACTCATCAAGTAGGCTCGCTTTTCTTCCGCCTCTTGCAACGCCTTGCGTTTCGCTTCTAATCGCTGCGCCTCTTGCTCTTGCTCTTGAATTTTTTCTCTAAACGACGGCAAGTGCTTCTTATCCAAATACTCAAACAGTGCTTGTTCGTTCTTGTTGCCGGCTTTACGCAATGCCGAGGCAAACTTGCTCACTTCCTCAAACGTCACGCAGGGAGTGCACCATTCCGGCGGCGTCTCTGGCCCGTCAAAGTCATCGATGGCAACTTTCGCGGCGCGAAACA